>Ga0209097_10004237_pt1 | contig 10692 bp, 10 predicted proteins | sample AD_UKC052_MetaG_FD_184419 | JGI IMG/M metagenome (GOLD analysis project Ga0209097, IMG submission 184419) | Active sludge microbial communities of municipal wastewater-treating anaerobic digesters from USA - AD_UKC052_MetaG (SPAdes) (version 2) | ecosystem: Engineered > Bioreactor > Anaerobic >... | reverse complement strand
CGGCCCAAACAATTCTTCACACATGGTGACATAGTTGGGATCAAGCGCTTCAATGATCGTTGGTTCAATAAAGAAGCCTTCCGTTTTATCACACTTCCCTCCTACCCATATTTTTGCTTTGGCATCTTTCTTCCTGGCACCACGGATATAGGTTTCCAGTTTATCAAAACTCTTTTCATCGATCACCGCATTTACAAAATTGCTGAAGTTTTCCACGGTGCCCATTTGCATCGTCTTCACTTCTGCCACCAGTTTCTTTCTTACTTCTGCTGCCATGTTGCTTGGGATATAGGCCCTGGAAGCGGCACTGCATTTTTGTCCCTGGTATTCAAATGCACCTCTTGCCAACGCTGCCACCACCACATCAGGATCAGCACTCTTGTGTGCGATCACAAAATCCTTTCCACCAGTTTCGCCAACAATGCGTGGATAGGATCTGTACATTCCCATATTCTTCCCAATCGTCTCCCACATTTTATTAAACACACCCGTACTACCGGTAAAGTGTATGCCAGCAAAGTCGGGGTGATTGAAAACCACTTCACCAATGGTAGGGCCATCCACAAATACCAGGTTGATCACACCATCCGGAAGACCCGCTTCTTTTAAAATTCGCATGAACATCTGTGCGCTGTACACCTGTGTGTTGGCACATTTCCATACCACCACATTGCCACACATGGCAGCACTGGTAGGAAGGTTGCCACCGATTGCAGTAAAGTTGAAGGGCGTTAAGGCAAAAACAAATCCTTCCAGCGGGCGGTACTCTACCCTGTTGTTCACACCCGGACTACTGATGGGCTGCTGCCTGTAGATATCACTTAAAAAATGAACATTGAAACGGAGAAAATCTATCAGCTCACAAGCAGAATCAATCTCTGCCTGGTAACAGTTTTTACTTTGCCCTAACATGGTACAACCATTGATATAAGGACGGTACTTTGTCGCCAACAGGTCAGCGGCTTTTAAAAATATATTAGCCCTGTTCTCCCAACTCATGGCCGCCCATTTATCTTTTGCTCTCAATGCTGCATTGATGGCCCTGGTTACATGCTTTGCTTCACCAATATGAAATTTACCCAGCACATGATTGCGTTCATGCGGCGGACGGATCTCCATGGTATTGCCCGTTCTTACTTCTTCTGCTCCAATGTACATGGGTACATCTACCTGGTGACTTTTTAATTCAGCCAATACTTTTTTCAATGTTTCCTTTTCCTTTGAACCGGGCGCATAACTGAGTACTGGCTCGTTTACCGGTGTTGGATAATAAAAATCTCCGAAATTCATAAGCAATCAATTTAGATAATTATTGACGTGTTTTTTTATTTCTTTCTTCACCTGTTCCCAGGTCATATTATGTAAGCTCACAGGGTCTTCATCATTTTCAACATCATCAAAATAAAGCAGGGCCTGTGATATGGAAATCAACATTTGATTTTTTGGGAATTTCTCCCTGTAAAATGAAATGATATTTTCCAAACCAAACTTTTCCAGCAATAAATTGATGTCCCAAAAATCTTTCTTCTTTGCTCTTTGCAGAATGGCAAAAATTTTCATCGCCGCTATATCTTCATCACTTGCCATTCTAACTCCATCCACTATTTCAACTGGCCGGATCAACGGATGAAAATGATATTGTACAAAGTCAACTTTCACTCCATCAATATAAGCAAAAACACCAGGCGCATTATTTGGCACCGACGATTCAAAGCTTTCAAAATTGGCTGCTAAAAGATCTTTTAATTCCTGGTTGTCAAACTTTGATATACTGAATAAATCAAGATCAATTGATTTACGATGCCCAAACTTTAAAGACAAAGCAGTACCCCCAACCAATGTAAAATCTTTTAGTGCTGCAAGCCCCATCAGTTGTTTCAATAACTCCAGGGTAACTGGCTCAACTGTCTCTGTGTGTAGCATCTGAAATCTTCCGGTTTTAAATCAAACAGATTTTTTACAAAAACATAGATATCATAGCGAAGCCATTTGGCTGCAGTTAGTGAATTAACCACTACTTCATCTCCGTAATATCTTCTTGCCTGCCGAATGTCTTCCACATCTCCTCTTTCAAAAACACGCTCAATAACAAAAGCCGATTTTTTTTGATAATCGATCATATCAAAATTGACATCCCAAAAGATCCTTTTATTAAATTCAGGTTTTTGCATTCTTAAAAGTAAAGTTATTTCAACTGTTTTTCAACTTCTTCTCAACCCTCCGTTTCCTTCTCATTCATCAAATACGCCTTAATAAACCCATCCAGTTCCCCATCCATCACCGGGCCCACATTGCCTACTTCATAATCAGTCCGATGGTCTTTGATCATTTTATACGGATGAAAAACATAACTCCTGATCTGGCTGCCCCACTCGATCTTTTTCTTTTTGCTGTTGGCTGCATCCCGTATCTCGTTGCGTTTTTGAATCTCAATTTCATACAGGCGGCTCTTGAGCATCTGCATGGCCAGTTCCCGGTTGCCGAGCTGGCTTCTGTCTTGCTGACACACCACCACAATACCTGTTGGGATATGCGTTAACTGTACCTTGGTCTCCACCTTGTTTACATTCTGTCCGCCGGCGCCACCACTACGGGAGGTTTCCATCTTTACATCTGCCGGGTTAATGTCTATCTTGATGGTATCATCCACCAGCGGGTACACATTCACCGAAGCAAAGGAAGTATGTCTGCGGGCATTGCTGTCAAAAGGAGAAATACGCACCAGGCGGTGTACACCACTTTCGGCTTTTAAAAAACCATAAGCAAAGGGGCCTTCAAACTCAAACGTACAGGTCTTGATACCGGCACCGTCGCCATCCTGCCAGTCGAGTTCTTTAATACTCCAGCCCTGCTTTTCACCATACATGCGGTACATCCGGCTGAGGATCTGTGCCCAGTCCTGGCTTTCGGTACCACCTGCGCCGGAGTTGATCTGCAGCACAGCAGGCAATTCATCTTCGGGCTGGTTGAGCGTACTTTTAAATTCGGCATCCTCCACCAGTTGGAGGGCTTTGTCGTACGCCTCCTTGGTTTCTTCTTCGGTGGCATCGCCGCCTTTCCAAAACTCAAAGAGAATGGCAAAGTCCTCCACGGCGGTATCCGTAGCATCAAAAAGGGCTACCCAATACTCGTTGGCCTTAATTTCTTTTAAAATGGAAGTAGCCCGCTCGTTATCGTCCCAAAAACCGGGACTGAGCGAAAGCTGTTTGGATTCTGCTATTTTATTTTGTCTGTTAGCGACGTCAAAGAAACCTCCTCAAGACAAGAACACGGTCTCTTATAGCTTTTAAATTTTCAATTGTCATGGCGCAAAAATAAAGAAATTTGATGATTTGGAAATGAGCCAATTTGATGATAAAGCGATTTGATGATTAATGATTTGGTGATTGGGAAATGGGGTGATTTGATGATGAAACGATTTGATGATGGTTTGATTTGATGATTTGGAGATTGGGTGATTCGGGGATGGGTGAATTATATATTCTTTACACTTGATAAAAAAATGTACATTCATACTCCTAATTAACCTGCTATGACCAAGCTCCTGGCTTTCCTTTTCACCATTACTATTGGATGTGCCGCTCACAAAGCCACCGCCCAAAGTTTCACTTTTACCATTGCATCACCAGTTGCAAACAGTGCATCTGACAGTGTACTAAATATCAATGTGAGATACTACACTTCCACCTACGAACTGTTACGAATAACGGCTGTTACCGAAGGCCGGATGGATACCCTCAGCAATGCAGGAAACGCCGGAGGATATTTTAATTTTAATGGCTCCATTAATATTGCCGGTCTTATACAAGGCAACACGTATACTTTACGAGTAACCTGCCGGGATGTGCTGGGCAATGAACAAAGCGACTCTGTTAATTATAAATACATCAACCCTCCCATCGCTACAATTATATCTCCTGTACCCGGAACAGATATATGGCCTTCACTTCGCATAAAAACAAGCCATACAGGTTTTGACACCTGTACGTCCACCGTAAGGGTAGCCATAAATTCAAACACTGTTTTTACTTACACTGCTGTATTCGCAGACATTGACACAACCATAATGTTGAGCAATTCCTTAAACGGCACCGGAAATGTGGCCCTAACCGTAATGGATAAATGGGGACAGTCAAGTAGTGTCAACAGCAATATCCTGGCAGACAATTATCATAGTTATCCATATTTAACGCCGGTGTATACCGGCGGAAAAATACTAGACTACAATTACAATAAAATATTGGAATCAAAAAACAGGTTATTTTATATTGTTGATAGTGGCTTTCAAACATCATCTGCTATACCTGGTTATGCTATACCTTCCTATTTGGGCACTACTATTCCTGCCGCCCAGCTTACACCTTACGGTGCTATATGGAATGGCTACGAATGGACAAATGGGGTTTTGCTAACGCACTCCTATTCAGGCTATGGAGGTCCGTATGCAACCTATAAAGCCATTTGGTACGATACTATTTTTGGTGGCTCTGGTTACGCCCTTTATCGAAGAGACCTGGGAACCAGGACAAATATAGAGATCAATCATAATTATGATCTCCCGCAAACTGATGCTACCAAAGTTGATCCCAGGGGTAGCGTTATTTTTTATAATGGGGATTATTCTGCTATGGGCAGGTATAAAGTGAATGGAGGTTCAAATTATATTGCTTCAGCCAATCCGCCTTACGTATTTGGTGGTTCACTGCTATACGGCGATACCGTAATATATTCTATAGCAAGAGTAGAAAACCCAACCTCATCATCGATCTATTTTAATAATGGCATCAATAACACCATACTGAGCCAGTTTAACAGCAGCACCAGCGCTCCTTATAGAATTGCGGGTACATACATTGCCTTTCCAAAATCGGGCACTACCAACCAAAAACAAATATGGCTGAGAGACAGCACCGGAAACAGCGTTCAAAGAACTTTCTTTGGAACCGATAGCTATGTGATTGGATTAAACGCTGAAGGAGATATCCTGTTTAATAACAGCAATAAATGCTACTATCTTAAAAAAGACAGTATAAACCCAAAAGAAATAGGAACCGCTCTTTCTCCTGCATCTTACAAGGAGAATGCCTGGTATATCATTAAAGACAATACACTGTATACAATTGCTGTAAACGCTTACCGCAGCATTGCAGCCGGCAACTGGAGCAACCCGGCCAGTTGGGAAGGCAATACAGTACCCCTACCCAATGCCGATGTAATTGTAACTACCAATATTACGGTAGATACGGATATTACTTGTAATACACTTAAAGTAATACCTCCGGGCAGTATCACGGTATTGCCTGGTGTAAATTTGGTGGTGCTTCACTAAGGATAAGGTTGGTAGCCGGAGCTTAACTTAATGACATTACCCTTTGAGACGGGTATTAAATTTTCAAAACACCAGATTTCCACATTTCCGCATTTCCAAATCATCAAATCATCAAATCTTCAAATCATCAAATCTTCAAATCACCAAATCATCAAATTATCCAATCATCAAATTTCTTGAATACAACTTAAATTAACCAAACATGAAAAAACTCATCCTCCTCAGCCTGCTATTTTGCCAATGCAGCTTATTGTGCCTGGCACAAGACAGCACCCTGTTAAAAAGACAACCCTACAAACTCAAAGTAATGGTTGACAAGAAAAACCTGTACGAAGAAGACCTGAAAGAATCTCCATATGTGTGGCCCGACAATACGATACAGTTGTACCCGGGCGAAAAGCTTTTTGCAGAAGCAGAAATAAAAGATGGGGCCATTGTAAAAATAACTGCTGTAAAAGAAAATACAAACCCCGAAAAAACATTGACGATCAGTTTTACCCAGGTAGCTGAAGGAAAAGTACACCAGCAAATGATGCTCAAGATCAGCAACCCCTTTGACAAAACACTCACTTATGCTGCCAGCATCTATTTGCTTAACCACAACAAATGGGTAAAAACATCAGTGATCCCTGTTGCTCCGGGCCTGTCTTCTTTTGAAAGCTGGCCAGATGTGATCATCTCCATCGGTATTGGCAACTGGGCATTAGAAAATTAAAATTATTTTGGAGGAATAGAAAATTATTCGATATTAGTGACTCCTTAATTGTAATCTACTCTCTCTCGTTATCCCGGCAATTAGAGGAAAAGTACCTGGAAGGATAGGTCTACCTTGCAAAAAACACTAGCGTTACTTGTTTATTGGCGCTATTGAGATTTAAAAATACTTGTTAAGTATGGCTTTGACTGTAAGGAAGTTGAAAAATACAACAAGAAATAGGCTGCACTTTTGGAGCGCAAATACCTATGTTGGTGGCAATTAAATTTGACAGTTCAATATGGCAAAAAATTTATATTATTATTCTGTTAACAGCTACTTAGCTTTTAAAGTAAATGAAAGTTACTACAAAGACTTTCACTATGTTTGGGCTGCTCCTTATTTTGACACAGTGGGTAATCCTATATCTTCAAATCCATGCGATATTTTTCAGAATGTTCATAAATCAATATTCTCAAAAGATAATCATTGCGATTAAATTGAGAGAAATAAGACAGGAATTTTAACCGGAGCAGAACATAAATTAAAGTTGGGAGTAATAAGCATAAAACAAAGGGATGATATAGCAGGAATTATTAGTGTAGCTGATAAAATAGACTTCAAACCTTTGCTATATGTTATAGCAGCAAATAAAGTTTCCAAATTATTAATAGAGCCATCTCCCAGCGAAAAAGCTTATCCTTTTTCTAAAGAATATAAAATTCTGGACTTACCCAGAAAATTTTTTGACATAATAGAAATTAAATTATGAGTATACAACTTACAATCAGTAGTAAAGATTCTGAAAGATTTCTTTCTGTTGCAAACTTTATAAGTAAATACTATTATGAATTAGCACACGGAGTGATATTGCCGTTAAATGATGAAGCGTTTAAAGGTTTTGAAAAAGGAGAAAAAGACGTTATTCTAAAGTTTATTAATTCTGCTGATACAAAAAAGTACTCTAATAGTTTAATTCTAAGAGAAATTAATAATAAAATATTCGACTACTACTCCAAGAATATTGAGCTAAATACAGAAAGTTCTAGAAATATTTTAAATAGTTGGCGAAACAATACTTTTCAAAGTTATCTAGATGAAACAGAATATCTAAAGGATAGCATAAATAAAAAAATAGAAACTCAAATAGCCTTCATAAATATAGATAATAAGTCTTATCAAGAGAAGCTAAAATTACTTGCTGAAAAAGTAAATCCTTATTCAGCTTTTTCTGAAAAGGAAATCAACCTAATCGACCATAATTTTTTCAAAAAGAATTCTATTTTAAATAAAATAAATCATGGAAATGATTTTTTTAAAAAAAGTAAATTAAAGGAATCGTTGGATTGCTATGATGAGGCTATCAAATTTCTTTCTGCTGAAAAAGAAATTGAGAACCTACACTTGTATTTTTACTCTTGGGTACTTCATCAACTAGGAAATATATATTATGTAGTTGGAAACTTTGAAAAAGCAAGTTCACTTTATAACAATAGTTTTTCTATTAAAATTAAAATAGAAGAACTTCCGAAACCATTGTTGTTTTCTACGCAGTTAAAAATCTTTGGGTTGCTTTCCTATTTCCCCCTTGAAAATAAAAACTGGAACTTCAACTTAGCCAATTTTATAAAAAAGGTTAAAGAATACCACCAACAAAACACAACAGAAAATGAATTATTTGTTAGCAATTTAATATTTGACGCCAACTACTATTTATTCAATGGATATATAAACCTTAATGACAAAGACAACTCTGAAAAATATTTTAATATTGCCATAATAAATGCTAAAGCGAATAAAGATTTTGCAGGAACTGTTAAGACTTATTTCAGCCAGTGTATGTTTGAAAATTCTGAAAAGCACTTGATTGATCTTAAGGAAACTATTAATAATGCAAGCGACATTGAAAAAACAGACCCTTATGTAACAACGATTTTTAAAAATTCAAAACTTACAACGACAAAATCTAATAAAAATATGCTGGACAAAATCAAAAAGGTATTTGCCGACAATGAAATAAAAATCATCGAATAAATGCCACCAACATGGGTTTACCGCAACTGATACTGGACGGAATTAATTTGGTCTTCAAATCAATTTTCAGCTGTGGTTCGGATAGGACAAGCAACGCTGATCAGTATTTGTTAACTTCAACTAGTAATTTCGATCAGCAGCGGTTCAGGCAGACGGAATTATAATTCCACACCTATAGTAAGCCCACTACGTTGTACGTCATGCTAAAAGAAAAATCTAATTTCACGACTTGACAATAAAAATATCATGAAAATAAATTCATTCAAAGCGGAGAAAGTTCATGGTTATCTTAACTATGACATAAACTTCTTTCCTGACCTGACTTTTTTAATTGGCATTAATGGTTCAGGAAAGACGAGTGCACTTAAATTGATACTCGGACTCGTATCTCCATCATATCACTACCTTAATCAAGTTGACTACTCCTTTGCAGAATTAATTTGCTCCAGTAAGGATAATGAAAGGGATATAATAATAAGAGCCGAGCAACATCCAAAAGAAAAGGTTTTTTCTTTGAGCCTTCAATCATTAGCTGGAAATTTTGAACCAAACAGCTTTCCAAGATTTGTAAGACCCGAAGATGAAAATTATGACAATGAAGAAATCTCTGTCAGAGAGCAATCTCTCAAGGAACAATTTGACATATCAGCAGTAACTAAGGTTATTAGAGAATTAGCTACTCCTAAATTCTTAGGATTAGATAGAAAGATTTATGAGGGTAAGGCAATAGATATGAGATTTAGGCACAGAAGAACTTACGGCTATCCTAAAAAAAGAAGATATTATGAAGGTTCACCAGGTGCCTCTGCAATTGACAGTAGCTTAGAGGATGTTCAATTTCTAATATTTGAATACTTCAGAGTCATAGCCTTTCAGCAACCTAAAATAAGTGAAGAGTTTAAGCGTAAGATTTTCCAATTGTCATTCAATTTTATTGATGACTACAACTTAGAACAAATTCCAGAAAATGGCACTGTAATCGCAGACAAAAAGGAAAAAGTATTAAAAGCAATAAAAAGTCTGGATATAGGATATCTTGATTATAACGTAAATAGCTTTTTTACGCAGATGCAGAAAATTGTTGAGCAAAACAATATTTACAAAAATGAGGAAGACAAAGAAGCATTTAAAGGGATTTCGGAAGATCAATTGAAGGTATTGAGGAAATGGTTCAATAATAGTTCTCAATTAAGAAGAATAGACGAAATAATCAACTTTAGTCAAACATATCAAGAAAAAATAGCTGAATTAAGAGCTCCAATTAAAAGGCTTGAAAAAATAACATCGAATTTTTTAAAAGAAGGTAAAAAGCAAATTCAAGTTGCTGAAGATGGAGAAATTAAAGTCAAGTTGAGTAATGGGAAACTTTCAAATGTTTTCGAGCTTTCTTCGGGAGAAAAACAAATAATTATAATGATAGCCCACCTTATATTTGAAGAAGATCAAAAACCTTCTGGAGTATTTATTATAGATGAGCCCGAGCTCTCATTGCACATTGCTTGGCAAGAAATATTTGTAGACTCAATAACAGAAGCTAGCCCAAAAACACAATTTATTTTAGCCACACATTCACCATCTATTATCTCCAAAGTAAATAGAGAAAAATACTGTCAAGACCTTAACAAACTCAATTATTAAATTAATATGCTAGAGCTAAGCGAAGAAGCGAAAAGGCTTACATCCACATTCCTAACTTATAGAAATGACATTGACATTTATACCGAAGATGAAGAAAAGGATAAGGAATTCTATAAGGTTTTGTTTAAAAGATTGTTACGTAACGACATCGTTATTAATGACGTAACACCTTTAGGAAATAGTGATACTGTCCAACGCAGATGCCAGGAAGAACCTAACAATGGAAGAAAGAAGATATTCATTATTGATGGTGATGTTTCAATAATTCATGGCAATAACATTCCTCAGATGGACAATCTATTTGTTTTAGATGCTTACTGTGTTGAAAACTTCCTTTTCGACAAAGAAACGATTATTCATTTTGTCTATCTTAATTGTGCTACAAAATCTAAAGAAACTATCACCGAAGAAATTGATTTTGAAAACTGGCTTAGCGAGTATTCTGAAACATTTATTGAGCTTTTTATTCATTTTGCACTAGCCAATTATTTTGGGAAATATTATACTCTACACAATGCTAACAAATATCATATTCCGAGCAAAGATGGGTACACTTTTTCTCAAGAATTAGTGTTAGAAGATATAGAATCTATTAAAAATACTATCCTCGAAACGATAGATGAAGCTGACTTTTGTGTAAAACACAATGAAATTAGAGGGCAATGGACTAACTGTTTAAACAGTCTCTTTACAATAGTCTCCGGAAAGGACTATTTAATCCCTATTCTCTTAATAAAGACAAAATGTTTTAAAAAGTCCAAAGCACTGCCGACATTAGAGGAGCTCAAATTATCTCTTATCCAATTTAGTAACTTGGACAGACTACAAAGATTAAAATCAACAATAGAGGCTTTGTAAATGCCGAAAAACACGAGCGTACAACATTCGTATAGCTGCAAGCATCAAACAACCATCATCCATAATGGAAATAGTAATTACCCCCCCCCCTCTTGGTCCAAGCATCTAGAAGAGCCGCCTTTGTGCGCAAGGTTGCAGT
>Ga0209097_10004230_pt1 | contig 10703 bp, 16 predicted proteins | sample AD_UKC052_MetaG_FD_184419 | JGI IMG/M metagenome (GOLD analysis project Ga0209097, IMG submission 184419) | Active sludge microbial communities of municipal wastewater-treating anaerobic digesters from USA - AD_UKC052_MetaG (SPAdes) (version 2) | ecosystem: Engineered > Bioreactor > Anaerobic >... | reverse complement strand
TGATGGGGTGGAGATATGGGATCGAGTCCAGAAAAATCGAACTCACTTTTTACCATCACTCCCAGGGCGTTGCTGTGCACCACACCGACCCCGTGAACGCGATAGGATTTAACCAGGTCGCAACCTATACCATGATCCCCAACTATTCCACGGGCAACATTTACGAAACCATTGAAGCAAGTGGAGTTGTTGCGGAGAATAGTTTTACCATGCCTGACATCATCGGCAAAAAAGGCAAGATAGGACGTGAAATAAATTGCTGGTTTGGTGGCCAAGAAAATGCACCACACCGAATGATCATCCTCAAAAAAAGAACCAAATGAGACAGTATTTAATTTTGTTGGCCTTATGGCCTTTTCTTGTTTTTGGTCAAAGCGATAAAGAAATGCGCCGGGCCTTTGATCGAGAGGTTAAAGAGTTCAAGGAGAATGCAAAGGATCCTGAGTTTATCGGGGTATTGCCTGGGGAAAGCCCGGTCTTTGTGCGCAATGTCGTTGTCAATCCCCAGGCCGCACAGTCTTGGGGCGCTCAGTTCGTTGGCGGGGCCGCATACCGTGAAGCCATTTCAAAAGCAGCCAAACGAGAAATCTTTGTATCGGTATTTGATACGGGCCTGCCTGACCACAACGATCTTAAAGGTGTTACGCTTTTTGGGAAAAACTTTGTCAGTGGTGAAGGCGGGGGCCTGCTTGACGGTCACGGACACGCGACCCACGTAGGCGGGACCATTGCCGGAAATCCTCAAGGCGGCTTGATTGCACCCGCGGCGGGACTTGTTGACGCTGGCAAAATAAAAATCAAGTTCTACAAAGTCCTAGCCAACAACGGCAGCGGTTCCATTGTGGATATTTACAACGCCGCCAAAGCCGACTTGGAAGACTGCCGCCGCCGTATTGAGGAAGGCGGTTTTTGCATTTGGAATTATTCTTTGGGAGGTGGCACCACGGGTTACGCTCCACTAAACCAGATATTCGATGAAGCCGCCGCGCTTGGCATCATCGTGTTTTGTGCCAATGGCAACAGTTCAGGGCGTGGTGTGAATTATCCTGGCAACTATCCAAAAAACTACGCCATAGCAGCTGGCAGACAAACAGCATCAGCAATTGAAAAGGATTCATATTCTACTTGGGGGCCTGAAAGCTGGGCCATTGAACCAGGAACAAACATCCTTTCTACGCTCACCAATCAAACTTATGGCGCTTGGAGTGGTACAAGTATGGCAACGCCTCACGCTGTTTCTATTGCCGCTGTGGTGGCTTCTATTAATCCGAGTTGGAACGCGGCCCAGGTAATTGCACACATGCGCACGAATGCCCAGGATTTGCCGCCAACAGGCAGGGACGAAAACAACGGCTTTGGCTACCATCTATTTTCAAAACTCCTGGGGTCAAGTCCACCGCCTCCACCTGATCCAACGCCAACATGCACAGCACCAACCACGGCCCAAGTAAGTGCCAAAAGTGTAAGCTCCAGCGGTGCAATTCTTAACTGTTCAGTACCCGCAAAGTTTTACCAATTCAGATATAAGCCCATCAACTTAACGACTTGGAAAACTACCGAATGGGCCACAAACGACCAGGTAGTACAAGGGCTTGAATCTGGCATGGTGTACGAATTGCAATGTGCTGTTTGGTGCGCGAACAATACCAGGTCCGGGTTTTCTCCCTCAGTTGGATTTAAGACTCTACCCGGATCGGTAAACCCCGTAAAGCCATACTACGAGTGGAAATCATACACCATGCCACCAATCGACAATCTTTTTATGTACTGGCAAGTAGAGGGGCAAACGCAGAGCCAAACAACGAAGCTTTCAAACATCTCAATCCGAGTCTACACCAACGGCTACGAGTGGAGCCAGGACGAAGTTATGAACGTTGTTTATGGCTACTTCTCAGCAAACCGGGGCTTTATGCTTCGTATCAATGACGATAATGAAACTGCGGTCAGATGGGCCGCACATTTCCTACTAAATGAACTCAAAACCAAACTTTCAAAACACGGAATGCAGTTTCAAATAGAGCGAATTTGTGGAGAAACTGGGGGCGGGTCTTTGGGTGTTCGTTACTGCGATGTAAGGAATTTTGTTACGCCGCTTGCGACAGAGGCCGAAGTCAAAACATTTGAACGATGAAAACATACGGGCCAACGCCTTATTGCATTGCAAACCCGGTAAGAATTAGGGTTCATGGGGTTGAAGTAGGAGTGGGGGCCGCCGTTGAGGTTGTACCCTCACCTCCTGACCTACCCTACACAGTGCAAGAAGCAACACCAGAACAGTACGAAATCCTTTTCCATCGGGGCCACAAAACACGAATCTATGAGTACGACAATCAGCAGGGGCGTAAAATTAAGGCTGGCAAGCCCAATACCCGCAAGCCCTGACATTGAAGAGCTTAAAAAGCAGTACAAAGAACTTGGCATTATCCCTTACTTTGGCAACGAACCCAGAGAAGGGACTTTGTTTTTGCAGTTGATTCGTGAGATTTGCGGCCTTTCGCCTACGTTTAACTCCACGATGAACGCCAAAAATAAGTTCACCTTTGGGAGCCGAACCAAGATAGGAAGTAACACAAGGCCTGGACTGTACCAGGAAAACCAAGCCGAAACCCCGCTGGCAACTCAAGAGGCGTACTCAGATCGGGTTGAAGAATTGGGTCTACCTCTTAATCAAATCCTTTCTACTGCTGAAAACCTTAACCGCCACTACTGCGAAAGCGGAAACGCCTGGCTGATCATTAAACGGGCCACGGTTGCGGGTGTGACCAAATACAAGCTACACGCAGAGCACTACCTAAACTGTGCTTACCTGACTCCGAAGCCGGGGGAAGAAATGCGAAACTTTGCGCTTGTATCGCCATACATTACCGACATCCAGAAAATGAGGGACACCCAAAAGTGGAAGATCTTGGAAGCTGTACGCCCTGGCGATGCCCTTATTTGGTCAAAAAAAGACAATGGCGTTGAATATGCCTTGGTACACATTATGGATGAAAGCGGCACCGAGCCCAATAGCGTGTATGGTCGTAGCCGCCAATTATCTTGCCTCATGGCGATGTATGCAGAGTATTATCAGGAAACACTCAACGCCAAAGTTTCAAGCACCGATATAGTTACAAAGCTCCTGATTGCAATGGAAGGCCCAAGCCCTGAGAATTACGATATGGAAGATTTTGAAAATAAGGAATTATACGAAGTTGGAAGCACCGGAATAGGAGCCAAAAGAAAGGGGCTTTTTGAACGCAACATGGATCGCATTCGGATGATCACTACCAACGTAGGCAGCTTTGAGGAAACCAGTTCAATCTTTGGTATGGAATACCCAGCAGGGGCCAAGCCACCAACGCCAATTAAATTGGACTTAAACCGCGATGTGGCTTACAACACATGGAGCACCGACCGTTGCAGTCGGGTTATCGCCTCAGTAAATGGGTACTTTTCCGACCTTTTAAACCTGACCAAAACACCATCAGGCATTGGCGGGAACATGCTCAAAGATTTGTTTTTGATCATGAGGGCGGGAACCATTGCCCCTGATCAAGCATTTTGGGAAACCGTGCTCAATGGCGTACTTAGCCAAATACCGGAACTTGAGCAAGATTTGGGTTTAAAACTACTGGACAACATTGAGCAATTGGTACAATCACTCACCAACCAGGCACCCGCCGCAAACGTGACAGTAGGAATATGAAAACACTGATCCAACCCCGTGACGTACCAAAGTACACGTCAATGCAACTACCTGGGAACCCTTGTACATTCAGGGAGATTTTCCACATCGAGATGTACGAATTTCGCCATAGCCTGGGCGATGCCTACCGAAAAACCTTGCTTGCGGCAATGGTTGACTATACCGGAACCGATTTGTACAACGACGAAACCACCTACAACGAAGGCGATTTGGTAATGTACTGGATCAATGAAAGCCTACAAGTTTACCGAGCACTTACCACCACCGACGCGATACCGACAACGGTAGATGATTGGGAGTTGGCACCGATTTTCGAGGATGGAGACTGCCAAGCCAAATACAACGAGCTTTATTGTGATTACTTAGCCCCATACCTGAGCTACTGCGTACTGATCAAGAAGCTACCCTCTTTAGTGGCTATAATCAGCGATAAGGGCGTTTTGCAGTTCAATGGTCTATCTTATCAACCAGCGGATCAAAGCAGCGTAGCGAGTCTAAAAGCCGCTTTAGAAAGCGAAAGATTGATGATTTATTCCAACATGGTCGCATGGCTCAAGGCTGACCAGGACAACGCCTGTTTTTCGGGTATTGATTTTGGAACCTCTGAGGATTGCGACGGCTGCGGTTTAGTCAAAAACGTCAAACTATATAATCGTTACCAACGTGGCCAATACAAGTTCGCATAAATTTGTGGAAAGCACGATTTTGAAGATTGTGCAATTGGGTGGAACCCTTGCGGATGATGCCACCTTTGAAAAGCGGTCAGAGGTTTGTAGGCAGTGTCCCAATTTTGGCAAAGTCTACATCCTGGGGATTGAGTTGGAAGGCTGCACCATTTGCGGTTGCCCACTTGAAACAAAGGGCCGCACAAACTCTTTTTTCAGCCTCACCAGGGGGCGGGTAATTGATACCACTTGCCCACATCCTGACGGTGATAAATGGAATTTCAAAACAACAAAAGAATAAAAACATGGGTGCATACGATAATGCAGGTAAATGGAGGGCAAACCCTGACGCTCTCAACACCAACGCCGCACGGGTTCAGGATTACGATACCCCAGGCACAGGCCAAAAAGACACGGCAACGGTAACCACCACGGCACGTACCAACTTCACGGGCTTTGAATACACCGGAAAAGATGCAGTTACACGCACAATTACCGGACTCACCATCCCCAAAGCTGATGGTGATTTGATCAAGTGGGCCATCCTGGAAGAAATCCAAAAAGATGAAGTGGACACCGTGATTGAAGTCACTGCTGACGCTGATGAATGTGTTGTGAGCCACTACGGATCAGGAACCCTTGTAGCTGTAACTTTTGACACCACACGATCTACCCTGAGCCGTGGCGACTTGCCCTCATAGAACGCTGTTTGTAACCTACGTATAATCATTCAGGAGGGGCAACCCTCCTTTTTTATTTCTTAACCATCAAAGTAGATAAAAATGATTTTTTCAAAGCAAATGAAAGAGCTTAAAGAAAAGGCATGGCCCTTTTGGCTCACTATGTTGGCCAACCTTGGAATCAACACCACCAAGAACGCATTGGCAAAACGGTTGCCGGATGATTCACCAGAAGAAATACTGACCGTGAACCTGGCTAGTGTCATGCTGCAAATCGTAAAATTCATGTCGGACGAAATCACCGACAACGCCAAACAAGTGCGTGAAGGACTTTTAAAGTGGCTCAATGAGTTTATGACCCCGTTCCTCTTCAACCTGTTTCAACCAGCAGTGGACAAAATCAAGCAGGCGTACAACCGGGCCATGATCCAGTATCTCAAGGACACCACCGAACAAATTTCGTTTTTGCTTACTGACGCGATTGCGCCCAACGACGAACAAATTTCTGCCTACCTTGATTCTGAGTTCCGAAAGCCAGAAACCAAAGATTTGGTCATCAATCAATTTGCAGCCGGCAACCTGGAAAATTCCGGCCTTGACTCTGATTTGGTCGCATTCTTGACCGAGGCTTTGGGGATTGGATGGGATGCGCTTTTGGGCAATTCGGCAAACGTGCTTTCTGTTATCACCGTTCAAGAGCACGACAATGTAAAGATTGTCAACTTGACCATGAAGAACGGAACCACGGCAACGCTGACGCTCTCAAAAGCAGCTTAAAGCCATTTGATCACTTTCGGTTCGACGGGGTAGCGGGTAAAATCCGCTACCCTATTTTTTTTGAAAAATAAATCGGTCAAAAGTTGTGTATGTTTACGGATACACTTATATTTGTGTATTATTAACAGCAAAAACAAATTCACAACCATGAAAAAGCTATACCAAAACAAAACAACTGGCAACCTTGCCTATATCCTTCCTAAGTCTTGGAAGAAATGGCGCGTGAAGGAATTTGAAACACCCGAAGAAATGGTGGAATACATGCACAGTTGTAAGATTTCAGTTTTTAATTCTTTCTCTGAGCACAAGATAGGTGAGGCGGTTCGATTTGATCAATACCCTATAAGTACTGCAAAATCAGATTGGAGATGAGCAACCGAAAATACATCTACCTCCACCTTTCATCTTCCTATACCGGATCGGTAAAATACAGCCTTAACGGGAAAGACCTAGTGCTTAAAAGCGTGGATTGGGGCAACCTAAACCAAGGCTCCAAAAACCTAGCCCTAGCAATCTGCAAAGAGCTTTACCCAGGCCACGAAAACGACCTACACGAAAAGTTCTTGAAAGACTACATAAGCAAATTGAAAGACTCCGATATCATCGATGTTAGCTTGGACGTTACCGAATTTGTGAAGTATGCGAATAGCATCATACGGATTAAGCAAACGCACGGAGTTGAGAGTATTGAGGATATTTTACCATTTTAAACCATATCAAAATGAACTGGAAGAAGATCGACAAAAGCAACCCGCCAAAAGACATGGTTTTGGCAAGGCTTGGAAGTAATCGCCCTTATATTGGCTACATCGAAATTGAAGATACCCAACCTTGGGTGAAACTATCGGAGCACGATTATGACTCCGAAATGGTTGACAGATATATTTTGCTTTCAGAGTTAGAAAGCCTTGGATTGGAAGAATAGCAATTCAGTAAATTTAGGTCAATTCAACCAGCGCCACACATTCGTGGCGCTGGTTTTTTTTGTTTACGCTGTTTGTTGCTGCTTGAGCTTCCAAAGTACGTGGCTCACTGCCATTGTAAAAAGTGCTGACCTTGGAGCATTGGAGCGCACTTGCTTTTTGTACACGTCCCCAATTTCCAATTCATCGAAAGGCACACCGAAGATTTTGCACTTCTCAATCTTGATTTTCCGTAGTGCCTCAATCCAGACACACAGGGTTTGAAATCCTTTTGAGTCGTACAAGTCAACCAATCGCCTTTCCTTAAAGTGTTCAGTATCGCAAATGTCGGACATGCTCGAAGCAATGCGGCCTTTGATGTAGTTTTCAGGATACTTCCCTTCTTTGTCCCCAAAGGTCACTTTTGCAAAGAACGATGTGTTATCTGGTGAAGTAACTTCTATTTCACCTGTGAGGCCCTGGTACTCAATCGCCCGGCGTTCAGTCTCGATTTGGTGCCCAAGGCCACGCAAACGACCTGGAACCTGATCGGCTAAAGCTTCTATGTATTGAGTGCGCAACGCCTCCCCTTTCTGAATAAATGCGAGTGTGGTTTTTCTTACGCTGTCTTCCAACTTTCTGGATAGTGCTGCGTTCCACAATTTCAAATCGCTTTCGAGTTCGGCTAATTTAGCCTCCAATTCCTGACGGTTCATGTTCATATTTCTTGAATGATTTTAATAGATCAATCTGAAATATGAGGTCTTGTTTTTCGCCTTCTGTGGCGTATTTCATGAAGGATAAGAGTAAATCAATTTGGTCGTCAATAGCCATAAAATCAGGGGTGCCAGGTGACGATCCTAACCCCCCAGCGGAAAATTTGTTTGTTGTGAGGTTTGGGGGTTGTTGTAGTATGCGCCAATGTCTGCTTGCGTTACTTGACCATCTCCATTGACATCGGCCCCGCCGTTTGTTTCTGCCATGTACCACAGCACCCGAATAGCGACGGCAACACCATAGAGCACCTTTGCCCAAAAGCCCAGAGCAAAGATAAGACCAACGATTAAACCAGTTTGGGCCTCTGCCCTACCCGATTCACGTTCATTAAAGCTCGTTACTTCGTCCGTAATGGCTGCAACGGCTTTGGCCTGGTTGTCTGTGAGTGCGTTGTACCTAGCCTCAAGGATCGCTTTTTGAGCTTTTAAATCAGCCTTGAGCGCCTTTACTTGAGGTTCCAACTTCTGGGCAACCCAACCCTTTGCCTTTTTGTAGTCCTTTTTGAAATGGCTATTCCTTGGAGAATTTAGCACAGCAAAAAAAGCGTTGTCAATCTTGGTTTGAAGTGCTGGAATCTGCTTAGATAGCCTGTCAATTTCGCCTTGAGTAAGCCCCTGAACGGCTGCTGTTTCTGCTTGAAGGTTGCGTGTGGTGTCCTTTACGAATGTTTCAGCCACCGGGGCTTGGATGACCTTCACGGCTTTCCCATCGATGGCGTACACAAAATAAATCAACCCTCCAAAAAGCGCAGTTATTAAAAAGTAAATGATTTTTGATGGAATTGATTTTTTTGCCTGCCTGCTTCTGTAGCTCTTAGACAGCGCCCAAAACATCCACCCGACTACGTCATGGACAAATTTTTCAATCAGGTTCCCCAGCGTCCGATCAGTCAACCACCACATAAAACCAGCGATCAAACCCGATACAACCCAGGACGCAATTTGAGGCGTACCGTATTTGGCCAACTCCTGGTCAACGATGTAGAAAGTCCCCAACCCCGTGATGATCGTAACTACCCAACCCGCAGCACTTGCAAACGAGCTTATCAGGTAGTCCACTTGTTTGTTGGCCGTCAGGGTAAAATTTGAGTGAGTCATACGGCCAAGGGAAGAGAAGTCTACCCACTTGCCTTTTACCCACGTCAAAGCTTTGATTATTTTTCCCATCGTTGCAGTTGGTTTAAACAGCTTACATAAATCAAGGCGGCCCAAAGGAACATCATTGATATTCTCCACGGGTTACTAAAGTCCCCTTTAATGAAAGCCATTGTGACGTGAAAGGCGTAAACTCCAAAAAGCCAAATGGCGTGTGAAAGATAAATTCTTGATCTCATTTTCCGTTAAATTTTCGTGTAAAAATCCTAGAAAAACCCCTCAGAAAATCCTAGAGAAATCCTAGAAAAATCCGTTAAGTACAAATGTATGTGCAAAAACACAATAAATCAAACTTTCGATCCAATCACAGATTAAAAAATATTAAATCAGTGCTAAAAATAATTGTGCATTTTTATTTGTGTATGCCGATAAGTGTATTTATATTTGTGCATTGTTCACAACCAAAATAAACGACAATGGAAAATTGGAAAAATGTTGCGAAAAAACATATCGCAAATAATGAGATTTTAAAATGCTTAACCGTGATAAAAAAACACGGAATTATTACATCTGGATTTGTTGCTAGATTCAAGAAGCACAAAAAAATGGAAGACAAAGTACTCTCCGAAAAGCGAACTTATACTTCTGCTGAGTATGCGGCGAAAAACAAAATCCACAGCGAACTTGCTTGGGATATTATGCAAGCAATCGACGGCACAACCCGTGAAATGCCCGATTACCTTAAATAACCAAATGCCGGGGAAACCCGGCTATAAACTTTAATCAAATGGGAAAATCAAAGTCTTTTGAAATCCAAGGAAAGCTTCACAAAGTCTTTCCCTCTGAAAACAAATCGCGCATCTTGCAAGTCAGAGAGTTTGTAATTGAACTCGAAAATGGACAGTACTCACAGTTGATAAAATTTCAACTCACCCAAGATAGATGCGACTTGATTGATGCTTATTCGGAGGGCGAAGAAATCCAAGTATCTTTTGATTTGCGTGGCCGCGAATGGGACGGCAAATATTTTATCAACCTAAATGCCTGGCGCTTAAATAGACCATCATCTACCGAAAAAACTGGTTCACCTAAACCCGCTGTGCAAGATGAAGTTTTGTCAACCTCTGATAATGAGGAAACCTTTGCTCAATCATTTGATGATTTACCTTTTTAAAACCAATCCAATGTCACAAATCGAAAACCTTCTCAATCCCCCAAAGACAACCAACGTCCGTTGGGATTTGCCAAAATCAACAATGGCCATTATCAAGGGATACCAAAAGCAAATGTGGGCCGCTACTGGTAAGTATCCAACGCTCCCACAAATCATTATCCACGTGATCGAATACGTTGGCAAAGATACTTGCGACCAATATTTCGCAGGTATTGTAGAGCGCAAGCAGCAGGAAAAGGAAGCCCTTGAAGCAGAAAAAGCGAAAGCCTAATTTTTAACCTCACAACTCACAACAATGGACAATGCTTTACAGGAGCTTCTATACACGCTCCAAGAAGAACCAAAGCCCGAAGAGGTCAAAGCCCAAGACGGGCGGCTATACGTCCCCATTGGCTTTATTGAGGCCAAATTAGACCGGATTTTTCACGGGCTTTGGAAGACTGAAAATGTGCAAACTACCGTCATTGGTAATGAAGTCTGCATGACGCTTGAGCTTCACGTTTTCTTTTACCCCATGAATCAATGGGTAGTTCGTACCGGGGCCGGGGCAGCAATGATCCAGCAGCGGGGCGATTATGACCCGACAACGAAAAAGAAAATCCCAGCGCGGCCCTCTGATGTTGACGCGAAGATCAGTAACACCCTGGCGAAAGATTACCCACACGCAAAAGCGGAGGCAACCAAGAATGCAGCTCGCAGCCTTGGGCGCACTTTTGGCCGTGACCTCAACCGGGATGCTGACAAAAAAGTACTTGAGGTAAATTTACCCGCCGCTGGCATTGATGAAAAGAAACGGGTATCTGGCATGATCGAACAGGCTCAAAGCATTCAAGAACTTGGTGAGGTTTGGGAATTGGCGGGTACTACTGGACTGGTGAAGATGTTCAACCTCCGCAAAGGGGAATTAAAGCAACGCGAAAAACTACTAAGCAGTGGAGGAAATTAA
>Ga0209097_10004224_pt1 | contig 10715 bp, 6 predicted proteins | sample AD_UKC052_MetaG_FD_184419 | JGI IMG/M metagenome (GOLD analysis project Ga0209097, IMG submission 184419) | Active sludge microbial communities of municipal wastewater-treating anaerobic digesters from USA - AD_UKC052_MetaG (SPAdes) (version 2) | ecosystem: Engineered > Bioreactor > Anaerobic >... | reverse complement strand
GAAATCGCACCCATCGTGCAGTAATTGCTGCGCTGCGTGACCGCGCCGAAAAACATGGAAAGCACGAACGCCCAAAACGCGGTGGTGTGCTGGATGGAGGCAATGTCGATGGGCATAGTTGCGAAAAGGCGGCGAGCGAAGGACGGAGAAGCGTCGCACGGGCGCGGCGACGACGCGATTATCGGCGTTAGCGTGGGTTGTGGCAAAGCGGCGAGCCTTTGCCCGGATCGCCTGAGTCGCTCACTGGATTAATAGCTTTCTGGGTCTAACCACTGCCTGGCGGCGCTTTGCGGTGATTTTTATAGGTAGTTGATATTACCCAAAAACGCGCTCTAACGACCACCGGGCAGTCGTTTGAGCCGTAAAGTTGTAGACGCAGCGGCACTTGAGCCACCGCGTCACCGGCGTACGAGTTAGGCGCTAACGCTTCGCCAACGTGAGCGCACCCATCGCGCGAAGGCTGGTCAGCGTTTCAAGACAAGCGCGCGCCACCTCCGTGCCCTTCTTCACGAAGTGCTCACGAAAGAAGCGGTGATGGTCGTCGTGTTCGTGAAAATCGCGCGGTGTGAGTACTGCCGAAAACACCGGCACGTCGCAATCGAGCTGCACACGCATTAAACCGTCGATCACCGCAGCGGCGACAAATTCATGCCGATACACACCGCCGTTGACCACCAAACCGCAGGCGATGATCGCGTCAAAGCGAGCACTTTGCGCGAGCCGTTTTGCGTGCAGCGGAATTTCAAAGGCGCCGGGCACTTCGATGTATGCGGTGCTTTCAGTGGGTATTCGACATCGCGCGAACTCCGCACGGATGGCTTCGGTGGCGCTGGCGACGATGTCGCGGTGCCACGCCGAGGCGATGATCGCCACGCGTGGCGCAGGCGGATGCAGCGCGGTCGATGATGTTGGTTGCAACTGAGGAGACTGATTCATGGAGATTCTCAAAGTGAGGGGTTACCAGAATCAGGGCGCACGCAAACGCGGCGTCGGCACGCAAGCGTGCAAACGCCGAGGCTACGCGATCTCTTTCATCCGGACTTTCAGACACGTACACCCAAACCAAGGTTTTTGTGTACGAGCCCCAACCGTCGGCTCTGGCTTCTCACCAGATCTGCTGACCCCGACACGAGCAAGGGCTGTGTCGGGCGCTCGCGGGCTCCCTTGACGCAATCAAAGATACCGCCGGTGGGGAATTTCACCCCGCCCTGAGAACGCTACCAACCGCTAGGTTGGCGCAGATATTCTAGGTGGACACGCTAACGCCGTTTGCACCAAGGCGCGCTGTAATGCAGATGTATGTCGGTCGCGCGCATAGTTGAAACCTGCCCAAGCTTACGGACAATGTGTATGCGTCTATCAGCCATTCCGAAATTGAACCTAGCGTTCTGGACCCTCGCCGCCATTGACGCGTTCGCGGTGTTGGTCATGGCCGGTTTGTTCTTCGCGGACAACCACCACGGCCAGCACGACGGCAGCCGCTCAATGGGATTGACTCTTTTCTTGGTGTTGCCGACGTTAGCGCTTGGCGCTGCAATCTTGCTTTTTGTATTTGGCAGATTTTTCGTGTTGCGCGTTCTTGCACTGTTGATCGCGGCCAGTCCAGCGTTGATTCTTGGCGGCATCCAAGCCAGCAATTATTTCGAAGCTTATGAAGCGGGGCAGCGCGCGCTAGGACGCGGCTATTTCGCGGATCGGACGATGGACGCGCTCGCTGAAGCCGTGACTCGCGCAGACGTGCCGACGTTGGAGAAACTATCGCGCGGCATTGATCTCAATACCTCTGGCGAGAAAGGTGTCACGCTTTTGTGGCTAGCCGTAACGTTGGAATCCGACGAAGCACGTCTGCGCGTCGTGACGGCGTTGCTCCAGCTGGGCGCGAAACCCAATCGCGCACACAACTCGTCCGCCATTTCCGAGGTCAGCCCGGCGCTATTGGGTGCGCTGATGAAAAAAGACGACGCCGTCGTTAAGGCGCTTTTAGACGCAGGCGCCGACCCCAACGCGCTTGACAACAGCGGTGCGCCGCTAATTTTTGGAGCCAGCAGCGCAATGACGCCGACCAGCATGCAGTTTCTGGCTGCGCACAACGTGAATTTTGATGCCTTGTGGGGAAGCACACCGCTATCGGTGTGGCTCGCGATGGACAAACGCTGGGATTTGCTGTCGTTGCTAATTGAGCGCGGCGTGGACGTGAGTAAAACGTACAGCGAACACGACAAACGTACCGCTGCATCGTTTGTCGATGCAGAAATAGACGCACGTGCCGCGACGAACGCGCCGGATGCGGCGCTGCTACGTTTACGTTCGCAGCTAAGCGCAAAGGCCGCCGTGCGCTAGCGAAAAATTTCGACACTGCCCAGCGGGCCATTACGATCGTTGCCCCCCACCACGAGCACTGCGCCGCTCGCAAGACGAGTTGCAGTGTGCAGATAGCGCGGTAGCCTCGTTGCCGCTGTCACTACGCATCGAAGCGAGGAGACAACAAAGGTTTCGGCGCACACTAGCGCACCGTCGGGTCCGTCTCCGCCGACTAGCAATACTGTGCCGTCCGCCAACGCCGTCGCGGTGCAGTACTCGCGCCGTTGATTCAGCCAACCGGCTAAGTGCCATTGATCTGCGGCGGGATCGTAGAGCTCAGTGCTGCTGAGGAAATTACTCGTACCGTCGTCGCCCGCCGCAACGAATACGCGTCCGTCGGGCAAACAGGTTGCGGTGTGGCACAGCCGCGCTGTGGGCAGCGAATCGGCCTGTTGCCAAGCGACGGTTGCGGGGTTGTAGCGCTCTACCGAACGAATTGGACCCGCGTGGCCACGTCCGCCGACCATCAATACTTCACCGTTGTTGAGTCGCGTGGCGGTGTGCTGTTCGCGCGGCAGGCTTGGCGCGCACGTGCGAGTCCACGTGTTAGCAATCGGGTCGTATTGCTCCGCACTTCCTCCGAGATCGGTATTGTCATGCGCACCGAGAACGAGCACGCGACCATCAAGTAGCAACGTCGCAGTATGTAGGCCGTGCGTCGTGACCATCTCGCTGGCGTCGTGCCACGCGTCTGCATCGGGGTCGTACAACAATGCTTCGCGGATACAGCGATCATTGAAGCCACCAGTGACAAGCACGCAGCCATTGGCCAAAAGCGTAGCGCTGTGGTGATAGCGTGGCGAGGGCATTGCACGCGTGGTTTGCCAGTGCTGTGTTTCAGGATCGAACCGCTCAGCACTTGCAAGGTGCCTGCTCGCACCGACACCACCGACCACGAATACTGTGCCGTCATTGAGCAGTGTCGCCGAATGGAACACGCGCGCAAAGGCCAGTGACGCGGTAATTTGGCAGTGCCCGATGGCTTGCATGTTGGACGCTGGCGTACGTGCGCGTTCTGGGGTTGACCCCGTCGATCCCGCCGAACGCTCATTCATGAAGGTCGAGATCAAGTTCACCGTGGAATTAATTTTGTTGATCAACATAGCGCCTTAATAATGCGGTGCAAATCATTTGAGAACGCGCGGTGGGCGCTAGCCAAGCATCTTTCGATCACTCGACAGTCACAACATGCACACGAATTTCGTTCTTACAAAGGATAGGCTCGCGTCACATACAGCTAAATTACAAACGCGAATCATCTAGAGCGTGTTAGCCTGCGTTCGAGTCGTGATAAACGCGCTGTTAACTACTACTTTTTTTGCACGCGCGCCTTACCTCCGCTGACTCTTTCGTTCAACTCACTGAATGGCTATTTCCATCGCTTCGATTTCACCTGCCCGCGCGTGGCATCAGATAGCCAACGAGATCATCTGCGCAGAGCCGCTTGAAGCGTTAGATCGATTGGCGACTGAGGCGCTGGCGGCGGACGAACGCGGTGATGTTGAGGCGCACCTTGGACTGTGCGCAAACGTGTTGACGTACATGGTGCTTGACTGGGCACGATTTACGGATTGGGGCGCGTGGGTCGCACGGTTCGACGCGGCCAATGCACAAACGCCGACTGGGCAAGAAAACAATCTTCGCCTCGCCCGCGCCACTGGGGCGGTGATCGTAGCCTTGCTACGCGGTGACGAATTTGCGGTCATGCGGCCGTTGGGTGAGCAGCTAGAGGCGCTGACCGCGCAAGCCGCCAGTCCTGTGCAAGTTGCACTGGCAGCTGTGGCGCTATTGCCCTGGATGCAAATGTCTCGCAATGTCTCTGGCGCGGAAAACCTCAAAGGCATTCTTGACGCAAACGCAGCACACTTGTCGTTGGATCAGGTCGGTGCCCGCTACTTGCGTGGCGTCTGGGTTGTGGACTGGGCGCAACACACTTCTGTGACCGACCAATCTCGTTTTCCCGAGGCGGTCGCAGGTATCTCGGCTTACCTTGATCAGTACCCAATGCCCGGATTGCAGTTTCGACGCGCACGCTGGATTGCTGAGCGATGTCTCGGGAGACGCGACATCGCCGGCACGATAGCGGCGCACCGCGACATGCTCGCGGCGCTGCATCCGAGCCGCCCCATGGATAGCGCCACCTACAACGGCCAGCTTATCAGTCTTGCTTGCGTGATGGGCGACGCCGAGCGGGCGATGCTGCACGTCGGCCACCTGTTGCGCGATCTTGACCGTGCCGATTGTCCGCCTAGCCTCGCTACCGTGTTTCGCATGCTGGAAGCGCGCGCCTATCTGGCGGCGGGGGACTACGAAAAGTCCGCGCTTGTTTATGAGGCCTGCGTCGAACAGGCCCACACCACGCATGCTGACGTATATCGCGGCAGCGCCTCTTTCGCCCGCGCATTGCAGTGGCACCAACAAGAACCCGCGTCGTCAGCACCGTTGCGCGAACACCTCGGTGCAGCATTGGCGATGTCACGACGTCGCGCCCAACCCAATTTTCTATTTGCGCAGCCCACCGCACGCGGCATGATTGGCGCGTTGGCACTGCGGGAGAACATAGAAGCTGATTTTGTGCGCGCCTCGTTGTTGCAATTTCCAGTGCCACCACCGAACTGGGCGGACGAACATTGGCCGTGGGCGCTAACACTGCGCTGTTTTGGTGGCTTTCGCACTAACGGATTAATGCCTGAAGGCAAAGGCGCAAGTCGCGCGTCGAATAAGCCCCTGAGTCTGCTGATGCTAGTCGCGGCGTCCGGTGCCCAAGGTTTGCCGGTTGCCGTCGCGGCTGATGCGCTGTGGCCGGGCCAAGATGGCGATCAGGCAGAAAATGCGCTGAGCGTGACTTTGCTGCGATTGCGCCGCCTTTACGATGAGGCCGATTTGATAGAGCGACGCGGAGGATGGTTGCATCTCAACGCGAATCGCGTGTGGACTGATGTGGCCTCATTCGAGGCGCATCTACATGCCATGCCGGAGCGGTCGGCTGTGCTCAGTGAAACGACGCGCCTGCAATACATCAATCGATTTTTCGATCTCTACCGCGGTGATTGCTTGCTGAGTATCGAAGACGACTGGGCAAGACAGCGCGCATCGCACTATCGCGGGCGCGTCACGCTCGCGAGCCAGCGCATGTTGCAAGATGCCTTGCAGGCGAATTGCTACGCCGCAGCGGAACTCACCATGACACGCGTTTTTGAGCGCGGGTTGGACGCGTCGCGCTTACTCGCTGCCGTGCACCCAAGCGAACGCAGTACGCCCGCCTGGAGACAGTTGCAACAGTGCGTAGAGGCTTTGCAGAACGCGTAATTTTCGTTGTTAGTCGCGAATTCGTTGCGCCAAGCAATATGCTTCGGCGCAACGTTTCAAAGCTAATGTTTACGTCGCACCATTGCGCCGGGCAACACCGCCGCGAGTAACGCCAGCAGCGCCAACATCAGCGGATGCAGTGTCGGCACGGGATGCGCGATGAGCACGACTGGCACATCAAACTGCGCGTTTACCGTTTGTGCGGCATTCATCGTGACCATGCATGCGCCGATTCCACTGCATCCACCGCCAGACCAACCGACGAAGGTTGATCCCGCTACGGGCACTGCGGCTAACGAAACGAACGTGCCTTGGGCGTAGGTTTCGTTGCAATCAACGCCACAATCAACGCCAGTTGCTGTGACCGTTCCGCTGCCCGTGCCGGACTTGGTGACCGTTAGTGCGAACGTTGGAATGGCCGCTAAGTTGGTCAAATTAAACAACTGCGTGATCGGAGCTTCCGTTGAAGTGTCAAACACAATCGCACCGACTTGGTATGAACCAACAACGCCGTTGGCAGTGGCGGTAACTTCGGCGAAACCATTGGCGTCGGCCAGTGCGCTGGATGGCGCAAGTGTTGCGTTGCCGTTGGTGGTGAAGTACACGCGAACTTGTGGTGTCGCGGCGTTCAGTGAGTCGGTAACCTTTACCCGCAACTTCTGCGCGAAGACGGTGTTCACGAAGGTGGATTGGGGCGTGCCGCTGGCTAACGTCATGAACTTAGGTAAGTCCGCCACGTTTTTGAGCGCGAACGTTTTGGGGGCTGCAAACAGGTTACCTTGTAGCGAAACCTTCATCGAATATTGGCCGATGAATCCGTTGGCTGTGGCCGTGACTTGTGCATTGCCTTGCGCGTTGGACACTGCGGTGAGCGAGGAGAACGTCGCCGTTGCACCTGTTGTTGCGTCGGGCGTAATTTGCAGCACCACCGTCGCGCCCTGTACGGGGTTATTGAAGAAATCCGTGACGTGAAGAATGATCGGCCCGGAGAACGGTCGCGTGACGTATGCATATTGCGGTGTGTTCACATCGACCGCGACGTTTGCGGCAGCACCCGCTGGCGCTGAGTTATGCAGCGTAATGAACGACGGCGTCGCCCCCGGTGCGCTCGCCACAATGTTGTACGTGCCCGCGATGCCGTTTGCCGTCGCATTCACGAACACGACGCCGCTGCCGTCGGTCACGCCCGAGCTGGGTGCCAGCACCGTGCTTGCGCCAACAGTGGGCTTGCTGAAGGTGACGGTTGCGCCGGACACCGGAATATTGTTGTTGTCCTTCAGCTGCACCTGAATGACCGTCGGGAACGCGGTGTTGATCAACGTCGTTTGGTTGGTGCTGGCGGGCAATACGTTGAGCGTGTTGGCACCCGTGTTGCATAGATCAAACATGGGTGTCACCGCTACCGTGGCGATAGTCGCTTTGACTTGATAGCAACCCAGCACGCCGTTGGCCGTTGGCGTGTAGCTGACCTTGCCTTGCGCATCGGTGAGTGCGCCGAACGGTGTCGCGCTAGCAACGGCTGCTCCGAAAGGCACCGTGAACGTCACCTGTATGCCTGGCACAGCAATATTGTTGCTGTCTTTGACGGTGACGGTCAGAGGATTGCTGAATGCCGTGTTGAAGGGCGTGCTTTGCGGCGTGCCGGTGGCGGTAACCACCGAAGCTGCGCCTGCGACGGACACGAACACCGCGATACGCGTGTCCCACGGATTTGGGCCAGCGGTGACGATGTCAGCGCGACCATCTCCGTTGAGATCCAGCGCTGCCAACATGTACGTTTCCGGGTATCCGATGTGTTCGTTGATGACAAAACTGTGGTTCGGTTGTTGCAGCGCCACGTAGCCGTCGGACACGATGTCCAGCCGACCATCGCCGTTCACGTCTGCGATTTGAAAAATACCCATACCCCGGTTGCAGCATGGGTCAATACCGGTGGCGAAGAGTTGCGTCGGTGCCTGAAACGTGCCGTTGCCATTGCCCTTCGCCATCCATACGCCCTTGCCGACCAAGTTCTGCATGAGTACATCGACCTTGCCATCGCCATCGAGATCGGCAACGCTAGAGACGTCGACGAGTCCGATGGTGCTCGCGTAGTTAAACGAAAGAGCGGTTGGCAGGAACAATCCATTGCCAACGCCTTTCATCACGTAGAAGCTCGAGTTGCCCTTCTCAACGAGTACCAGATCGGGAATCGAATCACCGTCCACTTTCGCCAAGCCAACAATGTCGGCGTAACCCACGTCATACTGAATCGCGAATTCAAACTTACCGCCGCCAATGCCAAAAAGCACTTCAACGTAGACGCCGGAGCCATAGCTCGACTCCGTGATGAGATCAGGTTTACCGTCGCCATTGAGATCGGCAACTATCGTGCGATAGGTTCCGCCTACGATGTCTGGCAGATAGGGGCGTTGAGGATTTGCCGCTGCGAAACTTGCCGTGGGATTGCCAGCCCCGAGAAGAATTGACACCCCTAGATCATCGGACACGACGAGATCAATCTTTCCGTCGCCATTTACGTCCGCGGCGACGATGTCCCGTGCGTGATCGAAGTTGAAAATGCCGTAGTCATGGGCGAGTGTTAGCGTTCCAATCGCGTTACTTGTGAAGATGGCCAAATTGGTGGTGCCATTCGCGCTGTTGTATTTGAGAACGGCCAAGTCGGGATAGCCGTCGTTATTAAAGTCGGCCGTCACGGCCAACCCCGGCGAGTCCACCCCACCGCCGATGTTCACAGGCTGCAACCCGGGCGGGCCAAAAATATTGGCGGCATGTACGCTCGCCAACGATGCGGCAAAGGTCATAAGCGTTGCGAGAATTAGCGCGTTAACAGCGCTGCGGCTAGGTGTTGCGGCCGATCGCGCTGACCACCATTCCGCGCACCGCGCGATGGCATTTTCAAAAGTAACGGAGACGTGACGCATGGTGAAATCCTTCGGTGTTGGGCTCATGCAAAGTGCGCGGCAAATGCAGTAGCCGCCGTGAAAGTGAGCATGCGTGACACGTTAGGCGGGCGTGGCGTACAGGTGGATTACAGCGCGTACAACGGCGCGAGTTCGCCGTATGAGTGCGTTCACTCGCGTTCGCGATTCGGTGGATGTACAGCTTTTAACGGTTAACGACCGTTTTAAAGGCATTTCAGCTCTTTAAGAGTGATAGTCGACTTAAGCAAAGAAGTGCCATGAATGATCGCTGGTCGGTCGCTAACGTCATAAAGTTGTAACCGCAGGTGGGCGAGCGTTAAAGCGTCGCTAACAATTTCGCCATCGGTGCGGGCAGCGCGGCGTTTTGTAGATCGGTGCGCGGCAGCCACAGCGTGCCGGGCTCGGTGCAGTGCGTGGCTAGGCGCGTGACCGTTAGCTGGGTGACGCACAGCGTAAGCCGAAAGTGCGTAAACGTGTGATCGAACGGTGGCAGATCGTGCGCCCAGCTGGACTTGTCAACACCAAATTGACGACGAACGAGTTCTATTGCGTCGTCATGCTCACCGATTTCGGGCAAGCACCACAGGCCACCCCAAATGCCCGGTGAAGGCCGCTTGATGAGGAGCACATCGCTACCGTGTACGGCAAGCAAATAGCGTTGCGTGCGGTGCGGAATGGCCTTGCTCGGACGCGGCGCAGGGATGTCGTTTATTCGCCCCGTGATGCGTGCGGCGCAATCGGCAGTGACAGGACAAAGGAGGCACGTCGGATCGCTGCGCGAGCAAATCGTTGCGCCCATGTCCATGAGTCCTTGGGTGTACGCCACCATGTCGCTCCCGCGTCTTGGCACACGTGCCTCTGCTTCCAGCCAAAGTTTCTTCTCTATGGGGCCTGCGCCGGGAAACCCTTCAACACCGGCATGCCGCGCTAACACCCGTTTCACGTTGCCGTCGAGAATTGGCGCGATTACGTCGTAGGCGAACGCGGCAATCGCGGCAGCCGTGCTGCGCCCGACGCCTGGAAGCTCGGCGAGTAGCGTGACGTCTGCCGGAAATCGCCCGCCGTGCAACGCCACGACTTGCTTCGCGGCCTTGTGCAAATTGCGCGCACGGCTGTAATAACCCAGCCCCGCCCACAGCGCGAGTACGTCGTCGTCTGGCGCTGCGGCAAGCGCGGCGACGGTTGGGAATTTTTCGAGGAAACGCGCGTAATACGGCAGAACGGTCGTGACCTGTGTCTGCTGCAACATGATCTCTGAGAGCCAAATGCGATACGCGTCTCGTGTGTTCTGCCACGGCAAATCATGGCGACCGTGGGTGCGCTGCCATGTGACGATGCGTGACGAGAACGATTTTGTAGTCACGAGCGCTGCAGCGAAACCGGACAGGCGCTAGCGAATGCCGAGGCGTTGCCGAGCTTTCACTGCCGCTTCGCTGGACGGGTATTTCGCGACAACTTCTTGCAGGCTCGCGCGTGCGGCTTGCAGCTCGCCCAAATCGGATTGTGCTGTAGCGATGTTTAAGAGCGCGTCCGGCGCTTTGGCGCTTTCGGGATGCTGCGAAAGCAGCTGCCGTTGCGCCGTGATCGCCCCGCGGTGGTCTTTGAGCGCGTAGAGCGAATTGCCGATCCAATACTGTGCTGACGGTACGAGCGTGCTGCGAGGATAGGTGCGCACAAAGCCTTGGAACGCAGCGACGGCATCGCCGTATCGAGCGCCACGGAAGAGATCAAGCCCTTGATCGTAAGCACGCTGTTCCGCCACCGGATCGACTACGACAACTGGTGCGGGTGGCGCGGTGCGCGCGGCATCAACGGACGGCTGCGTGACGATGGGCGCCGTACCCGGAGGCGTGCTGGGTGGCACAGACGTGCCGGGAAGCACGGCGGGCGGCTGCGCCTTCGCCGCCGCAGCTGCACGATCCTGCTCGGCGATCTGCGCTTCCATTTTTCGCATGCGACCATCGAGATCGACGTACAAATCGCGCTGCCGCTTCTGTGTGGTTTCGAGTTCGTTTTGCAGTAACTCGATCTGCCCACGCAGACGCGCGAATTCCGCTTTCAACGTTTCGACCTGATTGAACAAATCGATGATGCTGCGGTTGCGCGCTTGCGCTTCGAGTT
>Ga0209097_10004215_pt1 | contig 10722 bp, 9 predicted proteins | sample AD_UKC052_MetaG_FD_184419 | JGI IMG/M metagenome (GOLD analysis project Ga0209097, IMG submission 184419) | Active sludge microbial communities of municipal wastewater-treating anaerobic digesters from USA - AD_UKC052_MetaG (SPAdes) (version 2) | ecosystem: Engineered > Bioreactor > Anaerobic >... | reverse complement strand
CGGATGCAGTTACGTGTTCATGGAAGTGAGCAGCCACGCCGTGCACCAGCGCCGGATCGCGGGTGCGCAATTTGTGGGCGGGGTGTTTTCCAACCTCACACACGACCACCTCGACTACCACAACACTTTCGCGGAATACCGCGATGCCAAAAAGAAGTTCTTTGACGATTTGCCAAAAACGGCTTTCGCACTCAGTAATACCGACGACCGCAACGGCGCTTTTTTATTGCAAAATACCGCAGCGGCGAAATACACGTACGGATTGAAAAATCCGGCCGATTTTAAAACGAAAATCATTGAAAGCAGCCTGTCCGGCCTGCACCTGCACCTCGACGGTGAACAGATCATGGCCCGGATGATCGGCGAATTCAATGCCTACAACCTCACGGCAGCCTACGCGGTAGCGCGTCTGCTGCTCGGCGAAGGGAAACAGACGATTACGAAAGCGGAAATTCTGACCGCACTCAGTGATCTGCGCGGCGCCGAAGGCCGTTTCGACTACGTGAACCACCCCGGAAAGCCGGGCTGTATCGCTATTGTCGACTATGCCCACACGCCCGATGCGCTGGAAAAAGTGCTGGAAACAGTGCAGAAACTGAAACGCAAAACCTCGCAGGTAATTACGGTTACCGGCGCAGGCGGCGACCGCGACAAAACCAAACGTCCGCTCATGGCGCAGATCAGTGCCCGCCTGAGCAACCAGTTGATTCTGACCAGCGACAACCCGCGCACCGAAGACCCGGCCGCTATTCTCCGCGACATGGAAGCCGGACTCGACGCCGAGGCATTGAAAAAAACGCTGGTGATCCAGGATCGCGAGCAGGCCATCAAAACGGCCGTTCGCCTGGCTAATGCGCAGGACGTGATCGTGGTAGCCGGCAAAGGCCATGAAAAATACCAGGACATCGACGGGGTAAAACACCCGTTCGACGACAAGGAAGTGCTGGCGAAATGGATGAGGGAGTGAGTGCGAAGTCGGCAGTGCGAAGTGCGAAGTCCGTGGTAAATGCCGGAATAGTGAGTTGTGAATAGTGAATAGTGAGTTGTCAAGCGAGTAGCCAAAAGAAAAAGGCGACATCCCGCTCGGCTCTCACCCTCTCACTTCTCACCGTCTCACTTCTAGATATAATAGTGGAGGGACTATTTTTTGAGCAGGTTGCGGGCGCTGTAAGAGCGCCCTGCAGCCAATTCAAAAAGCCCCGGCCACTAACCCTTTTAATCCGGAAAATCAACTTTTTTTAGAATTGAAACGATTGATATTCAATGTTTTAATTCTGCTTTTTATCATTTAACAAATGCTGTACTACCTTTTCGAATATCTGAAGAAAACGTACGACCTCCCCGGGGCCGGGTTGTTCCAGTACATCTCGTTCCGCGCGGGGGTAGCCATGATCCTGTCGCTGCTGATCTCCATGATCATCGGCAAGCGGATCATCGGGTGGCTGCGGTCGCTGCAAATCGGCGAAACGGTACGCGACCTCGGACTGGCCGGTCAGGTATCCAAAGCGGGTACGCCGACGATGGGCGGTATCATCATTATCGCGGCGACGTTGATTCCCTGCCTGCTGATGGCGCGGCTCGACAACGCTTACATCATGCTGATGATCTTCAGTACGCTGTGGATGTTCGCCATCGGGTTTGTGGATGATTACATAAAGGTGTTCAAAAAGGACAAAAAGGGACTGAAAGGAATATTCAAGGTAATGGGGCAGGTAGGATTGGGACTGATCGTGGGAATTACCATGCTGTACAGCGACGAAGTAGTGGTACGCATGGATCCGGTTGCAGCAGACGCGGGCGGTTACCGGGTGGTGGAAACGCTGTTTGTGAAAGACAACACTGCTCCAAATACCTACAAGGAAATGGTGTACGTGAAAGCACCGATCACCAACGTGCCGTTTTTTAAAAACAACGAACTCGACTACTCGCGGCTGATGTGGTTTTTGGGCGACAATGCCCGCGACCTGAGTTCCATTCTGTTCGTCATCATGACTATTCTGGTGATCACGGCAGTGAGCAACGGCGCCAACCTCACGGACGGCCTCGACGGGCAGGCGGCGGGTGTATCGGCCATCGTGATCACGGCACTGGGCATTCTGGCTTACCTGAGCGGCAACTCGGTAGCGGCGGATTTTTTGAAAATTCTCTACATCCCGTACAGCGGTGAACTGGTGATTTTCGCAGCCTGTCTGCTCGGTGGATGTTTCGGATTCCTGTGGTACAATGTGTTTCCGGCACGGGTGTTCATGGGCGATACGGGCAGTCTGACGCTGGGCGGCATCATCGCGGCGATGGCGATCATTCTGCGCAAGGAACTGCTTATTCCGCTGCTTTGCGGCGTGTTTTTGATAGAAAGTCTGTCGGTGATCATCCAGGTGTGGTATTTCAAATATACGAAAAGCAGGTACGGAGAAGGCCGGCGTGTTTTTCTGATGGCGCCGCTGCACCACCACTACCAGAAACAGGGATACCATGAGGTGACGATATCGGTGCGGTTTTGGATTGTGCAGGTGTTGTTGGCGGTGATTACGGTGATTACTTTGAAGATCCGGTGAGATCTTTTGGCCTGCTTGCGCAGGGAGATGGATTTTTTCCCTGCTTGCGCAGGAATGGATTTTGCCCTGCTTACGCAGGAATGGATTTTGCCCTGCTTACGCAGGAATGGGTCCCTGGATTTTGCGGATTGGGCGGATTAATATTGATTTTTTCTCTTCATAATCAAGCATCTTCATTTATGGAACTCAAACACAGTGAGATCACCGAGCAGGTGATAGGGGCTTATTTTGATGTCTACAACGATTTAGGGTATGGTTTTCTGGAAAGGGTTTATCAGAATGCCCTGTATTTTGAATTACTCGAAAGAGGTTTGAAAGTCGAAGCGCAGAAAAGTATCAAGGTGTATCGGAACGGAAGACTAATTGGTAATTACTACGCAGATTTTCTAATCAATGGAGCAGTGATAGTAGAACTGAAAGCCGTGGCCACATTAACGGAAGCACATGAAAAGCAATTAGTCAATTACCTGAAAGCAACGAACATGGAAGTGGGCCTCCTGATCAATTTCGGTCTGGAACCCAAATTCGAAAGAAAAACCTGGAGCAACGAACGAAAAAAACACCTTCAACCCAACCAAAAATAAAATCCGCGAAAACCCGCCTAATCCGCAAAATCCAGGGACCCATCCCTGCGAAAGCAGGGAAAAATCCATCTCCTGCGCAAGCAGGAAAAAAAATCTAAAGTAAAACAAAAATAAAATCCGCGTAAATCCGCCTAATCCGCAAAATCCAGGGACCCATCCCTGCGCAAGCAGGGCAAAAACCCATCTCCTGCGCAAGCAGGGCAAAAACCCATCTCTGCGCAAGCAGAGAGAAAAATCTAAAGTAAATCATGAAAAAACGACTCGTCATACTAGGCTCCGGAGAATCCGGCACAGGCGCGGCCCTTCTGGCCCACGCCAAGGGCTATGACGTGTTCGTATCCGACGCAGGGGCCATCAAAGACGCTTACAAACAGGAACTCGACGCCCACAACATCGCCTGGGAAGAGCAACAACACACGCTCGATTTAATCCTCAACGCCCACGAAATCATCAAAAGCCCGGGAATTCCGGAAAAAACGGAGGTCATGCAGGCCATCCGCGCCAAAGGCATCAACGTCATCGGCGAAATCGAATTCGGGTACCGCCACGCCGGCAAGTGCATCATCATCGCCATCACCGGCTCGAACGGCAAAACGACGACCACCGAACTGACGTACCACCTGCTCGATGCCGCAGGTTTCGACGTGCGCAAGGGCGGCAATGTCGGCAACTCGTTCGCCCGCATGGTGCTCGACGACATCCGGCACGCCCGCACGGCAGAGTTTTCGCGGGTATTCGTACTCGAAGTGTCCAGTTTTCAACTGGATGATATTCAGGAGTTTAGACCAAAAATCTCCATGCTCCTGAATATCACGCCCGACCACCTCGACCGCTACGAGTACCAACTGGAAAATTACGTGCGCTCGAAGTTCCGGGTAGCCATGAACCAGCGCCGCGGCGATATCTGCATCCTGAACGGCAACGACCCCGTCATCCGGCACTACCTCTCGGAAAATCCGCAGGCGGTGCAGTGCAAAAAACAACCCGTGCGCAAAAGCGACCTGAAAAACGGCTACGTGCGCATCGGCAGAAGTTACTCGTTCGATGTGGCGAGCACCAACCTTCGGGGCCCGCACAACCACTTCAACGCCGCCTGTGCCATTCGCGCCGCGCTGGCGCTGGGCGCGGAACCGGGACAGATCGAAGAGGGTTTGTATTCCTTCCAGACGCCGCCGCACCGTCTCGAACGGGTGGGTGAAGTGAAGGGCGTTTTGTGGATCAACGACTCCAAAGCCACCAACGTCGACTCGGTTTTTTACGCCTTGCAGGCCATGGAAACGCCGGTAATCTGGATCGTGGGTGGTGTGGACAAAGGCAACGACTATACGCCGCTGATGAAACTGGTGAAAAAGAAAGTGCGCGCTATCGTGTGTATGGGAACAGATAACTCGAAGATTATCAAGGCTTTCAAAGGCACCAAAATACCGATCGCCGAAACGCGCAGCGCAGCCGAAGCGGTAAAAACGGCGGCAGCACTATCTGAAGCGGGAGAAACGGTGCTGCTGAGTCCGGCTTGCGCGAGTTTCGACCTTTTTAAAAACTATGAGGATCGTGGAGCCCAGTTTAGAGCAGCGGTTTTAATGATGAACGATGAACGATGAACGATGAACGATGAATAAACTGCTCTTTGCTTTGATTTTTTTGACGGCCTGCCAAACGAAGCAGCCGGAAAAGGCGCCCGCAACGGCGGGTACCGTAAAAGTGGATTCGGTGGCTTTACAAAAACGCCAGGATTCACTGGCCATAGAAGAAGAGAACGCCGTGCAACAGGGAAAATACAAAACCTGGTGGGGATACCGGTTTCATATTCAAGGAGATTTCGACGGAGACGGGAAAGAAGAAGTTTTAACCGAAAAACTGATCAGTACGAGGACAGGCAAAGAGATCGGAAAGTTTTGTGGATTGGAAAAAGATACGATACCGGACTGCTACTGGACCGCACGTGTAAACACCTTCCGACAGCCGAAATGTGTGTTGAAGTGCTCGAATCCGAAGATCGGTGATTTTACGACGACGAGGGATAGCGCAGGTACGATCGGAATGGCTTTCCTCCAAAACGCAGGCGATTTGAATGGAGATGGAACAGATGAAATGGCTTTCGTGGAAGATTTGGGCGGCTGCAATTCCGGAATCCGGGAAGTACTACTGGCAACTTATAAAAAAGGAAAATGGGTAGTGTTGATAAAATCAGAAACCCGTATGGAGAATGATTTTTCCTGGGATGAAAGGATTGCAACACCGGAAGATTTGAATAAACCAATTGTAAAAACCTTTGAAAAAGAACTGATGGACACGCCGCCTTTTTTCAAAAAGGAAAAGGACAAAGTCGTGTACGAAGATTATGAAGCCGCAACACTGGTAACCAAACACAGGAAAATAGACTGGTAACACCCCAAAATTCACAATTCACAACTCTCAACTCACAAAAATGTCGCTCGGCAACCGAATCGCAGCAGAATTAAGAGGAGATCGTACCATCTGGATGATCATCGCCGTACTGAGTCTGTTCAGTATGCTGGCCGTGTATTCGGCTTCGGGCTGGGCGGCGTGGACGGCGCATGGCGGCAACACCACCGTGTTCCTGTTGTCGCATACCGTGCGGCTGGGTTTCGGGTTGTTCCTCATTTATGTGTGTCACCTGATGCACTACCGCAGGTACCAGCAGATCGCGCCGTTTTTGATGTTACTGGCGGTGCCGTTGCTGGCGTTTACCCTGTTTTTCGGGCAAAATATCAACGATGCCAACCGCTGGATCAGTTTCGCAGGCTTCAGTTTTCAGCCTTCGGAATTCGCCAAAATCGCGCTCATCATCTACATCGCCCGCGAACTGACGCGCAAGCAGGACTACATCAGCAGTTTCCGCGATGCATTCCTGCCGATCATCGTGCCGGTGCTCATCATTTGCGGACTCATTGCGCCGGCCAACCTGAGTACGGCCTTGTTGCTGTTCATTACCTGCATTTTGCTCATGTTCATCGGCCGGGTAAGCTGGCAGTACATTTTCCTGCTGGGGCTGCTGGGTGTGGTGGTGTTTGCAGGTATGCTGGCGTTTGGCAAGTTATATCCTGACAGCGGACTAATCCGGGTAGACACCTGGGTTTCTCGTGTAGAGACCTTTTTGCACAGCGAAGACGGCGGTTTTCAGGTGCAGCAGGCCAAAATCGCCATCGCCAAAGGCGGTATTATCGGTGAAGGTCCCGGCAACAGCATGATGCGCAATTACCTGCCCTATTGCAATGCCGACTTTATCTACGCCATCATTTGTGAAGAATACGGACTCATCGGCGGCAGCGTCATTCTGGTGCTGTACGTGATGCTTTTTATCCGGAATGTAAAACTCGTAACGAAAAGCCCCAAAGCGTTCGGCGCATTCCTGGCCATCGGGCTCAGTCTGTTGCTGACCGTTCAGGCGCTGGCCAATATTGCGGTAAACGTCAATCTGGTGCCGGCTACGGGCCTCACACTGCCCATGATTTCGATGGGTGGAACGAGTATGCTGTTTACGAGTATTTCATTGGGGATGATATTGAGTGTGAGCAAATTTATTGAAAGTCTAGAGTAATGCAACGCGGATAACGCGGATTGAAAGCGGATTTGCGCGGATCTTTTGCAACGCGGATTACGCGGATTGAGAGCGGATTTACGCTGATTTTTTTAATCTCTTCATTTTTTAAACATCTTCATTTATGGAACTATTACACAAAGAATTGACAGACAAGATTTTGAAAGCCTTTTACGAAGTTTATAATCAACTGAAATATGGCTTTCGGGAAAAAATATACCAAAAGGCGCTTAAATACGAACTGACGCAACTGGGTGTTGGAGTAGAAGAAGAACAGCCGATTTCGGTATATTATAAAGGAATGTTGATGGGCAAATATCAGGCTGATTTACTGGTAGAAAGAAGGATTATTCTGGAACTGAAAGCGCAAACAACGATCAAAGATGTACATGAAGCCCAACTGTTGCATTATTTGAGAGCGATGCCGATTGAAATCGGTTTCGTATTGAACTTCGGAATAAAGCCCGAATTTACAAGAACTGTTTTTGACAATGCCCGAAAAGGTATCCCAAAAACTGCTGAAATTTAGTATTCAAACAGACGCAAAAATCAGCGTAGATCCGCTCTTAATCCGCGGAATCCGCGTTGCAAAAAATCCGCGCAAATCAGCGAATGATCCGCGGAACATGCGTTGCAAAAATCCGCGCAAATCAGCTAATGATCCGTGGAATCCGCGTTGCAAATGGGTGACAAGAAACTAAAAATAATGATCACAGGCGGCGGTACCGGCGGACACGTTTTTCCGGCCATCGCCATCGCAGACGCCATTAAAAAGGCGCGGCCCGAAACGGAATTTCTGTTTGTCGGCGCGCTTGGCAAAATGGAAATGGAGCGCGTGCCCAAGGCGGGATATAAAATCGAGGGGCTGAATGTGGCTGGTTTTCAGCGGAGTATGAGTTTGCGCAACCTCTCGTTTCCGTTCAAACTGGTCAACAGCCTGTGGAAGGCGCGGCAGATCCTCAGCAAATTCGATCCGGACGTCGTGATCGGAACCGGCGGTTATGCCAGCGGACCAGTGATGCGCAGCGCACAGCGGGCCGGCGTACCGACGCTGATCCAGGAGCAGAACTCCTACGCCGGCGTCACCAACAAACTGCTTGGCAAAAGAGCCGAGAAAATATGCGTGGCATACGACCACATGGATGCCTTTTTTCCGGAAGACCGGATCGTATTTACCGGAAATCCGGTGCGGTCGGATATTCTGGATATTGAAGGCAAACGCGAGGAAGGACTGGCCTACTACGGACTGGATGCCGGTAAAAAGACCATCGTTGTGCTGGGAGGGAGCCTGGGAGCGCGGACTTTGAACAACGCCATGCAGCAAAACACGAAGTTTTTTGAAAAATACGACGGTATACAGGTGTTGTGGCAGTGTGGAAAGTTCTATGAATTGCAGTATGCGGAATGTGAAACGGCGCAATTGCCCAACGTGCATATGCGTGCTTTCATCGACCGCATGGACCTGGTGTATGCCACGGCGGATGTGGTGATTTCCCGTGCAGGTGCTTTGAGTATCAGTGAGTTGTGTCTGGTTGGAAAACCTGCCGTACTGGTGCCGTCGCCCAATGTAGCGGAAGACCATCAGACTAAAAATGCCCTGGCGCTGGTGGAAAAAGGCGCTGCCCGGTTGGTGAGAGACGCAGATGCCAGTGAAAAAATGTTGCAGGACGCCCTGCTGATCCTGGAAAACGAAGCCCTGGCATTCAGCCTCGGAGAGAGTATCCGGCAGTTAGGCCGCCCGAATGCGGCAGAGGCGATTGCACTGGAGGCCATTAAACTGGGGAAAGCCCGCGCGAAATCGATGCGGCCACCGCGTAAAAAACCGGATCCGGACAAAGAAGCAGACAAGTGAAAAAGATTATTACACTCTCCGTTCTGGTAATCGTTTTGAATGCCTGCCAGAAAAATGTGGAACTACTGAAAATAAAATCCTAAACCATTCAAAGTCAACAATATGAAACACATAATAGTCATCGCCCTGCTGGCCATCGGCCTTGCCGCCTGCCAGAAAACCAACGATAAAAACCCGTTGCTCATCGGTCAATGGCAAGGCACTGAATGGCGGATTTTCGACAAACCCGGTGGCATGGACGCTACGCAGGTCGGTTTCGAATTTAAAGAAGACGGTACCTATTCCGCCCATTTCGCCGACCAGAAACAAGCCGGCACCTGGCGCACCGAAAAAGACAAACTCTACACCCAGGAAACCGGCAAACAGGAAATCATGGTTAAAATGATTGTACTGGAATCGGCCAACCTGGAATTCGAAATGAACCGCGGAGGACAAAAAGAAACACTGAAACTCGTCAAGAAGTAACGTACGCTGCACAGAACAACATGGAATTCAACGCGATCAAAAAGATCTACTTCATCGGCATCGGCGGCATCGGCATGTCGGCCCTGGCCCGCTACTTCCACCTGCACGGGGCGGAGGTGCACGGCTACGACCGCACCGAAACGGACCTGACACGGGTGCTGGCCGCCGAGGGTATGCACCTGCATTATGAAGACGACGTGACGTTTATTCCTGAAAACGTTGATCTGGTGGTATTTACGCCGGCTGTTCCGAAAGACCACGCCGAACTGAACTGGTTTCTCGAACGCGGCTACCCCGTAAAAAAACGCGCCGAAGTGCTGGGCATCATCAGCCGCGCCAAACGCTGCATCGCCATCGCCGGCACGCATGGTAAAACGACCACCAGCACCATGACCAGCCACCTGCTGCGTGCCTGCGGCATCGACGCCACGGCATTCGTGGGCGGTATTTCGCTCAACCTCGGCAGCAATTTCGTGGAAGGCGCCAGCGACTGGGTGGTGGTGGAAGCCGACGAGTACGACCGCAGTTTCCTGCACCTGCACCCAGAAATCGCGGTACTGAACTCCATCGATGCCGACCACCTCGACATCTACGGCACTGAAGAGGCCGTGGTGGAATCATACAAACAGTTCGTGCGGCAGATAAAGCCCGGCGGAATACTCCTTTACCGCCACGGCCTGCCACTCGAAGACGTGGTAGCAGAACTGAAAGCCACGGGTCGTGAAGCGCTGAGTTTCGGCATCGAAGAAGGTGATTATGAAGCATTTAACGTACACGTTGCAGATGGGCAAATGGCTTTCGGCCTGCGCTCTACCATTTTCGACTGGAGTGATTTCCGGCTGAATTACCCGGGGAAACACAACGTGCTCAACGCAACGGCTGCTATTGCGGCTACGCTGTCGGCAGGTGGTTTTTCGGAATTGCTGGCTATTGCAGTTGCCGGTTTTCAGGGCGTCAAACGGCGTTTTGAATACATCGTGCGCACACCGGAAGTGGTGTACATCGACGATTACGCACACCACCCGGCCGAACTCGAAGCCGTGATCGGCGCTGCCAAAATGATGTACCCCGACCGCAAGATCACCGGCATTTTTCAGCCGCACCTGTACACCCGCACCCGCGATTTTGCGGAAGCATTCGCCGCCGCACTCGATATGCTCGACGAATGTATTCTGCTGGACATTTACCCGGCGCGGGAGCAACCGATTCCCGGCGTTACCTCGGCCATGATCGCCGATTTGATGAAAAACCCGAATGTGAACCTGACCACCAAAAACGATCTGTTGAAAGTATTGAAAACCAAAGACATAGAAGTCCTGATGACCATGGGCGCCGGCGATATCGACACCTTCATCGAACCCATCAAAACCCAACTGACCGCTAGTACCAAGAGTTAACACCCTAATAACCAATAACTAATAACCAATAACTAACAATGAGCCTTCCACGTTTCCGATACGATCGCTTTGCCTGGGTAGCATTCCTGCTGCTGGTGGCTGTGATCCTGTTTTCGGCGATCGGCAAGAAGAAAAACAGTTTTGCCGACGGTGTGGAAGTGGTGGTAACACCGCTGGAAAGTGGCGACAAACTCATCAGCGAGCGCGATGTGCGGCAGGCACTGCTCCGGTCTTTCGGCAACACGCTCGAAGGCACCGAACTGGCACTGCTCGAAGTGGAACGTATGGAACGGGTGCTGGAAGAAGA
>Ga0209097_10004204_pt1 | contig 10737 bp, 10 predicted proteins | sample AD_UKC052_MetaG_FD_184419 | JGI IMG/M metagenome (GOLD analysis project Ga0209097, IMG submission 184419) | Active sludge microbial communities of municipal wastewater-treating anaerobic digesters from USA - AD_UKC052_MetaG (SPAdes) (version 2) | ecosystem: Engineered > Bioreactor > Anaerobic >... | reverse complement strand
CGTATAAGGATGCCGATTTTGTGGTGATAGCCGCTCCTACCAATTACGATTCAAAACTAAATTTCTTTGACACTTCGGCAGTAGAGACGGTCATTCAAACCGTGATGAAATATAATTCCGATGCAATGATGGTCATCAGGAGTACCGTTCCGGTTGGATTTACCGTGCAGGTGCGTGAAAAACATGATTGTGACAACATAATGTTTTCACCGGAGTTTCTCCGCGAATCCAAAGCCCTTTATGATAATCTTTATCCCTCCCGCATAATCGTCGGGACTGATAAAGGCAATCCCGGACTTATGAAGGCGGCTCGCACATTTGCCTCTCTTCTCAATGAAGCCTCCCTCCAGCCCGATGTAGCAACTATTTTCATGGGATATACTGAGGCTGAGGCGGTCAAACTCTTTGCAAACACATTTCTGGCACTCAGAGTCTCTTTTTTCAATGAACTGGACACTTACGCAGAGATGAAGGGGCTCGATACTCGGGAGATAATCCACGGTGTTAGTCTTGATCCGCGCATAGGTGACTACTACAACAATCCCTCTTTCGGTTATGGAGGGTATTGTTTGCCTAAGGATACCAAACAATTGCTGGCCAACTATGCAGATGTTCCGCAGGATCTGATGCGTGCGATAGTGGAATCCAACAGAACCAGGAAGGAGTTCATTGCCGACAGAGTACTTGAGATGGCAGGCTACTATGTGGCCAATTCCGCTTATGACGCAACACGGGAACGTGAATGTATCATTGGAGTTTACCGTTTGACCATGAAGGCACATTCCGATAATTTCCGTCAGAGTTCAATACAGGGTGTCATGAAGCGTATAAAGGCAAAAGGGGCAACGGTTATCATATACGAGCCTTCTCTCAAGGACGGAACCACATTTTTCGGTTCCAAGGTGGTAAATGACCTTGAAGAATTCAAGTCCAGAAGCCATTCCATTATAGCCAATCGTTATGACAGTGTGCTGGATGACGTTCGTGAAAAGGTTTATACGAGAGACATATTCAGGAGAGACTGAGGGTAGTATGTAGTGTGTAGATGGAGGGTGGTGCAATTAGCAATAAAGAATACAGAATTAAGAATTAAGAGCCAATAGCTGGTTATTTGAAGAAATGTAAAAGAATCACTGTGTGCTAGGTGAAAAAATGACAGTTATGAATATATTTGTAGGGTAATAGTGTGGATAGTTGCATTAATACTCCTCTGAAGCAAAAGAACAGAAAAATATAGATATGAAATTTCCCGGAATCAAGAATAATCCAATACCATTTCTAGCGGCTGTTTTGCTATCGTCGCTACTTATTTCATGTTGCAAGCCCAAGGAAGAACTTTCACTTTCCATACTGTTGCCGGAGGCTGAATATACGGCAGGCAGCCAGTTTATATCCATTAAGGCTTCAGGCGACTGGACTTTGACTATCGAGAGTTCCAGCACTGCATCTGCCGACTGGGTATGGCTCACTTCTTATTCCTCCAATGATCGTCAAATCTCATTGCGTGGCAGCGGAAATTCCAATAATATAGCGTTAAATTGGGATGCGAACGATTCACAGGATGCACGTAACTGTATTTTGACACTAAGTAGTGCGGGCGAACGTGTACAACACAACTTCTCGCAGAAGGGTTCGGATAAGATTGACGGCATAGCCACGGAACTTAAGAGTGACAAATTGACCAATTGGCTCGAGCTTCCTGCTACAAAGGAGGGTGATGGACTCTACTTCATTACCCATAGCGCCACCATCGGAGGAAAGTATGGCCGCAATTACTCATTCTACTGGGACCCCAAGGCACTTGTAGCTCACTGGGTGGCTTATCCGCTCAATAGAGGACTCATCAGCACCGGTAGTCGGACTGATCTCTGGGACCTCAATCCCAAGGTGCCACGTCAATATCAACCGGTACTACTGAGAGGCTACAGCGGCGGGACATTTCAGAGAGGACATCAGCTCCCTTCAGCTGACCGCTATTCTTATGAAGCCAATGTCCAGACCTTCTATGGCACCAACATAACCCCTCAAAGAGGAGCCCTAAACGAGAATATCTGGGCTACTCTTGAAACTACGGTACGTGACTGGTCGAAAAACCTGGACACCCTGTATGTGGTTACCGGCTGTGTGATCGAAGGTAGTACTGAGTTTGTCAATGACAACGAAGGGAAGAAGGTTACTGTGCCTACCGGTTACTATAAGGCGCTTTTGGGCTATAAGCAGAATGCCTCCATTGGTGGCTCTACCAAAGGTTTTGTGGGTATTGCCTTCTATTTTGATCACAAAGGCTACTCCAACGACTACACTACAATGATGAAACAGTCGATGACCATATCCGCTCTTGAGAAGAAAGTCGGTGTGGACTTCTTTGTCAATTTACCTGCCAAAATAGGAGCAGATCTTGCCCAAAAGGTGGAAACCAACATCGATTCTTTCTGGAAATAAATATAAACAAATAATAATCTGTTATGAAACGCAATTTTAAATGGATAGCATATGCGGTAGTAGCGGTGATGGTGACTATTGGCTGCAGCTCGGTTGCCTTTACGGGACGTAAAAGGGTGCTGCTCTATTCAGACTCACAAATTTCTTCCCTGTCAGACCAATCCTATCAGGAGTTTATGACCAAAGCAAAACTCTCTACCAACAAGCAGATGCAAGCGGCCGTGCAGGAGGTTGGCCGAAAAATGACTGTTGCCCTTGAAAAATATCTTACCTCGGTAGGCGCGACACATTATCTCCAGGGACTTAAATGGGATTTTCAGTTAGTACAGTCGGAAGAGGTAAATGCTTTTTGCCTTCCCAATGGCAAAATTGTCTTTTATGAGGGTATAATGAAATTTACAAATACCCCTGATTATATTGCCGTGGTGATGGGGCACGAGATAGCTCATGCTGTTGCTCAGCATGGAAATGAACGTATGAGCCAGCAAAATCTCATGAGTATGGCAGGTTCGCTACTCAGTTCTGTGGCAGGCCGGAAATCGGATACCACTCAGGCATTGTTCGAGATTGCATTCGGCCTTGGAGGACAACTTGGCGTTGTATTACCCTATTCGCGTAAGCACGAGTATGAAGCTGACAGGATTGGACTTATCATCATGGCCATAGCCGGATATGACGTTGATAAGGCCCCTATTTTCTGGCAGGCAATGTCTGCGAAGGGCGGACCTACTATTCCGGAGTTTCTCAGCACGCATCCCAGCGATGAAAACCGTATAAAAAAAATCATAGAGGCCATTCCTGATGCTAAAGCTTATATCGGCAAATGAGAAGTTTCGCAAGTGACAACAATTCAGGCGTCCATCCTTCCGTGATGGAAGCTTTGATAAAAGCCAATAAAGACCATGCGGTAGGTTACGGTGATGATCCGTGTAGTGAAGCCGCAGAAAAATTGATAAAGGAATATTTCAGCGAGAACGCTACCCCATTTCTGGTTTTTAACGGTACGGGAGCCAATTCGGTAGCACTTCAGGCAGTGACTCGTTCCTTCAACTCCATCATTTGCGCTGCTACTGCGCACATCTTTGTGGATGAGTGTGGAGCTCCTGCAAAAATGAGCGGTTGTCCTCTAATTCCTGTGGTGACTCCTGATGGCAAGCTGACCCCTGAGTTGGTAGCTCCCCACCTCAATAATTTTGGCGTTTGCCACCATTCACAGCCCGGAGCAGTTTATATCTCGCAGGCTACCGAACTGGGTACTCTTTATACTGTGGAAGAGATAAGGAGGCTGGCCGACTTCATTCACTCTTACGGGCTCTTTCTCCATATGGATGGTGCACGGCTGGCTAATGCCTGTGTAGCGCTGGATTGCACCTTCAAAGAGATGACGGTTGATGCGGGAGTGGATATCCTCAGCTTTGGCGGGACGAAGAATGGTATGATGATGGGGGAGGCGGTAATCAGTTTCCTCCCGGAAATTTCCGGAAATATAAAGTATTATCGCAAGCAATCGGCACAACTGGCCTCAAAGCACCGCTATCTGGCTGCACAGTTTCTACCCTACCTGGGCGAAGGATTATGGCGCACCAATGCCCTTCACGCCAATAATATGGCGTTAAAGCTGCTCAAAGTGCTACAGAAATATCCTCAGATTCGGCTCTCGCAAAAGCCCGAGAGCAACCAACTCTTCTTCTATGCGCCTAAGGATTTTCTGGAGGAGCTGATGAAGGAATATTTCTTCTACTACTGGAACGAAGAAGCAGGGGAGGCGCGTCTTGTAACCTCGTGGGATACAACCGATGAGGACATTGCGGCATTCGAATCTTCAGTAGATAGGATTTTCTCCGCCAAGGAGTGATTAATGTTGCAATTATTTTGTAGAAGCAAAAAATATATCTACATTTGCACTCCCAAATGGGAAAAAGGTCTCTTAGCTCAGCTGGTAGAGCACGACACTCTTAATGTTGGGGTCCAGGGTTCGAGCCCCTGAGGGACCACGTCGGTCCCCTCTGTAAATGAAGCAGAGGGGATTTTTTGTTACTCCACCTTAATGAACTTTCTGCTCTTCTTATCGTAATTGTAAATACGTCCCTCTTCAATGCTGTAGTACCATCCATATAAGGTTAGTTTGCCTGCTCTTACGCGTGACCGAATATAGGGGTAACGCATTAAATGGCGCAATTGAAGCACGACATTCATTTTCTCCGTATATTCTTCGCGTTTTTCCAAAGGAATTTTCTTTTTGGCTATTTTTTCTTCCACAATCTCTTTTACCGGCTGAGCAAGTTCGAGCCATTTTTTCGTATGATGCAGTTTATCCAACTCTTTCCCCATATAGAGAGCTCCGCAACCACCACAGTTTGAATGTCCGCAAACCACTATATTTTCAACCTTGAGTTCTAATACAGCGTATTCTATTACGGCAGATGTGGCCACGAATTTTTTAGTTTCAGTTTCATAGAAAGGAACAAGGTTGGCTATATTGCGTACAACAAAAAGATCTCCGGCCAAACTGTTTGTCAACATGTGCGGAACCACACGTGAATCGGAACATCCGATAAACAGGGTATGCGGTTTTTGCTCTCCTTTCAAGCCTTCAAAAAGTTCTTGTCTGGGAATATATTCCCTCTCGTTGAAATCGCGAATAGAGTCAAGCAACAGTTCGCGTTCATCATGTTTATTTATCTCTTCCGTTGTCATGATATTATCTCATTTTAATTATTCAAAGTTAAACAATCTTTTATTTACTCTTGCTTTTACCATCACTTTTATCCTCAATATTCACCTTCACGTCAAATGCAGGACCTTTATAGCCTTTTGGTATATATTCAGGATTCATAACCATATGTTGTGCAGTACGATGTGCCAAATAGTGCGGCAAAATAAGTTCTATTCCATTTTCGTTGCAAACATCTTGAATGTGCCCGTGAAGTTCCGATAGTACTTTTAATTGAAGTTTTGCGTCATTTATATAAACATGTATCTTATATGATGCATAAAATTCATTCAGTGCTGATTGAATGACATATGGCTTAGGTTCCCGCAGCACATCTTTACAACGCAAACCGGCTTCGATCAACATCTCGTGTGCCTTCTTCCAGGGCACGTCGTAGGCTATTGTGGCTATGGTACTGAGAATCAATCCCGGATTTTTTTCAAACCTACTGTAATTGATTGTATTTCCCGTCAATATGGCAGAATTGGGAATGGTTATCTCTTCGTTGGTAATTGTTTTTAACCGTGTTACCAAAATCGTTTTCTCTATAACATCACCTGAAATATCGTTGATTTTAATTCTGTCGCCAATTGCAAATGGACGCATATACGTTATTACCAAACCTGCTACCATATTGGCAATTGCCGACGAGGATCCCAAGGATACCAACAATCCTAAGAATACGGAAACACCTTTAAATATAGGAGAGTCGGAGCCAGGCAAATATGGAAATATCATAATGAACGCAAATGCATAAAGCAGCACACGAATAATGGTAAACGTAGGCAAAGCCCACTCTTTATGAAATCCGCTAATTTTTAGCTTCCCTGATTCAATCTCTTTAAAGAAATAACGAATCAGACGAACTAAATACTTAAACACAATATATATTATAAGTATTGTGAAAAGATTGGGAAGATAATTCCAAAAAGAGAACAACATTTTCCTAACAGGTTTCCATATCATCCCAAAGAGCATATCCGCCCAACCTCTTGTAAATGGGAAAATGCTGAATATTATAGGAATAACGAGGAAAAGCAACACTATTATCGTTACCCAACGTAAAAAATTGAATAATTTGCTTACCAGTTTTATCTCTTGCTCGGCGGACAAATAGGTATAATCGCGATATTTCAGATTTTTGAACCAATGTTTTTTCTTCTCTTGAATATATTTATTCAAAAATCTGAAAAGCTTGTTTACACCGAATATCATCGAAATCAGAACTACTAATGTAAGAATGACCAAGCCTATTCTGGTAAGTAAACGTGGCAAACTCTTTTCCGTACGCGCATTTTTAATGGAAGTCTGTATCCTTTGCAAATAATCTTGAGCAACTTCGTCTATGGATGCATTATTCCAAATAGCATCGGTTTCTGTTACACTCATTATAATTTTGTCTTGATACATAATATCCCGATAGTTTTCGGAAATCGCTATATAAAGTGAATCGGGATTCATAAAATCATCATCGTACAAAATTTCTATTCGAGCACTGATATTCTCAGCCCTTTCCTTAGGAGTGAATGAACCGAGACGTGCATATAATGAGAAAATGGTATCATTTAGCACACCGATTATAGGATATGCTGTCGCCACGCTACGGAGGGAATCAACCCTTGCTTTCTCCCGTGCAATTCTGTCCGTTTCTCTTCTCTGAATATCGGCAAGTTGTCTTTGGATGTCCTCTATTTTCAGATTGTCTGTAGTCTTAAGGGAAGCCAGTTGTTCTTCAAGTTTCACCTGTTTTATTGAATCCAATCTGCGGAGAGAGTCCATTTCCAAGAGACGACTTTTATAATCTTGAAGTAATGCTCTATTTAAAGAATCATTCTGATGGGCTAAGCTATCGGATGAATTATTAGTAGTTCCTACTTGTTGAGCCATTAAACAAGAGAAAGATGACATTAAAAAAACGATAAGGATAGATAATATACGCTTATTGTAGTTCATAATAAATTTGGGGTTTTCTGACGTAATAATGGTAAAGATATAAAACAAAACCCATTATAAGTTCCACAAATTATCCTTGAAACTAATTTTTTGAAAAAAAGTTGTTTTTTTGTCAAATTATTTGGTTTATAAAATAAACCGATTTATATTGTGTCAAATTTTAATAATGAACTAAACAAATAACACTTTAAATATTTATCCAAATGGAAGAAAAACAACTGAATGAGAAAGAGAGTTTGGAACTCATCACTCAAATGATCCGCAACACGCAACAGCGTATTGAAAAAGGGAATGGGATACCATTTCTTATTTGGGGCTATACAACCGTACTGGTTTCGCTCCTGGTTTGGTATATGCTCAAGTCAACCGGAAATGATTACTGGAATTTATTATGGTTCCTGATTCCTTCAATTGGTTTTACGGCAATGACAATAACTATGCAAAAAGAGAATAAAGGAGTAAAAACATACCTTGACAAAGTAATCATGTATGTATGGATTGTCGTTGGAATTGCTGCTTTTCTTCCCGCACCGGCTGCCACCCTCATAGAAGGCTTTCCAATACTATTTATGGTAATCATGCTCATCAGTATTGGGTCAGCCATTACTGGGCTGATTATCAGTTTCTTACCCTTAATATGCTCAGGATTCGCAGGAATGTTTTTGTCAATATTTTGCCTGATATTGGGCAATACTCTCGATTCAATTCTCGTATTTGCAGCCCTTTTCCTTTTAGTACAAGTTATTCCGGGGCATATTTTAAATTGGAAAGGTCGTAAGAAATGAAACCACAAAAATTTATTTTATCTCGGTGGTTTTTGGTTGTCATGTTTATAATGGCTTTCATATTGCCACCTTACGCCGCAAAAGATTTCGTAGCTCAAAATATTGGCAATATCGTAAACGCCACGCTATCCAACTCTTTTGTGCGTAACTTGCTGCCATATTCTACCCTGTTTCAGATAGTGGTTTTGATTTTTTTTGTGGGCTTGTTTTTCTTTAAAAATCGGGTTGGAAAAGCATTCACAATATTTGTCGGCATCTCGTATTCAGTCTATGCTCTAGTCCAAAATATCGCCATAACCGATCAGTTCGGCTTAAGTATGATCTTGTCCAATATTATTTTGTGCCTTATGACATCTTTTGTATGGCTGAGTGATGTTAGGAGTAACAAAAACAGTTACACATTTAATAATTTTAACAAAAAGAATGCTTGGCTTATAATTGTTGCTCTATTTTGTCTTTGGTGGCCAATGGATTTTTCTGGGACACCCGATTTCAATCCGCTCTATTTTTTCACAGGACATGTGGCTCAATCCCTGCAATTTTGCTCTATGACCCCCATTTTTTTGATTATTCTTATTTACTGTAAGCCTGCAATCAGTTTGCCGGTATATAGGATGACAGGAATTTCGGGAACGATCATAGGATTTTGGAATATGATGAGCTTCTTCAATCCTTCAACCGTTTTTGTTGGAGTTTATCATTTACCACTATTCCTGATTTCAATTTATGTATTAATTGACAGTTTCAAACTACAGAAAAATTATGTTCAAACAACTTGGCCCCTTACTTCATTCCGAACTCAGGTTGGCAATTATGTCCATATTGCTATCTGCTGAAGAGGCCGACTTTGTCTATTTGAAAGAACGAACCAAGTCCACCTCGGGAAACTTGAGTGTGCAAATAGACAAGTTGAGTGAAGCGGGTTATATTGAAGTTGAAAGGGGATTTGTAGGAAAACGAACCCGCACCGTATGCAAAATTACAGAAGTAGGCATAAAAGCCTTCGAAAAATATGTTGAATCCTTAAAAGGATATCTGAATTTATAACTCGTAAATAATACAAAAATGAAACGCTTATTATTACTAACTACCACTATTATTCTTTTTGCTGCCCAGATGTATGCCCAAAACGGAAAGCTGATCGTTCGCTTTGAAAACCTGAAAAGCAATGAGGGTAAAGTTATGGTTGCCCTGTTCGACGGCAAGGAGAGCTTTTCCAAACATGAGTCAACTCAAACAGTAGCTCTATCTATCGAAAACAACTCTGCCATTTGGAATATGGAATCGCTTCCTGAAGGTCAGTATATCATTATAGCTTATCACGATGAAAATGAGAATCAAAAGATAGACTTGGGAATAATGGGAATACCTGCCGAAGGATATGCTTTCTCCAACAATACGGTCTCCGAGATGGGACCGCCCAATCCCGATCAGATGCTTTTTGACGTAAAGTCGGATGAAACCACAACACAAGTATTAAAGATGGTCTATTTCGATTTTTCGGTATTCCAAAAATAGATAAAAACGGAACCGAATTGCCTCAAGAAACCTCTTTGTAAAACCCTAACTACAATATAGTCAATGAACCGGATGATTTAACCTAACATACTATGTTGTAATTGTTAAATTTTATAATAATCCGTCCGGATTTTCACCGGATACCTATGACAAGCAAGTATGAAATCCAAACTATTTATTATTACACTACTTACCTTGTTGGTGGCTGGTTGTACCCGTGAGCCTCTTCCCGAACCTGAGAGGGAAGGAGGTAAGATCGTGACTATCAGTGCAACTATCCCACCTGAGACACGTGTGTTATATGATGACACCGATCTCAGCCTCACATGGCAGACCGGTGACACACTCTTGCTGGCCGGATATGATGGTACGACTTATAAGGGAAGCGAGAAATTTCACTGGACAGGAGGCGATAGTTTTCAGGGGACGGACGTACCTGGTGCCACAACGTACAAGGCCTACTATCCCGCGGGTGCCATAACGCTGAATGAAACCACCGGAGACGTGTAACTTCCCGACAACTTCTGGGAACAAACACAGAACGGAGATGGTACAACGGTGCATCTGCGCAACAAACTGCTATTGTTCGACGAACAGGCTCACTCAATCAATCAGATATTTAATTTGGTTGCTAAGAGCAGTATCATCAAATTTAATCTCAGCGGAATACCGCAAGAAGTAGGAGCTCTTAGAAAACTGATTTATAGGGTAGAAACTGCGCCTGGAGTCTTCAAATCCGTACCGCTTGATGTGACCGGCGTTACTTTCTCGGCCTCTACAAGCAGTTTGACCGCTTTTCTCTCCTTTGACCCCACTGTAATGACTAATACCGTTGCAGGCGGCAAGGTAATCATAAGACTGAAAGGCGATAAATTGTACCAGTGGAGTCAGAGTGTTGCTCTCGGAAAAGATTATGTCGCTGGAAATCGATATACAGGTGCAGTAAGCAGCGGCTGGGCAGATATAACCACTCCGCTCTACTATGTTGCCGAGTATAATGTAACACAAGACGGTGATGGCTTCGTGACTGACTTAACCTCTTGCTCGGGCAGCGGTTATTTCACTTGGAGTGAAGCCTTTGATCTGTTCAACAATACAACAACTATTGGTGGGGTAAACTATCACTGGCCGAGCGATTCCGAGTGGTTTGGTATCGTCCCAAAATATGTTAAAACAGGTTATTATGTTCACTTCAAGACTGAATATTCTTATGATAATGTATATGAGTCTGTCAAAGTTAGAAGTGAGTTCTTCAATGTGTATAGCAATTTTCGCACCACTCCCAACAATATCTCTTACGCTCTTCGCTATAGGAATACCGTTTGG
>Ga0209097_10004201_pt1 | contig 10740 bp, 8 predicted proteins | sample AD_UKC052_MetaG_FD_184419 | JGI IMG/M metagenome (GOLD analysis project Ga0209097, IMG submission 184419) | Active sludge microbial communities of municipal wastewater-treating anaerobic digesters from USA - AD_UKC052_MetaG (SPAdes) (version 2) | ecosystem: Engineered > Bioreactor > Anaerobic >... | reverse complement strand
TTCTTCTGCCGCAGTTTGACCGCTTCAATTCGTTGGGGCAGCCCTTTTGTTTGGGCAAATTGGCCCCAGGCCACTAAAAATGCGTGCTGGGTTTGTTGAATTTGCTCTTCATTTTCGCTCATCGCCTTTCCTTGTTCCGCTCGGATGGCTTTGAGCTTACAGGATCCGTGTTCAGTTTGTAAGGTTCAAAAATCTTGCACTTTGTGGCCGTTTTTCACGATTCGGCCACTGATTGCACAACGGTTACGCTAGCGTGCACAATATCGTCGGGGACTAGTTCCCGAGAGGGGATTGTCTGCCAAGTTCCATTCCTCAAAGTTCGGACACTAATTTGCAACTGCTGATGCAGGTAGCCAATCGCCTTTTTGGCACGGCTCTCTTGAATTTGTCCGATCACCGCTGAAAACACCAGTAACAGAAAAACAACCGCTGCCTGAATGCCCTTTCCCATAAACAATTCGAAGAGCATGGCCGCTTCTAGTAGCCACGGAATTGGGCCCCACATGCGTTTGAGGGTAGCTTTGATTGGTCCTATTGTCTTTTCCGGAATTTCGTTATACCCATATTGGATCCGTCTGGATTGAATATCTGCATCACTTAAACCAGCCCCCTGGTATGAATTTTCGATACTAGCAGTGTCTTTGGCTTGAGCCATTAAAATTCCTCCACGATTTCTTCGTTTTTGAAAACACAATTGGTTTTACTGACCTAATATCTTTAAAAAACGAAAAGCTTCTATCCATCCACTATTTGCGTAACGGTTAGAAGCTATTAGCCCCAAAGGGCGGTTTATTTAGGACCAAGTGAGCTTCATCACTTGGTTATTCTCTATAAAGTTAATTCTACACCTATGTATTTCATTGTGTCAAGAAAATCGAAAGCATCTTAAGGGTTCTTTCCCACCAGAAAGTTGATGTTCTCTTTTCCTTTTGATTTTCTGTGGGGCTTGCCTCATGAAACGAGGGCGAGGGAGCTTGGACCATCGGGGAAGCAGGCGATCACGCCCGCGCTGGGAGCCTTGAGAATCGGGCAGCCAGCGCAGGCTCGAATTTTACTCAGGGGTATTTTTCTCGACACTGGGATAGCGCGGAGGTTGATTGGCCTCGGTCAACAACGCGTTGACTTCGCGTTTCAGTTCCATAATGCGGCTTTCACGGCCCAGCATGACGTTCTGCCAGCGCCGCAGCTCTGCGAGTTGATCATTGATTTTGACTTCAGCCTCCTTGCGGTCGGTAATATCCCGGCCGGAGCCAATCAACGCAGTGACATTGCCGTTTTCATCCAAGATAGCTCTGGCTATCCAGCTGAACCAGCGCCAACCCTGGCAGGTTTTTGCTCTTTCCTCGTACTCGCATTGATAAGGGGGAGAGAACAGCCGGGCGACCGCTTTTTCAACTACGGGAAGATCATCCGGATGAACCATCGGCATATATGTCGAGCCGATTAATTCGGCTTCGGTCTTGCCGAACGTGTCGCAGTAGACTGGATTGACAAATAACAAATGCCCCTCGATATCCGTTTTTACCAGCAAATCACGCTGATTTTCAACAATCAGCCGAAATTTTTCCTCACTTTCACGCAGCGCCTGTTCGGCGTGTTTACGTTCCGTAATATCCATGAGATATCCCGACACCCGGACAATCTGACCGTCCTTATACTCTGCCTTGCCGATGGTCTGTATCCACTTTTTCTCGCCTTTAACAGATGTGAAAGGCAGTTCAACCTGATAGGGTATGCCTTCATTGACACACCGGTGAAAGGCTTGTTCAATGACAGACCTGTACGCCGGATCATAACATGCAAGGCTGTTTTGGATCAAATTAGCAGAACCGTCTTGAAACTTTGGGGCAGGGAGTCCATGAATGTTGTAAGCCTCATCGCTCCAGGTCATGGTTTGGGTGATGACATTCCATTCCCATCCGCCTACCCGGGTCAGGTGCTGGGTTTCATTGAGTAATTCTTCGCTTTTTCGTAAAGCTTCTTCGGCCTTTTTGCGCTCGGTGATATCCCGGGTGATGGACAGGATGCACGGCTCATGGTTAACTTCAATCACCCTGGCTGACATGAGGCAAATTTTGATTTCACCATTTTTTGTCCTGAAAGGGGCTTCAAGGTTCTGAACCTCACCCTTTTCCCGAAGTCCTTTTACAAGCCTGGCACGATCTTCAGGGTTGCTCCAGATATTGATTTCTAGCGAGGTTTTCCCGATGACATCTTCTCGGGTGAACCCCGTCAAGGCGGTGAAACCGGCGTTGATGTCAAGATACAGACCATCCACAAGGCGGTTAATATTGATTGAATCGGGAGAAATATGGAAAGCGATGGCAAATCTTTCCTCCGAAAGTCGCCGGGCATCATCCATACGTCTGCGTTCGGTGATATCGACCCCGACTCCCAAAAGATGGGAAACCCTGCCGTTGACGTCAAAAAAGGCGCGGTTTCTCCATTCGATCATGCGTTGACTGCCGTCTGGTAAGATGTGGATCTGTTCATGAATTTCAATCGGCTGTTCCGGGGTCAGCGCATCAAGGCCTTTTTTAACCAGCTCCAGGTTCTGAGGAGGAAGCAGATCAAAAATTTTCTTTCCAATCAATTGATCGGGAGAGGTACCGGTTAATTCGGCTTGAACTGCATTGACATAAACTATGGATCCGTCGGGCAAAAAGGAACAAATGCACACGGGAATATCGTCTGAAAGTTTGTGGAAACGCTCTTCGCTGATCCGCAGCGCTTCCTCAGCACGTTTGTGGGCGGTAATATCCACATGGGTACCGATTAACTGCAGTGCAATTCCCTGCGCATCCCGGCGCACAGCATGCCCGCGTCCCAAAATCCAATGCCATGAGCCATCCCTGGCTCGCATTCGGAATTCTTCGCTGACCTCATTTGCCAGACCGCAAATACAGGCCTGGTTGGCGTTCTTCACCCGTTGTAAATCGTCAGGGTGAACCAGGTTTTCCCAGGTTTCGACCGTCGGCGGAAATTCTGCGGGGGAATAGCCGAGCATTTCAAAGTAAGCCGGGCTGTAAAAAACCTCGCCGCTGGCAATATCCCAATCCCACAGGCCGTCACTGGTGGCAGATATGGCATTGCGAAAGCGTTCTTCGCTTTGCCTTAACTGGCGAGTGCGCTCCTTTAAGAGGTCTTGAATGCGCAGCAGGGATTGTTCGCGGCGGCCGCGCTCACACTTGGAAACGAGATATTCCGGTTCAAATGGCTTATGGATGTAATCCATTGCGCCTTTTTTCATCCAGGCTAATGCCTGCGTTGTTTGAGAGCCATCCGTTATCATCACACAAACACAATCTGGAAAAGCTGCCTTCAGATCACCCAGCAATGCATCTCCCTGACCGTCGGGTAAAAACTCATCAATTACTGCAACATCAAATACTACCATCTGGCTGATTTTGGCAAAAGCTTCCTGTAAGGTCTGTGCTGAATCCGCCCTGAAGCCGTGTGCCTGGAATGTATCTGATAACATGGCAGCAAGCGATTCATCATTTTCAACCACCAAGACCCTGGCCCATTCCTCAGGCTCTTCATGTTTTATCAGGGTTAATACTGTTTCAGTGAAAATTTTTCCATCCACAGGCATGGATAAAAATGCGTCTGCTCCAAGGTTTGCTGTCATGCTGGAGGGGTCTTCACCAGAGTATGTTGCTGATACGACCAGGATGGGCACATGGTTGAAGGCCTGATATTCTGGTGAACGCAGCAGGCGGCAAAAACGCCAGCCATCGATACCAGGCATGTAAAGGTCTGTGATGATCAAATCAGGAGAAGTTGCGTTTTGCAGCATGTCAGCAAGGGCTGATTCCACGTTGTGGAATGCTGCCGGAATAATATCGATCTTTTTGAGCAGGCCGCAAAGCAAGTTTAATTGAGTGCAATCATCATTAACCACCACCACCCGTATGGTTGAGTTGGCAGCTGAGAAATCAGTTTCCATGATCGCTTCCTTAATCCTGTTAGACCGCGCTTTTTTGCCTGTGTCATTCGTTGGTCAGATGAGCCATAAAATTGACATTCGGCTTTGCACTGCGAACTGTCCAGACAAAGGGGGTACCCCCGGCCAATTTCTGAAAATGGCACTTATGAATTAATTATATATCAGTATCCTTGATCTGCTTCTGATTTATCCAATAAAATGGGTTGATTGCTTCTGTGATGTGAAATTAGGCTTCTCGCGAATGGCTGTTTTGCCTATACTTAATCCTGAGGCAGGTGTTTTGTATTTCAGGCCCTTCTATTTGCAACTTGGGAAAAAACTTATTGTGCCATCCGATTTATGCGGTTATCATCACCGTCGAAAGGAGCAGCCTTGAATCTCAAACTGACCCAAATCAAGGATCTTCCACGCATCGAAGTAGAAATCCGTTATCCAGAAATGAATAAAACGGTCCAGCAGCTTATCAGGCGGATTGAGTCTGTCAATCATGCCATTTACGGCAACGACAACGGACGACAGTACCGCATACCTTATGAGGATATTTTTTACATCGAGAGCGTGGACAAAAAGACCTTTATTTATACCGAAAAACAGGTTTTTCGCTCGGATATGCGCCTCTACCAGCTTTTGGATGACCTGGCTTCATTTGAATTTGTGCAGGTGAGCAAATCCTGCATTCTGAATATCAATGTGCTGGAAAGTATCCAGACCCTGGCCAACAGCCGCATTGAGGTGACCCTGCAAAACGGTGAACGCCTGAATGTTTCCAGAACCTATATTCCTCAGATCAAGAAGGCATTGAGCAACGAGGCATAAATAAAATGAAAGAATTTTTCAAAAAACTGCTGACCAACTTCGGCATGGTGTTGATCATGGCCTTCCTGGTGCCGGCGTGGGTCAACCACAACTGGCAACCCTTTATTGCGGTGATGCAAATTTTCCTGGTGGTGCTGGTGATCCATCTCGGCCAACTGCTCACCAACCGTTTCTCCAGCCAGTACCGTTTTCTTGAACTGGGTCTGGAATTTCTCATGGTACTGACCGTGGTGCTCGTATTTGGCGGGCTGTTCAACTGGTACACCCTTGAACTGATCTGGATCATGCCCGCGATGGTTGTACCGGTTTATATTGGTGCCTATATTTTGGATATCACCCGCACGCGGCGGGAGGTGGAGGCGATCAACATTCAAATTCAGCGCCGTAAGGAACGCCTGATGAATGCCAGCACACGGGAGAAAGACCAGTGAATCTCATCATCAAAACATTGATTAAAAACCTTCTGGAAAAGAAAGCCCGCACCTGCCTGGTCTTATTTTCCATCGCCATTTCCGCAGCACTATTCTTTGCCAACCAGGGTTTCAGCCTCACCTGTCAGCAGATGTTTCTGGATGCCTCTGTGCGCTGGGGTGGCAATGCTGATCTGTATATTGAGCCGCTCAAATCAGCCGGCGCTGCCGAGTGGATCGATATCTCCCCCATGGAGACTTATCGCGGCGAGTTCGCTTACCAGTTTAACTTTATCCGGCAGAATGCCCTGTACATGCCCTCGGTGGAGGCGATGGTTTATTACACCCTGATTGGCGCAGATATCCATGATTTTAATGCCTACAACCCTATCACCTTGAAAAGCGGCAGCTTTGACGACTGGCAGGGCTTTAAACTGATCATGGGCGAGGCCTATGCCCAGAAGTACGGATTCTCTACCGGCGACCAGATGCCGCTGGAACTCAACGGACAGACCTATGAATTTACCATCGCCGGTATCAGCGAGCAAAAGGGTCTCTTTCTGCGCGAGCTGGCGGATGGCGGTTACCTGATTACCCCGCGTGAAACCCTGGCGAAAATCTACGGGGATCACAGCAACCTTGTTTTTATCCAGCTGAAAAACCCGGCAGAAAAAGCCCGTTTCTTTAATGAGCTCAGTGAAAAGCTGCCTGGATATGCTGTTCATTATGCGGTCGATGATGGTGTGGTGGCGGCTGAGGTGGCCAATTACGTCATGCCATTCAATATTTCGGCAGCTGCGGTGATTTTTATGAGCATGTTCATCATCTTCACTGCTTTCAATCTGATCAGTCTTGAACGCATTTCCGTTATTGGCACCCTGCGCAGCATTGGCTGCACCCGCTGGCAACTTAACCTGATTTTGATGGCTGAAAGCGCCGTTTTAGGCGTTTTGGGCGGTTTGCTCGGCTGTGTGCTTGGACTGGGTGTTCTGGAAATCATCAAAAACAGCTATTTCTCATCCGATCAAACCGTTTATAACGTGCGGATCCTGCTGGGCGTCAAAGAGGTGCTCATTTCCACTGGCATGGCTGCCTTAATCACCGTTATCAGCGCCATCCTGCCAGTCTTAAAAACGACCCGCATCCCTATCAAGAATATTATTCTGAGGGATCTTGAACCGAAGCAAGCCGGAGCCTCGCACAGTTGGCTGGCGGGGTTGGCCCTGCTGGCCGCCTGTCTGTTCATTACCCCCTTTCTTCCCGGTAATTTTGCCGGCATGATCATCGGCTGCACCCTGGCCACCGGCGTACTGGCAGGGTTGGTGCTGGTCATTCCACGGGCGGTGGCCCTGGTTTCAGGTCTGGCACATGTTCTGCCCTTCACCTGTCATGAAATGGTTCTGGGAATGCGCAATATCAGGGACAATCACAGCCTGTTGAATAACATCAAGTTGTTTGCTGCCACCATCGCCATTGTGGCCTTCATGACCACCCTTTTCAACTCTCTTACCATGGACCTGGTACGCTCATACAACGAAAACGTGCGCTATGACATCAGCCTGGTTCTCCGGCAGTCTGATCAAAACACGCTGGCGGCGCTGGCTCGCGTGGAAGGGGTTGAGCGTTTTGTTGGCAGCTACCAGACCGCTGCCATGATCGCCAACAAGGACACCTGGTTTAACACCGTCTATGGCATTGATGATGCCGCCTTTTTCCAATTAGACCCGGCGGTGCTGCCTCCGGATTTTGACCAGGCCATGCAGGCTATCAGTCAGAGAAAAGCCATCATTGTCACCAATATCATGAAAGCCAAATACGGCATCCAGCAGGGCGACGAACTGCTGATCCGTTTTGGCAATCACGATGCTGCCTATACGGTGGCGGGTTTCGTGGATACCAATGTGTGCATTGGGCATGTGGGTTATATTTCTTCAAAAAACTTCAAGGAAGAAATGGGCGTTACTGATTATTCCAACATTGCCATCAAAACCAGCGGGGATCCCGCCCAGGCCAAGGACAATATCAAGCGCGCCCTCACCAAAGAAGTGATGTCCATCCAGACCCGGCAGGAGCAGGCTGATGCCAACCTGGACAAGGTCAACGGCATTTTCAGTTCAATCAGCAGTTACACATATATCGCCATGTTTGTCGGCGTCATCGGAATTATTAACAACATTGTGGCGGGATTCATTGAACGCAAGCGCAATTTTGCCCTTTATCGCTGTGTGGGCATGAGCAAAAAGGGGATTCAAAAGATGTTAATCACCGAAACTGTTTTGATCGGCGTGCTTGGCGTGACGTTTGGCATCCTGGTCAGTCTAGTGATGATGACCGCCATTCCTGTGTCGGTGAGCGTCTTCTGGGGCACAGTGAAAATGATCCCGGCTTCCCGCGAGATTGCCATCCTGGCCGTGGTCAGCATCCTGGCGATGGCGGCGGTATCTTATGTGCCCACGCTTGAAAGCAGTCAATTAAGCATTCTTGAAACGATCAAATACGAATAGATGAGGTCCGTATGAAACAGATAATTATGGAAGTTAAAGGTGTCAGCAAACAATTCATTCTGGGCGACCAGACCATTGCAGTGCTCAGGAATATTGATCTAACGGTTGAAAAAGGGGAATTCATCTCCATTATGGGTCCCTCGGGTTCAGGGAAAAGCACCCTGCTTTATCTGATGGGCGGGCTGGATAAGGTAAGCCAGGGCGAAATTTTGCTGAACGGCAAGAATATCTCGCGCCTGAAGGACGAACACGAAAGCGCCATGCGCCGCAAAGAAATTGGCTTTGTATTTCAGTCGTATAACCTGATTGACAACCTGACGGTGGAAGAAAACATCCTGCTGCCGGTGCTGCTGGATGGCCGGAAAAAAAGAGAGGTGATGGGAGAAGTGGAGAATTTGATGAAGGCGGTGGGATTGTTTGAGCGGCGCAAACACACCCCGCGCGAGCTTTCTGGAGGGCAGCAGCAGCGCACGGCCATTGCCCGCGCGCTCATCAACCGGCCAGATATACTTTTTGCAGACGAACCCATTGGTAACCTTGATAGCAAAACCGGAACCGAGATATTGGAATTGCTGAAAAAGATCAACCGCGAGCAAGGCATCACCATCCTGATGGTGACGCATTCAGAAGAGTCGGCGGCCTGCGGCAACCGGATTATCCACCTGAAAGATGGCGTTATCAGTGATTGATCAGGCGGTGGCTGAAGGGCGAGAACCCTGAAGAGAGATTCGATGTAATAAAATGACCCAGGAGGGCGGTCATTCCGCCCTCCTGGGTAAGGTATTTTATCCTGTTGGATGATTTTCTTTTAGCGGATGCTGCAGGGTTTGCCGTTCCCCTGGTGCAGTCAGACAAGACCACCAAAGAGCGGCAACCTGAGTAAATGGTTTACCCTTTCACCGCCACCCCGTTTACATAGAGTTTGAAGCCGTTTGTCTCAACATTATCCAGACTTCCATTGAAGGCGCTGATGTAGCTATCTGCAGTGAGCGTCCAACTGCTCGTTGCATCCATGGTCACGGCGAGAGAAGCCGCCTGGGTGCCATCTGAATTGATCGAACCGGTAAAGGAAGATGCATTGGAGAGGCTCATCTCAAGGGTGGAGAGCGCATCAACTTTAATGTTTCCAGAAAGCACCTGTTCGGACACATTGAACGCCGCTTTTCCGCCGTTGGCGCCGGCTGTGCCCCAGCCGCGGGCACCATCGTTGCCAGCGACAAGCAGGAGATAGGCACCATCCGCCAGGGTCAGGCTGACCTTGTTCAATTTGATGACGCTGCTGGTGTTGGTGACATAGAACATATCGCCATTTTGGGAGACAAGCGTGCCGCCGGTCATGGTGAAACTGCTCGTGCCCTGAGCCGCATCACCCGACATGCTCTGGTAGAGCATGACATTGTGAATATTTTCACTGCTCGAATCCCCGAATACCCCGCTCATATTGCCAGTGACATTGCAGTTGTTGAGAGTGACCGAATTGAACCCTTCGACCACGACGGCTTCCGAAGTATGGGCAGTCAGGGTGGCATTATTGACGATGATATCAGCGGTGCTGTAAATGGCAGGTGCCCCAGAGCTGCCGCTTGTGGTATAGCTGCCGCCATCAATCGTCATGCTTCCGCCGCCGCGATCACTGCGGATGGCGGCTTTGACCGTTGAATTGACCGTCAGGTTGGTTGCCACCATTATGCCGCCGCCGGCAACCTCGATCCCGCCGGCGTTGCCGCCGGTCACAGTGATCACGGTATCTGAGATATGGATGGTGGCACCATTATAGGCGAAAACCCCATTGGCTCCTTCAGCCGTGGCGGTTACCGTGCCGCCGGTGATATTGAGAACGGCGTTATCGAGTGCCAGGATGGCGGCATTCAGGCCGTAAAAGCTGCTGGCATCGTTATTGGAAGCGGCACCGGCGGTTTTCTCAACCGTCACGCTTTCCAAAGATGCTGTGATAGCCCCTTCTGCCCGAATGGCGTTTTCATCCGCGTTTGTGGAGGTGTATGTGCCGCCTGAGAGCGTCTGGCCGTCTGTCAGAAGGACAACGCCGGTACCGGTCTCAACTGAGGCGGATCCTCCGCTGGGGCCACCCCCGGTCGGCCCTCCATTGGGTGGCATTCCATTGGGTGGCGTTCCGTTGGGTGGCGTTCCGTTGGGTGGCGTTCCCGGCCCAGCCTGGGTGGCAACGGCAGTTTCGATGACTGCCGTGGAAGTTGGAACAGTTGTGGGGGTGGAGGTGGCCGCGCTGCTGGAGCAGGCTGCAAGGGCGACCGCGGTGAGCAAAACGACGAGAACAAGGAGGAATTTTTTATTTTTCATGAACCAATACCTTTCTTTTTTGATTTCAGCACCAGTTATTTCTTGCTGGTCGAGCTTGAAGTTTTATGGGTGAGGATAGCGAGATCATCATCACCAGCAGCGCAGGAAGGATGAGTTTGCTGTCCTGATGAATTGATTGTAAATTTTGTACCTGTGAGAAGGGCAAGAAAATCCTGTGGATTTACTGAGAAAATGGCCTGGGAAAACGCCAGATGGAAGGCGGAATCATCAGGAATTTTTAACCGGCACAATGATGGATTTTTCTGAATTGAAAGGGAAAAACTTGACTTGCCGTAAAAAATGAAAGCGCAGTCTGCTTGTTTTGACTGAACCCTGGGAATGGTATGATGGGGGGTGTTTCTCTACCGGACAAAGTTCGTGTAAGCATGTGAAAAATCTGCGAACGAAACAGGGATAGGCAGATTTAAGTCCAAGATCGCGACTTGGAATGGTTCAATTTGGAGAACGGATGTTTTTTCTACGGGAAAGCATTTCCGAAGCCATTTTTTTCCAGTGTCTTTCCATTGGCGCATTGGGTGAAAGGCTTCTTGTCCTCTTACCCATTATGGCATATAATATAGTGGATAAGAAAAACTGGACACAAAAAAAGGCGAAAATAAGGTGTAAAATGGAGACACCATGGCAAAAAGACGACATTTTACAGCAGAACAAAAAGCGGCAATTGTGCTTGAAGTCCTGAAAGAAGAAAAGCACATCAGCCAAATCGCCTCCGAACACGGGGTAC
>Ga0209097_10004195_pt1 | contig 10748 bp, 7 predicted proteins | sample AD_UKC052_MetaG_FD_184419 | JGI IMG/M metagenome (GOLD analysis project Ga0209097, IMG submission 184419) | Active sludge microbial communities of municipal wastewater-treating anaerobic digesters from USA - AD_UKC052_MetaG (SPAdes) (version 2) | ecosystem: Engineered > Bioreactor > Anaerobic >... | reverse complement strand
TAACCCACGCTCGTTCAGGCGTAATGTGGATCGAGCCGCAGTAGTAGCCGACGCGACCAACGACAAGCGTTGGCGCTTCAACGTTAAATGCGTCGTGATGCCCATTAATGCCATTGCCACCAAAAACCGGAATGCTGCCTTCCTTCATATTCGCAGCGGTAAGTCCGTCGCCAGACTGGATGTAAATCACCTCACCAAGGCGAGCCCAAGCCCAGCCAACCGGCAAGTCGTACGGCGTGAACTCATGATCGACTTCCGCAAGTTCTTTACGTGGATCACGAATTTGCTTCCGCTTAATGGCGGCAATTCGCCATCGCACGTTGAGTTCAAGCAACGTGGATGCGGGTTCATCGCTTCGGCTTTGCGTCGCGAGTCGCCCAGTCATTGCCAAATTGCGGATCGTCTGGCGTGTCGCCTTGACGTGTTCGGGGCGGGTGGTGAGGCGGTTTAGGTTTTGTAGGTGGAAGCGGGCGTGGTCTTTTTGTTGTTCGCGTTGCGCTTGTTGGCGGGCTTCTGTGGGCTCGGTTTGATCGGTGGCTGGGTTTGCGTCGGCGGGTTGGTTCAGGCGTTGCAGGGACGCGGCGGCGAGGCGGTCGCGGCGGCGCTCGCGCTCCTGCTGCGCGGCTTCGAGCTGGTCGCACAGCGCCATGAGTTCATCGACTTTGGCGACGATTCGGTGTTGTTCGGCGAGCGGCGGGAGCGGGAACGGTGACTGCGTGAAGTATTCCGAGGGCACGCGCTTCTGACCGGCCGTTCCGGTCATACGTGGAATGCCTGTCGCGATGTAAACCGAGGACTTCAGATAAATCAGTATGTAGTCAGCGCTGAGCAAAACCGGACGAACGATGTGCAATTCGGTCGTGCCAGCGCCAATGCCGCCCACGAGGCCGCGAAACACGGTTGATTTGCCATTCTCAAAGCAGGGCGTGATTTTTGCGAGACCAACGTCGCCCTCCGCAAAGTGGGTGTAGCCAGTTTTGATTTCGCGCCACGACCTCACTTCATGCCGGTTCGGCGTGCCGTAATCTGCGGCAATACAGGGCATCGGCACGAACGAGGCGAGCTGATCGTCAGGTGCAGCGTTGCGCGGACTGATAAAGCCGACCTCGGCGAGGGACGACCACCGCCAGGTATTTGGGATGAGTGACGCATCAACATCATCTGCGTCTGCAATGGGCTTGGATGCTTTGACTGCGCCACTTTTTACGAGACGCACCTTTTCTGCCTGAATTCGCGTTAGCAACTCCGGGGCGGACTCATCCGCCGAATCTTGCTCAACCAACTTCCCTCGTACCGCCAAATCCAGAATGAAGCGTCGCAGGCGTGGCACCGCGTCAGGCGCCTCGGCCAGGCGCTCGAAGTGCGTCAGTAACTGCGTCGCGTTCATCGCAGCAGGGCTTCTTGCAGGATGGCTTTGAGCTGGTCGCGCAGGGCGGCGGCTTTGGCTTCGGCCTCATTCAGGCTGACGAGCAGTTCTTCCGGGTCGCCGTGGTCGTCGGCGACGGTGTGCGGGTTCTTGATGTCGAGGTTGTAGCCACGTGCTTTGACTTCATCTGCCGTGACGCGCCACGCGACTTCGGTTTCAATGCGGCCTTCGCGTGTTGCGCCGCCCCACCAGTCGACGCAGCCTTGCAGGTGCTCGACGCGGATCGGGCGGGTCATCGAGTACGCCTTTTGCCCGGCGGGCACGCGGTGCTCGTAGAACCAGATGTCTTGGGTCGGTGAGCCTTTTTCGAAGAAGAGCAGGTTGGTGCCGATGCTGGCGTAGGGCTTGAACACGCTGTTCGGCAGGCGCACGATGGTGTGCAGTTTGCACTCTTCCATCAGGTGTTCTTTGAGCCGCGTTTTGACGCCTTCGCCAAACAAGCTGCCGTCGGGCAACACCACGGCGGCGCGGCCACCGGGCTTCAAGATTCGGATGATGAGCGCTAGAAACAGGTCGGCGGTTTCTTTGGTGCGAAAGTGCTGCGGAAAGTTGGTTTCGATGCCGTCCTGCACTGACGCGCCGAACGGCGGGTTGGTGACGATCACATCCACGCGGTCGGCGTTGGTGTAGCTCACGTACGGGCGCGCGAGCGTGTTGTCGTGGCGCACGAAGCTTGCGTCCTCCACGCCGTGCAGCAGCATGTTGGTGACGCAGAGCATGTGCGGCAGTTGCTTCAACTCCACCGCGCGCAGATTGGCTTGCAGTGCGGCTTCGTCTTCCACCGTTTTGACGTAACGGTCGCGCATGTGGCGGATGCTGCACGTCAAAAAGCCGCCGGTGCCGCAGCTCGGGTCCATGATGATTTCACCCGGCTTGGGGTCGATGCGGTCAACCATGAAGGCGGTGACGGCGCGCGGCGTGTAGAACTCTCCGGCGTTGCCTGCGGCTTGCAGGTCGTTCAGCAGTTGTTCGTAAATATCGCCAAAGTGTTTGCGCTCGGCGAGGTCGTTGAAATTGACTTCGCTGATTTTGTTGACGACCTGCCGGATGAGCTGGCCGTCTTTCATGTAGTTGTAGGCGTCTTCAAACACGGCGCGGGCAACGCGAGCGCGGTTCTCCCATTTGCCGGTGGCGGATAGTTCTTTCAGTGACGGGAAAAGATCACCGTTGATGAAGTCGATCAGTTCTTTGCCGGTGATGCCTTCGGGGTTTGCTGCCCAAGTGCGCCATTGCAGCCGCGTGGGAATCGGCGAGCGGTAGCCGTCCTGCATGACGGCGAGCTGCTGATCCTGATCATCAACGATCTTGAGGAAGAACATCCAGCACAGTTGCGACAGACGCTGCGCGTCGCCGTCGACACCGGCGTCTTTGCGCATGATGTCCTGGATGGATTTGACGGTGTTTCTTGCGGACATTGAGGACTTTTTATTGCGGCAAGTTGATCAAACAACCGTTCGCCCTGAGCAAAGCGAAGGGTTCGATAGGGTCAGGACGAGCGGTGGTCCGACGTTCGCGTTGAATTTCAAACCCTTCGCTTGCAGCTCAGGGCAACCGGATCACACATTTTCATGCACGCGTGGTTTGCCCGCGTGAGCATCGGGCGCGATCAGCCCCAAGAGCGAGTAAGAAGTTCGTCCAGCGCGTCGGCAATGGCTTGACCGTGGTCAGCCAGCGACGTGACGCGCTCGCCGAGCTGCTCGACAGCAACTGACACCATGTCTAGCGGGTGCAACATGACGTCAATTTTTTCGATGCGAAATACCGGATTCATACGGTTGCCCGCGGTTGGAGACGGTTTGGGCAGCGCGGACCGTCGCAGAAGGGGCACGACGACTCGTCGTTTGTAGCCTTCAAACAGAGTTGACTGGACGATGACGACGTAGGGAATTGACGCTTGCTGCGAACCCTTGTTGCGGTGGACGTCGAACTGAGCCATTACAGAGTTGAATGCTCGTCGGCAAACGAGCCGATCTTGGTGTGTACTTCGTTCCAGTATTCGACGCACGCGTCGGCAGCTTGTTGGCGCGACAGGCGCGCCCGTTGTTGCTCAGCCACGTAGGCAGCCAGCAGGGCCTCCATCGTGGCGGACAAATTTCCGGTAAACGTTTTCGCCTGCGTGACGAGTGACTCGTTTAACGTCAGGTTGACCGCTCGTTTCTTCTGTGAGGACAAGTGCTCACTGGCGGTTACTGGCATGGAGAATCCTTTGAGAGAGATTTATGCGCATTATATGCGCATGACGCACGAGCGGTGCTTGCGGTGGTGCCGCCTACGCAGTGCGGTTACGCGACGTCGCCGTAAAGCGCGGCCTGCATGTCGTGCACGGCTTGCTCGAACCCGGCTTTGGTGCCGAAGGGCTGGATAAGCTGGAACGGCGTGCCCATTTGGTTGAAGGGTTTGATGGCGAGAATTTCGACATTATCGAGCCCCGCGACTACGCCTTCGTCTTGGTACTTTTCAAGCAAGGCTTCGAGCACCGCGCGGGCTTGTGGGCCGAACTTGGTGAAGATGTCGCGCTTGCGAACTTGGTCGGCGCGTTCACGGCGTGTGAGCGGCGGCTGGTCGAATGCGATGTGGCAGATGAGATCGAACGGATCGAGGTCTTTGCCGATTTCTTCCATGAGCGGCGCGAGCAACAAGCCTTCTTCGGCGAGTTCGTCGATCACGGCTTCTTTGCGCGCTTCGCTGTTCCAACGGCGCAGGAACGCGTCGAGGCTGACGTAATGCGCGCGGATCGTCTTGCGGCTGTAGTCGCGTAGGCTTTCGGTGACGAGCTTGCCGTTTTCGTCGAGATATTCGATGCGCTCGGTGAGCACGTTGACGGGTTTGCCGTGGATGAAGTATTTGGCGCGTGGCTCGGCGACGCCGGGCGGGAAGTGGATCGGTGGGGGCGCGTAGCCGTCGATGACGACTTCGTCCTCACCGGGCACGGCGGGAACTTCGTTTGCGTTGTCGTCCGCTGGCATTGCGTCGGCGGCGACCTCTGGCGGGATGACGGGGTCGTCTTCGCCCGGCTCGTAAATCTGTACGGGTTCGCCGTCGAAGTCGGGATCGGCGAAATGGTTGGTGGCGCGCCGAAAGTCGATGAGGGTGAAAAAGTATTTGCGGGTGTCTTCGTGCACACGCGTGCCGCGACCGACGATTTGTTTGAACTCGGTCATGCTGCCAACTTCGCGTTCGAGCACGATCACACGGCAGGTTTGTGCGTCCACGCCCGTGGACAGGAGGCGCGAGGTGGTGACGATCACCGGAACTGGCGCTTCGGGGTCGATGAAGTTGCCGAGCTGCTCCTTGCCCTCGGCGTCGTCGCCTGTGATGCGCATGACGTAGCGCGGGTGTTTGTGCACGAGGTCCGCGTTTTCGTTGATGAGCGCTTGGCGCATGCGGGCGGCGTGTGGCGTGTTTTCGCAGAAGACGATGGTCTTTTGCATGCGATCGCCGCTCGCTTTGAGATAGTCGCTGACCCATTTGGCGACGCGTGCGGTGCGACTGTCGATGATGAGCGTTCGGTCGAAATCTTTCTGGTTGTAGAGGCGGTCTTCGATTTCGTTGCCGAATTGATCCACTTCGCCGGGAGCAGGGCGGTAGCCTTCGACGTCGATATCGAGATGGACCTTGATGACTTTGTACGGTGCGAGGAAGCCGTCGCGGATGCCTTGCTTGAGGCTGTAGGTATAGACCGGGTCGCCGAAGTAGTCGGTGTTGGAAACGTACTCGGTTTCCTTGGGCGTGGCGGTCATGCCGATTTGGGTGGCGCCGCTGAAATGCGTAAGGATGTCGCGCCACGCGGAGTCTTCTGCGGCGCTGCCGCGATGGCATTCGTCGATGACAATCAAGTCGAAGAATCCGGGGCTAAATTCTTTGAAGAGTTTTTGCCGCTCTTCGGGGCCGGTGATGGCTTGGTAGAGGCCGAGATAGATTTCGTAGGCGGCGTTGATACGGCGTTTGTTGTCCGTGCCTTTTTCTAGCGCGAGCGTGAGATCGACTTCGGTGCCGTCGGCGCGTTCGATGGTTTTGGCGCTGGTGCTGAGCTTGGCCATCGCGCCGCCGAACGGACGGAAATCGTTGACCATCGTTTGGTCGACGAGGATGTTTCGATCTGCCAAGAACAGGATGCGTTTCTTCTGTCCCGACTTCCATAAACGCCAGATGATTTGGAACGCGGTGTAAGTCTTTCCTGTTCCCGTGGCCATGACCAGGAGCACGCGGTTTTGGCCTTTGGCGATGGCTTCGACGGCTGCGTTGACGGCGTTTCGTTGGTAGTAGCGCGGCTCCTTTTTGCTGCCGTCGTCGTAATACGGTTGGGTGACGACTTTTTCTTGCGCGGGGGTGAGGCCTTTCCACGCGAGGTAGCGCGCCCACAGCTCATCAGGGCTTGGGAACGCATTGAGGGCGAGGGTGGTTTCGCGCTGTGCGGCGTTGCCGGTTCGGTCGTGAAACACAAATCCACGGCCATTGCTCGAAAACACGAAGGGCACGTCGAGCATCGTGGCGTAGTCGAGCGCCTGCTGCATGCCGTCGCCAGCGGCTAGAAATAAGTGCTTAGCTTCGATCAGCGCGATGGCGAAATGGCCGATGTAGAGCACGTAATCCACGCGCTTGGACTTGCCGCGTGTGACCAAACGGCCACGGACGATGATGCGCCCAGCCGTAAACGGAAACTGGCGGCGGATCGCGGCTTCGGTCCAACCGGCGGCGTAAAGCGCAGGCGTGATGAACTTGGCGCTGGTGTCGTCTTCGCTTAGGTTTTTGTGGGTGGGCATGGGCGTTTTCGGTTGACCCATTGTAGGCGGGGAAACCGACTAATGCGGCACCTGTACGGACGATGCTCAGGTGAGTCTGGCGAATGCGCGCCGGTTTGGAAAATGTTCTTGAAGAGCCGTATATACTCGCCGTATATCCTTTCCCAGGAGCCCGCCATGACCATCGCCCGCATCTTTCAGTCTGGTAACAGCCAGGCCGTGCGTTTGCCGAAGGAATTTCGGTTCAACACGGATCGAGTTGAGATTTTCCGGCAGGGGAACGACATCATTTTGCGTGAGCGGCCGGCGACGGGCGCGGTGATTTTTGATGCGTTGGCGGAGCTGCCGGACGACTTCATGGATGAGGGTCGCGCGGATACGCCGCCGCAGGTGCGCGAGGGGCTGTAGATGGCCGTTCGCTACCTACTCGACACGAACATTTGCATCTACATCGCGAAGCACAATCCCCCGGCTGTTCGTGCGCGGTTTGCGGCGCACGCGGCCGATGCGCTGGCGATGTCGGTGATTACGCTGGGCGAGCTTCAGCACGGGGCTGAAAAGAGCCAAGCACGCGACAGGTCGCTGGCGACGTTGCAACAGTTGGTCGCGGTGATTCAGGTGATGCCGTTGACCGAGGCGGCGGGGCGGCATTACGGCGAGATTCGCAGCGCGTTGGAGCGCGCCGGGCAAACCATTGGCAACAACGATCTGTGGATCGCGGCTCACGCACGAGCCGAAGGCTGGGTGTTGGTGACGAACAACGAGCGCGAGTTTCGGCGAGTGGATGGCCTCGCGGTGGAGAACTGGGCGGCGTAATTGTCGCGAGCTCACGCGGGTTGCTCGCCGTCACCCGGCTTTAGGGCGTGTGGCCCCAAAGTTCGCGCAACGTCGCTGTGTTCGTCGCTTCGACGAGAGCGATCCGCCGCCTAGCTAAGCTCTTCAATCACCAACGCGTGATAGCGATGGACGAAGGCGAACGGCACTTGGCGGATGATGGTCATGGCGCGCTCAACTTCGGGGTCGGTTTTTGCGTGGATCACTAGAAAGGCGCCGTTTTTTCCGGCTAGCTCTAGGTGCGTCTCAACCGCGCGGGCGCTCCACCCAAGGCGCGCGAAAAATCCGTCGTTCTGCGCGAGATTGTTTTCGGCGGCTCGTCGAACTTCTTCGGCGCCGTAAAACGCGCAGTCGGCGTCGGTGTAACCCTCTGCCATGAACTCGGCGTGAATCGCCTTGGCCTGGGCCTGTGTCGGAAACCCGACCACCAAGTGGCCCGTGGGATAAAAAATTCCAAAGTCGCTCGTTTGCGTGGCCACCAGATCAATGGCGCTTTGCTTCGGGGTCGTGGCGGTGGCAGCGAACATGGTGCGTCTCTCGTTGTGTTTAGCGCCCTGATCGCCAGAGCAGCATCGTCGCCCCATTGTCCGCTGCGGCCACGCCTGCGCGCTGTGCGCTGTCGTACATATGCGAATTGGTGGCTGGCGTCGCTGGTTTGAACCGGAGGCTTATCGCGGGCAAGCCCGCTCCCACAAGTTTGGCGGCTGGGGATCTGCTTGGGGTTGTTTGGTGGGTGGCAATTTGACGTGCAATGAGATTGCACCCTGCTTTGTTACGGCTTCTTCTTTTTTGTTTGGATATGGCTTTTCGGCGCGAACGACAGCCGGGTGGTCGTTATAGCTCGATTTAGGCTTATGTTGATATACGTGAAAAAGCGCCTGCAACGACCGCCTGGCGGTCGTTAGGGCTTTAAAGCTGTAAACCCACTGCCGAACCGCGGAGGGCTTGCGTCGTTACGGCGCGAGGTTGGTGCCGCAGGAGCCGTTTAGGTATGGGCGCACGAGGTCCCACGCGTTTCTTGGGGCGGTCGGGTTCGTCGCTTTCGCAGCGATGCTGGACCCGGTGAGACCGCGAGCGATGCGACTGATGATCAGGCCGTCGGTGGCGGCGCGGACAGCGCCATCGCCGTCAATGTCGAAGCCACGTGACCCGCCGGGTCCAGTCGGGGCAAGTTGGGCGTCGATGTGGTTCGCCAACTGCGGCCCCGTCGTGCGCATGGCGCAGATTCCGAAAGTTAAGCCTTGAGCAATTTGGTTCGAACTGTAGCCAAGGATTCGCCGCATGGTGAGCAACGCATCGCTGCCGGAGAACGCGCCGTCGCCGTCAACGTCGAGGTTGCAGGTGGCGCCCGCGATGTATGTCTGCGCGCACGCTATGCCTTGGAGGGTGATGTTGGCGTTGCCGAGAACCGGGGTCGTGTTGATGACGACGCCCGCTGTGGTGTGCAAGACGCCAGTGCCGCCAACGGGCGGCGCGGTAGAGAGGAGCGCGTTCACCGTGATGCCGCCGGGCGCGAGGACAGAAATCTCGCCACCGTTGGTCGCGAATGGGCTCGCAAGCGTGGTTGCGCCGCGTAGGCGTCCAGTGATCGGGCCGCCGGCTGTAATCAGAGTGCCGGTGCCGGTTTGGACGAAGCCTCGACCCGTGAAAACAATGCCCCCGGCGCCTGCGCCCACCGCTCCGTTGACATTGACGTCGCCGATGCCGCCGTTATTGGTGTCCGCTTCCAGAACGATGGCACCGGAGGAGGTCGCGGTGCTGGAGAGTGTGAGGTGGTTGCCCGCACGTACCGTGATGCCGCCTGCGCCGGCCGCGACCGTTCCACCGAGCGAAACGTCCTGCGCACCGTCCACGGATTCAATAAAAACCGACGAGGCGCTGGCGCCACTGCCAGCGTTGATATCGGAGCCCGCCGTCGCCCGCAGCAACCCGTTCGCGGCGGTCATGGTGACATTGCCGCCAGACGTGGTGACGTCGTTTTGTAAGGAGAGTGTGCCCGCGCCCGAGACTTGCGCGGTGAAGTGGCCACCGGACGTGCTGATCGGCCCGAAGAGCGTCATCGCGCTCGCCGACGACAGCGCGACCTTGCCGCCCGCGCTGGTGAGTAGCCCAGGTCCGAGTGTGAGCGCGGTGCCCGCGGTAATGGTGATGTCGCCGCCGTGCGAGTTGATGGCGGCGATGATGTCCGCCGCGCCTGTGCTGGCCGCCAGCACAATCGGGGTGTTCTGAGAGGAGATGGTGCCGCCGGCGTTGCCGGTGATGTTGGCGCTTTGGATCGTGACGCCGCCGCCACCAGAGATCGCGGCGGGCAGCGTAGTGGCAAGAGCCGACAGTTGGATGGCGCCGCTCGTACTGCTGATGGGCCGGGCCACGGTGATGGCGTCCGCGAAGGTGCCGGTGATGCTGCCGCCGTTGGTGCTGATCGTTCCAGTCGCGGACTGCGCGAGCGAGCGGGCCGATAGCGTAAGCGTAGCTGCGCCGCTGATAGTGATCGGCGCGGCGATGGCGATGTTGCCGACGCCACCGTTGTTGGTGTCGGCGGCAATCGTCGTTGCGCCGAAGCTTGTCACTGGCGCGTTGAGCGTGACGTGGTTGCCACCTCGTAGCGTGAGCGCGCCGCCGCCGCCGACGATTCCTCCATTTAGCAACACATCGGTCGCCCCACCCAGTGCCTCCAGCCGAATCGAACCGGCGCCTGCGCCGCCGGACACGTTGATGTCCGACCCGGCGGTGCTTTGCAAGAGCCCATTCAAGGTCGTGATGTCGACGCTACCGCCGGTGGTCGCGATGTCGTTTTGGATGGACAGCGTTCCGACGCCGGTGACGTCAGCATTGAGGCCACCGCTAGACGTGACGATCGGACCGAACAGCGTCATGCTGTTCACGGAGGTGAGGGTGACGCCGCCGCCGCCGCTTGAAATCAATGCAGGCCCCAGGTCGAGCGTGGTGAACGCGGTGACCGTGATAGCCCCGCCGTTGGACGAAATGGCGTCGAGGATGTCAATCGCGCCCGTTGGGCTGTTGACCACGATGGCGTGGTTTTGCGCGGTGAGTGTTCCTCCGGCGTTACCTACGATCCCGTTACCCGTGACGGAAACGCCGCTGCTACCGGAAATAGGCGCCGACATCGTGGTGACACCGCCGGTGAAGGTTACCGTGCTGCCCGTGCTCGTGATGGCGCGACTAATGGCTGTGAGTCCGGTGAAAGTGCCCGTGATGGCACCGTTGGCGCTGCTCACGGTGCCGGTGCCTGACTGCGAGAAATTCGCGCCACGGAGCGTGAGGGTGCCGGATCCGGTCGCAGTCACTGCAGCGCTGATGTTGAGGTTGCCGCTGCCGCCGTTGTCGGAATTACCGCGGAGCGTCATGGCGCCGAAGCCGCTTACCGGCGCGTTGACGTTGACGTCGCCCCCTGCGCGCAGAATGAGCGAGCCGCTTGCACCGACCACGGAACCCGCGAGCGTCAAGTGTGCGGCCGCGGCAAGCGATTCGAGGCGAAGCGAAGCGCTACCTGCGCCGCCGAAGACGTCGACTGTGGAACCCGCTGTCGACTGCAATAAGCCGTTGGCAGTCGTGATCACGACGCTGCCGCCGGTTGTCGTTATGTCGCTCGCGATCGTGAGCGCTCCAACGCCGCTCACGCTTGCGTTAAACGCGCCGCCAGAGGTGGTACACGGTGCATTGATGGTCATTCCCGTGCCCGCCGTGAGCGTCATTGGCCCGCCCGCGGAGTTGATCGCGACCCC
>Ga0209097_10004187_pt1 | contig 10756 bp, 11 predicted proteins | sample AD_UKC052_MetaG_FD_184419 | JGI IMG/M metagenome (GOLD analysis project Ga0209097, IMG submission 184419) | Active sludge microbial communities of municipal wastewater-treating anaerobic digesters from USA - AD_UKC052_MetaG (SPAdes) (version 2) | ecosystem: Engineered > Bioreactor > Anaerobic >... | reverse complement strand
TTCACTGCCGGAGAAACCACATCCGAAGAATCGATCCAGAAAGTGTTACCGCTCATATTATAAGTGTTCCATTTCGCGATGATCTTGATTCTAATATTCGAACCGGCCACATCAGGCACGGTCCATGCATAGCTGTAATTATATAATGATTGTGTATTCGGGATTGTGGTTATCAGGTTGTAATCGCCGTTATCCACCTTGTAATACAATTCGTAGGTGTTTCTGTAGTTGGAGGGGCTGTCCTGGTTGTAGTAATTATTAAAGTTGGAAGTACGGCTCCACTGTATGTTGACCTGAGAGCATCCTGTCAGGGATGAGCCTGTGTTTGGGTAATCAACCGTCACCGGAGCTAGTATTGTAAACACAGCATCTGATGTGTCTATGATATTTGATGGCCAGGTGGTATTTGTAATTCTGATAAGGGCTTGAGCGGAGGTTGTCATGGCGGGAATTGTCCATGGATAACTTCCCGAATTGGCAGTGGAATTTGTTATGCTCGACCAGGAGGAACCATTGTTCAACGAGTACTCTATTTTGACATTGGAGACAAATACCGAATTATCCCAGGTGATGTTATGGGTGTTTTGCGAGCGCCAGGTTTCACCGCCATTGGGGCTTGTTATGAAATTTCCCGGCCAGATAATTGAAAATGAGGAGTTACTCACATCGTTCACCAGTAAACCGTTGGCATTGCTGATTCTGACAAAACACTGCCCTGCCGGAGTATTAGGTATGGTCCAGGCATAAGTTCCGGTGTTGGGTGCCGAGGCGGTGATAAGGTTGTAATTGACCCCGTTATCCACCGACCATTCCAGTTTGACATTGCTTCCTGTAGCAATGCTGTTGGTATTCCAGGTGATGTTGCGGCTGGAATTAATAGTCCATACCTCTCCGCCGTTAGGAGCATTAAGTACCGGTGTTGCCGGAGAAATTTCAAAGACCGCATTTGAAACATCAAGCTGACAGGAAGTTGTTGCATCCTGAACTTTTACCAGGGAGGTAGGGGATGGGTTGTTCGGAACAGACCAGATGTAATTGTTTGAATTAATATTTGTCGCGATGCTAAGCCAGTTGGTTCCGTTATCTATGGAATAATAAATATTAAAAAAACCAGAGGTGCCTGCCGGAGTCCAGTTGATGGTGTGGGTTGAGAGTCCCTGCCAGACTTCGCCGCCGTCAGGACTTGTGATGTTTATCGGCAACTGCACGGTAAAATATCCGTTGCTGCTGTCGCGTTTTGATAAAGCCTGATGGTCCATCACACGGACAAGGACAGTGGATGAATTGATCATGGGAACCGACCAGGCATATTGGTTGTTGGTGATATTGATGTTGGTGGCTACCGAGGTCCATGTGGTTCCCCCGTTAAGCGAATAATGGATGTCATACCAGTTGGAAACGCCCGAAGAATTCCATTTAATGGTATAGGTTTGACAGCCATAAAGCAACTCGCCGCCATTGGGCTGAGTTACGGTGATTGATTGTGCTGCCAGGCCATAGCTCAGGAGGAGAGCAAAAATAGTGGTAAGGATAGTTCTCATAATTATTACTAATTAAATTTTTCGATGGGAAGATGCAAATGTACCAATAAACGGGGAAAAATGCTTATCGAAATTTCTGATATTTAGGAAATAACAATATGACGGTTTTGCGAAGATATTAAGTGTATTTTTTTTGATGTCCGGCAGTAATTTATGATTTAAACCCCAATTATATTAGTTCTGGTTTTACTAAAATTTATGCAGCCTTAAATGAAAAGTTCATTATGTATGATGGCAGGGTGGGTGCAGCACTTTGCTACATGATTCGTACTTATCTGGAAAGTGAAAATAATAATTTGACAGAAAAAAAGGAACATGATGATGAATTGAAGTTTGGATGGAATTGGGGACAGGGCAATCCTGAAACACGAAAAAACAGAGATCCGAATAATCGCAACTCTTCTTTGGTAAAGTTTGAAGAGATTACAGAAAGGAATCGGGAACTTCATTTTATCAGCAACATTAAAGCAAACTGGTTATTAGAACTGATCGCAGAAAAAGTTGAAATACCGGAAATAGAAAATAAGGAGAAGGCATTTGCTTTACAAACGGCATTTTTCATGTTAGGTGAAAAAATACCTGATGGTGTAATTTCCTGACTTTTTAGGAGGAAACTATTATAATAAACACCCTTTAAGATCACTCTTCTTTGAATAGCCCTTTTGCAGGTGCTGGAGGACCGATATGGCAAAGGTTCAATAATCATAACTTCTCAGCTCCCGGTAAATAAATGGCACCAGTACATTAATGAGCCAACTTTAGCGGATGCAATTATGGAAAGATTGTCAGGCTCTGCTCATCGATTCGATCTGAAAGGTGAATCTTTAAGAAAAAAAACTATCGAAAAAAATAGTATATTTGATTACCCATTTGTCCTTTGATATAGTGGCATACTTTCGCCCGGAATCACTGGCATACTTTGCCCGGAATAATCAAACAAAATTAAAAATTCATATTTTTACAACCTTAACTTTTGTACCCTGCAATTACAATTGAATGAACAACAAAACTCAGATATACGCATTTTTTGACCGTACTGGATATACACTTGAGTATTCCGGGCGTGAAAAAGATCAAATTCTGGCTTTACTCAGAGACAGCCGGATGACGATCTCCGATTATGGAGCACTTAGGAAATATCTTTTTCAGAAAGCAGCTTCACTTTTTTCAGGTAATGATCCTGTTAAGGTTCTGCAATGGCTTGAAGAATCGGTTAAACTCCTCGACAGGGTAAACGAACCTGTGATGCAGAAAAAGCCTGAAGTATATTTCAGCCCCGGCGAAAGCTGCCGTAAGCGTATTTGCCAGGCGATAATTGATGCGAAAAGCACCCTCGATATCTGTGTATTTACTATTAGCGACAATAAGATTTCGGAAGCTCTGCTGACGGCTCAAAATAAAGGAATCCATATCCGCATTATTACCGATGATGATAAGTGTTATGATAAGGGTTCGGATATTCATTATCTTGCCGAGAAAAATATTTTGATCAGGACAGATAACAGCCCGGCGTTAATGCATAATAAATTTATGGTGGTTGACAGAACAACAACTATCACGGGGAGTTACAACTGGACAAGGACTGCGGCCTTGGAAAACGGTGAAAACATTGTCGTACTTCACGATACCGATGTTGCGGAAACTTACCTCAAGACATTTGAAAAACTTTGGGAAGCTTCTGTATCACTTGGCAAGAAAAATCATTGACTAACTCAGGTCGTGTATGCTGGGAACAAAACTTTGCTGAATTTTTGAAGCAAATATCTGAGCCACCTCTTTGCGGGTCAGCCCGAACAAATTGGTCCCTGTTTCAAAAATAAACTTCACTTCTTCGGAATTTATATTCCTATCGGCCATTATTATTTCGATGATGAACAGAAGCATACTTTCCTTTTCCGCAGGATTTATCTCAAGGATATTTTTAATGGAGGAGCCAAAAATTTCGCTTACTTTGTCATTTTCCACTATGTGGTTCAAAAAATTCGCAGGAAACATGCTGAAATTGGAAAGCGATTGTAAGAGAACTTCAATTTCATTCTCTTCTACTTTTTGGTCGACCCCCGATGCAATAAGGCCGGCTGTGGCAATAAAATATGAAAGATAATAATCCAGTTCAGAGTTTTTTACTTTCAATAATACATCTATTAAATCTGTCATCTGATTGTCCAGTTCTTCATCGCTCAGCAGGGTGGTACCCATACCTTCATTGCCAAATCTTGAAGATCTCGAAAATAGTTCAATGGCTTTTACCCGGATAGGATTAATTGGGTGAGAAGCAATATTTAGTCCGTTGTCTTTTCTGAAATACTCCAGGCGTTTTTCATTTTCTGCAAGAAATGCCTGTACGTCAAGGTCCACAGTCTTAGCGTCCATGCCGGAAGACATCTTGAAAAAAGCAGAAATGCACACCGGTAGGTTGGGACAGGTCAGAAAACCATATCTGTCGGCAATCAGTTCGGAAAGTTGCTCCCAAAGTCTGATTTTATTCTGCAGGATACATGGGGTGTTGGCTGAAGGAGGAAAAACGAAATTCATCAGCTTGTTCAGTTCTGCATTTTTATTAATCAGGTGGCCCAGCTCATGACCAATGATAAATTTGAGTTCCTCATCATTCATCAGATTTAGCAGCGAAGAGTTTATATTGATGATATTCGGTTCATTTTCTTCAAAACTCGACAATGCAAAAGCATTGACATTGGAATCACTGGATATGTAAAAATCGAGTTTTTCGTTGAAATTCAATTCCTCTTTCACGGAGTTAAACAAGGTGTACAACTTTTTCGAAATTCGTTCATCAACCTTAAAACTATGCCCTTCTAAAATGTACTTCCAATAGTTTTCGGTTTTTCTTACCTGTGCTTCTTTTAATACAAATTCAGCAGTTTCGCCTTGCATGGCCTCATAGAGCTGCTTCCTTAAGAAATCTTCCATGGGAAGTCCGATGTTTGAAAATAATGTTGGTTTTAACATAAATAATGATTTTTTTAATTAATGACTTTGTTATTGTTGGGTTTAATGCCTGAGGCAGATTCCTACATTTTTATCAACGACTTCAGATGTTTATTTTATGAGAATAAATTTTACGGGTTAAAAATATATATATTTGGTGACAAATTAGTTTTTTATTGTTTTTTTTATGAACGAAGTTTATTATGGTATAGAAACCGGCCAGATTCCTGACTTTATTGAGGATAAAAGGGATTTTGCCCGATGCCTTTTCTTTTCACAAGGCCTTACATCCTCGGATGTTTATTTTATTTTGCAGGTGTTGCCCAAGTTGAAAATTGACGAAATTCTTGGCATTTATCATACACTCAAGAATGAGGTTCAGGAATTGTCTAAGCTCAGGAATTTAATTATGTCCCAGATAAAACTGGATGCGTGTAAGGAAATCTATGATAAGACTAAGACCCACAGCACGCCTCTTGAAAAATTCATGTCATGGGAATATTATTTTAAGAAGCCTTCCAATGTTGATAAATCCGATTATTTTAATGCATTTTGTATTAACTTTTCCGAATCGGAGGAGGTGTTTAAAAAGCATCATTTAGCAACATTCAAAAGGCCTAAGGATATTTATCAGGAATTAAGCAGATTTGTCAAGGGACAGGAAGACGCAAAAAAATACATGAGTTTTGCTTTTTATCTTCACCTGATACGGACCAGGCGCATTGTCCCTGAGATATATAACATAACCAATGTTTCCCGGAGAGCCGGGGATATTCCACTGCCGGAGCCCCATATCATGTTGTTTGGCCCGACGGGTTCGGGTAAAACACATATCATCAAAACGCTGTGCGAGATGTACGAGGTGCCTTTTGTTAAGGTCGACTGCGCGCAGATGGTAAGTTCAGGTTATGTCGGCCCCACTGTTGAAGATGCGCTCACCCAGCTGTTTTTAAGGTCAAAAAACACTTATGAGGCAGAACGCGGAGTGGTATTTTTTGATGAGTTTGATAAAATAAGCGAAATCCATACATTCGCAGGGAACGTGGGTGGAAAGGCTTTGCAGCAGGAATTTCTTTCTTTAATAGAAGGCAGTGAAAGGATGATCAAAAAAGAACTGAGTCGTTATGCCGATAACATAACATTTAAAACAAACAACCTGCTGTTTGTATTTAGCGGAAGTTTTGCGGGTATTGAGAAATTCATCGAAAAACGGCTGAATACCTCATCAATAGGCTTTTTATCTGCCTCATACGAAAACGCGTTTCCTGAAACAGACATTCTCAAAAATGCCATCCCCCAGGATTTTATTGATTTTGGGATTATTCCAGAGCTGATTGGGCGCATCAATTATTATATAGCGTTGGATACTTTATCCAAACCGCAAATAATCGATATAATAAAAAATTCACAGGATTCATTTCTCAATACCTACGAGAATTTTTTCTGGATACATTACGACAAGCTCATCATTGACGATGAAGTTTATGAGATGATAGCCGACAAGGTTATTGAACTTGGACTGGGAGCACGTTCCATCAGGGGTATCCTGCAAAAACTGCTGGCGGAGTCGCTTTTTCATTCTCCAAATGTAATCATGGAAACTTTTCATATAACAAAAGATGATTTTATAACAACCTTTAAAAAATAGTCATGGCTGATATTAAATACGCGTTTGGTGAAATGTTCGCCGACTGGTGTAGCAAGAACGAAAGACAATTCAATGAGTACAAAAAGTGTTTTCCCCAGACCGAGTTGAAAACAATTGACGATCATCCCTGGTATGAGAGAAGAGTTGAAGCCTTGCCGATATTCAGATATAGGCTACCGGGAGATGTCGGCCGGTCTGAATTTGACTGGGAATTGTTGCTGAAACTGCTTGAGTCATCCGAATTATACCGGTTGTTGGTAGAATTCGACGATTTTAAATTAGTGTGCCGGGGAAGGCCTGAGCCTCAACTCAAAATCATAATGTACAGGCAGGAAAAGGCGTTATTCCTTATGAGCAGCAAAGAAATAAAAGATCTGTTTTACGACCTTATTGATGAAAACATTAAGTGGGTGCTAAAAGCAAAAACAAGTTTTATTGAGTCAACGGAATACGACCTTGTGTCGGAATTCATGAGAAGTTATTGGATGTATATGGCCGAAAGGATCAATGCAAAGCTGAAAGTTTCGGGGATTATTTCAGGGAATGAAGAGATAATGAAATATGTTACAAACAATGATAATAAGTGATCTTTCAAAATATGTTTTTCTTTTGGGAGGACACGATCTTGAAATGTTAGAAATATTGAAAATTCTTAGGAAGAAAGGATTTCAGTATGTTGATAAAAACCTAAAATGGGGCGCCAGGCTAAGTTCTTATGCCGATTGTTTTGATCATAAAAATATTTTTGTGGGCATTGAATTAACAAAAGACATTAAGCCTCCGAAACACTATCTTGAAATAGATCACCATAATGAGAACGTTGGAAAGGAATCTTCCCTGGAACAGATAGCTGAACTTACGAAAACGAAATTAAACAGGAGGCAAACGCTGATTGCTGCGAATGACAAGGGCTACATACCTGCCATGGTAAAACTTGGCGCAAGCGGGCAGGAAATAAAGCGAATAAGAAGGGCCGACCGGAAAGCACAAGGTGTGACTTTAAAAGATGAGAGACTGGCTGAAAAATCTATTAAGGAGAATTTAAGTGTAATAGGTAATATTACTGTAGTATGTTCATATACTGATTTTTTTTCGACCATTGCAGATCGCCTGTATCCATGCAATAAACTTTTAATTTTTAATGAAAACAATATTACATACTTTGGCGAGGGAGTTAAAAAACTTTCTGAGTTTTATTATGATTTAGTTTTGAAAAACATTGCCTGGTTTGGTGGTGGCGAAAACGGTTTTTTTGGAATCCTCTCCCAATATTCAAACCCGGATGAAATCATTAAAATAATCACTAAAAACAAAAAAAATGAATAATTCAAACGAACTATACAGTTATCATGTTTTTCTGTTCCCTTTTCAGTGGCATTATTCAGGAAATAAATTCCTTGGCAAAACATTTGAAGAAAAAACCAATTTAAATGAATTTATTTCTTTTTTAAGCAAAACGCCTTGGAAAAGCCAGCCTTTCAAAACAAATACGGTTTTGAATTACAATGAATACAATTACTTCTATGATTTTGTTCGACAGGCAATGTATTACGAAAGGCCTGCTGATGACCTACACAATGAAAACCTGCACGATGGTTTTCTTGCGCATTTTGAATATGATATTCCTATGGATCAGGAAACATATACAATTTATATCAGGAAACCTGGTTTCAACCGTACCTATGAGCTTTTAATCGACTCCATTTTACTTCATTTATACAATACCGGTGTTGGCGTCCTTTCATTCCACCTCAATAACCGTAATATTGATCAATCATCACCTGATGATATCCTGAACATCAATCAGTTTGGCAGACGATTATTTCCTCCATTTTTTGGAATGAGAACTGAGATCACCGGGGCTATTGACCAGTGTTCCTATAATGATTTTACAGAAGGACTTGCTTCGGTGAAGAATGCTGAACTTGCCTCTGAAATAGAACTTAGTATTACAGGCAGGGAGGACTTTTCTGATTATACCCATGCGGGCTATTTTAGCAGAAATACATTCAGGATGCCCCGTTTCATCAAGGGCTTGTTCGGGGATGTTCCTTTATTATGCGACAAAAATGATAACGCCCCTGCCATGACCAAAATTGAAATTGCACCATTGCTCGATGACAGAATGTTTGTGGTTTGCTGGTATGGGAATGATGAATTATCAAACAAATATAAACCGCCAAAAAAAGACGGGAAATTTAATATGGAATCCCTTGCATATTTGAATGATGATTGGTGGTATCAGTATATTTTTGTTGACAGCAGCGGATCAAAAACATGTCAGAACAATAAATTGTCATCTGCATTGGTTGAAAAACAAACCAATGCACGATGGATAAATTATGGCAGTTTGTTTGGCGTTTCACGATATTCGTTTGTATGTCTCACAGCATCTCTTGATTCACTGAAAGATTATGGATCTGCTTTTCTTTTGAACCATGTGCAGACCATGTATTACAAGATGACAGAGCTTTGTCTGCTGCAGCGTGCCTGTGTTTTACGCTTTTCGGATGAAGTCACTGCAATTTCCGCCATGAAGGATAAAGACCGTAAGTTGTTGCCCGGGATGGTCAGCAGCCTGTATAAACAATACCTACGCTTTGTTAATAAGATATATTTCCGTGAAATTACTGCGCAGGAACAGGGCATAGAACTGTATGACCTGATGCAGGATTCCATGAATATAAAAAACCAGGTAAAAGACCTGGATGATGAAATAAGCGAATTGCACGATTATGTCACACTGGTTGAAGAAGAAAAACAAAGCAGCAATATTGCTCTTTTGACTTTGATTGGAGCCTTGTTTATAATTCCATCTTTCATTGCTTCATTTTTCGGCATGAATATGTTTAATATTACAGGTGATGAATTCAAAGTAAATTTTTGGACAGTGTGGTTAGTAACACCGGCCATGCTGCTTAGCGCCTCTATTTTCTTTCTTTTTCTGAAGAACAGGTCGCTTACAAAACGAAAAAAGTCTTTTAGAACAGGTATTATTATTATCTCATTGATTGTTTTTGTATTAACCCTGATAGCTGGCTTGTGTTTTTATAAGTAGAACAAGTATTGAATTTTTTTTTATTAACAATTTGTTGTGAATATTAAATTAATAATTATTTTTGACTGAAATTTTTTTCTATGACAAACCAAAAAAGAACTGATCCCTGGTATAAATGCATTAAATATCCTTGTCTTTTCTGGCATGCATATATCTTAATTGGCTTAGCTATTGCAGGTTTTATATCCTTAGCTACGATTATTAAACCTGAATCCGGTAAAGAAAAACTGTTCCTGAATCCAACCGGCCTGTTTCAGATTTTCATGTTTTCTGCCCTGATACTGTTACTTATTGCAGGTATTACAATTTTGTTTATCATTATCTGTAGAAAAACCGTTTATGAATCCAATGTTATAGAATGCAACATGCAGGCAGGATCTTCTCCTCCGGCAAAGACCAATGAACTTTCGAAAGAAGAAAAAAAGGAACGTGAAGACTATGAAAAGGAACGAATTCATTTTTCAGATTATATGAAGCTGGTCGAATCTGCAAAAGTTAAAACTAATAAAATCACCGAAGAGGGTGGCAAAAAAGTTGAAACTAATGAAGAAAAAACAGATACAGATATATTGCAGAAACTAATTGAAAAAAGAATTAAATAAATAGTTATGTACACTTTACAATTTACTCTCAAACAACAAACCCCGATCATCCACTTCCAGTAAGAGTTTGAAGATGAGCAAATTTAAAGTAAGAGCTATTCATACATAAAATTTTTACAAATAAAAATATTAAAAACAAGTAGAAAGTAGTTTCCAATGCAAAAGAATGATAACAAATTACCATTAATCCGGGAAGTAGTTTTAAAATACCTCCCTAATTCCAGAGTTATCCTTTTTGGCTCACGCGCCAGTGATAAATACGATGCCAGAAGCGATTATGATGTGATGGCTGTTACACCCTATAATTTAAGCATTGATGATATAAAGGCAATTAAACCCAAAATAAGGAGGGACCTGGCATTGTTTCATATACCTATAGATATTATTATTGCTACCGAAAGTGAAGTAGTAAAAACATCCGTTCTTACCAACCATATTTTTAATGAAGCATTATCAACAGGAATTGCGATATGAATGAAGAAAAAATGCTCTATATAAAGCAGTGGCTTGAAAAAGCCAAAGATGATTTAAGGGTTTATGATATCTTAATGAAAGATGAAAATCCCGTTTTGTCAATTGCCGGATTCCATTTACAGCAATCAGCCGAAAAATATCTGAAGGCTTATCTTGAATACATGAGTGTGCCTTTTGCCAAAACGCACGATATTGAATATTTGCTTGAGCTATGCGCCTCATTAAATGCCTTATTTGCCCAAATAAATTTTGTTAATCTTACTGATTATGCTGTTGATATGCGCTATCCCGGCTTTATGCAAACGCCAACAAAAAATGAATTGGAACAAGATTATATATCTGTTCACGAAATTAAACGTATCCCTACTGCCACGAGCATCTTTTTTTCAGGCATGATAGTGCCGACTTTTGCTGGTAAAAAATTATGATCCGACAAGAACACAGTTCCGCTATGCTGTCCATGGTAGAACAATGGCAACAAAGC
>Ga0209097_10004186_pt1 | contig 10758 bp, 12 predicted proteins | sample AD_UKC052_MetaG_FD_184419 | JGI IMG/M metagenome (GOLD analysis project Ga0209097, IMG submission 184419) | Active sludge microbial communities of municipal wastewater-treating anaerobic digesters from USA - AD_UKC052_MetaG (SPAdes) (version 2) | ecosystem: Engineered > Bioreactor > Anaerobic >... | reverse complement strand
GCTGCTGAGGTGGCCGGCGCTGGCGTGTGGTGATCAGGCTTCTTCCGCTGGCGCTGTGGTCTGCACTGCGGGCGCCGAGCTGGCCACGGTGGTGGTGGTCGAGCTGCGGCACCTCGCCGTCGGCGCCGGGCGGCCGAACTGCCGGCCGGGCGGTACTGCCTGCAGCTGGTGCAGTGGCCTTGGTGGCGGCCGAGCTCACGACCGTGCTGGCAGTGGCGTGCTGCGCCTGGTGGCGGCCGAGCTCACGACCGTGCTGGCAGTGGCGTGCTGCGCCTGATGGCGGCCGAGCGCACGACCGTGCTGGCAGTGGCGTGCTGCGCCTGATGGCGGCCGAGCTCACGGACGTGCTGGCAGTGGCGTGCTGTGCCCGGTGGTGGCCGAGCTCACGGCCGTGCTGGCCATTGGCCCATCGGCACCAAGCGGCCGAGCTGCTGGCCATGGTGCTGGGCGTGGCGTGGCTTGCGTGGTCGAGCTGCGGGCCGTCGGCGCCTTGCTGCCGAGCGGCGGGCCGTCGAGCCGCTGCCGCTGGTGTTGGCCTGCCTGTCGGGCTGAGGTTGGTCGGCGCTGGCGTGGTGGTGGTCAGGCTGCCACTGTTGGCGCTGCACCTGGTCGACGGAGCTGGCGTCGAGCTGCACCAGACCGAGTTGCTGCAGCTGCTGACCGGAGGCCACCTGTTGGCCGAGCGGCGGGCCGGGCGGTGCTGCCTGCAGCTGGTGCTGGCCTGTGGCGGCCGAGCTGGTGGCCACCGTGTCGGCAGTGGCGTGCTGCACCTGGTGGTGGCCGAGCTCACGACCGTGCTGGCAGTGGCGTGCTGCGCCTGGTGGTGGCCGAGGTCACGGACGTGCTGACCCATTGGCCCATCGGCACCAGGCGGCCGAACTGCTGGCCGTGGCGTGGCGCGGTGTGCGTGGTCGAGGTGCTGGCCGTCGGCGCCTTGCTGCCGAGCGGCTGGCCGTCGAGCCTCTGCCGCTGGTGCTGGCCTGCCCGTCGGGGCTGCTGAGGTGGCCGGCGCTGGCGTGTGGTGATCAGGCTGCTTCCGCTGGCGCTGTGGTCTGCACTGCGGGCGCCGAGCTGGCCACAGTGGTGGTGGTCGAGCGGCGGCACCTCGCCGTCGGCGCCAGGCGGCCGAGCTGCCGGCCGGGCGGTATTGCCTGCAGCTGGTGCTGTGGCTCTGGTGGCGGCCGAACTCACGACCGTGCTGGCAGTGGCGTGCTGCGCCTGGTGGCGGCCGAGCTCACGGACGTGCTGGCAGTGGCGTGCTGCGCCTGGTGGCGGCCGAGCGCACGGACGTGCTGGCCATTGGCCCATCGGCACCAAGCGGCCGAGCTGCTGGCCATGGTGCTGGGCGTGGCGTGGCTTGCGTGGTCGAGCTGCTGGCCGTCGGCGCCAGGCGGCCGGGCGGCGGGCCGTCGAGCCGCTGCCGCTGGTGTTGGCCTGCCTGTCGGGCTGAGGTTGGCCGGCGCTGGCGTGGTGGTGGTCAGGCTGCCACTGTTGGCGCTGCACCAGGTCGACGGAGCTGGCGTCGAGCTGCACCAGACCGAGTTGCTGCAGCTGCTGACCGGAGGCCACCAGGTGGCCGAGCGGCGGGCCGGGCGGTGCTGCCTGCAGCTGGTGCTGGCCTGTGGCGGCCGAGCTGGTGGCCACCGTGTCGGCAGTGGCGTGCTGCACCTGGTGGTGGCCGAGCTCACGGACGTGCTGGCCCATTGGCCCACCGGCACCAGGCGGCCGAGTTGCTGGCCGTGGCGTGGTGTGCGTGGTCGAGCTGCAGGCCGTCGAGCCGTTGCCGCTGGTGCTGGCCTGCCCGTACTGGCTGCTGAGGTGGCCGGCGCTGGCGTGTGGTGATCAGGCTGCCACCGCTGGCGCTGCGCCTGGTCTGCACTGCGTGCGCCGAGCTGGCCACAGTTGTGGTGGTCGAGCGGCGGCACCTCGCCGTCGGCGCCAGGCGGCCGAGCTGCCGGCCGGGCGGTACTGTCTGCAGCTGGTGCAGTGGCCCTGGTGGCGGCCGAGCTCACGACCGTGCTGGCAGTGGCGTGCTGGCCTGGTGGCGGTCGAGCTGCTGCCCGTGGCGCTGCACTGGTCGGCACGTTTGTCCGTCGAACTGCTGCGGTGGTTGGTGGTGGTCAGGCTGCCGCCGTTGGCGCTGCGCCAGCTGGGCACGGTGCGGCCGCAGTTGTCCACTCTGCGGGCGATGCGGCCAGCGGACAGGTGCCTGCATGCTGGCGCTACTGCGGCCGGTTTGCGGGCTGCCCGTGGGCTGCACTACACTGCGGCTGCTCCAGCGAACCTGGGGCGCGGGCTTGGCAGCCCGACCAAGAGGCGCAGCAGCCGCGCCGGATTTCCGTTCGCGGCTTTTTTGTTGCGCAGTGCGTCCCGCTTCAATGGTGGGACGTGCGGGGAGGGGCGCAAGCCCCTGCCGGTTCCTCTTGCCGGTCTGCCAACCCCGCACGTCCTGCCACCCATGCTTGGCAGCTTGGGCGGCAGGTTTCAGACCTGTCCAAGAGGAGCCATTTATGGCTGACGCGATCCAGGGCGCTACTGCGCCCATCCCTGCGGCCGTTCGCGCTGCAGTCCCCCAAACCGACATCGAACGCGCAACCAGCTACGGCAATAGCCCGCTGGCCCGCGTCATGCGCCTGCTGTCTTTGGTCGAGATGGCCAAAGACCTGCCGGCCGGTGAACCTGACTTCCCGGGCGATGGCAATTCCACCGACCGTGACGACAGGCTGGCAGCCCTGCTGCACTGCCTGCAGGCCGAACTGGAAGCCCTGCACGCGGAGGTGACCAATGACCGCTGACACCACCCGGGGAGCGCACCCTATTCCTGCCGCGCACGCTGCTGGCGCTGATGCCAAGGCGCAAGCCTTGCGGGCCGATGCGCTGGCTCCACTGCAGTTGCTGCGACAGCTTGACGGCTGGTTGGACAACACCGGACACGATGATGAACACCCGTGGCGAGTCTGCATCGGTGCCACGCTGGCCACGCACGGCGTCGACGCGCCGACCGTTCCGGCCATCAATGCCGGCCACCTGTTCTGGGAGATTGCCCAGAAAGCAAGCGTGTTGCGCGAACTGCTGGAGGAAGTGTTGAACGGAAACACTGAACTTTGGGCGGCTGCGTTTTCTTCCGTCGCGCACCTGGGCTGGATGGCAGATTCCGCCAGCGTGGCGCATGGTGAGGACGCATTCCGAGGTGATGCTGCCGCCTGGTTCCTTTCCCCCCGGGCTGCCAGTGCGATGGAGGCTGCCGAACGTGCCACCAGGTCGCAAGGGGGTGCAGCATGAGTGCCGCGCTTCTGTTGGACGCCTGCAGGCGCATCGATGCCGGTGCCGCTGCGGTGCGGGTTTACATGATCGGCTGCAGCGATGGAGCAGCGGAAACCAATGGCGACAACGTGGCCTGGCGCCAGTTGGCACTGCTGGGCATCGTCGAGGTGATCGCTGTGGCACAGAAGGACCTGCAGAACACGCCCGGCGGGGATGATTTCCACGGCCTGCCGCTGCACTTCTTTGTCGAGATGGTCTATGCGGCAGAGCAAGCGTTATGGGTGGCGCTGTGCGAGAAGGGCAACGGTGCACCGTGCAACGCTGACTTGTGCGAGCTGCTGGGCCTGGCGCTGCAATGGCATACCGCTGCCAAGGCCGCCCGGCCTGGCCCGGCTGTTGCAGCCGCTGGCCGTGCAGGCAAGGGCAGGAAGGACGGTGCAGCATGAACGCGCCCCGTCAACCTGCCGCGCTGGCTGATGCGTCAACGGTGCAACTGTTCACCCCCCGGCGCCTGGTCGAACTGCTGTGGCCGAAAGCCGCAGCGCAATTGAGCCGCGCCGATCTGCTGGCCATCATCGACGGTGGCAGCGACTACGCCACCGAAGCCGCCGACAACGCGGGCCGGGTGGTCGAGGGGCTGGCCTGCCTGGTGCTGCATGACGGGCAGGGCGGGCCGGGCGCCGGCAACTTTCAAGACGCCGAGTCCGTGGCGCCACTGCTGTTCCACATGCAAGCGCAGTTCGAGTCACTGGCCGCGGTGTCTGCGGCTGTGGGCTATGCCGCGTCTGAGCTGACCGTGAGGGACAACACATGAGCGCCGGCCGTCTGCTGTTGCGGCGCCTGGTGCTGCGCCAGGCGCTGGCCGGGCGCATGCGCTGGGTGCGTGCGCTACCGCTGTTGAACCGCATCGGGGGTGGCATGTGATCCGGACCTGCAACAGCGCCCGCAAGGGTGATGCCCTGGTGCGCCGCCAGGTGGCGCAATGGCGCCGAGCCACGGCCCGGCTTCAGGTGCTGATGAACAGCGGCGGCGGCGCCGCCCTGGCCAGCGAGGCGCACGGGCTGAGCCGCCAGTGCGAGCGGTTGGCCGCTGATCTGGCCCGGGTGGCTGGCCGTCGAGCGGGTGGCGATGGTGATGGCGGCGGCTCCGGCGACTGAGCTGGTCTGCGATTGTGGTTTGGGCTGGTCGGGGCGGACATTTTTCCCCTGGAAATGTCCGCCCCTGTAGCGACACATTGCAACGCATGACGACGCTAAGCACCACACCGGTAGGCAGTGCACCGCCAAGCGGTTCCACTTTTCAAAGCCCACCAATCGCCGCGGCCGCCGATCAGGCGGACGTACTTGCTGATCTTCAGCGCCTGGACATCAAAGACCTGTCGAAGTTGACACGGCTCAGCGTGTCCCACCTTAGGGAAATGATCCGCGATGGCCGATTCCCTGCGGCGGACTACAGGGACGGCCCGCGCTGTACTCGCTGGAGTGCCGGTCTCGTCCGGCGGTGGCTGATGGCCACGAGCAAAACGAGCCCCTGACCATGCAACAGCAGACCACAAACGAAAAGGGCCGCCCCGCTGGTAACGAGGCGACCCAAACGCAGACCGATGGTGATTGTGTGCCGGCATCCGTGGCACGGCAACAGCCCACGCCCATCCTGGCCGATTCGCCCTGCATGTGCGGTGTCAACGCGGCGGGCCAGTGCCAGACCTGCCGAGGGTGGTTGGTGGCCTTCCGCACGATCCGCGGCCGCTTGGCTGGGGGTAAGGCTTGAGCGCCGCTGAAAGGATGCTTGCAGCGATGGCCGCCGCTGGCTTGGCACCCTGCAAAGCTCTGGACCTGATCGATGGCCAGCTGGTGCGCTACCGTGTTGAAGGTGACAAGCCAGGGTCCTCAAACGGCTGGGCTGTCTTCTACGGAGGCGCGGCGCCAGCTGGCGCCTTCGGTAGCTGGCGCACTGGTGATAACCACACCTGGCGTGCTGAGCTGATTGAGCGCGAGACGCCGAAGGAGCGTGCAGCGCGTGAACGCGCATTGCAGGCGGCGCGGCGCCAGCGCGACGAAGAACAGCAGCGTGTTCATGCGGCTGCGCGTGAACGGGCTCTGACGCTGTGGCGCCGCGCCAGGCCGGCCACGAATGCCCATCCCTACCTGCAGCGCAAGGGGGTTCCGGCCTACGGCGTGCGCGTGCTGCGCGACAGCCTTGTGATCCCTGCCCGCGACGTGGTTGGCGTGCTGCATTCGCTGCAGTTCATCGATGCCGATGGGGTCAAGCGGTTCTTGACCGGGGGCCGGCTGCGCGGCTGCTACTACGCGATTGGCCAGCCTAGAAACCTGTTGCTGTTGGCGGAAGGCTTGGCCACCGCCAGCACGCTGCACCAGGCCACGGGCGCCGCTGTGGCGTGCGCCTTCAACGCGGGAAACCTGCTGCCGGTGGCGCTTGCCGTGCGGCGCAAGTTCCCGGCCATCCGGGTGGTGATCTGTGCCGACAACGACAGCGCCACTCCAGGTAACCCTGGTTTGACCAAGGCAACCGAGGCCGCACGGGCCATCGGCGCGGCTGTGGCCGTGCCTCATTTCGATGGAGGCCAGGTTTGAGCGCGACAGACTTCAACGATCTCGCCGCGGTGGCCGGTCTGGATGCTGTGCGTACTGCGGTGGCGCAGGCGGCGGAGAACGCTCCCGAGCCCGAGCCCGAGCCCGAGCCCGAGCCCGAGGCGCCAACAGCGGCAGCCTGGCCAGAGCCGGTGCTGCCCGGCCACCACCAGGTGCCCGACATTCCCGCCAATCTGCTGCCTAGCTGGCTGGCCGATATGGTGCAGGCCGTGGCGACCAGCACGCAGACTCCGCCCGCCCTGGCTGTGCTGGCTGCACTGGCAGTGCTGGCAACCGTGCTGCAGCGCCGATTCGAGGTGGCGCCGCGTGACGACAGCTACCGTGAGTCGCTGGCGCTTTGGACCCTGGGCACGGCGCCAAGCGGTTCGCGTAAGACGTCCGTTCTGGCGGCTCTGCAGGCGCCGCTGGTGGCGTGGGAGAGTAGGACCCGCGACCAGCTACGGCGCGACCTGGTGCGGGTGAGCGTGGCCCGCCTGGCGGCGAAAAAGCGCATTGAGAAGCTGACGGCTGACGCTGCCAAGGCTGATGACGTCACGCGCCGCGATGCCCTGCGCCAGGAGATTGAGCGCGAGGAACTGGACATGCCCGACGAGATGCACGCGCCGCGCCTGTTCTGCGGTGACGTGACAACCGAGCGCTTGCAGTCACTACTGGCTGAGCAGGGTGAGCGCATCGGTGCGCTGAGCGATGAGCCTGGCTTGTTTCTCATCATGAGCGGGCTCTACAGCGGTGGCAATGCCAACCTGGATGTGTTCTTGCAGGGCTATTCGGGTTCGCCGATGCGGATCGACCGGGCTTCCCGTGAGGTGCGGATTGACAGGCCGGCGCTGTCCATCGGGCTCATGATTCAACCCGGCATCCTGGCAGACGTGGCGACGAATCGTAGGTTCAGGGATTCCGGCTTGATGGCGCGGTTCTTGTTCGGCATCCCGGCCAGCAACGTCGGTCACCGTGACGTTCGCCACCGTGCACCCGTGCCTGACGACGTGGCTGCCCGCTACGCCCGAAACCTGCTGGCGCTCCTGGCGGGCGAGCCTGCGCCGGTGCGGGCGCCGCGCGTGTTGCCCATGACTTCCGAGGCCGAAGAACAGTGGCTACAGCTGGCCGAGGATGTCGAGTACGCGATGCGGGTGGGCGGCAGCATGGAATCAATCAACGATTGGGCCGCCAAGCTGCCCGGCCAGGTGGCGCGGGTGGCGGCGCTGCTGGAGCTGGCTGAAACGGGTTTGGACGCAGAGCATGTTGGCTTGGATGCCACGGTGCGTGCCGTGAAGCTGGGCCGGCTGCTGGTTACACATGCACAGGCTGCTTTCGCGTTGATGGGGGCCGACGAAGTGGACGGCGATGCTGGCCATGTCCTGAAGTGGATACGTGGCCTGGCACTGGATCAGTTCACTCGGCGCGAAGCACAGAAGGCCATGGAAGGCCGCTTCCGCAAGGTTGAACGACTGGAGAAGGCCCTGAAGTACCTGCTGCAGGCGAACGTCTTGCGAGAGGTCCGCGTGAAAGCTAAAGGCGCCGGCCGACCCAGCATCGTCTACGAAGTCAACCCGGCTATTTGTCGATGATTCGATTCTGTCTCCAGAAATGAAAATTACTCTTTTTCTTTCTATATCAATCACTTAATGCCAGCCGCACAGACCCCTGTCGACAAAATCGACAAATCGACAAAATTAAGGCCGCCGCTGGTGGTGGTCGAGCTGCTACGCCTGGTCGACGGAGCCGGCGTCGAGCTGAGCCAGACCGAGCTGCTGCAGGCGCTGACCGGAGGCCACCAGGCTGCCCAGCGGTGGGCCGTCCAGCCGTTGCCGCTGGTACTGGCCTGCCGGTCTGTCTGCTGCGGTGCCCGGCCCTGGCGTGGTGGTGGTCAGGCTGCCCCTGCTGCCGCTGCACCTGGTCGGCACTGTGGGCGTCGAGCTGGCCACGGTGGTGGTGGCCGAGCTGCTGCACCTGGTCGACGGAGCCGGCGTCGAGCTGAGCCAGACCGAGCTGCTGCAGGCGCTGACCGGAGGCCACAAGGCTACCGAATGGCGGGGCCATGCGGTCCTGCCTGCGGCTGGTGCTGGCGTGGTGGCGGCCGGGATTCTGTCGATTTGTCGATTTTGTCGACAGGGGTCCGGGCGTTCGGACAGTGCGGGCTGGGCGGTCGGCAAGGGTGTTGGTCGACCGCCCCGGTTGCCGGGGTTGTCTGGCAGTGGTCCGGGATTTTGTCGATTTGTCGATTTTGTCGACAGGGGTCCGGGCGTGCGGACAGAGCACGCTGGGCGGTCGGGCCAGGGGGTGGTCGAACACCCGCCACCCGGTTTCGGGTCCCCCCCAGGGTGTCCGGCTGCGGGTTCGTTCCGGCGCGTTTGCGAACTGTTCCATGGGTCTTCTAAGGGGGTCATGACATGAGCACTTTTGACACCGCCAGGGTGGTGACACAGGCCGAATTCGGCGAGTTGGTTGGCATCGGCCAGAGCGCGGTAAGTCGCCTGTGCAGCGCGGGCGTCTTGCCCTCTCCGCTGCTTTCCGGCCCGGCGCTGCTGGCCTACTGCGCCCGGCTGCGCGACCAGGCTGAGGGCCGCATTGGCAGCGAGGCTGGCGGGCTGGATCTTGCGCACGAGCGGGCTGCGCTGGCGCGAGAGCAGCGGCGCGGGATCGAGCTCAAGAATGCGGTCTTGCGCGGCGACTATGCGGATGCGTCCCTGCTGGGCGAGGTGCTGGCCGCCGCCCGCCAGGCCGTGGTCGAGGGCTTCGACGACCTGCCCGGCCAGGTCCGCGAAGCCTGCCCCGATCTGCCGACCGCTGCCGTCGACCAGGTAATGGCCGTCATCGCTGGCGCTCGCAACGAGTGGCTACGCGGCACTGTTGCGTTGGTGGGCGCCAGCGTACCGACTGGGGAGGACGACGACGACCAGGCTCTGGTCGACGTGGACGATGAGCCGCGCACCGACTGAGACGCTGCGTGCCGGCCGAGCTGACCTGCTGGCCGAGCTGCCGCCGCTGGCGCTGCACCTGGTCGACGGAGCTGGCGTCGAGCTGCACCAGACCGAGCGGCTTCAGCTGCTGACCGGTGGCCACCATGCGGCCGAGCGGCGGTGCTGGCTGCGGCTGGCGCTGTGACTTGTTGGCGGCCGAACTCACGACCGTGCTGGCCATTGGCCCATCGGCACCAGGCGGCCGAGCTGCTGGCCACCGTGCCGGCCGTGGCGTGCTGCACCTGGTCGAGCTGCAGGCCGTCGGCGCCTTGCGGCCGAGCGGCGGGCCGTCGAGCCGTTGCCGCTGGTGCTGGCCTGCCCGTCGGGGCTGCTGAGGTGGCCGGCGCTGGCGTGTGGTGATCAGGCTTCTTCCGCTGGCGCTGTGGTCTGCACTGCGGGCGCCGAGCTGGCCACGGTGGTGGTGGTCGAGCTGCGGCACCTCGCCGTCGGCGCCAGGCGGCCGAGCGGTGCTGCCTGCAGCTGGTGCTGTGGCCCTGGTGGTGGCCGAGCTCACGGACGTGCTGGCCATTGGCCCATCGGCACCAGGCGGCCGAGCTGCTGGCCTTGGTGCAGGCCGTGGCGTGGTGTGCGTGGTCGAGCTGCAGGCCGTCGAGCCGTTGCCGCTGGTGCTGGCCTGCCCGTCGGGGCTGCTGCGGTGGCCGGCGCTGGCGTGTGGTGATCAGGCTGCTTCCGCTGGCGCCGTGGTCTGCACTGCGGGCGCCGAGCTGGCCACAGTGGTGGTGGTCGAGGTGTGGCACCTCGCCGTCGGCGCCAGGCGGCCGAGCTGCCGGCCGTGGTGCTGGCCGTGGCGTGGTGTGCGTGGTCGAGCTGCTGGCCGGCGGCGCCAAGCGGCCGAACTGCCGGCCGGGCGGTACTGCCTGCAGCTGGTGCTGGCGTTGGTGGTCAAGCGGCTGTCAACGGCGCAAGCACCATGCAGCTGGGGGCAACATTGGGGGCAACTATTGATCTTCCGACCGTCTTATCATAGGTAGATCAAAACCCTGCACCGCCACCAAGCACGCAGTTTGGTCATCAAGCCCCTCCAGTCACCGATTGGCGGGGCTTTTTGCTGGAGCCCGCATCCCATGCATCCCGTCCTCGACGATCTCCAACGCAAGTACGTCGCCCGCACACCGCACATGTGCGATGCCGGCATGGCCGTCACCGCGCTGTCCACCGGTCGCGGCACCATGGTGCTGCCGGCCCGGCCTGACTGGCTCGGTGACCCGGTGCGCCAGGTGCTGCACCCAGGGGTGATCACCGTGCTGGCCGATTCGGCCTGCGGCCTGGCGGTGGGCGCGGCGCTGGACAAGCGCGTGCCTTACGCCACGCTCGACCTGCGCATGGATTCCTTGCGCCCCGCCGGCCCGGGGCATGACGTGCACTGCGAGGCGCACTGCTACCGTGTCACCCGCAGCGTGGCCTTCGTGCGCGCCGAGGTCTGGCAGACCGACCGCAGCCAGCCCATCGCCACCGCCCAGGCCACCTTCATGCTGTCGACGCCGGCCGGCACACCGCGGCCCAGGCCGGGCGCGGCCGATGCGGCAGCGCCGCCGCCCGCCCCGGCGCCGGCCCCCGCTGCGTCTGCCTGGCAGCCGCCGGCCGACAGCCTGCCCGTGCTGCCCGGCACCACCATCCCCTATGTCGACTACCTGGGCATCCGCATGGCGCCGGGTGCCGACGCACCGCTGTTCCGCATGCCGCACCAGGACAAGCTGATCGGCAACCCCTACCTGCCGGCGCTGCATGGCGGCGTGGTGGCCGGCTTCGCCGAGACGGCCGCGCTGCTGCACCTGGCGCAGGCGCTGGGCGGCGCCAAGCTGCCCAAGGGCATCGATTTCTCGATCGACTACCTGCGCGCCGGCCGGCCGATGGAGACCTTCGCCGCCTGCGAGCTGGTGCGCGTGGGCGCTCGCGTGGCC
>Ga0209097_10004177_pt1 | contig 10771 bp, 5 predicted proteins | sample AD_UKC052_MetaG_FD_184419 | JGI IMG/M metagenome (GOLD analysis project Ga0209097, IMG submission 184419) | Active sludge microbial communities of municipal wastewater-treating anaerobic digesters from USA - AD_UKC052_MetaG (SPAdes) (version 2) | ecosystem: Engineered > Bioreactor > Anaerobic >... | reverse complement strand
GCGCTGGCACCTGAACAGGCCGGGGCGCTCGCGGCCGCCTGCGCGGGCCCGAGCTGGCAGGCCGGGGAATTGCCCCCGCCGACCGCGGCCGAGCGCCGGGAACCAGCCCCGGGGCGTTAGCCGCCGGCTTGCTGCTGGCCGCGCTCCTCGGCTAGCATCGCCGCACCATGCGAAGCGTGATCTTTGGTCTCGGTCTGGTCGCCGCCGTCGCGGTCGGGTGTGGCGATGAAGCGGACGACTGCGATTGCGCGGCGGCCGGCTGCTTCGCGGATGTGTGCACCAAGACGGTCTTCGTGACCGCCGAGCCGGTGGCCGCCAAGTTCGGCGGAGTCGAGGCCGCCGACCAGCTGTGCGCGCAGCAGGCCGCGGCCGCCCAGCTGCCGGGCGTTTACCTCGCGTGGCTCAGCGACGGCAGCCACTCGCCGTTCCAGCGGTTCTCGAAGTCGACGGTGCCCTATGTGCGCACCGACGGTACCCAGGTCGCCACCGACTTCGAGGCCCTGCGCAGCGAGCCGCCGGGCCCGATCGACCTGAGCGCGGCCGGGCAGAAGGTCGGCGGGGCGGACGACGCGAAGGTGTGGACCGGCACCGGCGTCGACGGCCGCGCGGACACTTTTAATAATGCCTCGAATTATTGCAGCACGTGGAGCCGCAATGTCATCGACGACAGCGTGATCGTCGGCCTGCTGCGCACGCGCGCCAAGGCCGAGGACTGGACGCGGGCCAAGCTGGTGCCGTGCACCGGGGATGGGTATCTGTACTGCTTTCAGCAGTGACGATTTGGATGTTTGATCCTCTAGACTCGCGTAGTTAGACGAGCGCTCGCGCCTCCAGCCGGGGCGCGGATGGCGCGCGCGCTGGAGCGTGGTGATCTTCGCGCCCACGAGTCGCCGCGACGGACGCGCTCCTGCGTCACCGCGCGCGCTCTATGCAGGACACTTTCTATGCACGACGGAAGGGCCGTACTCGTCGTATTCTTGCCTGCTAATCCACATCCCCTCAGATGCGTTCGAAGCCGCGAGCTTCGAACCACCGATCCACGAAGAATACTCCCGCTCTGGAGGAGCAACGACGTTGACGATCGTCCCCGGAGGGGCAAGCGCAGACAGTTCATTCTTCAGACGATCGGCGAAGCCCGGAAACATCGTTGAGCCCCCGCTGAGGACGATGTTCGCATAGAGATCTTTGCGGACCTCCTCGTCGCACGCCATGATAGAGCTGTGCAGCGCTTGGTGGACTCCGGCGGACTCCATGCCGACAAGATGGGGCTGGAACAGGGCTTCGGGGCAGCTGAAACGCTCGTTGCCGAGGACGATCACTTGACCGTCGGGCAGCGTGTACGACCGCTCGATCGCGCCGCCCGTTGAAGCCGACAGCAGCTCCCGATCAAAATCAGGAGCCAGATAGCACAGTGTCTCCTTGATGGAGCGGACGAGCTCGCGTTCCGCCAGGGTGGTGAAGCTGTATCCGCGATCGGTCAAGAGCTTCACCAGGTAATCTGTCAGGTCAACGCCGGCAAGATTCAGGCGGATTATGGCGCCATGGAGGGTGTTGCCCTCGTAGACGGGCGCCACGTGGCTAACGCCACCGCCACAATCGAGGACGATGCCCGTCGTGCGACCACCGGCGGAGAGCGCCATTTGATGAGCGCCGGCAATCGTCAGGCTCGGGACGTTGAAGGTCTCGAACATCGTCTCGGTCATCTTCTCACGATCGGCCTTCGGGGTGAACGGCGCCTCGGTGAGCAGGACAGGTCGGTCCTCTGGTGCCACCCCGAGTCTATTGGCGAAGGCGTGACTCCATATCTTCTCCATAGCATTCCAATCGGTCACGCATCCGTACCTGATGGGGTTGGTGATAGTAAGGATGCCGGCGATGCTTTGCGTCTCATGCCCGACATAGGAATCCTTCTGACCCATTCCTACCATGATGCCCTGATACCGCGGCTTGCCGACGATGCTGGGAAAGGTCTCACGGGGCGCTGCTTCGCCGGCAAAGCCGGCTTTCATCATTGCGGAGCCATTGTCAATTACCAGCGGTGTCGTTTCGTCGTAGCCTGACATGATTTCCTTGCTCGACAGTGGACCCTGACATCCCATGTCGATGTGGAACACACTTGCATGGAACCTACGCCGAGTCGAGAGAAACTCATGCGCGGTCACTGTTGGGTTGTTTGCGGCTGGCGGATGGCTCCTCTATGTCATCTCGAGCTGGTCGCAGAATGGACCCTCGCCGGCCAGAGATTTTCAGAGGCCGTGGAGGCGCGATCGTGGTCGCGCAGCGAGCCGCTGCTCGACCATGGACGTCGGACATCTGACCGGTGCTGCGCGGCCTCGCCGGGCGCGCGTCGGCGCTCGTCGGTCGACCTGTCTGCGGGCGCCGCGAGCTGATATCGTCGGCCAATGGTGGACTACAAGCGGGTGGTGGGTCTGGGGATGGCGGTCGGCCTGTTCTCGGGGTGCGGCGACGACGGTAGCGGCTCGGCGAGCGACGGGGCCAGCAGCAGCGGCGGCAGTTCGGGCAGCACGACGGTGCAAGTCTCGACGACCGGTGACCCGAGCGGGACCGGGACCGGGAGCACCGTGACGCAGGGCAGCATGTCGGCGACCGACAGCCAGGGCACGACGATGACGACCACCGTCACCGATGGCACGGCGACGGTGACCGGCACGGGGCCCGGCACCGATACGGGGCCCGGCACTGATACGGGGACCTCGGGCGGCAGCGACACGACCGGCCCGGTCTCTGGGACCAGCGGCAGCACCGGCGGGGGCTGTCCGGTCGAGCTGGAATGCGGCGATCTGTGCTGCGCGCCCGGTGAGATCTGCGCGGAGGGCCAGTGTCAGAAGGACTGCGGCGGACCGCCGCCGTGTGGGCCGCAGCAGGACTGCTGCGCCGATGGCGAGCTGTGCAACCAGGGGCAGTGCGTGATGCCGGCGGGGCCCTGTCAGCAGGCGACCTGCGCGACCCTGCCGAACGACGAGTGTCCGGACGGCTTCGTGTGCGAGTCGAAGCTCCAGCTGTGCCTGCCCTCGCAGGCCGACCCCAGCTGCCAGTACATCCCACCGGGGGTGTCGGAGCCGGTGCCGAACTTCACCTGGGGGGCGCGCGCGAAGGTGGCGTGCGTGCAAAACAGCCAGTGTCAGACCTCGGAGGTGTGCGATCAGGGCTTCTGCGCGGTGACGTGGCCGCACCTGAACATCGCGGTCGACGATCTGCCGACGCACAACCAGTCGGCCGCGGTCGCGGCGGTGACGGACCTCGACCGCGACTGCGTGCCGGAGATCGTGTTCAACACCTACAAGGCGCCGAACCTGACCACCGACGGGGTGCTGCGGGCGATCCGCGGCGACAACGGGAAGAAGGTGTGGACGGTGACGGACCCGGCGTGGCGCACCGCGGGCGGCTCGAGCCCCGCGGTCGGTGATATCGACGGTGACGGCCAGGCCGAGATCGTCGTGCAGGGCGCCGGCCGCTTCTTGCAAGCATTCAGCGCCAAGGGGGTCCCGCTGTGGAAGTCGGACCTGTTCACGACGGCGTACATCGGCGCCGCGGTTGCGATCGCCAACATCGACAATGATGGTTGTGTGGCTTAAAATAGCGCCTAGTGCTCGAATTTGAGAGATTGTGTCTTTTCGAGCAGGTTGAATTTGGCCCTTGAGTTGGTTCGATTTTGGTTCGATTTTGTCGGGGTCCACGGAGGTCGTCATGCTCACCAGCGCTCAAGCCCGCGAGGCCAAGCCCCGCTCCACCCGCTACGAAATCACCTGCGAGGCGCTGCCCGGGTTCATCCTGCGGGTGCTGCCCACCGGCAAGAAGGTGTTCTTTGCGAGGTACAGAGGTGCCGATGGCAAGGACCACCGGCATCGGCTCGGGATGCTCGGGCAGGACCTGGGCGTCGAGGAAGCGCGCAGGGAGGCCATGGCGATCTTGGCGCGACGGGAGGCTCCGGCGAGCGCCGTCGAGCCGACGCGGAGGGCGCGGAAGGTTGAGGTCGCGCCGGCGCCGGTCGTCGCTCCGGTTGTTGTCGCACCGGTGGCGGTCGCGGTTGCGCCCGTCGATGTTCCGAAGTCGCCCACGCTCCGCGAGTTCGCCGTGCGCTTCGAACATGAACATATCGACATGTACTTGAAGCCAGGTACGGCCGACCACTACCGGAGCTCGCTGCGGCTTTATATCCTGCCAGCGCTCGGTGACCGTCCGCTCGATGAGATTACGACGGCCGACATTCAGCGCATTCAAAACAGCCTCAAGTCAATGCCGTGCGCGGCGAACTTTACGCGAGCCGTGTTGAGCTGCCTGTTCACGAAGGCCGAGGAGTGGGATGTCAGCAGTCGCCGTAATCCGACCGTGCGGGTGAAGCGCTTCGAGGAGCGCGCGATCGAGCGCTTCCTGAGCCCCGACGAGCGCGAGGCCGTCGAGAAGGTGCTCGAGAGCGCCGAGCACATCCCGGCGGGCAAGGCCGGACACATCGGGCGCGATGGCATCTGGGCGATCCGGCTGCTCACCCTGACCGGCATGCGGCGCGATGAGGTCCGCGACCTGAAGTGGGAGGAGGTCGACTGGCGGCAGGGCCTCCTGCGCCTCCCTGACTCGAAGACCGGCAAGCGGGACGTGGTGGTCTCGGACGAGGTCATGGCCCTGCTCGGGGCCATCAGGGACGCCAAGGGGGGGCCCAGGCGGGGGTTGGTGGTGTGCTCGAAGACCGGGAACAAGCTCCACAGCCTGGGCGCGACCTGGCGCACCGTCCGCAAGTGGGCCGGGGTGCCCGACATGCGCCTGCACGACCTCCGGCACTCGGTGGCGAGCGACGCGATCATGAACGGGGTGCCGCTCGAGGTGGTCGGTAAGATGCTCGGGCACAAGAACTACCGGACGACGCAGCGCTACGCCCACATCGCGGACTCGGCGCTGCGTGACGCGGTCAATCTGACCAGCAAGACGATCGTCCGGGCGGGGAAGGGCAAGGCCAAGAAGGGCAAGAAGGGCTCGCAGGCCCGCGTGCCCCGGTGAGGAACCGCGGGGGCCTGCACCTCGCGCTCGACGTTGCGGTGGCCTGCCGAGGCTTGGTAGGAGGCAGGCCATTGAAAGCGGCTCGGTAGTCGTGGCCTTGGCGAATTACCATCGTTGTTCCTCACGTAACCCCTCCTCTTGCTTCAGTATCGTCAACGCACGTGCGTTGAGCCACCGCCAGAAGCGACGGAGCATCGGATCTTTCTCCTCGTCCATCGATTTCGCCGCCTCGTCCACCTGTATCCTTAATCGTTCACGTTGCTCGTCGAGAGGCCCGCCCCGGAATCGTGTACGAACTGAGCACAGCGAGGCGAAGACCCTCTCGGCGTCGTCTTCGGATAGGCCCACAGCACGTCTACACGCGGGCTCGGCCACAAGCCGCCAACTTGCGCCGTTGATGTGATAATAGCCGGCGAACCTGGACCAGGTAATGACCGACTCGAGCCCGGACGAAACTGGGGTGGCATTTAGCCGGCTCGCCACCAACATCGGAACTGCCCGCCCTTCCCGATCGAGCGCCACGACGAACTCCGCGAGTTCTTCAAAAATCACGGCCTCATGCTCGACTAGGTCAAGCAGTTCCACCAAGACCTGCTGTTGCTGCGCCGACGGCACTCCCTGGGCCCAGGTATCGACGGCCTCAATGACCCAGGAACTTGCGCTCGGGAATATCCGGACATAAGTGTTCTGTGGCCGATCGCTTGCACGTTCGTGGAACCGAAATAGTCGAGCTTTGACAAGGTCGAGCAGTTGTCTGACCGACAGCTTCGGGACATGCTTGAGGAGTTTGCGTATCGTCCAAACCACATTGTCATCAAAACATTCGAGAGCGGGCTGGCAAGCGGAAAGGTCACGAAGTTTCTCGACAATAGCCGTCGATACGGCACCCCCCGCAAGGGGATAAGGAAGTGTTGCATAATATCCAGTCCAAAGTGCGCCGAGCGCATCGGCGCGATCCCCCGGCGGTAGCTCCGCCAATTCACTCTCAAGCCCGCCCAACAGCACTGGGTCACTGGGAAGGAGTCGACCGATGAGCGAAAAACGATCCTTGAGGGGCAGGGTGCCAACGACGTCCCAATGCCTTAGCACGAACTCCCTGTCAGCACCGCCGAAGCGTTCGACAAACAGCCGCCCTGCCTGAATATATAGGACTGAGATGATCTCAGCGCGCGTCCTTGCATCAAGAGCACCTGCGAATAGGCCCTCTAGAACCTCCGCGACCCTTGACTCGTCCCCATCGCCACGAAAGCCATGTAAAGCGCCGCCCGCCATACGCAACGCAACGTCGAACAGCGGCGAGGTCACTCCCTGTGCTGTCTCTCGTCGGATAAATGTATCCACTGTGGCGGTTCGACGACGCTCCTCACCCAGGATGCTCGCAAATATGCGCACATGCTGAGTGCGCCACTTTTCCGCGTGCCCACGTGTAAAGGCAAGCGCCCCGTTGAAAAATAGCGCGAGCTCTGAATGCGGAGAGTTTTCCGGAAACTCCCGCACCCTCGCCTCAAAATGACTGACCGACTCAGTTTTCATGAATATGGCTGCGTAGCGCCCAATCTCGGGATGGCGGAGATAGACCAGTTCACACTTCTCGGCAAGTTGGCGCAACTCGAGCTGATCTTCGTGTTTTAGGTGCCAGTGCCAGATCGCACGGGCAGCCTGAAAATCCTCAACCGGGACACCGATGCCTGACACCGCCGTGAAGCACCGCTTCAGGTCATCGGCTAAAAGTTCCTGCCATTCGCTATGTCCGCGGCTTTCGATTAAGGTGCCGTGAATTTTGTGGAGAGCTGACCAAGCGAATGTTCTCGCGGTGACGCCGCTCGCGGAGTTCATTGCCAGCGCCCAGAGACCCTCTCGGACGCTTAGCGCGATACGACCATCATCGGATTCTAAGAAGATTCTGCGGGTTTCGGAGATGTAGCTGCCCGGCTCGTCCTCAGACGGATAGCCATCACGTCGCTTGAGCGCGGACATCGCTTCAATGATGACCCGCCAGCTTTCCCGGGGTGTTTCTCCATGTGCCAGTCGCCCCAAAAACTCGTTCGCTAGTCTACCCGCCTCTGCACGAAACGAACTCCGATACCCGTGGTACTCGTGCAGGGTGTTGCCCAGGAGTTTCGACGCCGACTCGCCGCCACGAGCGCCAACGGCGACGGCAACCTCGTCTCTATCGACCATGGCGATAAATCCTTGAAGGACCGCGCTCCGCTCGGATGCGGTCGAGCAGCCGCGTGCAGCATCCTGAAGCGCGCGCGGTAGCAGTGCCAAAGTTTGCTCGCGCGTAGTGTGATGGTATCTAAGGTCCGTCGCCGGGACTTCACGCTCACAGATCGCTGTGGCTACGCGCGTTAGTTCCAGCGGCCGGCGCGACGCGAACATCTGGGCCGCCATGATGGCCTGCGCCTGCTCGCCTGCATCGGAAGCGGCCTCCGCGAGTTCCACTGCTGCATCTACGATGGGATCAAGAAATGGCAGCGACTGTTCGATGAGACGCTCCACACGAAGGAACGTGACCACGATGCGCTCCAAGCGTCGACTCGTCCTACACGCGCGGACTTCTGCACCGAGCGACCTGGCCAGACTAATCGCGTCCATGGATGCCCGGCGACGCCCGCTCCCAACGTCTGACGTGAGCCATTCGACGAGCAGGTGATCTCGCATGACTTCCGGTCGGATCTCGACCATCCGCAATTCCACACCATACGCCGACGCGACGCGACGCTGAACCAAGTCCTCAATCGCTCGCTCGACCGCACCGGCATTCCTGAATTCTGCCTTCGCGCTAATATATTCGAGGGTCTCCTCGTCCTGACGATTGATCGGCTGGATGAGTGCGACCCAGCGTAGAAGCGCTTTGATCTGGGCCGATGTTCCGACTTCGGACCGCGTATGTTCCAGAACGTCCCTGAGGTATCGCTGAGCGATCTTGAAGTGATCCTCGGGGATGTCGTTGAGATCCCCCTCCTGAGTCTCCAATAGCTTAGTCGCCACTGTCATCCAGAGCGGAAAGTATCCACATGCACGTGCAAGCCTCCGCTCGGCGCGTGGACGATCTTCCGCAGGGATATCGAAAGCGGCGAGCAACGAGCCAGAATACGTTAGAGCATCCGCAACACTCAACGGGCCCAGTTCGATTGGTCTCTCCGAGACTCGATTTCGCGGGTCCTGTAGCGCCGCGAGGACAGGATCCTTCGGGGTGTGGACTGTTAGGATCACCTTCCAGCGCTTCCATGGGCCCTGCAACGCGGCCAATAGGCGATCGATGAGGATCGGCTCTTTCGGGTCATCAAAGATCGCTAGCGCGTTGATCTCGGACGCGTCGCCGATGTCCCAGTCCCCGCCGGCTTCGAGGTGCGGAGTTCCGCAATAAACGGCCTCGACCCGCCCCTCATCCCGGAGCCCGCGCGCCGCCTCGTACTGGAGCCGGGACTTTCCGACTCCACCGGGCCCGTGGATAAGGAGCACTTGCTTCGGCGAATTCTCGACAAATTCCCGAATGCGCGCCAACTCCGCGACCCGCCCGTGAAACGGCAGGTCGTACGCTCGCTCGAGCACTTCGCGGGAGACGAGTATATCGCGGTGTTCGTCGAGCGAGATGAACCCGCGCGGCGGTGTCCGGTCCACCGCCATGCCGGTATGGTCGGCCGCACGAGAGTACAGCTGGAGGCTCGCCCAGTCGAGGCTGTTGGTGTCTGCGGTGAGCGCCGTGCGGGCGGCGAGGAAGGCGGTTTCCATCGAGGCGCGCTCGTGGAGCAGGCTTTGGTACAGTGCCTCGGTCATTCGCACGGAGCCGGCGGCGGAGAGTGGATAGCGGGACGCGATCACAGCCGCAAAACCTGCGCGGTGAAGCATCTGGGCTATGCTGCCGACGGGGTTGCCGAAGTTACCCTGGTTACCGCTGTCGCAGGCGGACAGCACGATCAGCCGCAGGGAGCTGGCATACGGAGCGACGAGCTGCTGGAGGCGGGCAGGGTCGAGGAATGTTTGCTGTTCGTCCTCGTCGTCAAGGACTAGGCCGAACAAGGATCCGCGGGCTCCGCCGTGGCACAACAAGTGGAGGATGGTGAAGGGATGACCCTCTTGGTCGCCTGCAGCGAGCGCTGCGGCGAGCCGGGTGGGGGACACCTGAGATTGTACTACAGGTTCGCCCCTATTGTGATCGAGCGTGTCGCGGATGGCAGCGACGTGTTCGGATGCGGGGACGGCCCCGCCAGCCGCAGACCAGGCGACCATGATTCGCTGGTGAGTGACGGACGGGTCGCGGGGTATTGTGGTGGTTTCGGGCCATTCGTAGCGCACTAGCACCCCGGGCAAACCGCCGAGATGCTGGCCGGTCGTGCGGAGCCTGAGCAGCTCCCATGGCAGCGCGAATAGTTCGGCGGCGGACGAGCGGATCGTGCAGCGGACGGGTCGTTGTTGCTGGATCGCCGCCGAGATCTGTTGTTCGTAAAACTCCCAGCCGGTCGGTGTCAGAAAAATGCGTAAAAAATCACCGATCTCGGCGAGCGCGTTCGCATCTGGGGTTGTAGCGCAAACACCGTGAAGCTTGGCGATGAGGTCTGTGCTCCACGCCAAGTTCGTGCTGCTGAAGCCGCCGCGGGGTGTGCGCATGACATAGTCCTGCGGCACGAAGCGAAAGGAGTAAGGGTCACCCGTTAATTCGGCCCGGGCGAACTCCAGAACGATCTCCAGTGGGCTCACTTGGCTATCCTACACCGAGATGTAGTCGGCGACGGGGAAAGAAGAGAGGCGCGAACTCCTGGGCTCGCCGGCCTAGATTTCGTCCCTGGCGACCGAGCGGAGGTAGTGTAGGCGCATGTCGGGTACGAGGAGATGGCTCAGCCGGTGGGGCGGGACCGGCCCGCGGTGCTGGTCGAGGACGCCGAAGCCCTGCCCACCGGTCCTTGGCGGCTCATCGTGAGTGGCCTCGGTCGCTGCGTTGAGCTGGGGCTCCAAGGCCGATCGGGCGGGTCTGCGCGTGCTAGCGCGTGCTAGCCCAGTCGCGGGTTGAGCTCGTGAATCGCGGGCCGTGCTCGCCGAAACCCTCGGGTTAGTCATCGTCCAGGATGCCCAGTTCGCGAGCAGCCGCGCGGACAGCGAGGATCATCTCGAGCGAATGTATTTCGTTCGTCAACGAGCCGTCGCTCGCACATCCCCTGATGAAATCGCTGAATTGCAACGGCGAGCTAATCCGTTCTTCACATTGTCTTCTTCCAAAAATCCACACTTCAAATCTGTCCACTGGGTCCGACCGGTCAAATAGATAAAGGATGATCTCCCCGCAGAACGTCGAATGCTGGTCTGCAAGTACGGCACACGGAAGCACTTGGCCTCGGTCGCTCCATTTGAATAGGCCAGCGACATAGAGTATTCGATCCGCGCGAACATCCAGTAGCTTTCGAAAGTCGTACATTTGCTCTTTCGGAGAGCGTAGCCACTCGCACTCCATAGCGAACCTGATGGCGCCGGGGTAGCCATGGGTCTCCGCCTTGTTGATATAAAATTCACGCCAGCATTGATCGACGAGGTATTCGCGCCGGCCCTCCTGTGCCCATTGCTTACCGAAAACTCTGAGTCCGCGTGGACACAGGCTGGCGACAGCATGGGCTACTCGATTCGTCCAGCCCGGGGTGTCAAACGGATCAAGCGGAGGAACTTGCCGGAGAGCGTTCCATAATCCGGCAGCAATCCCTACGCTCTCAGGAAGCGTGTAGGGAGTCATGAAGAACTTTTCTGAATTTCCGAAGTCCATGCC
>Ga0209097_10004167_pt1 | contig 10785 bp, 10 predicted proteins | sample AD_UKC052_MetaG_FD_184419 | JGI IMG/M metagenome (GOLD analysis project Ga0209097, IMG submission 184419) | Active sludge microbial communities of municipal wastewater-treating anaerobic digesters from USA - AD_UKC052_MetaG (SPAdes) (version 2) | ecosystem: Engineered > Bioreactor > Anaerobic >... | reverse complement strand
TACGCCGGCTCGGCGGGCTGGTACAGATCGTGGATCGGCAGCGAGAACGGCATGGGGCATGCGACGCGGCAGCCCGGAGGTGATGCCGGCACGTCTGAATCAGTTTGAAAGCGCTTTCAAACTATAGGTGCCGCTGTCTCGGCATGTCAATCGAGGGTTAGCGCGGGGGTGCGCACGCCGCCGCGGCCCCCACCCACGGCGTCCACAGGTGGCCTTGTGTCCGGGCTGTGCTGCGCACCCACGGCCTCGCAGCGCTCGGCCGCTTCGCCAGGCACAAAGCCTCCACAGGAGGCTTTGTGTCCGGGCTCAGCCTGCCATGCGGCGGCTGGACTCGCGGGCGATCAGCCGTGGCGCGGGCACCTCCACCGTGGGCGTGGTGCCGGCCAGCAGTTGCAGCATGGCGGTGGCGGCCAGGCGGCCCAGCTCGTAGGCCGGCTGGTGCACGGTGCTCAACGGCGGCAAGGCATACATCGACGTGGGCAGATCGTCGAAGCCGACCAGCGACACGTCTTCGGGCACCCGCAGCGACCGGCGGTGCAGGCCCAGGGCGGCACCGCAGGCCATCTGGTCGTTGGCCGCAAAGATGGCAGTGAAGCGCTGGCGGCTCTCCAGCAGGCGGTCGACTGCCAGCAGCCCACTGACCTCGTGGTACTCGCCCGGCACCACCAGCGCCGGGTCGTAGGCGATGCCGGCCTCCTGCAGGGCCTGCCGGTAACCGCGGTGGCGGTCATTGGCGTCGGGGTGGTCGGCATCGCCGGCGATGAACGCAATGCGCTGGTGGCCCAGGCCGATCAGGTGCCGTGTGGCCAGGCGGCCACCTTCCACGTTGTCGAAGGCCAGCGAGAACAGGCCCGGCGCCTTCAGCGAGCGGCCGGTGGCCACCACCGGCAACTGGCGGGCCGTGGACTTCAACGCGGCATCGGTCAACCGCCCGGTGAGCACGATGATGCCGTCCACCCGGCGTGACCGCAGCACCTCGATGCAGCGCGCTTCGGCCGCTGCATTCCAGTGGCCGCTGACGAACAGCGGGCTGTAGCCCGCGGGGTCCAGTTCGTCTTCGATGCCGCGCAGCGCGGCGCCGTAGAACGGGCTGTCGATGGCCTGGGTGACCACGCCGATGCTCAAGGTGCGGCCGCCGGCCAGGCCACGCGCCATCGGGTTGGGCACGAAGCCCAGCGCGGCGATGGCGTCATCGACAGCCTGCTTCTTCAGCGCACTGACCACCGCCGTGCCGTTGAGGATGCGCGAGACCGTGCTCGGCGACACCCCGGCCGCCTGGGCCACCATCTCCAGCGTGATCGGCCCCTGCGCCTGGGCGGCGCTGCCGCGGTTGCCTCGGGCAGGTTGGGTTCTGGGTTTCATCGGCGTTTGACCTGCGCTTTCACGGGGCAGTGTAGCCGCCGCCGAACGGCCGGGCAGCCCCCCGGATGCGATGATCGTCGGCCCTGGATTCCGCCACTGTCGATGCCCGCTGGTGCCCGCCTGAGCCCACCCCAACGGGTGTACGCCGCCTTCTTCCTGTATGCCATGGCCATCGGCGGCATCTTTCCGCGCCTGGGCGATCTGCAGCAGGCGCTGGGGCTGAGCGAACGCACGTTGGGGCTGGCGCTGATCGGCACCGCCAGCGGCACGCTGGTGTCGCTGACCCTGGCCGCGCCCTGGCTGGAACGGCTGGGCCACCGCCTGGTGCTGCTGGCCGGCATCCCGCTGATCGCCTGCGTTTATGCGGTGGCCAGCAGCGCCGGCGGAGCGCTGACGCTGTACCTGCTGCTGGTGCCGGCCGGCCTGTGCATCGGCGCGGTCGAGATCGTCGTCAACCTGGAGGCCGACCGCGTCGAGCACCAGCTGGGCCAGCGCATCATGAGCCGCGCCCATGCGTTCTGGAGCATCGGCTTCTTCAGCGCCGGGCTGCTGGGCGCGGGCGTGGCGCAGTTGGGCGTGCCGGTGCAAGCCCACCTGTGGTGCATGGTGCTGGGCATCGGCGCGGCCTGCGCCTGGGCGCTGCGCGGCTTCCAGGCAGCAGGCCACCGGCCTGACAGCCATGCCGGCGCCACGCCGCGCTGGGCCCGACCCACCCGGGCCACGCTGGTGCTGGTGGCAGCCACGCTGGCCGCCATGGTGCTGGAGGGCGCCGGCGCCGAGTGGTCGGCAATTTACATGCGCGACGTGTTCGGCGCCACGCCGTTCCTGGCCGGCGCCGCAGTGGCGGTGGGCGCCGGCGCGCAGGCCGCGGCACGCTGGGTGGCCGACGGCTTCGTCGAGCGGCATGGCCCGCTGCGGGTGGCGCGCACGCTGCAGGCCCTGCTCGGTGCGGGCGCCGCACTGGTGCTGCTGGCACCGCACCCAGCGCTGGCGCTGCTGGGCTTCGGCCTGATCGGCGTGGGCACCAGCGCGATGTTTCCGCTGGCGATGTCGGCCGCCGCCCAGGCCACCGACCGGCCGGCGGCGCAGAACGTGGCGGCGCTGGCGCAGACCTCGTTCATCGCCTTCCTGGTGGGCCCGCCGCTGCTGGGCTGGGTGGCCACCAGCCTGGGCATCCGCTGGAGCTTCGGCATCACGCTGCCGCTGGTGGCGCTGGCCTGGTGGGCCTGCACGGCCCTGGTGCCGCGCCGCGCGAGCTGACCCTCAGCCCGCGTGCCACGCGCGCAGCTGCGCCAGGTCCACCGCCGCCAGGTCGGGCAGATCGGCGCGCACCAGCGGGCTGGCCGGCAGCGCATCCGACACCGTGTAGCGGCTGCGCGTCACCACGGTCGGCAGGCCCGCCGCCACGGCGGCGGCGCTGCCGGGGCCGAGTCTTCCAGCGCCAGGCAGTCTTCGGCCACCAGGCCCAGCCGCTGCAGCACCCACAGGTAGATGTCGGGCGCCGGCTTCTTGGCCGGCACCACGTCGCCCGCGCCGATGCAGGCAAACCAGCCCGGGCTGTCGGCGCCCAGCGTGGCCTGCAGCAGGGCCTGCACGTTGTCGGGCGACGTGGTGGTGGCAATCGCCAGCGTGATGCCGGCCTCGCGCGCCGCGTGCAGCAGCCGTGCCACGCCCGGTCGCAGCTGCACCGCGCCGCGCGCCACCAGGTCGACATAGATCGCCGTCTTGCGCGCATGCAGGCGGGCGATGCGCGCCGCGGCCGCGGGTGCGGCTGCGGCGGCCGGGTCGACCCGCTGCCACCAGCCACGCAGGCGTTCCTTGCCCCCGGTGGTGGCCAGCAGTTCCCGGTACAGGTCTTCGTCCCAGTGCCAAGCCAGGCCCTCGTCGGCAAAGGCCCGGTTGAAGGCGATGCGGTGGCCGTCGTGCTCGGTCTCGGCCAGCGTGCCGTCGACGTCCCAGACCAGCGCGCGCAGCATGGGTCAGGCCGCGCCGCGGTCGGCCAGGCCGCTGCGTGCGCCAGCCTTCAGCGCCGCGATGGTGACAGTCCAGTCGGCGCTGCCGAACACCGCCGAGCCGGCCACGAAGGTGTCGGCCCCAGCGCGGGCGATCTCGGCGATGTTGTCGGGCTTCACGCCGCCGTCCACCTCCAGCCGGATGTGGCGGCCGGTCTGCGCCGCGTGGGCGTCCAGCCGCTGGCGCACCTGGGCCAGCTTGGGCAGGGTGCTGGCGATGAAACTCTGCCCGCCGAAGCCCGGGTTCACGCTCATCAGCATCACCAGGTCGATCTTGTCCAGCACATGGTCCAGCCAGGCCAGCGGCGTGGCGGGGTTGAACACCAGGCCGGCCTGGCAACCCTGGTCGCGGATCAGCGCCAGCGTGCGGTCCACATGGCGGCTGGCCTCGGGATGGAAGCTGATCAGCCCGGCGCCGGCCTTGGCGAACATCGGCACCAGCGCGTCCACCGGTTCCACCATCAGGTGCACGTCCATCATCGCGGTGCCGGCGTGCGGCTTCAGCGCCTCGCAGATCATCGGCCCGAAGGTGAGGTTGGGCACGTAGTGGTTGTCCATCACGTCGAAGTGGATCCAGTCGGCGCCGGCGGCGACGACACGCGACACGTCGTCACCCAGGCGGGCGAAGTTGGCCGACAGGATGCTGGGGGCGATCAGGGGCTGCAGGGCCATGGTGCGCTCCGGTCTCAGGCGGCCTGCCGCAGGGCGGCGTCGGTCTTGGCATCACGCTGGGCCAGCGCGGCCAACGGCAGCACCCGGATCTGGCTGGCCTGGCCGGCGCAGCCGAAGGCCTCGAAGCGGTCCTGGCACACCTGGCGCGCGGCGGCCGTGGCGGCCTTCAGGAAGGCGCGCGGGTCGAATTCATCGGGCCTGGTTAACATGGTCTGGCGCATCGCGCCGGTCATCGCCAGGCGGATGTCGGTGTCGATGTTGACCTTGCGCACGCCGTGGCGGATGCCGCGCACGATCTCGGCCACCGGCACGCCATAGGTCTCGCGGATGGTGCCGCCGAATTCACGGATGGTGGCCAGCCATTCCTGCGGCACGCTGCTGCTGCCGTGCATCACCAGGTGGGTGTCGGGCACCGCGGCATGGATGGCGGCGATGCGCTCGATGGCCAGGATGTCGCCGGTGGGCTGGCGGCTGAACTTGTAGGCGCCATGGCTGGTGCCGATGGCAATCGCCAGCGCGTCCACGCCGGTGCGCGCCACGAATTCCGCCGCCTGGGCCGGGTCGGTCAGCAGCTGGCTGTGGTCGAGCATGCCTTCGGCGCCCACGCCGTCATCCTCACCGGCGGTGCCGGTCTCCAGGCTGCCCAGGCAGCCGAGTTCGCCTTCCACGCTGACGCCGATGGCATGGCTCATCTCCACCACGCGGCGGGTGACGGCCAGGTTGTAGTCGTAGCTGGCCGGGGTCTTCTGGTCTTCCAGCAGCGAGCCGTCCATCATCACGCTGGTGAAGCCCGAGCGGATGGCCTGCTGGCACACCGCGGCCGAGGCGCCGTGGTCCTGGTGCAGGCAGATCGGCAGGTGCGGGTATTGCTCCACCGCCGCCTCGACCAGCTTGCGCAGGAAGGGCTCGCCGGCGTACTTGCGGGCACCGGCGCTGGCTTGCAGGATCACCGGCGCGTCGCAGGCGTCGGCCGCCTGCAGGATGGCCTGGATCTGCTCCATGTTGTTGACGTTGAAGGCCGGCACGCCGTAGTCGTGCTCGGCGGCATGGTCCAGCAGTTGGCGCAGTGAAATCAGGGGCATGGCAAGCTCCGCAGGGGTGGGTCAGCCGATGGCCTGGTGGGTGGCCGCCAGCGGGTTGAACTGGTCGAAGTGGGTGATGAAGGCGTCGGGCGCGTCGTCGCCGGTCAGGCTGCCCTGCGGGTAGCCGTGGCGCACCAGGTGCACGGCCACGCCGGCGGCGCGGGCGGTGCGCACGTCGGTGGTGCTGTCGCCCACCAGCAGTGCTTCCTCGGGCAGGGCCTGCAGCGCGGCCAGCGCGTGGTGCACCACGCCCGGGTGCGGCCTCTTCACCGGCAGGGTGTCGCCGGCCACGATCAGGTCGAAGTCGGCCAGCAACTGGTGGCGCACCAGCAGGCGCTGGGCAAAGGACGCTTCCTTGTTGGTCAGCAGCACCTGCTGCAGGCCCTGGTCGCGCAGGCGCTGCAGCATCGGCCGCACGCCGTCGTGCACCAGGCTGTTGGTGCCGCAGCGCTCGGCATAGTCGTTCGAGAAGCCGGGCCAGGCGGCATCCACCGCGCTGGCCGGCTCGCCGGCATGCGCCAGGGCCTTGCCCAGCAGCGCACGCGCGCCGTCGCCGATCCAGCCGCGCACCAGTGCCGCCGGTGCCGCGGCATGGCCGCGCCGGCGCAGCGTGTCGTTGATCGCATCGGCGATCTCGGGCGCGGTCTCCATCAGGGTGCCGTCCAGGTCGTAGAGGATCACGCGCAGCATGGCAGGCCCTGGGTGAGGTGGAGGGTCATCACTGGCCGCCGGCCAGGCAGCCGCGCACGGCCGCCATCACCGCATCGACCGTGAAGCCGAAGTGCTGCATCAGCGCCGGGCCGGGCGCCGATTCGCCGAAGCGGGCGATGCCCACCACCGCGCCGCTGCGGCCGGTGTAGCGGTGCCAGCCGTCGGGGTGGCCGGCCTCCACCGCCACCGTGGGCAGGTGGGGCGGCAGCACGGTGGCGCGCCAATCGGCCGGCTGGACATCGAAGCGCTGGGTGCAGGGCATCGACACCACCCGGGTGGCGATGCCGGCCTCGGCCTGCAGCCGCGCCTGCGCCTGCAGCGCCAGGCCCACTTCAGAACCCGTGGCGATGATCACCGCCTGCGGCGCCTGGCCGGCCGGCGCATCGGCCAGCACATAGCCGCCGCGGGCTACGTCGGCGCGCTGCGCCGGGCGCGCCACGATGGGCAGGGCCTGGCGTGACAGCACCAGCGCACTGGGGCCGTCGGTGCGCTGCAGCGCCTGCACCCAGGCCACCGCGGTCTCCAGTGCATCGGCCGGCCGCCACAGGTCCAGGCCGGGGATCAGGCGCAGCGCCGCCACATGCTCCACCGGCTGGTGGGTGGGGCCGTCCTCGCCCAGGCCGATGGAGTCATGGGTGAACACATGCACCACCCGCTGCTGCATCAGCGCAGCCATGGGGATGGCGTTGCGGCTGTAGTCGCTGAAGGTGAGGAAGGTGCCGCCGAACGGCAGCAGGCCGCCGTGCAGCGCCACGCCGTTCATCACCGCGGCCATGCCGAATTCACGCACGCCGTAGCTGATGTAGTTGCCGGCCTGCGTGGGCGTGACGGTGCGGCAACCGCTGAAGTTGGTGAGGTTGCTGCCGGTCAGGTCGGCCGAGCCGCCCAGCAGCTCGGGCAGCAGCGGCGCCAGCGCGTCCAGCGCCATCTGCGACGCGCGCCGCGTGGCCACCGGCTTGGTGGCAGCCTCGGCCAGCGCCATCACCGCCAGGTCGGCCTGTTCGACCCAAGCCGCCGGCAGCGCGCCGCGCTGGCGGCGCATGAACTCGGCGGCCAGCGCCGGGTGCGCGGCGGCATAACGTGCAAACTGCGCGTCCCAGTCGGCCTGGCGTGCGGCGCCGGTGGCGCGGCCGTCCCAGGCGCTGCGCAGGTCGTCGGGCACCTCGAACGGCGGGGCCGTCCAGCCCAGATGCTGGCGCAGCGCCGCCACGCCAGCCGCGCCCAGCGGCGCGCCGTGCACGTCGGCCGTGCCTTCCTGGCCGATGGCGCCCTTGCCGATGGTGGTGCGGCAGACGACCAGCGTGGGCTGGTCGCCGCCGGCGGCGGCCTGCACCAGTGCCGCGTCCAGCGCGCCCAGGTCGTGGCCGTCGATCGGGCCGATCACATGCCAGCCGCCGGCGCGGAAGCGGGCCGGCGTGTCGTCGCCGAACCAGCCGGCCACGTCGCCGTCGATGCTGATGCCGTTGTCGTCGTACAGCGCCACCAGCTTGCCCAGCTTCAGCGTGCCGGCCAGCGAGATCGCCTCCTGGCTGATGCCCTCCATCAGGCAGCCGTCGCCCAGGAACACCCAGGTGCGGTGGTCGACGATGGGCAACCCGTCGCGGTTGAACTCGGCCGCCAGCAGCTTCTCGGCCAGCGCCATGCCCACCGCATTGGCCAGGCCCTGGCCGAGCGGGCCGGTGGTGGTTTCCACACCCGGGGTGATGTGCACCTCAGGATGGCCGGGTGTCTTGCTGCCCAGCTGGCGGAAGCGGCGCAGCTCGTCCATCGGCAGGTCGTAGCCCGTCAGGTGCAGCAGCGCATACAACAGCATCGACGCATGGCCGTTGCTCAGCACGAAGCGGTCGCGGTCGGCCCACTGCGGGTTGGCCGGGTTGTGGCGCAGATGGCGGCCCCACAGCGCGGTGGCCATCTCGGCCATGCCCATCGGCGCGCCGGGGTGGCCGCTGTTGGCCTGCTGCACCGCGTCGACGGCCAGCATGCGGATGGTGTCGGCCATGCGCTTCAGCGGCAGGGTGGCGTTCATCGTGTCTCCGGATTCGTTGGAGCCGCGCACTGCGCGCGACAAGTCAAGCGGACCCCGTGGATCCGGCTTTGCCGGGCCACTGGGGTCGCCCCCTGGGGGGAGCGCCGCAGGCGCTTCGGGGGGGACTATCCTGCTCTGCGCTTCAGGTCGAGCAGGCGCAGGATCATGGGGGTGAAGATTAGCTGCATCGCCAGGCCCATCTTGCCGCCGGGGATGACGATGGTGTTGGGCCGCGTCATCATCGAGCCGTGCAGCATCGACATCAGGTACGGGAAGTCGATGCCCTTGGGCTTGGCGAAGCGGATCACCACCATGCTCTCGTCGGCACTGGGGATGTCCTTGGCGATGTACGGGTTGCTGGTGTCCACCGTCGGCACGCGCTGGAAGTTGACATGCGTGCGGCTGAACTGCGGGCAGATGTGGTTCACGTAGTCGGGCATGCGGCGCAGGATGGTCTCGACCACTGCCTCCTGGCTGTAGCCGCGCAGGTTCTGGTCGCGGTGCAGCTTCTGGATCCATTCCAGGTTGATGATGGGCACCACACCCACCAGCAGGTCGACATGGCGCGCCACGTCCACGCCCGGACCGGTGTAGCCGCCGTGCAGGCCTTCATAGAACAGCACGTCGCTGTCGGCCATCGGCTGCCAGTCGGTGAAGGTGCCGGGCTCACCGCCCAGTTCCCTGGCTTCCGACGCATCGTGGATGTAGCGCCGCACCTGGCCGCTGCCGGTGCGGGCATACCCCGCAAACATCGTGTCCAACTCGGCCAGCAGGTTGCTCTCGGGCCCGAAGTGGCTGATCTGCGGGCCTTCGCCGTGGTCGGCGGCGCGCACCTTGGCGCGCATCTCCACGCGGTTGTAGCGGTGGAAGCTGTCGCCCTCGATCACCTGGGCGCGGATGTTCTCGCGCCGGAAGATGTGGGCGAAGCTCTTCATCACCGTGGTGGTGCCGGCGCCGGACGATCCGGTGACGGCGATGATGGGGTGTCTCTGCGACATGGTGGCTCCTGATCAGATGAATTCGCGTGCGCGGAAGAGGGACCGCTCGTTGAACAGCGGCGACTCGTAGGGCCGGTCTTCGCCGCGTTCGTGTTCGGCGTGGTAGCGCTCGATGCGCAGCACCTCGTTCCTGCTGCCCAGGATGACCGGCACGCGCTGGTGCAGCTGGTCGGGCTGCACCTCCATCAGGCGCTGGCGGCCGGTGCTGCTGGCGCCGCCGGCCTGCTCGATCAGCATGCTGATCGGGTTGGCCTCGTACATCAGGCGCAGGCGGCCGGGCTTGCTCGGGTCCTTGGTGTCCTTGGGGTACATGAACACGCCACCGCGCATCAGGATGCGGTGCACCTCGGCCACCATGCTGGCGATCCAGCGCATGTTGAAGTCGCGCCCGCGCTCGCCCGCCTTGCCGGCCTGGCACTCGGTGACATAGCGGTGCACCGGCGGCTCCCAGAAGCGGGCGTTGCTGGTGTTGATGGCGAATTCGCTGGTGTCCTCGGGGATGGCCAGGTCGCGGTGGGTCAGGATGAAGTTGCCCACCTCGCGGTCGAGCGTGAAGCCGTGCGTGCCCTTGCCCACCGTCAGCACCAGCATGGTGGCCGGGCCGTAGATGGCATAACCCGCGGCCACCTGGCGGGTGCCGGGCTGCAGGTAGTCGCTGGTGGCTGGCTGCTCGGTGCCGGTGTGCCGCAGCACCGAGAAGATGGTGCCCACCGACACATTCACGTCGGTGTTCGACGAGCCGTCCAGCGGGTCGAAGATCAGCAGGTAGGGCCCGCGGGCGAAGTTCTCGGGAATGACGTAGGGCTCGTCCAGCTCTTCGCTGGCCAGGCCGGCCACCAGGCCGCCCCATTCGGTGGCCGTCACCATCGCATCGTTGGCCAGCACGTCCAGCTTCTTCTGCTGCTCGCCCTGCACGTTGGTGTTCTCCACCGTGCCCAGGTAGCCGCCCAGCGCGCCCTTGGCCGTCATCGACGAGATGGCCTTGACGGCAGCGGCCACGTCCACCAGCAGCGCGGCCAGCTTGCCCTGGTCCTCGACATCCTGCAGCTGCTGGATCAGGAACTTGGAGAGGGTGGTGCGTCCGAGATGCATGGCGAGGCTCCGGGTCGGAATCTGGTGGTGGTTGTGGGATCAGGGCGCGGCGGCGGCAAACACCCGGCTCGCGCGGATGTCGCTCTCGGCGATGGTGCTCAGGTCGTCGGCGGTCAGCGGCCGGTCGCGGTCGGCGAACAAGCGGCTGGCCTGGCGCAGGCGCATGCGGTCGAGTGCGTTGCGCACGCTGCGGGCATTGGCAAAGTGCGGCTGGGTGATGCGGCGCTGCAGGTAGTCATCAAACGCCTCGCGCGCGCCGGGGCCGAACTGGTAATGGCTGCCAGCCAGCATGGTGTCGGCGATGTGCAGCAGCTCGCCGCTGGAATAGTCCGGGAAGTCCAGGTGGTGGGCGATGCGGCTGCTCATGCCCGGGTTGCTCTGGAAGAAGGTGTCCATGCGGTCCTTGTACCCCGCCAGGATCACCACCAGGTCGTCGCGCTGGTTCTCCATCACCTGCAGCAGGATCTCGATCGCCTCCTGCCCGTAGTCGCGCTCGTTCTCGGGGCGGTACAGGTAGTAGGCCTCGTCGATGAACAGCACGCCGCCCATGGCCTTCTTCAGCACCTCCTTGGTCTTGGGCGCGGTGTGGCCGATGTACTGGCCCACCAGGTCGTCCCGCGTGACGCTGACCACATGGCCTTTGCGCACATAGCCCAGGCGATGCAGGATCTGCGCCATGCGCAGGGCCACCGTGGTCTTGCCGGTGCCGGGGTTGCCCGAAAAGCACATGTGCAGGCTGGGCTTGCTGGCGGCCAGGCCCAGGCTTTCACGCAGGCGGGCGATCACCAGCAGCGCGGCGATGTCGCGGATGCGGGCCTTCACCGGCGCCA
>Ga0209097_10004163_pt1 | contig 10789 bp, 9 predicted proteins | sample AD_UKC052_MetaG_FD_184419 | JGI IMG/M metagenome (GOLD analysis project Ga0209097, IMG submission 184419) | Active sludge microbial communities of municipal wastewater-treating anaerobic digesters from USA - AD_UKC052_MetaG (SPAdes) (version 2) | ecosystem: Engineered > Bioreactor > Anaerobic >... | reverse complement strand
TGCATGTAGGTATAAAATTCCTGAGGGGATAACTGAAATTTTTCTAGATTATTACTTACTGCCTTAGCTTGATCAGCGTCAATAAGCTTAAAGGCAATCTCTTTATGATCTAGACCAGAAAATTTTTCTAGATTATAGGCGACATACTGGCCCTCTCCAGTTTTAATGAGTTGTTGGGCATAATTTTGATCTAATCTATATTGTTCTTGCCGCAGACTCATGTTGTTCTTATTATTTATTTTCTAATGATAATAAATTCTACCCCTTATTAGTTGTTATATCATTAATAAAACTGACCCTTCGTTTATCTTGGCCTGCTGATTGACTAATGTCCTTAATTATGGTAATTTAAAGCCATAATAGTTCTTTATAATATCCATATTTATCTAAGAGGAGGAAAAATGGATAATATTCAAGATTTATTAAAAGAAGAAGAAGAAATTAAAGAGGAAAAAGAGCGGCGCAAATATTGGGCAGAAGTCAAATTAACGGTTTTTGGTTTATTGCTAGGATTATTAATAGTGATTTTTACCATAGTTTTGGCGCTACTACTTAGCTCGTAATTTTTTTCTTCCCGCCATAGTTTCTATGGCGGTTTTTATTAATTAGCCACTGTTGTTAACTTGCGTGGTTATGATATGGTTGGCTTTGCGCTTATTGAAATTTAAGTCCTAATAAGTTAATATGTAATATTAATATTACTATTATGAAATTTAAAGAAAAACCTTCTTCGCCTCAGCCATCAGAAATTGAGCAAGAGAAAATTAAGGAAGAAATAGATACCGACCTAGAGAATGCCCTAGACACAGAACGGAATTTTGTTTTTCAACTTATTGATGACGGCGAAGGTCGTACTGTGGCCGAAAGTCTAATAAGTAGAATCTCTAAGATTCATCATCGAGCTATTGCTCAAAAATTGTTTGATGCTGGCTATGGGCTTTCAGTATTAAATAATCTGGATAAATTTTCCGGCCTTAATGGTCAAGAGATAGCTTCTAGGGTGATTGAAGCGGGTGCTGGTTGGGCCGTGGGGGATAATCTAGATAAGTTTCCTGAAGCTGACCGGCGGCAGATAGCTTTAAAAATTATTGATTCTGGTCAGAGCTGGGCTTTAGATGGTCATTTAGATAAAATACCGGATTTAGATAAAGACATAGCCTTAAAGTTAATTGAGGCTGGTAATGGTGTACTGGTTTTAAATAATCTGGATAGATTTTCTGGCCTTGATGATGATACTATTATTGATAAACTCATTGAAGCTCATGAAGGCTGGACATTAGCTAACCATCTTGACCAATTTAGCGCTGCTAAACGTAAGGCCATTGCCCTAAAACTTATTAAGGCTCATGAGGGTGAGGCAGTAGCTAAAAATTTGGATAAATTTTCTGATGCTGACCGCAAAAAAATAGAGCATCAGCTTAATGATATAAAGTCAGATACTGCTAAATAGTTATTTGTTAGCCTTGACATTTAGGATAGATAATGTTAATTTTGGGCTATCTTGTTACAGGAGGTAAAAAATGGACAAGACGAACGATAATGGACTAACCCCGCAGCGCTTTTTCAATCTAGCGCCGCTTTTAGCTAATAAGCTAAGGGCGCGTTATCTGGAGTTGGAAGAGGGCGGCCGGCAATTTTTAGGTCCATCTAACCAATTTGGCGACCAAACCTTAGTCGCCGATTGGGAATTAGAAGAGGTGGTAATCCAGTTTTGGCAGGCCACTGGCTACAGGATTGGCTGGATTACCGAAGAACATGGCTCTTTTAATTTAGAGGGAGCCAAATATATTGCCTATGTAGACGGCCTTGATGGCTCAGCCGTCTATTTAGCTGGTGATGGTGGCCGTTATGGCACCATGATGGGCCTTTATGATGCCCGCTGGTCCAATTTTGGCGGGTATATTGGCAGCATCATGGTGGATTATGGCCGTATCGCCAGCGGTGGCGGTGATAACTTCATTGCGGCTCATGGTCTTGGAGCCTGGGTTGATTCTGGGGCTCAAGGCCAATATGTCAGGACTGTGGTTAAGCCAAAAGTCAAGGGTCTTACGGCCTATGCTGATCTTTATTTTGAATCAGTTAGCCGGGCAGCGGAGAAATTAGATAAGGTTAAATTTTCTTATCTTGAGGCCTCACTGCCCTACTATATTGACTTAGCCCGGGGATTGAGCTGGCTAGTTCTAGAATGTACCCGCAAGCATTCACTGGAAATAGCCGCAGCTTATCCTCTAGTCCATGAGGCTAAGGGAGTCATTGTTGATCTTATTACGGGGCGGGATTTGGGTAAAATGAGCCGAGGTCTTGCTGAGAGCAACAATCGTCTGATTGTTTCTACTACTGACTTACAAATTGCCAGTAAAGTAAGAGAAAGATTACTTGTTGACAAAAGGTAAAGAATGTGGTAAAGCAAAAATAGTACATTAACAATCCCCAAAAATAACTAACTGGGAAAAAAGGAGAAAAAAATGAAAAAGATGCAATTATTAGTTGATCGGCTGAAAAAAGAGGGGTTAATTACCCCCTCTATCGTCCCCATGCCTGAGGGGGCGACGTGGACATGGCGGTTATATATCAACGGCAAACCCGTTGATATGACTAACGTCCGCCACGTAGCCGTCAGAAGCAAGTTTGGTGTTATTAATTTCGGCGCCGATGAAAGGGCCGGCTACAACTCAATAGCTTTTGAAGAGGCCGGGCGGGGAGGGGCAATCATCGTACCCTTTGTCTGTCTTAATGGCAGACAGGTGGTGAGCCCTGACCAGCCACATGATCATTTATTGATCGGTGTGGTAGAACAGTACCGCAACAAACAAGGCGGTACGGTTCTGAACGTCCCCCGCGGCTTTGTTCAAGAGGGGGAAGAACATGATGAAACTGCAACCCGCGAATTGGTCGAAGAGACCGGTTTTCAAGGCCGGCCTTTTCTGCTCCCCGGGCATCCTTTAAACCCCAATTCCGCGTTTTTTGAGACCGGAGCGGATGGGGGATGTAAGGTGTATGGTTTCTGCCTGACAGCCGATCAGGTGGAAATCGATATTACTGGGGTGGTTTTCCCGATAACCGACGAATTGCCGGCAGACAAGACCGGCGAGCTAATCGGGAAATGTCGTTTTATCCCGATAGCTGAGGCCCTTCGGTTGGGCGACATGTTCAGTGTCGCCGGAGCAGCCAGGCTGCTCCTGTTCCTGTATTTTAAAAAATAAATATTAAAGCTTGGGCTACCCACCATAACTGGGGGTAGCCTTTTATTTTTGAGGACAATTGGCTATTAAAGATGTTGAGCGGGGTTATGCCCTCTTGTCTTCTTCCTATTTTTTCCCTATAATTATGGCTAGCGTAAGACGCTAGTTTTTTTTATTTAATCTTTTTATTTTTATTATTAACCTATGTCGCGAGCTTGGTACCGCTTTATTTTAAAGGTGGGCGTTTATGCCAGCCTAGTTTCTTTATTTTTAGTTAATAAGCACTTCTATTTTCCGTATATTACTTCTAAACAGCTGTATTTTAATATCTTAATAGAGATTTTAACTGTTGTCTGGTTAGCCTATATTATTAAATATCCGAGCGAGCGGCCTAAGAAATCATGGCTGACTATTGGCTGGGCGGTTTATTTGCTCATTGTCCTTATTACCTGTTTTACTGGGGTAGATTTTAATTTAAGCTTTTGGGGCGATTTAGAGCGGATGCTGGGCTGGTTTCCTTTATTTCATTTCTTTTTGTTATACCTTATTGTTGTTACGGTTTTTCGCAACTGGCGGGACTGGCAGCCTCTGCTTATTGCCATGGTAAGTGCCGGCACTCTGCTTAGTTTAATTGGCCTTTTTCAAAATTATAATGCTTCCACCTTAGGCAACGCGGCCTATATGGGCACCTTGATGCTTATGACCATGTTCATTACTGCCTTGCTTATTGGACGGAGTCGTAATTGGTTAGTGTCGCTTCCCTATTGGTTAGTCCTTATTTTGCTCTTTGTTGGTTTCGTCAGGGCGGATATCTCTGGAGCTTATGCTGGGCTAGCGGTTGGTATTTTAGTTTATGCCGGCCTGATGACTTTTTTAAATCATAAGAAGAAAGTCCGGCAGTGGGGGTTGGTTGTGGTTGGTGTTCTGGTTATAGGGGTGGGCCTGCTCTTTGCTTTCCGCTGGTCACCGGCCCTAGATAATACTCAGCTAGGCAAGGTTATCCGCGATTTTTCTCTGGAAAATCCTACTTTAAATACCCGATTTTATTCCTGGAAATGGGCCTGGCGTGATTTAGGGAGCCATCCACTTTTAGGGGTGGGGCATGGCAATTATGCTTTAGTCTTTGACCGTCAATTTAAGGGTGATTTCTATCGTTTTAGCAAGGGTGAAGATTTTTTTGACCGAGCCCATAATAATGTGGTGGAGATTGCCACCACTACTGGACTGTTAGGACTGGCGGCCTATTTATTTATGTTTACTTGGGCAGTTATTTATTTAATTAAGGCCTACCGGGAAGATAAAATTAAACTGCCAGAGTTTGCCGCTTTAGCAGCCTTTCTGGCCTCCTATTTTGTCCAGAACCTTGCTCTTTTTGATTGTCTGGCGAGTTATATCTTCTTAATGATTATTCTTGGTTTAATTAATAATTTGTATCATCGGCCGGAGAGAGATAAGAAAGAAAAGGACCAGGGTTGGATAAGTAAAGAAATTTGGGTGCTGGTGGGTGGTGGATTGCTCATGGCCTGGCTCATCTGGGCGACTAATATTACCACCATTAAAATGCTAAATGGGACTATTGACGGCATTATTGAATTTAATCAAGGGCGAATGATGCAGGGATTAGAGACTTTTAAGAAGGCGCACGCCGAAGGCTCACCGTTGGTGCGGGACAGTCGGTCAGCCATGATTAATTCTTTGCTTAGTACTAGTTATTATTTGGATAATTTAACCGATGTTCAGCGGACCGCTATTTTTAGTTATGCCATTGACCAAGGCAAGAAGAATTTAGAGTATAATCCTAAAGATAATTTCTTAAACATGCAATTAGCCCAGCTGTTAGAATTAGCTAGCCAGGCTAGTCGTAATAATTTGTCGGTTAGTTATGCCCGCGAGGGATTACAATATGTGGAAAAGTCTATTGAAAATGGAAGGGAACATATTTTACCCTATTATGTCAAGGCACAACTTCTTATGGATTTAAACCAGATTGATGAAGCGATTGCCACTTTAAAAGAAGCTTTAGCCATTAGCACTGACTACTGGGATACTTATTGTCATTTAAGCCGGACAGAACTGCAGGCTCAAGTTAATGTGACTGAGGCCTATGATTTTCTAGATAAATGTTTAGACAAGGGGGGAGCGACCTTACTGGGGCCAGGTAATTATCTCAATGAAGCCATTAAACACTATGATCAGGCCGGGGACATTGACCGCCTGACCATGCTCACTGAACAACTAGTTCGTATTTATCCCCGAGGGGCAGAGATTTGGCTAAGACTAGCTGATTTATATCATAAGCAGGGGAGAGATGAAGAGGCTCAGTATGCGGCTCAGCAGGCAGTGAGCCTGAAGCCGGAATATAAGGCGCAGGTGGAAGAGATATTGGGGCAGGGGGAATAAAGAATAATTACTTATTTTAATCATTAAAACATATGTCCTTACAACCACCAGAATCTAAGTGTCCTTTTTGTCAGTCTGCCCAAAGCCCAAGGTTTATTTTAGATAAAGTAAATCAAAATGGCCGTTTTTCTTTATATCATTGTCCTTGCTGTGGTGGAGAATATTTTACTCCATTTAAGCACCCTGGCGAACAGTGGTATGAGGAAGTTGATTCTTATAACATTAAAGAAAATTTTCAACCCCGTGAGATTCACTCTTATCATAAAAAATTTTTAGAGTTGCACCCCGATTTAGCCGGAGTGGCTGTCTTAGAATTAGGTTGTGGCACCGGAGAATTTTTAGCGGAATTACAAAAAAGAGGGGCAGATACTTATGGTGTAGATATTGATAAAACAGCCATTGAGATTGCGCAACGATCTTTTGGTTTGCCTCATCTTTATGCTATGTCGATTGAAGACTTTTGCAGTCAGCCACCGCGTCAGGATTTTGACTATGTAGTGATGTTTGAAGTCTTTGAGCACGTGTATAATCCTGTAGCTATTTTACAATCTGCTTATCAATTATTAAGAGATGGTGGCAAGTTAGCTATGAGCACTCCTTCGCGGGAGAGAATATTTGCTAATTGGGCTAACTGGGATTATCCATACCATCATTTAAGTCGTTGGGACGGCTCAGCCATTAAGAATATTTTGGAACTCAATGGTTGGCGCAATATCCATATTACTTATATTCATCGTTATCACCAATTAAGAGAACTATTTTTAGATACCCTTGCCGACAAATTACATTATAAAAGCGCCCGTAAGTTTAAAGTAGATAACAATCAGGGTAACCCATCATCTACTAGCAAGACTCAGTCAAATATTGGTGCTACCATCAAAAGATATCTAATAAAAACTATATACTCACTGGCACGTTTTATTGGGGTTGTACTGTTGCCCCATTTATTAGCTCTTATATTTTATCCCATTTTAATAGTATTTTATCCACGTTCAGGTATTATGTATTTAGAGGCTTCTAAATAATTTTAACTATATGACTAATCTTTTTCAAAAGTTTGCAGTAAGGTTTTATGAAGGTAATAAAAATATTATTAAAACCTTAGTCCGTCAGCCACTCAAACCGCGGTGGATTTGGTTTGAAGTTACCGATTTGTGTAATTCTCATTGTACCCATTGTCAGATTTGGGCTAAAAAGGAGCACGCTCAGCCATTAACCCTAGCAGAGATTAGGGAGATTTTTAGTGATCCTATTTTAAAAAACGTTGAGGGTGTTATTAATTCTGGGGGAGAGGCCGTTTTGCATCCTGATATTATTGAGATATTAACAATAGAGCATGAATTATTTCCTAAGGCATCATTGAATTTAAGTACTAATGGTATTTGGGCCGACCGCGTGTTACAGGTTGCTGAGGAAGCTATAAAAAAGGGAATCCAATTAAATGTTAGCATTTCGTTAGACGGTGTCGGGGAAAGACATGATCAGATTAGGGGAGTGCCGGGTAACTTTCAGAAAGTTGATTTTTTAATTGCTCACTTAAAAGAGCTTCGGGCCCAATATCCTCAACTGTTAACTATTACTGCGGGGCTTACTTTATCCCGTTTAACTATTAATGAGTATTGGAAGGTTAAGGAATATTGTCAGGTAGTAGGGGTTGATGAACTTATTGTCCAGTGGTATAATCAATCCTCTTTTTATGATAATGAAGCAAGGAGCACTGAGGATGAATCAGATATTCGGGAAGAATTAAAGAAGATTATCAATGACCAGCCGCTAAGCACAACGCGTGAACGCTGGCTAAAGTTGTTAAATGGTAAGTCAATTAAATTTAATTGTTTTGCTGGTAATTCTTTTTTTGCCATGAAATGTGACGGCACTATTGTGCCCTGTCTTACTTACTGGGATAATGTTATTGGTAATGCCCGTAATCAATCTGTTTCAGAGATTTGGCATAGCGCTCAAGCAGCTCAAGTTCGGCAAATAGTAGCTCATTGTCCTGGCTGTTTAAATTCGTGGGGACTGAACTGGAGTTTAAGTACCAACTTTTATCCTCGGATTGCCTTTTTTATGAAGCACCCCCAAGAAATAATTAAACGGTTAAAGGCCGGTAAGTAAATTTTGTTAATATTGCCCCCGCATTAAGATATTCTCTAGCTGAGTGGTAGATTCTTCCCAGTCAAATTTTTTGGCCATTTCGCTAGCCGCTTGTCCTAAAGACAAGCGGAGATCGCTGTTGTCTATTAACTGAATAAGTTTTTGGGCCAGAAGATCCGGTTGGTTAGGCGGCACTATTAAAGTGCTTATATTATCTACGGCATAGTCTCGAATAGCTCCAGTGTCAGTACTAAGCACAGCAGCCCCACAAGCCATAGCCTCTAGGGGCGGTAAACCAAAACCTTCTTCACGGCTAGGCCATAAAAAAATATCCGCATTAGAATAGAGTTGCCGCAGAAGATTAATACTTGGTCTATAATAATAGTTGGTCACTACTTTTTTAATGGCAGGTGGTAAGTGGTAAGCTCCAAACATTTCTAGGGTTATATTGGGATGGCTTTGTTTGGCTATTTGAAAAGCTGCCAGGCCATCGTCGATGCCCTTTTTAGGCATTTTATGATACATCATGAGAACTTTAATAGGATTGTTGGGACGGCTAGAGTTTTGGCAATAAAATGTGGTAGTATCTACTCCGTTTAAGACTACGCCAGCTACATTTTCGCCAAATTTTTTTTGAGCGAAATCTTTCATCCAGGAAGCAATAACTATTTTTTGGAGAGGCATTTTCCAGGTAGCATCAACAAGATCAATAGGTCTAGACCAATTTTCATAATCTTGAATAAGATAAAATTTTTTACCTTTGGAGTCAGGATAGGTATTAAGCCAATCAGCGGTTTCATTGGCTGTCGCTATGGTGATGTCTGCATTAGGTATAGACGAAGCGGTTAAGGTCATCACTCGCATAATTTTAATAGTTGGTTCAACATGAAACCAATCCACTTCTGGGTATTTAGCTAGATGTAATATTTTCCGGCGTATTTTTTTAAGATAGCCCATCACTATGGTCGGTATATTCGCTTGCTGGGGCAGGATATAGGGATAAATTAGGGTTATTGCATGACCACGTTGCGCTAGACGGTTAGCATGTTCCAGAATTACTTTGACTCCACCGGTAAGCCCCAGTGTGGGGACCAGGATGTTAATTTGTAGATGCTTCATTGTTGTTATTTTTAGATCTGACCATAAATATAAAATATGGTGGGAATATAAAAGTTATAATAAAAGTTATAATAGAAGCCCAAGCTGAACCGATTAGGGCAAATTTAGGAATTGGCCAACTAGTATTGGCACAATATTTTTTAAAACCTTGGTAGTGTATTAAAGATTGGAGATTTTGGATAGCGGTAATTTTTATATAACTGCATTTATTATACTGATGATTTGCTAAAAATCAAGGTTTGTTGATTTTTTGGAGGCGAAGGATTATAGTAAAAATATAATAATACTATATGTCATCCTCTAAAGTTTATTTCATCATCCTTAATTTTAATGGCTACGCTGATACTGTAGAGTGTCTTGAGTCTTTGCGTCGTTTAAAGAATCAAAATTTTCAAGTTATTTTAGTAGATAATGCTTCGGGTAATGACGAGGGGGCTCGTTTGGCGGCGGAATTTCCTAAATATATCCATATTTTAAATGAGAAAAATAGTGGTTTTGCTGGGGGTAATAATATTGGCGTGGCTAGGGCTCTACAAGAGGCTGATTGTAACTATCTTTTTTTCTTAAATAATGATACGACCGTTGAGCCAGATTTATTGGATCAGTTATTGGCCGTGGTTGATAATCCTCAAAATCAATCTTATGGATTTTTTCAGCCTAAGATGATTAATTATTTTCAGCGTGAGTTAATAGATTCCGCTGGCCTAGATTATAGCCGGAATGGGCTTGTATTTGCTCACGGCGGTAATCAACCGGTTGAGCATTATAATGAAAATCAAGAAGTATTGGGTTGCTGTGGTGGCGCTTTCTTGTGTCGCCGCCAAGCCGTAGAGGACTTATGGCATCAAGCTGGCGATTTTTTTGCCGAAGACTTTTTTGCTTATTATGAAGATTTAGATGTCTCATTGCGTTTACAATGGGCTGGTTGGCGGGCTTTATTCGTGGCTGCGGCAGTCGTTTATCATAAGGGAGGACAAACCGCCAAGAAGTTTTCGGCTCTCAAGGTTTTTTGGCCCAATCGCAATGTTTGCTGGGTGACTATTCGCAATTGGCCATTAGTAGATATTTTAAAAAATTTTCATTGGCTGTTACTAGGGCAGATTGGTATGGTAGTTAATGCTTTTTTGCGTCGTGGCAAGTTAGGTTGGTGGGCGATTAAGGCTAAAATTGAAGCTATGCAGGGTGTGTCTAAGATGTGGCACTATCGAGCGGCTATTCAGACCGATCGGTCTAATTGGCTAAAAATTAAAAAATTAATGATTTTTAAGTGGCGTCCATAATTATATGAATTATCAACAATTACGTCGTCAAAGCTTTTTTCAATTGCAGAAGCCTAATTTTTCAGAAATTTTAGCTGTTCTCACTGCTGATAAAAAGTATAATTTTTTAAGAAATCAGGCGACCCAAATTAACTATATGCAGTTTTGCATTTATGCTAGAAACTTCTGCCGACAATATTTTGGTACAGAGAAAGTGCAAGTTTTAGACTGGGGTTGTGGCCTTGGTCATAATTCAGTTTTATTATATGATCTTGGTTTCAGGGTTTGTGCTAGTGACATTATAGATTGTCCACCCGATCAACTGCCCCCTCTGACGATTAGGCCAATAGATTATATCGTCCTGCATCATCAGTCTCAACTACCGTTTGATGATCAGTCTTTTGATGCTGTTTTTAGCTTTGGCGTTTTAGAACATGTACCTAATGAAGCCGCTTCTTTATTAGAGATACATCGTATTTTGAGGCCTGGCGGTCTATTTTTTTGTTTTAACTTACCTTATTCCTATTCTTGGGGGCAAAGGTTTGTTCATCTGCGAGGCCACTATTATCATGACCGGCTATATAAAGAGTCCTACATAAAGCGCATTTTACCTCAATATGGCTATAATTTATTAGATCTTTGGCATCTTATGCTTTTTCCTAAAATATCTATTAATTATGGGCGGTTTAGTCCAGTTATGGAGCATATTGATCAATTACTAATTAATTATACGCC
>Ga0209097_10004160_pt1 | contig 10795 bp, 6 predicted proteins | sample AD_UKC052_MetaG_FD_184419 | JGI IMG/M metagenome (GOLD analysis project Ga0209097, IMG submission 184419) | Active sludge microbial communities of municipal wastewater-treating anaerobic digesters from USA - AD_UKC052_MetaG (SPAdes) (version 2) | ecosystem: Engineered > Bioreactor > Anaerobic >... | reverse complement strand
TTCTGCTTCCGCAATTGTTTCTTTTTGCAGTTAATGCAAATTCTTTCTATATTTCATCACAGAATCAATTCTCTATATTAACTCAGAATGTTATACTCGGCAGCTTTCTTTTGGAAGCTCTGCCTTTTGTTTTCTCTTCATTGATCTTTATAGAATCAGTTCTTAATAAAGAAAAAAAGATGTTTGTGCCGCTTGTGCTGAATGTGTTTCTTCTGTTATCGTCGTGCGCATTTATGGTTTTTTTCTATTTTGTGTCTTTTGAAAAAATTGTAACAGTAGACTCAAAGCTTATCATTAAAGATCATATTTTATATCTTCAGTTTGCATGCATGGCTTCTTCGGTTATTTATCCTCTTCTTCGCGCTTCTCTGTGGAGAATAGAAAAAAGTTCATTAAAGGAAATTATTATCGTTTCCGTTTCCGGAATTCTTTTTCCGGTTTTATGGTTCACTCTGTTCGGTATCGTTTCAACCGTCTATGGATGTTTGGAATTTTTCTCATCGAAGATAATCGGCATAAGCTTCATCGCAATGTTTTGCGGATGCTCGATTTCATCGATAATTGCAATTGTTCGTGTTTTTTCATTCTTAATAATGAAGACAGAAAAATATAAACTGCAGAGAAATCTCGTTATAGGACTATTTGCAGGATTGCTTCTGCCTTTTGCCGGGCTTTTTTTAAACTATATAGTTCCGTTTCCCGGAAATTTTCAGTATCCTGAAATATATGCGCTGACATTTATAAACGCGTTTGTTGTAACAGTTCCTGAATCAAAAAATAGAATAATTAATATCTGCATTTCGGCCGTTAGGGTTATTCTGATTCCGTTTATTATTTATTTCTTTATAATTCTTTCTCCGGTTGTTTCATTCTCATTTCTTCTGATTCTTATTTTAGGATTCGGGTTCATTCCATTGTCTCCTGTTTTTCTGCTTCTAATTCATATTTCTAAACTGCGCAAAGACTACATCTCATATTCATCTGAATTCGGAAAGCTAAAGGTTTCACTTGCAGCAGCTGTGCTTCTTCTTGTTCTTCCGGCATTGTTCACAGCAAAAAAGTATATCGAGTATCAAATTCTAGAGAATGCTTCAAAATATGTACTCAGTGATAAAATTAATGAGGACTTGAAATATCCCTGCTTTATGGTAAATGAATCGCTTCTGAACTTTTACAGAGACAAAACAGGAAAGGGTCTTCCGGTTTTATCAGCGATTACTGTTCAGATTTCGGATAAGACTCTGCCTCAGAATAGAATAGATGAATTGTTTCAGGTGTTCTTCGGAAAACCGGCTTCGGCTGTCTTATCATCTTCAGAAAGATTGACTGAATTAGCTGTTTTCGGAAATAGAACTTATAATGCCAGGGACTCATTGATTCTGACAAAGGAGAGAATTATTTCCGATGCTTCGATAAAGTCCGTTGAAGAAATAATGTCTTCTGAAGATGGAAACGGAGAAAAACATTCCATTAAGATTACAATGAAAGAGCAGACCGGACAATCCCGTAATGAAGGATTTCGCGGAAAAATTATAATTCCTGACGGAGTTTTTGTATCAGGTCTTAAACTTAAAATAGGAGATAAATTCGAACAGGGAAGAATTTATGAAAAGACGAGCGCAATCTGGGTTTTTAATGAAATAAAAAGACGCTTACAGGATCCGGCTGTCATTTACTATCTTTCTGATAATGAATTGAGATTTGATGTTTTTCCGTTCGGAGAAAATGAGATACGTGAATGTATTGTTGAATTTACATGTCCGAAAGGATCTTTATCAAAAATCAGATTTAAATATCAGATGAGAAATTCAGATAATCCTTTGCTGATAACAAAGACATTAAATTCTGAGAAAGTGCATGAAAGCAAAGTGTTTAAAAGTACTAATGATTTCGGAACTGTCTTTTATATTCCCGAATCAATTGCCGGTAATATTAAAACAGAGATGAGAAAGCCTGTTTTGTTTGTAATTGCAGACTGGTCAAAGGATTCAAAAATTTCAAAAGAAGAAATTCTATCAACGGCAGAATCAGTAAAGAATGATATACCCGAAATTGAAAATGTAAGCATATGCTTTACAAATTATCTGCCGAACGAAGGTAAAGTAATTCCTTTTGCAAAACTGAAAGATGATTTGAAAGATCTTGAAGTGGAGGAGCTTTTTGCCAAAAAAGGAGGCTTTTTCTACAAGAAGGCATTTCGTAAAATTTCAGACAGATATGAATTGTCTGAAACAGAATTCCCGGTTTTTGCCATTGTTACTTCTTCGACAGAAGATATAATTACTGAAGATGAAAGTCTTTCAGCGCTTTTGCCTCCCGACATGAAAGGATTCTATCTTACTTCTGACGGAAATTCGTTCTGTCATATTCCGGAAAGAACAGGAAAAGGTGTCCGTCGGGTTTATTTCGGAAATGGTTCAAGTTCTTTGTTTGAAGGAAAAGACTCGATCTTGTATTTTGCTGAAAATAATAAGTCTGATAATATTTCATATACTGATATAAAAGGAAACTTCCATAAATTGTATTCTGAAAATGCAGAAGGAATAATAAAGACTGCATTTGATCTTTATTCTGAAGATAAAAAGAAAAGCAATTCTGACGGAGAAGTTTTCAAGAGTCTTATAGAGAGTTCAAAAAAATCCGGAATCATTATTTCAAGTACATCATATATGGTGGTTGAAAATGAAAATCAATGGAAACAGCTGGAAGACAAAGAAAAAGAAATTCTTGATAATGAGTATGCCGAAACATATAATTCTCCTGAGCCGGGAGCTTTAGCTGTTATTTCAGTTCTTATTATTATTCTCGGTCTGATGAAATTAAGACGGAGAAGATTGTCGCGGTAAGTTTAACGCGCCGTCTTCTTTCGGATTATTGCTGGACAAAGATTGCGGCGCATCTCTGATTGACCTAACAATTGTAGCTATGGGGAAGTCCGTGAGAACCGGACACAGTCGCGCTACGGTAACGGGGATTAACCCCGGAGTCCGATTACCATACAATTGCCAAGTTTTTGTCGCGTCAGCAAAAAGGAGGAAAGATGCAGACTAAAAGGATTAAATCCTTTGTGACGGGATTCCCGCGCATTGGAGAAAAACGCGAGCTTAAAAAAGCTCTGGAAGATTTCTGGGATAAAAAAACAGAAATCTCTTCTCTTGAGGCAATTGCTTCACAGCTCAGAAAAAGGCATTGGAATTACCAGAAAGAAGCCGGTATCGATTTCATAAGCTGTAATGATTTCAGTTATTATGACCTGATGCTCGACATGTGCGTTATGCTGAACGCAATACCAAAACGGTTTGCGGAAATTTCTGATCCGCTTGAAAGATATTTTGCGATGGCAAGAGGGAACGAAAGTTCACCGGCTATGGAAATGACAAAGTGGATGAATACAAATTATCACTACATCGTTCCAGAACTGTCAGCGGAGACAGTATTCAGACTCAATCCGGAAAAAATCATATCTGAGTATACGGAAGCAAAATCGGCCGGAATCAAAACGAAAATCAATGTCATAGGGCTTTTGACTTTTCTCGGCTTGGCAAAGACTACGGACGGAAGCAATAATTTTAAACTGATTGATAAGATTATTCCTCTTTATAAAGAACTTCTTTCAAAAGTTTCAGAACTTGATGATGAAGTCTTTATTCAGTTTGATGAACCTCTTTCTGTAAAAGATCCTTCGCAGGAATTTTTATCTCTGATGCAAAAGACTTATCAGGAGATTTCATCTGCTTGCGCAAATGTAAAGATTATTCTTGTAAGTTATTTTGACCATGCTTCGGAAACTGTGACGGCATTGAAAGATGTACCATTATATGCAATAGGTTTGGATTTTGTTTACGGAAAAGAGAATCTGAATTGTCTCAGAGATTTGAACGGCAAAAAACTCATTGCAGGTATAATTGACGGAAGAAATATCTGGAAATCCGATTATAACAAGAATTATCTTTTGCTGAAAGAAATTGAGAAATCTGTTCCGAAAGAAAACATTATAGTATCAACGAGCTGTTCTCTACTTCATGTTCCGTATTCTCTTGAGTATGAGGAAAAACTTGATCTGCGTATAAAAGAATGGATGTCTTTTGCAAAAGAAAAACTTCATGAAGTTGCGGATACTGCAGCTGTTTTTGATTATCCTGATTCGGATTCTTCTTCGTTAAAACTAAAAACAAACGGAGAAATTATAAAATCAAAAATAGATTATCTGAAAACTACTTTAAGTGCGGAATCGGATGATGTTAAAAATGAAAGGGACTTTTCGTTTGCTGAAAGAATTTCAGCGCAGAAAAAAATTCTGAATCTGCCGGTTCTTCCTACAACAACTATAGGCAGTTTTCCGCAGACCGCCGAAATCAGAAAATTGAGAAGTGATTTTAAAGCAAAACGAATTTCACAGAAGGATTATGATGAAGGAATAAAAGATTATATATCCTCATGTATAAAATTTCAGGAAGAAGCAGGGCTGGATGTTCTTGTTCATGGTGAACCTGAACGCAATGACATGGTTGAATATTTCGGCGAACAGATGGAAGGTTTTGTCTTTACACAGAATGGATGGGTGCAGAGCTACGGAAGCAGATGCGTTAAACCTCCGGTAATATACGGAAATGTTACACGCCCTAAAGCTATGACAGTGGGTATTATTTCGTATGCCCAAAGCTGTACCAAGAAAATAATGAAAGGTATGCTTACCGGGCCGGTCACGATTTTAAACTGGTCATTTGTACGGAATGATATTGAAAGATCGGCTGTTTGTCGTCAGATTGCTTCAGCTATCTGCAGGGAAGTTTCGGATCTTCAGTCTGCCGGAATTAAAATTATTCAGGTAGATGAAGCTGCTTTCAAGGAAGGTTATCCTCTCAGAAGAGAAAAGGTAAAACTTTACGAAGAATGGGCGGTTGAATCGTTTAAACGTGCAGTCAGCTCGGCTGAAAAAGAAACACAGATTCACACTCATATGTGTTACAGTGATTTCAACAGTATAATCGGTACGCTTGAAAAAATGGATGCTGATGTAATTACAATTGAAACTTCAAGAAGCGGAAACAAACTGTTAAATGTTTTCGCAGAAAGAGGATACAAAAATGAAATCGGTCCAGGAGTATATGATATTCATTCTCCGCGGATTCCTTCCAGGGAGGAACTCGTACAGCAGATAAAAATGCTGATTAAGGTTATTCCTGCTGAAAGACTCTGGATAAACCCTGATTGCGGTCTCAAAACGCGCAAATGGGAAGAGGTCAAACCGAGCCTAAAGAACATGGTAGATGCGGTTATGGAAATCAGAAAAACGATATAAACAAAACCGGACGGTTCATAACGAGCCGTCCGGTTAAGTAATTTTTTTGAGTTATCTGCCCTGCTAGGGGTCGAACCTAGACATTTCTGATCCAGAATCAGATGTGTTGCCAATTACACCACAGGGCAATTTGCCACCAATTTATGAACGGGGTATTCTTTGTCAAGAAATATCCTGCAAATTAATCAAGCCATTTGTTGATACTGAAAATTTTGTCAATTGCGTCGCTTGTCCAGTTGCTGTGCGGATAAGAAGTAACAAGCTCCGAAAAACTGGTTTTGGCTGTTCTAAGTCTTTCCGAGAGTACTTTTCTGTTTCCGACATTTATTTTCGGTTTTGTTTCTCCGAAGTATTCATCGAAGGCCTGTTTCATTATCGAGAAACCTGATTTGTATATTGTGTATGAAGGATCAATTTCATCTTTTTGCTCTCCGGAAGAAACTGTCTCCGAAAATGAATTCTTGAGAAAAGAATAAGCTTCATTGATTATCACCATCTTGGCGAGAGAATCGGCACCCGGATTTTTATCAGGATGATTAAGCCTTGCGAGTGTTGCATAAGCCGAACGGAGTTCTTCTCTGGAATAATTTTCGGACAGTCCGAAAATGAACCGGTACTGCTTCAGTTTTTCGTCGCTGCTGTTCATGAGATAATCAGATAAGTTTTATTTTTTTGAGTCAAGGTTAAAAAAGCTTTGAAAAAATCTTATTATTGGACTATCATAAATGTTCTATCGAGGAGAGCATGGGCGGTATAAAAACATTTTATGTGTCATGTGTGATAATATCTTTTTTTCTTTTTTCATTTATTTTTGCGCTTTCAACTTCGATTTTATATTTTGCCGGATCAATGCGTAACTTTGTATTTCATGCCGGTTTGTATGAAATATTATACCTTGCCGGAGCATTCCTTCTTTTTACCTTTATTTTCATAGCGAAGGTAAAAAAAAATACCTCGAAGGATTTCAATACATTAAACAAGCGTTCTGTTAATTATGGGATGTTTATAGCAAGTGCTGGACTATACTCTCTTGCAGTTTTTCTAATTGATAGAATTTCTTCAAGCAGCATAGAACGGCCGGTTCAGATACCTCTTTATATAGCTGTAGGTTTTGTGTTTTCCTTTGCATCATACCATTATCTCAAGTCGTCAATTTGCATATTTATGAATAATATAATTATAAATTATCATCTGTCTCTCAAGGGGTTGCCGGATACGATCAAGAGCAGTGCAGTCATTTATTCCAATGCTCAATTGGTATTAAATTACTGCAAACGGTTTGATCTTAATCTTTCTTTATTTGCGGTAAAAATAGGAAAAATTAAACTTAAGAAAGGAACATTTTCTGCTGCAGATAAGGACATATCAAAGAAAGTATCTTTTCTTCTTGCAGATATTTCGCGAAATTATGAGCCGTGGTATTTTGATAAATCCGGAGATATTCTTTTTTCTTTTCTGCAAGTTAAAAACAAGACAGATTATCAGATTGCATCAAAACGCTATTCGTCAGCTCTTTCAGAAAATAAATTCTTATATGATACCGAAGATTATACTGCCGAGATTTATTTTGCCGGAGAATTATTCACATCAGGAGAACTGAATTTTCCTATATATGAAAATGCCGCGAAAGATTTTCTCAAGAATGCTATAACAGGAATTACGACCCAATTGAAGAGAATAAGATAATATGGAAATAAATCTTCTTATCATCTTTGTAACAGCCGGTTTCTTTCTCGGAATAATATATTTGTTTCATTTATTTAGAATGCATGCGATTCCCAAGCGTATTCAAAAAGCTAAAGATCTTCTAAGTGTAAATGATGAAAAGGCCGTCAGTATATTGAATGCTGTGCTCAATCTTGATAAAACAAATACGGATGCGAACTGGCTTTTATCAAAATACAATTTTGATAAAAAGCACTTCATTCTTGCCTTGATGACCCTTCAGGATATGCTGAAATATGACAGATATACTCCGGAGATAATGGAGCAGGACGTGCGGGAAATGCTGGCGCGGATTTATCTTCTTCTCGGCAATGTTGAAAAGGCAATGGAGCAGTTCAACACGATGAGCAGGAAGTGGGCGATGCCTTCATCGATTCTGAAAACTGCAATAAAGATGCAGCTTGATTCGGGGTATTTTGCAGAAGCAAAAAAACTATGCAAAGAAGGAAGCGAGCTTTATCCTTCTGACGGAGAATTTCCTTTTACCCTCGGAGTGATTTCTTTTAGAGCAAAAGACTATCCTGCGGCAGAGAACCGTTTTCTTGAAGCTGAAAGAAAAAACTATTATGCGGGTGAAATAAATCTTTATCTTGCAAAAATATATTTTGCCTCGGGTCAGTTTGAGCGCGCGCTTGAACGTATTGAAAATGTTCATGATCTTGAGGAAGGAGAAACAGAAAAAGAACTTTTAAAAGCAAAAATTAATTTAGCTTTGGGAAATACTCTTCAGGCTCTTTCTGTTTTGGAGGAAACTGAAAAAAATATTAAAGAAGATGATCTTTATTTTTCAGAATTTAATTACTTCTACGCGGAGGCTTTAGAAGCCGCCGGAAGTGTTGAGAGCGCTGTACAAAAATGGAGTGCGGTTAAAGATTCGAGTCCTCATTATAATGAGGCCCAAGACAAGCTTCTGTTTTATAAAAATATAGCAAAGGATAAGCTTTTTCCCAAAATACTTACAATGCCGTCTAATATGTTTGATTCGTTATCTCAAAGTCTTTTGTCGTATTTGGAGTATAATGTTAAAAGCGTTTTATTCAAGGATGATAAGCTGGTCTGTTATAACTGTTCCAGCAAAAGAGATTCTCATATGTTCGGGGAATATATTGTTTTTTCAACAAGGCTCACTTCTCCCGTGAATGAAGCTGCTATAAATAATTATATTTCGCGGGCGCGGTATCATAACATTGATAAAATAGTAATAATTGCGCCTATGTTCAGCGATGATTGTCTTGCATATGCATCATCAAAAAATATAATAATTTACGGTTTCGATGCGTTCTTTAAAAATAATATTGCGCAGAAAATTTTTAACAAGAAGTAGTAATTAGCTTCTGCCTTTGTTTATTAATAGCTGCAAATGAATAAAATTAATAAATCCGAGTAAATAAACAAACCAAAGATGATGAGAAAACTGAATTGTTAATAATAGAAGTATTATGTTTAAAAGAGGAAATAAAACTGATAAGTAAGTATAATTAGCATTATCTGAATCTATAAGCTTATAGTATCGATGAAATAAAAGAAAAAAGAATGCGCCTGAAAACAAAATTGGAACATAAGTATAAGGATAGAAATTATTTTTATCCTTTCTCCTCAGATATATCCAGTGTTTATAAAACCAAAAGAACTGAAACCAACCAAAAGTAATAACCCATAAAATTATAAAAAGTGGGATTGATATTCTAAATGGAGTTGGTTCAATTGTCTCATCTGATTTATTCTCGCATAAAGATTCGATTTTCTCTGATTCAGAAATAGCGGCAGATGTTTCAAATTTAGATTTATTTATAAGAGTTTCGGCATTGTTAAAGTCGTTTTCTGATACATATATTTGGCCTGATAAAGAAAACAGAGAAGAATCTATTTCGGGACACTCATATTGTATTCCGTTTTGTTCAAGAATTTCGGCATAAAGGTCTACTTGCCAGTTTGGACCTGAATAAAGAAGTTTATTCATGGACATGTTGATTATTCCTGTTTTTTAATCCGATGCTGTTTTTTTCTTAATAAAAAATACTTTAATTACAATCCACACAACAAGAAGAAATCCGACTACTATGAAGATGTTTGTCAGAATAGAATAATACTTTTCGAGAAGGGCTTTCTGTGAGTATAGAAAATAACCAAGTGCTGCAAGAATCGAGCTCCAGATTGCTGAGCCTAAAAAGGTATAAAAGATGAAGGGTTTGAGTTTCATTCCGGAAAGACCTGCCGGAATTGAAATCAGCTGGCGGACGGCAAAAACAAGTCTTCCGATAAATGTAGAAATATTTCCGTATTTGATGAAATAATTTTCTGCTTTTTGAACTCCTTCGCGGTTTATCAAAAGAAGATGCGCAATTTTTGTATCGGCAAGAGAATAGATTATTTTACGGCCGAGAAAAAGTGCAAGAAAGTAATTTATAAGAGCTCCGAAAATAGAACCCGTAATTCCGCATAAAGTCACAAGAAAAATATTGAGTTCTCCGTTTGCAGCTTTCCATGCAGCAGGAGGAATCACTATTTCCGATGGAAACGGAATGAATGAGGACTCAATTGTCATCAGAAATGTTATGGTAAAATAATTAATGTGAGACATATACCAGTCAATTACCGGAGCGAAAAATTCAGCCATTTACAACCCTCAACGTTCTGTTTCGTTTTGAGAAAGATTTGTGAAAAATTACATCTTCAGTTATTTTTGAGATGTCGGAGCATCCTGAAAGAATCATCGCGGTGATAAGTTCTTTGCGGATATGTTCAAGATAAAAGGAAACTCCTTTATCATACATCCCGACAGCGGCTACGGCAACAGGTCTTCCAATCAAAACGGTTTCTGCGCCGAGAGCCAGTGCTTTTATGACATCAACTCCGCTGCGGAAACCGCCGTCAATCATAATCTGAATGTGACCTTTTACAGCTTTTGTTATTTCCGGAAGAATTTCCATTGTTCCGCGCATCTGATCAAGAACACGTCCGCCGTGATTTGATACTATGATTGCTTTTGCTCCGGCTTCAACTGCAAATTCCGCGTCGCGGGGATGCATTATTCCTTTCAGAACGAAAGGAAGATCTGTTGATGAAATGATTTCCCGAAGAGTATCAAGTCCCTTAGGTCCGACGGACTGGTTTTTCATCTGCATTGTTTTAAAAACAACTGCATCAATATCCATTCCGACAGCAATAGCTCCTGCAGTTTCGGCGGCTTTGATTCTCTCTATTATTGAATCATTGTCTTTTCTCGGTTTGAAAATCGGAATCGCAAGGCCTCCTGCATTTTCCACCGCATTTAATCCGATTCTGTATTTGTACGGAGTAGCCCCGTCACCGACAAATGCTATGGTTCCGGCATCTCTGCATCCCTTTACAACAGAACGGGCATACAGTTCTTCATCAATTGCTCCCGCCATGTTTGTAACAGTTCCGGTGACAGGAGCTGCCATAACAGGAAGCCTTAGTTTATGGTCGAGAAAGTATGCTGTAGTGTCGGGTTCATCAACATCGTGAATAACGCGGGTGTTTATCTTATATTCATTAATTGCTTCAATATTCCGTTTGAATGAATCTCCGCGTCCTACGGCTCCCATTCCCGGAACGCCGGAAGCGCATTTAGATCCGTCGCATTCATTGCATGCATAGCAGACTTTATTGAATTTCTCGCGGGCAACCGCGCGGATGGTTTCCATGCTGATGTTGCTTTCGTCGGATATTTCTATCTGAATTATCTTTTTAGCTTCTGCAATTATCCTTTCGGCTTCTTCCAGAGTTTTTGCAGTAGCGATAATA
>Ga0209097_10004155_pt1 | contig 10799 bp, 16 predicted proteins | sample AD_UKC052_MetaG_FD_184419 | JGI IMG/M metagenome (GOLD analysis project Ga0209097, IMG submission 184419) | Active sludge microbial communities of municipal wastewater-treating anaerobic digesters from USA - AD_UKC052_MetaG (SPAdes) (version 2) | ecosystem: Engineered > Bioreactor > Anaerobic >... | reverse complement strand
AAAACGATTTCTGTTTCCGGAAACTTCCAGGCCAAAGCATCCGTAATCATGTTGTCCATGTTGGTTTCTATCACATAATACCGTGTCAGGGTTGTTTTACTCCTCCCGATGGGCATTTCCAGTACTTTTTTATAAGGAGCGCTTACTTTTTCAACCAGTTGCATCATTTCAGCATCTGGTTTGTACCTGTCGGGATCCACATCGAGCAGTTGGTAGTTTTCATCCTTTATCACCCCGTTTTCAACCACCACATCCAGTTTGGCTACAAATGAGCCAAAAGCGCCCGGTTCGGTAACTTTTGCATAGGTGCCCTGTATGGGTTTGCGTACCCGCTCATGTGTATCGGCACCCAAAATGTAATCTACGCCCTGTACCTCGGGTTTGTTGGCCAGGTCCACCTGCTGTGCAAGCCCCATATGGGTAACCAGGAAAACCATGGAACATTTTTCATAATTGCGAAGAATATCAATGTATTTCGCAACATCCATTTCGGGTTTGGTGAACTTAATACCAAAGCTGTAAGCCGGCGACTGACGTTTGGGTGTAAGCGGATCGTTGTAGCCAATAAAACCAATTTTTACACCGCCCAGCATGGTAGTCCAGTAAGGTGGAAAAATGAGGTCGCCCTTGTTGCGGTCGGTGGTATCATGAAACATATTGGCGCATATTTTCTGACCATTATATCCGCCAAGGTCCTTGCGCATATTCTCCTTACCATAGGCTACTTCCCAGTTTCCGGGAAGCAGTAAATCGTAGCCAATATTGTTCATCAGCGGAATAATGCCCCTGCCTTCAGTTAACGATGCCACACCGCCACCCTGAAAACAGTCTCCACCGTCAATCAAAAGGGTGTTTTCCGGGTTTTCGGCCCTTAAGGAATTCAGCATGGTTTTAAGCACGCCCATTCCGCCGCGCTTTTTATAAACCACTTTTCCATTTTCAAAGAAGAATTCATCGTGCGTTTTTAATTGCGCATGAATATCGGAAGTATGCAGCAGGGTAAAGTGCGAAGCCTTCCCGTTTTGTATGGCTTTGTTCCGCTTTATTTCATTTTCATGATAGGCATCGCCGGTGGTTGCATTGGCCAGCATGGGAGGCATAAGTGCGCCACCGGTAAATAACGATGCCGATCGTAAAAAATTTCTCCGGCCTTCATTGGCGGCTTTTGCAGATGCATTTACCTTTTCAATTGTTTGATTATCAGGCTCATGATAATGCTGGCAGGCATCTGAATGTTGGGTACACATGGTGGCAATTCGTTTTAAATAAAATGTGGCAGATTATTTTGCTTTTGCATGCTCTTTTTTCCATTGGGCAATAGGAGCATAGGGGCCAAACTTATGTTGTTGTTCTGAAAAAGTATCAGCATAAGGCCCAAATGGATGATCCGCCGGTTTTCCGGCAATATTTGGCCAGTCTTTGGAGAGGTCTTTTTTCGGGCGGGGCTGCGAGTTTACAAATGCCGCCACATCCCATGCCTGTTCTTTTGTAAGTTCGGGATTATGCCAGTTAACCGTGTTGGGCATATTGTTGTACACATATCCTGCAAACCGTGAAAGCCGAAAAAGACCGGCACCTTCATTATAACTGTGGGGCCCCCAAAGTGGTGGAAATTCATATCCTTTTCCACCAGGGCTTTTTAAACCTTGCCCATCGTCGCCGTGGCATTTGGTGCAATGTCCGGCAAAAACAATTTTGCCCTTTGCCGGGTCGGCAGCGCGGTTCAAATACTCCAGTTCCATGATGCCGCTGCCATAGGGTTTTTCTCCTTTCGGTATTTTTCTGCCAAGCCATTTAATGTAGGCAACTATCGCCCTCATTTCCCTGCCCGAACTATCAAGCGCCTGTCCGTTCAGGCTTCTTTCAAAACAGTCGTTCACCCTTTTTTCAATGCTTTCCATTCCCCCTGATCGCTCACGGAATTTTGGATAGGTACTCGCCACTGCACTATAGTTATTTCCAAAAGGTTTTGTTCCCGCATCAATATGGCAATTCTGGCAGTTCATACCATTGCTTATCTGATTAACTGTTCCATTGGGGCCAAGGTAATAGGCGGTTTTGGAAATCAGTTCGTAGCCATACCAGATGTCTTTGCCATTTTGGGCTGCATAAAAAGGTATCTGACTAGCTGCCGGGCCTCTCCAGGGTTGTTGTTCCGCTGTTTTTTCCGGTTTTTTGCCTGTTGCATCTTCAACATCAGGGCTGCCGCAGCAAATGGCCAGTAAGGTGCCTGTAAGTACAATAAAAGTAAGGCTGATACGACTCGGTTTCAGATTTTTCATTGGCATTAAAGTTCAACGAATCATTAAATTACTGATCAGGTATATGAAAAAAAACGGGCCTCATCCTTAGGATGGGTTGCCCGTTTTTTTTAACTTTTATAATTAATGGGGCAGTTTTTCACGAAAACGGCCATAAACCCAGGTGCCGGCAATGGCGCTTAACAGGGTTACTATAATAACCGTTGCACCGGTTCCAATTTGGGCAAATAATGGTCCCGGGCAGGCACCGGTAATGCCCCATCCCAACCCAAAAATGAGGCCGCCGTAGATTTGTCCTTTATTGAATTTTTTATCGTCAAGTTGTATTTTTTCGCCTTCCATTGAGCGGGCATTGTAACGTTTTATCAGAAACACACTGATCATACCTACAATTACCGCGCTTCCTATTACGCCATACATGTGAAAACTTTCGAGCCTGAACATTTCCTGGATACGAAACCAGGAGATGATCTCCGCTTTTACAAATACAATCCCGAACAAAATTCCCAACAAGCCGTATTTTATATTACTAGTAACCGGCTTATCCAATTCACTCTTATTAACGCACATAGCATGGTCGGCCCGTACTTCGTAATCAGTATCCTGCATTTTTACAAATGGAACTGTTTCAGTTGCTATAGTTGATGTTTTTATACTCATGATGTTATTTTTTCAATGTCATTACAGGCTAAGGATAAAGGGAAGAATGAGGTTAACCATAATAAAACCGCCGGCCATAAAACAGCAGGTGGCAACCAATGAAGGCCATTGCAGATTACTTAGGCCCATAATGGCGTGGCCGGAAGTGCATCCTCCGGCATAGCGGGTACCAAAGCCAACCAAAAAGCCTCCAAAGACCATCATAATAAAACCACGAAGCGTTAATAAGGCAGGCCAGCTAAAAAGGTCAATGGGCAATATGCTTTCATAATTGGTTACCCCGTATTGGGCAAGGTCTGTCTTCAAAGTTTCAGCCACTACAATCTGTTCCGGATTTCCAAGCAGGTAGGTTGCAATAAATCCACCAAGAAGAATCCCTGCAACAAAAAACAGGTTCCATATTTCCTTTTTCCAGTCATATTTGAAAAAGGGAATATTTGCTGGTAAACAAGCTGCACATACATGGCGTAGCGATGATGATATACCAAAGGATTTATTGCCTATTAATAAAAGGGCCGGTACTGTCAGGCCTATCAGTGGTCCGGCTACATACCAGGGCCATGGTTTTTGCAAAATTTCTAACATACTGATTTTTAATTTTTTTTCTGATGCAAAGGTTGATAATTCAGGAACGAAGACCTGTGATAAAAATCACCAAGGCAGTTAAAATTCACCTGAATTCATAAAAAGCCCGGATTTGTTTAAGAATCCGGGCAAAATATTTAACGAACTGTTTTAATTTTTAAGCCAGGCTGAGTACATCCAAACTAATTTTTCCTGTTCGCGTATATAATCACTCATCAGTGCATTGGTGCCTTCATCGTTGGCTTCAGCTGCTAATTGTAAAATGCTGCGCTCAATTCCCAGCAAGGTTTGGTAACTTTCCACCACCATTTCAACACATTTTTTGCCTTCTGAAATATTTTTCGCTTCTTTTATTTCAGTATTGGCGAGGTAGTCTGAAAATGAATGGTAGGGTGTATGTCCGAGTGTCAGGATTCTTTCGGCAACTTCGTCAATTTTTATCAGGGCGTCATTGTAAATTTCTTCAAATTTCAGGTGAAGTTCAAAAAAATTATCTCCCTTTATGTTCCAGTGAAAACCACGCGCATTGATGTAAAATAATTGAAAATTGGCAAGCAGATGGTTAAGCATTTTGGCAAGTTCCAATGCTTTTTCCTGATCTAAGCCAATTTGATTTTTTGGATTATGGTCTTTTTTTTGTTTTTTTCCGGATGACATGGTATCGTTTTTTATGTAATCAAATATACTTCTTTTTTATGTCAATTATTTTTCTGTCCCGCAGGAGTTATCAATACACCTTTTTGGCACCATAAACCCAGTTACAAATGCAACAGCAGCAAATAGGTACATAAATCTCAAATCATCGTATTCATAAGCAATCCAGGCAAAGCCAGCTGCTAATACCCATCGGATTATCCGGCTAAACCAGGTAGCAAACAAGGTATCACTCATGGATTATGCTTTTTAAAAATGATAATTCAACACCACGTTAATATTCGACATATTCACCTTGTTGATAACTGCTTTGGGATTATTATAGGTTTCGCCGGTACCAGCCTTGTAAGCATACAGCAAATCAAGGTCGAGGCCATGCAGAACCCCCTGGAATTCGTATTTAATATTTACATTGGTTTGCAGATAGGAAGGTACACTGTATTTGTTGTGTGCATAATCCTTTATATCCGGCAAATCGTAGTAGCCAACACCAAGATCGAACAAAATATGGGCCTTGGGAATATTGCGGGTTGCTTTGGCCATTATGGCATGAAGGTCGCCATATCCCTCATTTCGTTCGCGGGGTAAAAAGGTAAAGAAAGGATCGCGGCCCCACTCGCGCGGGCTTAAAAACCTGCCACCTTTTGTAATACGAGTGTAGTTTAATGAGGTTTGCCAATTGCCTTCATTCCAGCCAACCCTGCTGCTGATAATATTGGAATGGGTTCCGGGTGTGAAATAGGTTTTCTCAGGATCAGTATTACCGCCGTTGGCAACAGGATCCTGCCTTGTTAACTGAACCGAAGCAATCAGTTTACCGGATGCTATTCTTTTCTCGTAATCTACCTGTGCCCAGGCGGTGTTGAAAACGTTTTCGGTAAATTGTTCGAGGAATTTTACAGAGAATTGCGGGTTTATTTTATAAGTGCCCTGTATTATGCCAATACCGCCGGATTTGATTTCATTTTTATAACCGGAAGGGCTGCCATCTGGGTTCAATCCTTGTGGGTAAATGCCGATTGAATGGCCAATGCTGTACCATTCAACGGTACTGCGTGGCGAAATTTTGTAAAACCATCCGCCATTCAGATCCAGTTTTTTTGAAACCTTAAACTCACCCCACACGCCATCAATTTCAGTGGGCCTCATGCGCCCATCCTGTGGGTTGATAAAGGGTGTGCGCAGGATCTGTTTGCCGAGGGTAATTCGATGCTTATCAAAATTATACCGGAGATATAGTTCTTCGAGCCTGTCCATGTCGTGCTCATTTTCAGGGCTTTCAATATCAAAAAGGCCGATTTCATAGCGATTTGCCGCACCGGTTGTTTCATCCTTTTCCATAAAATCGCTGCTTGCCAAATTATGGATAAAGTACCCGCTGATGGCAAGTTGAAATCCTTTAAAAGGGGCAGTTTCATAGCGCAGCCCTCCGCCAATAGCATTGGCATAATAGTCGCTCAAATCCTTTTCGTTCAGGGTGGCCATAAAGAAGTTTCTGAAATGCCCGTGAAATTCGCCCTGCCTGAAGGCAAAGAGGAGGGAGGTGCTATCTGCATCCTTATGTTTGTTTTTGCTGCCACGCCATTGTGGACCCGAGTAGGGGTCGTGCTGAGCATGGCCTGCTACGCTGAAACCAAGGTTCAGCGCACCAATTAAAATCGCAATAAATTGTTTCATTATTTTTTATCAGTAACTGTGGGACCATCCCATTCGCTGATACCACCTTTAAGGTCACTTATTTTTTTAAAGCCCTTCTCTTTCATAATATTGGCGGCATTCATCGAACGTTTGCCGGTGCGGCAATATAAAAGGTAATGCTTTGCCGGATCGAGGGCTTGTATCTGCCTGATGAAGTTTTCCGGATCTTCAACATTCATTAATTTAGCACCTTCAATATGTGCAGTTTGAAATTCTTCTGGTGTACGAACATCAACAATTACCGTATTTGGTTTTGTTGCCTCTTGCCTGAACTGCTCATTGGTGAGTCTTTTTATTCCATTGTCGGATAATTTGTTACTGCTGCAGGATACAAAGGATAACACGCCTGCCAATAACAAAAAACTAAAGATTTGGATTGATTTACGCATAACAGGAAAGGTATTAATTTTAGGCCAGTTGCGCAATTACTTTTTTAATCGCATTTGCAGGCACCACGCCTGATTGGCGCCACTTCATTTCGCCCTTTTGAAAAAGCATGAGCGTTGGTACTCCCTGTATCTGATATGCCTGTGCTGCCTGCGGATTTTTGTCTACATCAACTTTGATAATGGTTACGTTATCGGCCAATTCTATTTTTACCTGCTGTAATATGGGCGCCATCATTTTACATGGTCCGCACCATTCTGCAAAAAAGTCTACAAGTACGGGTTTGTCACTACTGATTATTTCCTGAAAACTAGCCATGATTATTTAATATTTATAATGTAATATTTAAATTCCAAATTCCAAATTCCAAATTCCAAATTCCAAATTCCAAATTCCAAATTCCAAATTCCAAATTCCAAATTCCAAATTCCAAATTCCAAATTCCAAATTCCAAATTCCACATTCCAAATTCCAAATTCCAAATTCCAAATTCCAAATTCCAAATTCCAAATTCCAAATTCCAAATTCCAAATTCCAAATTCCAAATTCCAAATTCCAAATTCCAAATTCCAAATTCCAAATTCCAAATTAACAATGTCATTCCGACGTTAGGAGGAATCCCGGCTTAGTCATTATATTAACCGAGACTCCTCCTTCGTCGGAGTGACGACTTCTTTCCAAATTCCAAATTCCAAATTCCAAATCCTCATTCCTCATTCTCTTCCCCGTTCTTCGTTTTCTCCTTGCGGAAAATATTAAATGCCAACGCTCCCATAAAAGCGAAATAGGCTGTACTGTTCACCGGGCTGCTTGTAATGGCACAGGTTCCTGTTACACAACCAACCTGTGCGTAATAAATATATCCTGCCACTGCTCCTATAAGGGCGCCAATAAGAATCAGTTTATTTTTTACTATCCAGCTCTTCATAAGTAATGTTGTTTAAGTTTTGTGATCCGTTGGGGCGTACTGAACTTCGCGGGGCACATCCCCCGATGCCGCAACCTGTATTGGCCAGTGCCATACCTGCAATAAATAATCCTGCCAATGCAAGCGGCCACTCCCGTATCATAATTGCCTGAACCAATGCACCTATACCCAGCAAAAGCCGTGCCACCCTGAAAAAATTCCAATCTGTCTTTAATCCGTTTATAAATGTTTGCATTGATATTTTTTTTAGAAAAATTCCAAATAGTTAAATCCCAAATTCCAAAACTGGTGTAAAAATGTCATTCCGACTTAAAGAGGAATCCCGGCTCAGGAATTCTATAAACCGAGACCTTGCCTACCGGCAGGCAGGCACCCCCTTCGTCGGTGTGACGACCTTATTCCAAATTCCAAATCAGCCCCATTCAATTATTCAAGTATTCAAGTATTCATGTATTCTAGTATTCCCCTCAATCTCAACCTCAACCTCAACCTCACCCAGCTCCCAACTTCCGCTGCAACCCATCCCACGATCCGCCGTTATAGGCCTCAATGCCATGGTCTTTCAGCATGTTGCTGCCCATACCGCTGCGTGCGCCCGAACGGCAAACGGTAATAATTGGCTTTTGCTTCTTTTTAAGTTCAGCAAAGTGTTGCTTCAGGGTATCAAGCGGATAATTAATGGATCCATTCAGATGCCCTGCCTGAAATTCACGAGGCGTTCGAACATCTACAATAATGGCTCCTTTTGCTACCAACGCTTTTACATCTGCCTTTTGCCCGCCAAATAAATTTTTTATGAATCTTAACATTAATTGAGCATTAGGTTTTTTAAATCGGTTAGGCCACCGCCATTATAGGCATTTTCAATTCCGGCCTGTTTTAATAGTCTTACCGCCATACCACTTCTGTTGCCCGATACACAATACAGCACCAACGGGCCTTCCATGCTTCTGAGGTCGGGTATATGAAATGCAACCCGTTCCAGCGGAATGTGCAATGCATTGGGTAAATGTTCTTCCTCAAACTCCCATTCGGCTCTTACATCAATAAAAACTGCTTTGGGATCTTTTATTAATTTTTGCATTTATTCTATTTGTTGAAAAGTTGACTATTTGAAAAATTGACAAGTTGATTAGTTGACGGGTTGAAAAGTTGACTGGTTGAAAAGTTGACTGGTTAACCTGTTAACTTTTCAACCCGTTAACTGAATAACCTACAACATCGTAGTCGGACATACATAATCACTCACCTTGAATTTACCACTTTCCTTTATTGCGGTAATACCATCCTGAATGTCTACCAGGTTGTCGTAACCTCTTGCACGCAGTATTGAATTGAAAATCATGGAACGGTAACCGCCGGCGCAATGCACATAGTAAGTTTTATCCTTGTTTACCAAAAGCATACTGTCGTTAATATAATCCAACGGTGCATTTTCGGCGCCCATTACATGCTCGCTGTCGTATTCGCTCTTTTTACGTACGTCCAGTATATTTATCGGGCCATTTTCGGCTATGGCAGCAAGTTCTCCAACTGTTACCGATTTTATGGTATCCGTTTCATATCCCGCTTCTTTCCAGGCTTCAAAACCGCCTTTTAAATAACCAATGGTATAATCGTAACCCACGCGGGCAAGCCGGGTGATTACTTCCTCTTCACGGCCCTCATCTGTTACAAGCAAAATCTCCTGCTTGATATCCGGAATAAGCGCGCCAACCCAGGGAGCAAAGTTTCCATCAATGCCAATGTTTACTGAATTGGGGATAAAACCGTGCGCAAAAACCAAAGGTTCACGGGTATCGAGGATAAATGCACTTGTTTCATTTGCCGCAGCCTCAAACGCAGCCGGACTCAGTGCCTGCTGACCCCGTTTCAGCACTTCATCAATACTGTCATAACCCTGAATGTTCATTAATACATTGAGCGGGAAGTAGGCCGGGGGAGGGGTGAGGCCTGTAAGCAATTCTTTCATAAACACCTCTTTGGACATAGGCTGCAGGGCATAATTTGTTTTCTTTTGGTTGCCCAGCGTATCTGTTGTTTCCTTGCTCATATTTTTACCACAGGCACTGCCTGCGCCGTGTGCAGGATAAACAATAATATCATCGTTCAGCGGTAAAATTTTATTATGCAGCGAATCATACAGGTGCGCTGCCAGTTTTTCCTGAGTAAGTTCGGCAATTACTTTTTGTGCAAGGTCTGGCCGGCCAACATCGCCAATAAACAACGTATCGCCGCTAAACAGGCCGGTTTCTTTCCCGTTTTCATCAATCAGCAGAAAGCAAGAGCTTTCCATGGTATGGCCCGGGGTATGCAACACTTTTACGGTAACTTTCCCCAGTTTGAACTCCTGCCCATCGGTAGCGGTAATTGCTTCAAAATTGGGTTTGGCAGTAGGGCCAAACACAATGGGCGCACCGGTTTTTTGCGAAAGATCAAGGTGACCGCTTACAAAATCGGCATGAAAATGGGTTTCGAAAACATACTTGATTTTCGCATTGTCTTTTTCTGCCTTATCAATGTAGGGCTGAACTTCGCGTAATGGGTCTATAACAGCAGCCTCGCCATCGCTTTCAATGTAATAAGCTCCCTGTGCCAGGCAACCAGTGTAAATCTGTTCAATTTTCATGGGGCAAAATTTTAATTTTTTGGTAATTGATTATTGTAAGGTCGTACAAATTTCCGATATGTTTTTGAGCTGTTTTGTGACAATCGTCACCTGTTTGGTTACTGGAAGAATAACTCTTTGGCAATAATGTAAATGCCCATTACCAGAACAAACCAACCGAAACCCTTTTTGAGTTTGTCGCCATCTATTTTGTGACTGAGGCCATTTCCAATGAAAATACCGATTATGGCGAGCAGGGTCACTGTTCCAAGTAATTTCCAGTCCATTACCGTATGCCCAAGGTCGCCTGTAAAGCCAATCAGGGATTTGGCTGCAATAATCAGTAATGAAGTGCCCACAGCCTGTTTCATGGGAAGTTTGCTTAGAATAACAAGGGCAGGTATTATAAGGAATCCGCCGCCGGCGCCAACAAGACCGGTAAGCAGGCCCACAACCGCCCCTTCCAGAATAATCAGCGGGTAGTTGAATTTTTGCTCTCCTTCGGGTTCGCAATCAATACATTTCTTTTCACGGATCATACTAACCGATGCAAATACCATCAGTACCGCAAAAAGGATCATCAGTAAAATAGATTTGGTAACCACAAAATCCCCCACAGAAAAAACTTCATCAGGTATAAGGGAACAATGAATTTTCGGGTGGCATATACCGCTGCAATGGAAGGAGCGCCAAAAATGAGTGCCGTTTTCAGGTTTACCAGCCCCTGTTTGTATTTTGAAAAGGTTCCTACAAGGCTTGTGGAGCCAACAATAAACAAGGAGTAGGCGGTTGCCAAAACCGGGTTTACCCCAAACAGGTAAACCAAAACCGGTACCGTTAAAATACTGCCTCCGCCACCAATAAGGCCCAATGAAATACCAATAATAAGGGAAGCTACATAACCAATGATTTCAATAATTTCCATGCTTGCTTAATTTTTTGCTGCTGCAAAGGTGGTAAGAGAACATGGGTAACAGAGTGATATTAATCACCTCCTGTTATTACAAATCAATAATCT
>Ga0209097_10004151_pt1 | contig 10801 bp, 8 predicted proteins | sample AD_UKC052_MetaG_FD_184419 | JGI IMG/M metagenome (GOLD analysis project Ga0209097, IMG submission 184419) | Active sludge microbial communities of municipal wastewater-treating anaerobic digesters from USA - AD_UKC052_MetaG (SPAdes) (version 2) | ecosystem: Engineered > Bioreactor > Anaerobic >... | reverse complement strand
CGTAGCCTTCAATCGGCCAGTAGCGCGACGAGTCCGGTGTGAGCACTTCGTCCATCAGCGTGAGCGTACCGTTTTCGTCTAGGCCGAATTCGAACTTAGTGTCGGCGATGATGATGCCGCGTGTGAGAGCGTAATCTGCGGCACGCGTGTAGAGCGCGATCGCGGCGTCGCGCACTTTCACTGCGAGCGGTTCGCCAATGATTTCCACCATCCGCTCGAACGAAATGTTTTCGTCGTGCTCGCCCATTTCGGCTTTGGTCGCGGGCGTGAAAATGGGCGCGGGCAGCTTGCTCGCGTTCTTAAGCCCCGCAGGCAGTGGCACGCCGCACACGGACTGCGACGCTTGATATTCGACCCAACCGGAGCCCGCGAGATACCCACGCACGACGGCTTCGACCGGGAGCGGTTTCAGCCGCTTCACGAGCATTGAGCGGCCTACAACTTGCGGCGCTTCCGCGGCAGTCACCGCGCTCTCGGGCGTGTCGCCCGTCAAGTGATTCGGCACGATGCCCGTGAGCTTGTCGAACCAGAAAAGCGCCATCTGCGTGAGCAGCGCCCCCTTGCCCGTGATCGGCTCATCCATGATCACGTCAAACGCACTGATGCGGTCCGACGCCACCATCAAAATGCGGTCACTGCCCACGGCGTAGTTGTCGCGCACCTTGCCGCGCGCGAGAAGGGGGAGAGAAGTGATGGCGGAGGTGTGGACGGTGGTCATGGGTGTGCGGTGCTTGCGGTGCGATGAGCGAACCGGCATCGTTGTGTAAAGTTCGCGAAGTTCAAATTATCGCCCGCATAGCCACGAGCACAGAATTTATGCCGTCGTCAGTCTTCCCAGACCAGTGGTCGTTGGTCACTTCGCGCTTGGACGTTCGTCGTGCGCGAGGCGGGGATGCTGTGGCGATCGCTGAGTTTTGGCGCGATCCGGTTGTGCGAACGTACTTAGGCGCCGAAATAACGGCCGAAGAGTCACTACGGCGCGTTCGCGGGCGACTTGATGCCGGCGAATTGTTCGTGGTTCGTCTGCGTGATGCGCCGCGCGTCATCGGTGCGATCAACGTGGCTAGCGCTGGCAATGGTCTGCTTGAGCTCTCATATTTGTTTGTGGCCGACGTCTGGCGGCGGGGTTACGCGACCGAGTCTTTGAGCGGATTGCTCGATGCGCTGCGAGCGATACATCAAGGGTTCAGAGTTCGGGCGACGACGCAAGTCGCAAACGCGGCCTCGCGTCGACTATTGGCGTGCCTTGGATTTTCAGAAGGGTCGCTCTGCGTCGAATTTGGCGAAGACCAAGTCAATTGTGAAATGGTTTTGTGAACCGCACTTTGGCTGAACGTCGAAATCAGCGTATTTACAACTTTTCGCGTCCAGCGACAGTTGGACGGCGCTTTCGGCAAGTTTGCAGCATATATCGACTTAACGAAAAATAGGACGCAAAGCACCACCCCGCTGTCGTTAGCGCCAAAAAGCCAATACCCTATCGCCCCGACGCACTCATCCTAAGTTCCAGCCGCTTGCTCCACCACGACAGCGGGAAGCACAGCGCGAAGTAAAAGAGCGCGACGAAGCTGTAGACGAGGAAGGGCTGGAAGGTGGCGTTGGCGATCATTCCGCCGGTTTTGGTGATTTCTACGAAGCCGATGATCGAGGCGAGCGCGGTGCCTTTGATGACTTGCACCATGAAGCCGACGGTTGGCGCGATGGCGATGCGCGCGGCTTGTGGCAACACGATGAGGCGCAGTTGTTGCGCGAACGACAGGCCAAGACTCTTTGCCGCTTCCCACTGGCCCTTGGGCACGGCGTCGACGCAGCCGCGCCAAATTTCGGCGAGGTACGCGCTCGAATACAGCGTGAGGCAGACCGATGCCGCGATCCACGGTGACACATTCACGCCGAGCGCAAACGTGATGAACGCAAAGGTCTAAGCCAAAGGCGTAAACGGGATCTGAGTATGATTAAATAAACAGTACTCACTCGGCCTGTCAACCTCACTCCATATTCAAAAAATGAAAATTAGAATCGTGACTGCATTGGTTCTTGCCGCAGTTTCTTTGACCTCTGCGCGAGCTGAAAATTTTGAGTGGATACATCGTAATTTTCGACTGAATTACTGGGTTGAAACTGGCTCCATAAAGCGAGATGGCACGCGCGGAACCGTCACGTTGCAGACTGAAGGCGTTTGTGAGTCACCACTCGTTGCAGGAGACTTCACAAAATCCTGGAAACGTGTCGTTACAACGTACGAATTCGATTGCGAATCGCGAACGGCACGTGCGCTAACAACGCGCTACGTTGCTGCTGACGGTACCGTCGTGAAAGACGATACGGCAATCGACAAGCCTCGACCAATTTCGAACGGTGGCCTTGCAGCCGCGGCGACACGCGCGTGCAATCAACCTGTTCAATCTCCAGTTATCGATTTAAGGCCTGCGGATCTAATGCCGTTTAGCACGAACTGTGTACTCGTTGGCAGATCGGTCGAATCTAATCGTTGGGTTGCGGTTTGGTATGCAGACACAACACGTATTACAAAAGACCCTTCACACACCTATATCTGGACGCGGACTGCTTACGAACAAACGAAGTCATTTCAAAGCAAAGACTTCGTCACCATTGATCAAAAATTGGCTGTACGGTGTCCGCAGCAGGAATTCGCCGTCGTCGAGGAGTTCCTCTTTGATGCCAATAATCGTCAAGTCCACACCCAACGCGTGTCTGTCAGATTTCAGTCGGCAAGACCTAGCACGCCACAGGCAGCTGTTATAGATCTCGCCTGCGAGTCTCGCAAAGACCAAGCCAAGGCGCGATCGCATACACCTGTGCCGCTCTTGCCGGAAGCGCCTGAAAAAGCGGGTGTCGAAAAGTCACCTGTGCGGGAGCAGCTGAAGAGTACGGGTACAGGTTTCTTTGTAAACGGAATGGACTTAGTTTCAAATGCGCACGTAATTGCGGGGTGTCGCGCAATTGTTGTGAAGTTTGGCGATGTGACTCGACTCGGCAAAGTCACTGCAAAAGATGAAAGTCTCGACACTGCGGTCATTCGTATTGACTCTTCAATGGGGGCGCTACCTATTTCGCTGTCGTCAGCTCGCAGCGAAGAGCTTGGACAAGATATTTTGGTTTTGGGATATCCGCTTACCGGTTTGCTAAGTCAAAGCGTAAAAGTCACCAATGGCGTGGTGTCAGCGTTGAGCGGAGCAGGCGATGACAAACGAATGATGCAAATTTCAGCAGCAGTGCAACCGGGCAACAGCGGCGGACCGGTTTTAGACGGTCAAGGGCGTGCGATCGGGGTCGTACGAGCGAAGCTTCGAAAAGACCTTGGCGGCGAAAATGTAAATTTCGCGGTGCGAGGAGCTGCACTGCGTAGCTTTCTCGACCTGAATGATATTGCTTACGCCTCCTCGCTCAACGTGGGCAACAAATTCAGCACCGCAGAAATCGCCAAAATTGGTGAGAAGGGCACAGCGCTGGTGCTTTGTTACTAAGGGACTTGATTGAGAATAATCCGCTAGCTTGAGTGATGCTGCATTAACGGCCTGCTATCCGTGTAGAAGAGGTTGGCCGCTGCGGTCGTTCGCTTTGCAAATGGCTACGTGCTGCTTTGGATTTAGCCCGCTGCCACCGCCGCCACCTGTTCGCGCAACCAACGCGCGGGCGCGGCGGTGTGCGTGCGCTCGTGCCACAGTTGATAAAAGCGTAGCGGCGGAAAATCCAGCGGCGCGGGCATGATTTTGATAGGCAAAAATTTGGCGTAATGCGCGGCGAAGCGGCGGCCAGTGGTGAACACCAGGTCGGTCGTCATCAACACATACGGCGCGACGTGAAAGTACGGCAGCGACACGCGAATGTCTCGCTTGATACCCAGCCTTGTGGAGATGGTCGTCAATCGCCCCGCGCACCCCGCCCGCGTAGCGCACGGGTGCGAGGTGTTTCGCCGCAACGTAGTCATCGGCTGTGATCGTGGCTTTGCGCGCCAACGGATGCCGCTCGCCGACCATACACACGACTTCGTCGTCGAAGAGCGTTGTGGTGCGCAAATACTCGGGTGGGTTTGGCCAGTTGCCAACCACCACGTCAAGTTCGCCCTCCTCAAGCAAGCGCTCGAAATCAATGTCGAGCGAAAGCGAGCGCACATTCAAGCGCCCGTTCGGCACTTTTGCGCGGAAGCGATCAATCAAGTTCGAGAGAAAAAACGCGTCAAAATAATCCGGCGCGCCCACGCCAAACACGCGTTTTGATTTCGCAGGATCAAACGGCTCCGCTTGCAGAAGAATGCTGTCAATGGCATCGAGCGCTGCGCGCGTCGGCGCGATCAGGCCTTCGGCGCGTTCGGTCGCGGTCATGCCGCTGCGAGTGCGCACCAGTAGATCATCGCCCGTGATTTCGCGGAGGCGCTTAAGCGCGCTGCTCACCGCGGGCTGCGTGATGCCTAAGCGATCCGCCGCACGAGATACGCTTTTTTCCTGCAGCACAAGATAGAGCACGCGCAGCAAATGGGTGTCGAGCGGTTCTGCCATGTGTGTCTCCCTCTGACCGTTTACGGGACGCTGCAACGCGTCTTCGGGCGGGCATTGCCAGCCCTCGTAATGATTGGAATAACGCTTAGCTTATCAGCGCATCCTATCGCAGCCGCTATAGTGAGCAGTTATTGCGCTTTAGGTGAGTAAGGTCGGGTCGTATGGCGAGCACGTTGCGATTTCTGTTGAACGGCGAACTGGTTGAGCAAGCCGCGTTCGACCCGCATCTGACGCTCTTGGATTTTTTGCGCGAACAACGCCGCTTGACTGGCACCAAAGAGGGCTGTAACGAGGGCGATTGCGGTGCGTGCACCGTTGTGATCGGCGAATTGACACAAGCTGGTGCCGGCTCAAGTCGCGTTGATCGCGTGTCGCTCGCGCCGATCAACGCCTGCATTCGCTTGCTGGCGACGCTCGACAGCAAAGCCGTGTTTACCGTTGAATCGCTTAAAGCCTCAAGCGGTGCGCTACATCCGACGCAGCAAGCGATGGTCGATTGTCACGGCTCACAATGCGGCTTCTGCACACCGGGGTTTGTGATGTCTCTGTTCGCGTTGTTTAAAACTAACGCGAGTCCGAACCGAGATGAAACCTGCGAAGCGATCTCTGGAAATTTGTGTCGCTGCACGGGCTATCGCCCGATTCTTGACGCCGCGCAGGTGATGTATCAACGTGCCGCTGAGTCTCCTGCGGTAGGCAGCTGCGACGACGTGGCGAAGTGGATGTTTACGCCAGCAACGGAGGACGCGGCACCACTTCCCGGTGAGGCGGAGCTTGCCGCGCGCCTTAAATCGCTAGCGCACAGCGACGCACTGCGCTTGGAATCTGCCGCGGGCACGTTCATCGCACCGCGCACGGTCGACGAGTTTTCGGCGTTGCTTACGGCGCATCCGAATGCTTGGATTTTGGGCGGAGGAACGGACATTGGTCTGTGGATTACCAAAGCGCTGCAAACCAACGCCACGATCATCTACACCGGCGAAGTGACCGCACTCAAACACGTTGATGAGACGGACGCTGGTTTGCGCATCGGCGCGGCGGTCGCGCTGGAACCTGCGTTTCGTGCGATGAATCGCCTGTACCCAGAACTCTCGCACGTATGGACACGCTTCGCGTCGAAACCGATTCGTGCGAGCGGAACGCTCGGCGGTAATGTGGCGAACGGCTCGCCGATTGGCGATTCGATGCCCGCGCTGCTCGCGATTGGCGCGCAGGTCGTCTTGCGTCGCGGAGGTGCACAACGAACGATCCCGCTCGAAGCGCTCTATCTCGACTACAAGAAGCAAGCGCGTGAGCCGGGCGAATGGGTCGAAGCGATCATCGTGCCGCGTCGCGACCCAGGTGCGCTGCAAATCGCGAGCTACAAGAACTCGAAGCGCAACGAACAAGATATTTCAGCGGTTTTTTGTGCGATTGCGTTGGGGTTAGAGCGCGGTGTGGTGACGCAGATTCGCATTGCATACGGCGGCATGGCGGGCATTCCGAAGCGCGCAACGAGCGCTGAAAGTGCGCTCATCGGCAAAGCCTGGAGCGAAGCGTCTGTGCGCGCGGCGATGGCTGCGCTCAGGAATGATTTCGCACCGATGAGCGACATGCGTGCAAGCGCTGAATACCGCATGCAAGTGGCGCAGAATCACCTGTTGCGCTTTTGGCATGAGTCGCAAGGCGATACGGCTGCCGCGCCGGTAAGGGTGTTTTGATGAGTAGCATGACGCAACGCTCCATCGACATGTCGCATCACACGGTGGCGGCATCAACTCGACACGAATCAGCGCATCTGCATGTGACGGGCGAGGCGGTCTACACCGATGACATCCCCTTGCCGCGCGACGCGCTCTCGGCCGCGATAGGCTACGCGCCCGCTGCGCATGCGGCGTTGAAAGCTGTTGATCTCACGGCGGTGCGTGCCGCGCAGGGCGTTGTGGCGGTGTTCACGGCGGCTGATGTGCCCGGTGTGAACAACTACGGCGGTATCAAGCTTGATGATCCCATTCTTGCGACTGACTTAATCGAATATCACGGTCAACCCGTGTTTGTGGTCGTCGCCGAAACGCATGGGCTTGCTCGCAAGGCAGCGCGATTGGCGAAGTACGAACTCGACTTGCGAACGCCAATTTTGAGCGTTGACGACGCGCTTGCTGCGAAGAGCTATGTGCTCAATCCGGTGGTCACGGGCTGCGGAGACGCGGAGACGGCGCTCGCGCGTGCGCCGCATCGCATCAGCGGCAAAGCCGCACACGGCGGACAAGATCACTTTTATCTCGAAGGGCACATTGCGTTTGCGACGCCGCGAGAAGACGGACAGATCGACATTCATTGCTCCACGCAGCATCCGACCGAGGTGCAGCACATCGTCGCTCGCGCAATGGCGAAGCCCGACGCGATGATTCGCGTCGAATGCCGTCGCATGGGCGGTGGTTTCGGTGGCAAAGAATCGCAGCCTGCGCTCTTTGCATCGCTGTGCGCGATGGCCGCGTCACGCTTGGGGCGAACGGTGAAGTTGCGGCTTGATCGTGACGACGACATGATCATCACGGGTAAGCGGCACCCGTTTCAGTTCGAGTACGACGTCGGTTTCGATGACAACGGGCGTATCGTCGGTGCGGATTTCATGCTCGCGTCGGATTGCGGCTACTCGGCGGATCTTTCGGGGCCTGTGAATGCGCGCGCGATTTGTCACGTCGACAACGCGTACTTCTTGGAGCATGTGCGCATCCGAAATTTCATGTGCAAAACGCACAAGGTGTCGAACACCGCATTCCGCGGGTTCGGCGGGCCGCAGGGTATGTTCCTGATCGAAAAGATCATGGACGAGATCGCGTACGCCTTGGGTAGAGATCCGCTTGACGTGCGCACGCAAAATTTCTATGGCCTGACCGAGCGAAACGTCACGCACTACGGGCAGCCCGTTGACGACAACATTCTGTTTGACATCGTGCCAGAGCTTGAACAACGCGCCGACTATCGCGCGCGCCGCGCGGAGCTGCGTGCGCAGAACGCGACGAGCCCGATCATCAAGCGCGGCATCGCGGTGACGCCGGTGAAGTTCGGCATTTCGTTCAACGCGACGCACCTCAATCAAGCCGGTGCGTTGATCAACGTTTACTCTGATGGTTCGGTGATCGTGAACCACGGCGGCACCGAGATGGGCCAAGGGTTGTTCACCAAAGTGGCGCAGGTCGTGGCCGAGGAATTGGGCATTGACGTCACGCGCATTCGTATGTCCGCGACCGACACCGCGAAGGTCCCGAACACGAGCGCGACGGCGGCGTCCAGTGGCACCGACTTGAATGGCATGGCGGCAAAAGATGCGTGTCGCAAGCTGCGCAAACGCTTGGCAGATTTTGTGGCGTCGAAGTGGGACGTGCATCCGCAATCGGTGCGCTTCGCAAACGATGGCGTCGAAGCCGAAGTTAACGGCGCAACCAAGCGCTGGGCGTTCGACGATTTGGTGCACGACGCGTGGTTCGCGCGCATCTCGCTCTCGGCGCAAGGGTTCTACAAAACGCCGAAGATTCACTGGAATCGTGACACGTTCAAGGGCCGCCCGTTTTATTACTTTGCCTACGGCGCGGCCTGCGCGCAGGTTGCGATTGACACGCTCACTGGCGAGATGAAAGTCGAGCGGGTTGACCTGCTGCACGACGTCGGGAGTTCGATCAATCCGGTGCTCGACAAGGGCCAGGTCGAAGGCGCGTTCATTCAAGGCATGGGCTGGCTCACGGGCGAAGAGCTCGTTTGGAATGGCAAAGGTGTGCTCGCTACGCATGCGCCCAGCACTTACAAAATTCCCACGGCCGCCGATGTACCGGAAACGTTCAACGTGTGGCTCGTCGAAAACTCGCCGAACCGCGAAGACACGATTTATCGCAGCAAGGCCGTGGGCGAGCCGCCGTTCATGCTCGCATTCGCGGTGCATCACGCCATCGCGGATGCCGTGCGCGCGGTGAGCGGCTATCGGGATGCGGTCGATCTTGCCGCCCCGGCCACAGCAGAGGCAATTTTGCGGGCGGTGAATGTGGCGAATGGGCGTACTGGGGCGAATCCATGAGTTCTCTAGCGGCGCAACTGATCGATTGCTCCGCAAAGGGTGAGCAGACGATGCTCGTCGTCGTCGCCAACGCCAAAGGCTCCGTTCCGCGCGAAGCCGGTGCGTGGATGATTGTCTCAGCGCAGCGCGCGACAGGCACCATTGGTGGCGGTCACCTTGAGTTGAAGTCCATCGAAATCGCGCGTTCGCTGATCGCGGGCGTCGCAACTTGCGCCACGGTACGGCAGTTTCCGCTCGGCCCGGCGCTCGGGCAATGTTGCGGCGGCGCAGTCGAAATTGCTTTCCTACCCGTCACTGCCAGCGATCGCGCGTGGCTCGATGAATTGCAGGAGGTTGAACGCATCGGCGGCACCTTCACGTTGTGCCGCACGCTCGATACCGGCTCGACGCTCGCGCTGCCGCTTACGTTCGATCCGTGGCATGTCTGGGTGTTCGGCGCGGGGCACGTCGGCAAAGCGATCGTCGACGTGCTTGGTGCGCTGCCATGCACGGTGACGTGGGTTGATTCGCGTGACGCGCAATTTCCTGCGGCGATGCCTGCGAACGCGGCGATCGTCGAAACGGACTCGCCCGCCGATGAAGTGCGCCACATTCCGCGTCGCGCGGACGTTTTGGTGCTCACGCATTCGCACGCGCTGGACTTGGAGATTTGCGCGGCGCTCATCGCACGCGACGACTTGGCGTACATAGGCGTGATCGGCTCCGAGACCAAAGCTGCGACATTTCGCAAGCGTTTCGAACAGCGCGGCCGTTCTGGCACCGAGATTGCTCGTATGATTTGCCCCATTGGGCAAGCGACATTGAAAAGCAAGCATCCGGGGGTGATCGCAGTGGGCGTGGCAGCAGATTTGATCGAGCGCAGACAGCTTTATGGCGTAAGCGACTGCCCGGCGGTCGTTGACGGTCGAATATGAAGATAGTCGACTATTCAATAAAACATGCTGCAACGACCGCCCACCTGTCGGCGGAGCGTAAAAGCTGTATGCGCACATATTTCTGTGGGAGCGGACTTGCCCGCGATACGCAATGGCCACAGAAAATCGCGGGCGAGCCCGCTCCCACATCCGAGAACGTGATCGCATGAACTCACCCCGACTCGATATCCGCCACGTCACAAAGCGCTATCCCTCTGTGGTCGCCAACGACGACGTAAGCCTCGCTGTCGGACCCGGCGAAATTCACGCAATCCTCGGCGAGAACGGCGCGGGCAAATCGACGCTGATGAAAATCATCTACGGTGCGGTCAAGCCCGACGAAGGTGAAGTGCTGTTTGACGGCAAGCCCTGCAAAATTCGCAATCCGCAAGAGGCGCGCGCGTTGGGCATCAGCATGGTGTTCCAGCACTTTTCGTTGTTCGAAACGGTGACGGTCGCCGAGAACATTTGGCTCGGTCTCGATAAGTCGCTCTCGCTCGCGACCGTGCGCGAACGCACGGTGCAAAAGGCGCAGGAATACGGACTCGACGTTGAGCCGGATCGGCCCGTGCATTCGCTCTCTGTCGGCGAGCGGCAACGCGTCGAAATTGTGCGCGCGCTGCTCACCGATCCAAAAGTATTGATCCTTGATGAGCCCACATCGGTGCTTACGCCGCAAGCGGTGCGACGTTTGTTTGTCACGCTGCGCAAGCTTGCCGAGAACGGTTGCAGCGTGCTCTACATCAGCCACAAGCTCGATGAAATCCGTGAGCTGTGCACCAATTGCACGGTGCTGCGCGGCGGCAAAGTCACCGGTAACGTGGACCCGCGAAACGAGAGCAACGCGTCGCTCTCGCGCTTGATGATCGGCGCGGAGCCGCCGAAATTGCAGCACCGCGAACAGCAAGCGGGCGCGGTGGCGTTCGCAGCGAGTGGCTTGACGCTCGCGGCAGATGATCCGTTTGGTGTGTCGCTTGAACGCATTGCGTTCGAGGTGCGCTCGGGCGAAATCGTTGGCATTGCTGGCGTATCGGGCAACGGACAACAGGAACTTTTGGCTGCTCTCTCAGGCGAAAGCACGCGCGCGCCAGCGGGCAGCGTCACGCTGTTCGGTAACGATATTTCCAAACGCAATCCACGCATTCGGCGTGCGAGCGGGCTGCATTTTGTTCCCGAAGAACGACTGGGTCGCGGCGCGGTGCCCACGATGTCGCTAGCGCAAAACACACTGCTCTCGCGCTCGCTGGAACTCGTCGGCAATCCGCCGCTCGGATGGATTTCGCCCGCCGCGATGGCCGGTATGGCGCAAGGCATCA
>Ga0209097_10004143_pt1 | contig 10817 bp, 8 predicted proteins | sample AD_UKC052_MetaG_FD_184419 | JGI IMG/M metagenome (GOLD analysis project Ga0209097, IMG submission 184419) | Active sludge microbial communities of municipal wastewater-treating anaerobic digesters from USA - AD_UKC052_MetaG (SPAdes) (version 2) | ecosystem: Engineered > Bioreactor > Anaerobic >... | reverse complement strand
TAGCTGCGCACCAGGCTGCCGTTGCGGTCGAACTCGTAGACCGAGGGGCCGTATTCGTCGCTGACCAGCAAGTGCCCGTTGCGCGGGTTGATGACGAAGCCCTCGGGGTCGAAGGACGTGCCGAGCACGCCGGGGTTCGCCGGCGCCAGCCCATTCAAGGCTTGGCCGCTGCTGCTGAACTTGATGGTCTGCGCGACCTGGAAGTTGGAGATTGCGCCGGTCAGCGGATGGACGTCCAGCGTGAAGCGCTGCACCCGCGTCTCGTATGACAGCGTGCCGCCGCCGGGGCCGCGGTCCGACAGGCCCCACCATTCGTTGCGGGTGCGGTCGTAGTACAGGTCGGAAAACATGCCCAGCCGGCCGTCGTTGACCAAGGTGCCGAACTGGTCACCGGTGCTGGCGGCGATGGTCAGGCCGTTGACGAAACTGGGTGCTGCCTGGGCGGCGCTGGCGGCTGCCAGGGCAGCCGCGATGGCAGTGATGGAACGGAACAGGGCGGTCATGGCAGGTTTCCCGGGTGTGTGCAGCGTGAAAACCTGCACGGTAGGAACCAACCATGACCGCCCCGTGACACCCACCCGAATCAGGGTGGATGGCCGCGTGTGATCCGTTCACACCACCGTCAACGTCACATCGATGTTGCCGCGCGTGGCGTTGCTGTACGGGCACACCTGGTGCGCGGCGGCCACCAGCTGCTCGGCAGCCGCGCGCTCGAAGCCCGGCAGCGTGATGGCCATGGCCACCTGGATGCCGAAGCCGCCCGGGATCGGGCCGATGCCCACGGTGCTGGTGATGCTGACATCGTCGGGCACCTTGATCTTCATGCCCGCGCCCACGGCTTTCATCGCGCCGATGAAGCAGGCGCTGTAGCCGGCGGCGAACAGCTGCTCGGGGTTGGTGCCGGCGCCGCCGGCGCCGCCCAGTTCACGCGGGGTGGACAGGTTGACGCTGAGCGCGCCGTCGGACGAGCTGGCGGTGCCGGTGCGGCCACCGGTGGCAGTGGCGGTGGCGGTGTAGAGGACCTTGTCGAGAGCCATGGCAGTTCCTTGGGTTGGGTGGGGACAGGGAAGGGAGCGGCCCGTGGATTCAGGGCCGGGGCGGGACGGCCACGCCGTCGGGCGGCGCGGCGGGGACGGATGCGCTGGCCTGCAGCTGGCGCCGCAGCTGGTGCAGCTGGGTGGCCAGCGCACCGATCTGCTGCAGATCGCAGGCGGTGGCACAGGCGATGGCCTGCGGCACCGCCATGGCCTGCGCACGCAGCGCAGCGCCGGCCGCGGTGAGGTGCAGCAGCACGCGGCGTTCGTCGGCCGCATCACGCTGGCGCTGCAGCAGGCCCAGGGCTTCCAGCCGCTTCAGCAGCGGCGTCAGCGTGCCGGAATCCAGCGTGAGCCGGTCGCCCAGCTGGCTGACGGTGATGCCATCGCCCTCCCACAGCACCAGCAGCACCAGGTATTGCGGGTAGGTGGTGCCCAGCGGGGCCAGCAGCGGCTTGTAGGCCTTGGTCATGGCCAGCGAGGCGGCATACAGCGCGAAGCACAGCTGGTGGTCCAGCGCCAGCCAGTCGGCGTGCGGGCTGGCGGTGGCAGGGGTGCGGCTGGCGCGTGGCATGACTGTAAGTATAGAACACAATTAAATTGTGTGCAATTTAATAGCTGAGGCGTAGGTCGCCGGCCGGCGGATGACCGGGGCCGTGTGTCCAGGGGCGCAGCGCCCGGCCGGCACAATGCCGCCATCGTCGGGTGCCCGGTCACCCGTCTGCCACCCGATGCCGCGGCCTGCTGCAGCCCTGCCATGACCGAGACTGACGCCCGCGCCGTGCTGCTGATGCGTTCCTGTGAGCAGGCATCCCTGGTGGCTGCCGACGACGCCGCCTGGGCCGGCCGCGAGGCACGGCGCCAGCTGGGTGCCGGCGCACCCCCCGATGCCTGGCTGGCCCGCCGCGCCACACTGGCGCTCGCACGCCTTGCCGAGCGCACGCCGGCACTGCGGCCGGCGCTGCAGGCCGCGTCGTCCGCGCCGCGGGCGGTCTGGGCGGTCTGGCTGCTGGCGGCGGCGCTGGGCTTCGGCCTGCTGGGCGACGGCCTGGGCCGGGCGCAGCAGATCAACCTGCTGGCGCTGCCGTTGCTGGGCCTGCTGGGCTGGAACCTGGGCGTGCTGCTGCTGGTGGCGGCCCGGGCCCTGCGGCCGCGCGGCGGGGTGTCGGTAGCGGGCCTGGGCGTGGCCCGCCTGGGCGCATGGCTGGCCCGGCGGGGGGCGGGCCAGGCGCTGCCGTCGACGCCGGCCCGGGCCGCGCTGCGCAGCTTCGCCGCTGACTGGCTGCTGCACAGCCAGGCCCTGCAGGCCGCCCGCAGCACCGCACTGCTGCATGCCGGTGCGGCCTGGCTGGGGCTGGGCGTGGTGGCGGCGCTGTACGCCCGCGGCCTGGTGTTCGACTACCGGGCGGGCTGGGACAGCACCTTCCTGCAGCCGGCGCAGGTGCAGGGCCTGTTGCAGGTGCTGCTGGGCCCGGCGTCTGCACTGGCCGGCCTGCCGCTGCCCGATGCCGCCACGCTGGCGGGCCTGCGTCTGGCCGCGGGCGGCGGCGAGGGGGCTGCGCCATGGATCCACCGCTGGGCGCTGACGCTGCTGCTGGCGGTGGTGCTGCCGCGCTCGGCGCTGGCGGGCTGGGGCTGGTGGCGTGCCCGTCGGCTGGCGGCCGATCTGCCATGCCCCGACGACCCGGAACTGCAGCGCCTGGTGCAGGCCGAAGCGGCTGGCCACGCCGGCAGTGCCGCGCCGCGTGGGGTGGTGGTGCTGCCCTACAGCTTCCGGCTCGACCCGGTCCGCCAGGCTGCGGTGGCACCTGCGCTGGCCACCTGGCTCGGCCCCGGCCTGCAGTGCCACCTGCAGCCGGGCCTGGCCCTGGGCGATGAAGATCAGCCAGCGCAGTGGCTGCCGGCTGCGCTGGGCCGGTTGGCGGCCGATGCCACTGGCCACGGTGCACAGGCGCCGCTGCTGGTGCTGCTGTTCGCGCTGACCGCCACCCCCGAGCGGGAGAGCCACGGCGCGGTGGTGCAGGCCGTGGTGCAGGCCCTGGCCGCGCTGCCGGCACCGCGGCCGCAACTGCGGGTGGCCGTCGACACCGCCGGTTACCGGCAGCGTCTGCCCGGCCCCGACGGCGACGAGCGCCTGGCCCAGCGCCGCGCGGCCTGGGAGGCCCTGCTGCTGGGCGTGGGCGTGGTACCGGGCTTCATCGAGCTGGCCGCCCCGTCGGGCGTGGCATGACGGGCAGCGCATGACCGGCACCGTCTCGATCAGCCTGGTCTCGCACACCAATGCGGGCAAGACGACGCTGGCGCGCACCCTGCTGGGCCGCGACGTGGGCACCGTGCGCGATGCCGCCCATGTCACCGAGGTGGCCGAGCCGCACCTGCTGGCCGAATCACCCAACGGCGACCGTCTGCTGCTGTGGGACACGCCCGGCTTCGGTGACAGCCTGCGCCTGGCGCGCCGGCTGGCGCAGGCCGGCAACCCGCTGGGCTGGGTGCTGACCGAGGTGTGGGACCGCTGGCGCGATCGGCCGTTCTGGGCCAGCCAGCGCGCCATCCGCCATGTGCTGGGCGAGACCGATGTGGCGCTGTATCTCGTCAATGCCGCCGAGCAACCCGAGGACGCCGGTTACCTGGCGCCCGAACTGCAGGTGCTGGGCCTGCTGGGCAAGCCGGTGGTGGTGCTGCTGAACCAGCTGGGCCCGCCCGGCAGTGCCGCAGCCGAGGCGCAGCAGCTGCAGCAATGGCAGGCGCACCTGGCGGCGCTGGCAGCCCAACCTGGCTGCGCACCGGTGCAGGCGGTGCTGCCGCTGGATGCCTTCGCCCGTTGCTGGGTGCAGGAGGGCGTGCTGCTGCAGGCGGTGGCTACCGCGCTGCCGTCCGAGCGCCAGCCCGCCATGCAGCGGCTGTCGGCCGCCTGGGCTGCACGCCAGCAGACGGTGTGGCGCCAGGCCATGCAGCTGCTGGCCGGCCGCCTGGCCCGGGCCGCCGCCGACCGCGAGGCCCTGCCCGATGCCGGCTGGCGCGCCCCGCTGCAGCGCCTGGCCGCCGGCCTGGGCCAGGCGCTGGGCCTGCCGCCGGGCGCCGATGCCGATCCGCAGGCCCGCGCCATGGCCGCGCTGGCGGCCCGGCTCGATGCCGACATCCGCCAGGGCACCGACGCGCTGATCCAGTTGCACGGCCTGGCCGGCCAGGCCAGCGGCGAGGTGCTGGACCAGCTGGCCCGGCACTTTGCCCGCCGCATGCCGGTGGACGAGGGCCGCGCTGCGCTGTGGGGCGGCGCGGTGGCCGGCGCGCTGGCCGGGCTGAAGGCCGACATCGCCAGCGGTGGCCTCACGCTGGGTGGCGGCCTGCTGGCCGGTGGGGTGCTGGGCGCGCTGGGTGCGGCGGGCGCGGCGCGGGGCGTCAACCGGCTGCGCGGTGTGCGTGAACCCCTGCTGGCCTGGGACGACGCAGTGCTGGACGGCCTGCTGCGCGCCGCGTTGCTGGGCTACCTGGCGGTGGCACACCACGGCCGCGGGCGGGGCGATTGGCAGGCCAGTGAGCCGCCCGCCGCCTGGGGTGAGGCCGTGGATGCCGCGCTGGCCACCCGCCGCGCGGCCGTGCATGCGCTGTGGCAACGGCGGGCCGACTGGCTGGCCGATGCGCCCGCGGCTGTGGATCTGGACCGTTGGCAGGCCGAGGTGGGTGCGCTGCTGGCCGAGGCCAGTGCCGACGTCCTGCGGCAGCTGTACCCCGAAGGCACGCGTGTGGCGGCGCTCTGACCCACCGCAAGCCAGGCCGGCGCCAGGCGCTCAGCCTGCGGCGTCATAGGCCAGGCGCAGCCACAAGACCAGGTCTGCATCGATGTCGGTCGCTTGCGTGAGGCGCGTCGTGGCCTGGCACATGCCCCCGGGCGGCTGCGGTTTCAGCCGCGGATGGGCCGGCAGATCCTTGGCGTTCAGGCCGATTTCCAGGCTGTCCTTGGTGGCCGGCCCGATCATCGCGAACTGCTTCCTGCGGCGCAGGCTGACATAGGCCTTCTTGGGCGCTTCGTCGAACGGGCCGAAGCCCCGGACGCGGGCCATCACGGCATCGTGCAGCGGGCGAAGTGCGGACTTGGCACCGCTGTAGAGGGTGTCCAGCGGATTGTCGGCCGTCGCAGGCGGGGCGTTCGTGGGCGCGCCGCCTGCGAGGTCGGGCATCGGTTTGCCGATGAGCAGCGCGACAGCATTGGCATCGCCGTAGCCGACCTTGAAGTGTTCCATCAGCCAGCTGCGCCGCTCACCGTGCTTGGCCGCACCACTGGCCACGACGGCATCCTGCAGTTCGGCGATCGATTTGCCGGTGCGGGACTGGATGTTCTTCAGCTGGGTGATCGTGGCGGCTGCGGGGTCGGCCATGGCGGTCTCCTGACATGCTGGCGCGCAGGGGTTGTGCGTCCCCGCATGATGCGCGCCGGCACGGCAATCGGCCAGTGCCGGCGCCGTTCGCCGTTCACCGCAGGCCTCGGCCAGCTTGGGCCCGCCCGCGGCACCCCGCTGATCCGGGGTCAGCCCGCCTCGCCAGTGATCGCCTCGATCTCGGACTGCAGTTCCAGCCAGCGCTCTTCCAGCATGGCCACCTCGGCGCTCAGGTGGTTCAGGCGGCGGCCGGTCTCGGCGATGTCGGGGCCGCTGAGCTTGCCGCTGGCCAGTTGCACTTCCAGCGCTGTGCGCTCAGCCGCCAGCTTCTCCATGCGGGCATCGATCTGCTGCACCTCGGCGCGCAGCGGGCGGGTGCGGTTGGCGATCAGGTTGCGCTGCTGGCCGCTCTGCTTGCGGTCTTGCGGGTTGTCGCGCTTGAAGGCGCCGGGGCTCTTCACATCAGGCGCGCTGGCGCGGGCCACGGCCTTGGGGCTGGGCGCCGCAGCGGCCGGCGCAGGCGCAGCCGACAGGATCGGCGCCGGCCCGGGCACCGGCGGCGGCGGCAGGCCGCGGGCGTTGGCGCGGCTCACGTCCAGCAGCCACTTCTGGTAGTCGTCCAGGTCGCCATCGAAGGGCAGCACGCCGCCTGACGTGACCAGCCAGAACTCGTCGCACACCTCGCGCAGCAGGGCGCGGTCGTGGCTGACCAGCATCACCGAGCCTTCGAACTCGTTGAGCGCGATGCTCAGCGCCTCGCGGGTGTTCAGGTCCAGGTGGTTGGTGGGTTCGTCCAGCAGCAGCAGGTTGGGCTTGCCCCAGACGATGGTGGCCATCACCAGGCGCGCGCGTTCGCCGCCCGACAGCGTGCCCACCTTCTGGTGCACCATGTCGCCGGCAAAGCGGAACTGGCCGAGGAAGTTGCGCAGCTCCTGCTCACGCGCCTCCTGCCCTGTGGCACCGCTTTCTCGCGCCAGGCGCACCATGCGCTGCATCGGCGTGTCGTCTTCGCTCAGCAGGTCCAGCTCCTGCTGGGCGAAGTAGCCCACCGCCAGGCCCTTGCCCTCGGCAAACTCGCCGCCCAGCGGCTGCAGCGCATGGGCGATGGTCTTGACCAGCGTGCTCTTGCCCTGGCCGTTGGCGCCCAGGATACCGATGCGCTGCCCGGCCATCACGCTGCGGGTGATGTGCCGCACGATGGTGACCGGCGGCTGGCCGGCCTCCAGCGCCGGGTAGCCGCAGCTCAGCTCACGCATCGTCAGCATCGGGTTGGGCAGGTTCTGCGGCTGGCGGAATGTGAACTCGAACTCCGCGTCCACCAGCACCGGGCCCAGCTTGACCATGCGGTCCAGCGCCTTCACCCGGCTCTGCGCCTGCTTGGCCTTGCTGGCCTTGGCCTTGAAGCGGTCGATGAAGCGCTGCAGGTGGGCGATCTTCTCCTGCTGCTTGCCGAAGGCGGCCTGGGCCTGCTCCAGCCGCTCGGCGCGCATGGTCTCGAAGGCGGTGTAGTTGCCGCCATAACGCGTGAGTTGCGCGTTGTCCAGGTGCACCGTGACGCTGGTGATCGCGTCGAGAAACTCGCGGTCGTGGCTGATCACGATCATCAGCCCCTGGTAGCGCTTGAGCCAGCCTTCCAGCCACACCAGCGCGTCCAGGTCCAGGTGGTTGGTGGGCTCGTCCAGCAGCAGCAGGTCGGCCGGGCACATCAGCGCGCGGGCCAGCTGCAGGCGCATGCGCCAGCCGCCCGAGAAGCTGTTGACCGGTGCATCCAGCTGATCGGTGCGGAAGCCCAGGCCCAGCAGCAGCGCCTGGGCGCGGGAGGCGGCGTCGAAGGTGCCGGCCTGCTCCAGCAGCACATAGGCCTCGCCGATGGCATGGCCGTCTTCGGCGTCCTCCGCCGCCGCCAGCGCGGCACGGGCTTCCATCAGCGGCAGGTCGCCTTCCAGCACGAAGTCGGTGGCGCCCTGCGATGTCTCGGGCATGTTCTGCGCCACCTCGCCCAGGCGCCAGGTGGGCGGCATCTCCAGATCACCCGCATCGGCCTGAAGCCGGTTGGCGATGAGCGAAAACAGGCTGGACTTGCCCGCGCCGTTGCGCCCCACCAGGCCCACCTTCTCGCCGGGGTTCAGGGTCACGCTGGCGTTCTGCAACACCACCTTGACGCCGCGGCGCAGCGTCAGGTTCTTCAACTGGATCATGGGGAGAGGGGCAGGGTGGAGGGCAGGGCGGTCAAGGCAGTGCGGGTGAGCAGCAGCACCTGGTCGTCGCCGGCGCTGGTGGGCAGCCACACCACGTCCAGCGTGGGGAAGGCGGCATCGAAATGCGGCCGTTCGTGGCCGATCTCCAGCACCAGCACGCCGTCGGGGGTGAGGTGCTGCGCCGCTTCACGCAGCAGGCGGCGGATGAAGTCCATGCCGTCGGCGCCACCGGCCAGGGCCAGGGCGGGCTCGGCGTTGAACTCGGCCGGCAGCGCGTCCATCGACGCCTGGTTGACGTACGGCGGGTTGCACAGGATCAGGTCATAGGCCCGGCCGGCCACTGCCGCCAGGCCGTCGCCGCAGTGCAGGGTGATGCGGTCGGCCAGCTGGTGACGGTCGATGTTCAGCCGGGCCACGGCCAGCGCGTCGGCGCTGAGGTCGGCAGCGTCCACCGTCACCTCGGGCCAGGCCATCGCGGCCAGGACCGCCAGGCTGCCGTTGCCGGTGCACAGGTCCAGCACGCGGCGGGTGCGGTCGCTCAGCCAGGCGTCGATGCTGCCCTCGGCCAGGGGCTCGGCGATCAGCGAGCGCGGGATGATGCAGCGCGCATCCACGGTGAAGGGCACGCCCTGCAGCCAGGCCTCGCCGGTCAGGTAGGCCGCAGGCTGGCGGGTGCTGATGCGCTGGTCGATCAGCGCGTGCACGGCGGCCAGGTGGACATCGTCCACCTCCAGCTCTTCCACGGCGTCCAGCGCGTCCAGCGGCATCTGCAGGCGCCACAGCACCAGCCAGGCGGCTTCGTCGAAGGCATTGGTGGTGCCCTGCCCAAATGAAACGCCCGCCTCGGTGAGGCGGGCGCTGCAGGCCTCGATCAACTCGATCACAGTCACGTGAGCAACGCCTCCAGCGTGCGCAGGTAGATGTTCTTCAGCGGCGTGATGTCGGCCACCCGCACGCATTCGTCCACCTTGTGGATGGTGGCGTTGATCGGGCCGAACTCGACCACCTGTTCGCAGATGGGCGCGATGTAGCGGCCGTCGCTGGTGCCGCCGGTGGTGCTCAGCACCGGGCGGATGCCGCACTCCGCCTCGATGGCATCGCTTAGCGCTTGGCTGAGGCTGCCCGGGCGGGTGAGGAAGGGCGAGCCGCCCAGCGTCCAGGCCAGGGTGTACTCCAACCCGTGCTGCTGCAGCACGGCGTCGACGCGGGCCTTCAGGCTGTCGGGCGTGCTCTCGGTCGAGAAGCGGAAGTTGAAGTCCACCTCCACCGTGCCGGGGATGACATTCAAGGCGCCGGTTCCGGCGTGGATGTTGCTGACCTGCCAGGTGGTCGGCGGGAAGTGGTCGTTGCCGTCGTCCCAGGTGGTGGCGGCCAGTGCGGCCAGCGCGGGCGCCAGCTGGTGGATGGGGTTGCGCGCCAGCTGCGGGTAGGCCACATGGCCCTGCACGCCGCGCACCGTGAGGCGCGCCGACAGCGACCCGCGGCGGCCGTTCTTCACCATGTCGCCCAGCCGGTCGACCGACGTGGGCTCGCCGACGATGCAGCAGTCCAGCCGCTCGCCACGCGCCTGCAGCGCCTGCACCACCCGCACCGTGCCGTCGGTGCTGGGGCCTTCCTCGTCGCTGGTGAACAGCAGGGCCAGGCTGCCGGCATGCTGGGCATGGGCGCGCACGAACTCCTCGGCCGCCACCGTCATCGCGGCGATCGATGTCTTCATGTCGGCGGCGCCGCGGCCGTACAGCAGGCCATCCCGGTGGCTGGGCACGAAGGGGTCGCTGGTCCAGGCGGCCAGCGGGCCGGTGGGCACCACATCGGTGTGGCCGGCCAGCACCACGGTGGGCCCGGGCCGGCTGCCGCGGTGCACCGCCCACAGGTTGGTGACGCGGAAGCTGTCGGGCCCGCACAGCAGCGTCTCGCAGGCAAAGCCCAGCGGTGCCAGGCGTTCGGTCACCAGGGCCTGGCAGCCGGCGTCGTCGGGCGTGACCGAGCGGCGGGCGATCAGTTGTTCCAGCAGGCGCAGCGTGGCCAGGTCGTCGGTCATCGCGGTCATCGGGTGAGGCGCTCAGGCCGTCAGGGTGGGAAAGCCGCCGCCGCGGCGGGGCACGAAGCCATCGGGCACCACGTCGATGATGAAGTCGGTGTACTCGGGCACGTCGTCGTCGTCGCCCATCTTGCGCTGCGTGGCGCGCGAGACGGGGCCGGCCTCGTTCTGCAGCCGCCAGATCAGGTTGGTGACGGAGTCGGCATGGGCCAGGCCTTCGTCGCGGCTGATGGTGCCGTTGCGGATCATGCGGGCCAGCGCCTCTTCGAAGCTGCAGGAGCCGTCGGCCATCGATTTCTCCATCGCTTCCTTGACGCCGACGAAATCACCCTTCTCGATCAGCTCGGCCACCAGGTTGGTGTTGAGCAGCACTTCCACCGCCGGAATGCGCCCGCCCGCTTCGGCCCGCAGCAGCCGCTGCGAGACGATGGCGCGCAGGCCGGCCGCCAGGTCGCCCAGCAGCACCGGCCGGGCCTCGGGCGTGTAGAACGACAGGATGCGGCCCAGCGCGTGGTGGCTGTTGTTGGCATGCAGCGTGGCCAGCACCAGGTGGCCCGACAGCGCATAACTGAGCGCGGCGCTCATGGTCTCGCGGTCGCGGATCTCGCCGATCAGGATGCAGTCGGGGCTTTGCCGCAACGCGTTCTTCAGCGCGATCTGCAGGCTCTCGGTGTCGCGGCCCACCTCGCGCTGGTTGACCACGCACTTCTTGCTGCTGAAGAGGAACTCGATCGGCTCCTCGATGGTGAGGATGTGGCCGGGCAGGGTGCGGTTGCGCAGCTCCAGCATCGACGCCAGCGTGGTGCTCTTGCCCGAGCCGGTGGCGCCCACCATCAGGATCAGGCCGCGCTTTTCCAGCACCAGCTGGCCCAGCAGGTCGGGCACGTTCAGCGTGTCGAGCGACGGGATCACATGCGGGATGTGGCGCACCACGCCGGCAATCGAGCCGCGCTGTTTGAAGGCCGAGATGCGGAAGCTGCCCACCCGGTCGATGGCCACGGCCAGGTTCAGCTCGCCGGTGTCGTCCAGCTCTTCCAGCTGCTGCGGGCTCAGCACCTCGGCCAGCAGCTGGCGCGGCTGCTGCGGTGTCAGCACCTGGTCGCTCAGCTGCAGCATCTGGCCGTGGATCTTGATCAGCACCGGCATGTTGGCCGACAGGAACACATCC
>Ga0209097_10004132_pt1 | contig 10831 bp, 10 predicted proteins | sample AD_UKC052_MetaG_FD_184419 | JGI IMG/M metagenome (GOLD analysis project Ga0209097, IMG submission 184419) | Active sludge microbial communities of municipal wastewater-treating anaerobic digesters from USA - AD_UKC052_MetaG (SPAdes) (version 2) | ecosystem: Engineered > Bioreactor > Anaerobic >... | reverse complement strand
CGACTACACTGGAGGCGCATTTCCGCGGCTGAAAAGCCGCGGCTCCATTGAAGCCCGGTTGGGGTAGACCGCTGGACGTTGCAAGGGTTATTTCCGCGGCTGAAAAGCCGCGGCTCCATTGAAGCCGAGACTGTGGTGAACCTGTCGTCTTGTCCTGCCAAATTTCCGCGGCTGAAAAGCCGCGGCTCCATTGAAGCGTCGTACTTTACTACTAACCCGTCAATCGCTGCTGCTATTTCCGCGGCTGAAAAGCCGCGGCTCCATTGAAGCGAACATGGCAAAGAAGAATGATCTGATTGATATGACTATTTCCGCGGCTGAAAAGCCGCGGCTCCATTGAAGCCTTGCCGTTCCCGACCGGGAAAGGGACAGGCTTCTCGTCATTTCCGCGGCTGAAAAGCCGCGGCTCCATTGAAGCAAGAATTGTGGATATGTCTATTCACAAAGTGAAGATTTATTTCCGCGGCTGAAAAGCCGCGGCTCCATTGAAGCCCTCCGATGATCCAGACACTCGCTGCAAACCTGTCAAACATTTCCGCGGCTGAAAAGCCGCGGCTCCATTGAAGCATATCACTGCTACGTCTGCTGCTGACGCTCTTATCATTTCCGCGGCTGAAAAGCCGCGGCTCCATTGAAGCGGGTGACGATCCGGACCCGGCAGTCTTTGGCTCTGAGAATTTCCGCGGCTGAAAAGCCGCGGCTCCATTGAAGCCAGTCTTGGCGGCCCTGGGCCTTCCTTTTAGCAGACATTTCCGCGGCTGAAAAGCCGCGGCTCCATTGAAGCCGACAGTCTTCATCTCATCTTGCGTGACAGCCATCTCATTTCCGCGGCTGAAAAGCCGCGGCTCCATTGAAGCACAGTCAACGGCGGTTTGTTTGCAATCGGATCTTTATTTCCGCGGCTGAAAAGCCGCGGCTCCATTGAAGCATGAAGATCAGACGTATGGAGAACGGAGACACAATGTTATTTCCGCGGCTGAAAAGCCGCGGCTCCATTGAAGCTTGGAAAAGAAGAGGCTATCTATAAGTATCTTGCAAAGATTTCCGCGGCTGAAAAGCCGCGGCTCCATTGAAGCGGCAAAATACCACGTGCATCCTGGGCAGCAATCCCTTTATTTCCGCGGCTGAAAAGCCGCGGCTCCATTGAAGCGGCTTCCTTGTACGCCCTCGTGATCCCGGTATACAGCTATTTCCGCGGCTGAAAAGCCGCGGCTCCATTGAAGCTAATGATCGGGCTTTTATCGAGCCTCGATGACAAGGATTTCCGCGGCTGAAAAGCCGCGGCTCCATTGAAGCAAGACTTTTTGTTACTGCCGGAACATATTGTCAAGAAGATTTCCGCGGCTGAAAAGCCGCGGCTCCATTGAAGCAAGCAAATCTGAAACACCTGTTATTGGATCCACTGGCCATTTCCGCGGCTGAAAAGCCGCGGCTCCATTGAAGCGGAATTCTTGGCTGTATGGAATGTCAATCTTGCCGGAAATTTCCGCGGCTGAAAAGCCGCGGCTCCATTGAAGCTCCAGTAGTGAGGTCAATCGGGGTTCCGGCTTCGTCCATTTCCGCGGCTGAAAAGCCGCGGCTCCATTGAAGCAAGGCTGTCAGCTCCGGGGATGCGATCACCTGCCGGATTTCCGCGGCTGAAAAGCCGCGGCTCCATTGAAGCCCTGATGCCAGGGGACTGTTGCACGCAATCACGCGTGTATTTCCGCGGCTGAAAAGCCGCGGCTCCATTGAAGCCTGAGAGAGGTGTCAGTACAGATTGAGACTGATTTATTTCCGCGGCTGAAAAGCCGCGGCTCCATTGAAGCTCACCCAGAACACGAAAACGAGTAAAAAACATTCCAAATTTCCGCGGCTGAAAAGCCGCGGCTCCATTGAAGCTAGAACTGTACCGAAAAACGACCGTTTTTTGATACAGATTTCCGCGGCTGAAAAGCCGCGGCTCCATTGAAGCACACTAAGGTCTCCATCTACCCCCCCCCGTTGCGAATATTTCCGCGGCTGAAAAGCCGCGGCTCCATTGAAGCTGAGGCGCGGGCATGGATATAGAACTGCAGACGATATTTCCGCGGCTGAAAAGCCGCGGCTCCATTGAAGCTTCAGGCTTCAATTCAATCCCGACAAATCTCCGGCCATTTCCGCGGCTGAAAAGCCGCGGCTCCATTGAAGCTACATCAAGGAAGCGCTCGAAGAATATGCGCAAACATTTCCGCGGCTGAAAAGCCGCGGCTCCATTGAAGCTTACAATAAACACTTGTTCAATCCTTCCCCGCTTCACCTGATTTCCGCGGCTGAAAAGCCGCGGCTCCATTGAAGCAAGAAAAGCGGCCGTCAGGTAGTCCGCGTATTCAGATTTCCGCGGCTGAAAAGCCGCGGCTCCATTGAAGCAAGTTTTTGTCAATGATACGGTAGGGAACAAAGAAATATTTCCGCGGCTGAAAAGCCGCGGCTCCATTGAAGCAGGCAATAGGGGATATAAAGACTTACGCTAATATGAGCATTTCCGCGGCTGAAAAGCCGCGGCTCCATTGAAGCATCTCAGCAGTGACCTTTCCCTCTTCGAGCGTCAGACCATTTCCGCGGCTGAAAAGCCGCGGCTCCATTGAAGCTGCTGATAGCGCGTGGGATGCAGCAAGGGAGTTTGTGATTTCCGCGGCTGAAAAGCCGCGGCTCCATTGAAGCTATATAAGTATATAAACATGGTGAATATATCACCTGAATTTCCGCGGCTGAAAAGCCGCGGCTCCATTGAAGCGACTGACAACACTCGAGTATAGCAGAGCTTTGCGCGCGATTTCCGCGGCTGAAAAGCCGCGGCTCCATTGAAGCGGCACGCTCCAGCTTTGCCAGTTCGTCGAGATATTCCAATTTCCGCGGCTGAAAAGCCGCGGCTCCATTGAAGCTAGACGACCCCAGGCCCTGGCCATCATAGATGCGTCTATTTCCGCGGCTGAAAAGCCGCGGCTCCATTGAAGCTCACAGGGAAAATGTCCGAAGAGGTCGCCAAGAAAATGATTTCCGCGGCTGAAAAGCCGCGGCTCCATTGAAGCAGATCGTCCAGATCATCAATCCAAAGTGGTGGGTGATTTCCGCGGCTGAAAAGCCGCGGCTCCATTGAAGCGGAAGCCTACAAGGTATTTCGCGGGAAGCTGACGCACATTTCCGCGGCTGAAAAGCCGCGGCTCCATTGAAGCTATGGAGGGCCAGAGCAGGCCGTCCAACGGACGACCCATTTCCGCGGCTGAAAAGCCGCGGCTCCATTGAAGCGGGTATGCAGATATTGAAGACGGGGATGTTATTCTTGATTTCCGCGGCTGAAAAGCCGCGGCTCCATTGAAGCTGTGTACCACGTGTGTCCGTTGTCTCGTGATATTGCATTTCCGCGGCTGAAAAGCCGCGGCTCCATTGAAGCTATGATCTGGCGGCATGATGAGCCGAAGACAGCCAGATTTCCGCGGCTGAAAAGCCGCGGCTCCATTGAAGCTATCGACTGGCTTGTCACTGATCCGACTTGTACGTTCCCATTTCTGCGGCTGAAAAGCCGCGGCTCCATTGAAGCACGCCATGCTAAGAGGAGTTATGACTATGAGTAGGGTAATTTCCGCGGCTGAAAAGCCGCGGCTCCATTGAAGCATGCTTTCGACTGCGATAGAACCGACGAGCTTCTCGATTTCCGCGGCTGAAAAGCCGCGGCTCCATTGAAGCACTGGAGTAAGACGAAGGCCGGGGTTGACCCGAACTACCCATTTCCGCGGCTGAAAAGCCGCGGCTCCATTGAAGCCGGGATGAACAAACACCACATGGCAGTATTCGCCAGGATTTCCGCGGCTGAAAAGCCGCGGCTCCATTGAAGCTGCCTGCTGAATGCCGAGACGATCCGCAATGCTCACATTTCCGCGGCTGAAAAGCCGCGGCTCCATTGAAGCTGGATTGCTTGTGTATCTTGTCGCCTCTCTAGCCATATTTCCGCGGCTGAAAAGCCGCGGCTCCATTGAAGCCCGAGACTTGGGGAAAATATCGGTACGCAGTAGAAAAATTTCCGCGGCTCCATTGAAGCACAATCGCCGCCCAAACCGGCTTTTCTCCCGAAGACCTCGAGCTGGTCTGGAAGGCCCTGTAGGAAATGTTCGAGCATGACCACTCGGCAGCCCGTGACCTGATGTGCACGCGACGGCTCCTGATCTTCGAGCACGGATCAGCCCTCGGCAACAAACCCGTCCACGAGCTCTTTGAGCGCGTTGCCTGCTGGTGCACGACCGAGGCCCCGGCGCGCGAATTCAGCGACTACGAGGTACTACTGGATGGCAAACCCCTCAAGGGAATCATAATCAAACTCACGGTGGAGTAGCTGCCTGGTCGGATTTATACTGGATACCGAGGTCTCGTGCCTCCGTATCCATATCCGAAGGAGACAGCCATGATCAAGAAGACCCTGCATCCCAAAGACACGCACCTCGTGATCGAGAGCCCCCGGGACCTGGTGAACAAGGATCTGAGGTTCTCCATCGAAGAGGTAAAGACGGGGCTCGCGGATTGACAATCTGCAGCGATTCTGCGACCAATTCAGGTTAGAAGTGCGGGCGTTGGCGATCAACCGGGACGATCTGCATGAACGGTAGGGCGTTCTTCGATTCGAACATCTGCATCTATTGTTTCGACACCGATCCCGGACGGCAAACCGCTAGCAGAGACCGTGATCGAAATCGCGGTAGCGTGAATCCTGCAAGAGGGTGTATGATTGGGAAATGGGAAGAGTATTATCCACATATTCCTACCCGAGGATGACGCCATGCACATGATTGTCAAGGCCGAAAACGGTACGCTCATCATCCCTGTGCCTGCCGAATGGGACGGCAAAGAGCTGGACGTTGAGATCAAACCGGCCAGTGTCGCGGATGCCATTCTCGAGTCGCTTGATAAAGCGACCGGGGGAAAAAGAATTGACACTTCGGGTTGGAAGTTCAACAGGGACGAGATCCATGAAAGAGAAAAGTTTTGAAGTACAGTAATTCATGTCTGGATCCCGATAATGCAGATATCATCATCGTAGCTGTCCACTCCCCGAAAGGCGGCCAGTTCATGATGTATTCCGTCAACAAACCCTTGGATGGAAGCCTCCCTTGCACGTAACAAGAGCGGCATGAGGCAGGTTGTCTCAAAATCTTCCTTGTCAAACGTTGTATCATCATAACGGACTGCTTCGGTCAGTCCATCCGTATAGAGCAAGAGCCGTCCATTTTCGGGCAATTTGAGGCGACTGTTTGAATAGGCCCGTCCGCGCTTCTTCATCTCTTCGTTGGGGACCATGCAGAGTGGATAACTGCGACCGCGCGAATCAACCATTTTTGCAGAGCCACCCTGCTGCACACAAGGATCGGGATGACCCGCGCTCGAGTAGACAAACTCCCGGGTCTTGAAATTCATGATTCCGTACAAGGCCGTGATAAAATGGCCCGAGACCTGATCAAAAAGGGCCCGATTGAGTGATGTGAGCAATACGGCGGGATCGTTCGTCGCACTGGAGAACTGGCTGAAATAACTTTTGATCATGGAGGTAATCAGGGCAGCCGGCACGCCATGACCCGAGACATCGCTGATAAAGATTCCGATACGGTCATCTCCGTAGCGCGCGAAATCAAAAAAGTCTCCGCCAACATGTTCCATGGAGCGATAAAAGCAGGCAATACGCGGATCGGGATTGCCTTCGGGCATCAGCTTTTGCTGCATCACCCTTGCGATGGCAAGCTCTGCTTCCATGACTTCAGTCTTGTGCCTGAGTGCGATCTGCTCCTGCTGCAGTTTCGCTTTGGCCTTTTGCAGCTTTTTGTTGAGGTTGTTTTTTTCCTGCAATTCTTTTTCATTGAGCTTCATGCGTTCTTCAATAATTGTAAATGAAACCAGGATGAAACCGGCACAGGTGACAAAGAGCAGAAGATCCGTAAAAATCTCCCTCGTCATGACTGGACCGGAAACCCACTTGCCGCTCTGGAACTTGACAAACACGAAGACCAGAATGGCGACAAAGCTTTCGATGATATAGACAATCAGATGCAGCCTGCGAATGGCAATCAGGCCAATAAAGGCAAGGATCACACAATAGCTCACAACAAGGCGTCCCAGTTCGAGCCCGCGAGGTGTGCTGTACAGGTGTATGAAAAAAATGGCAACAGGTCCGGCCAGGGTGACAAACTGGATCGCCGTCCCGTATTTATTCCTTCGCAACAACCATAAACTATAGAGGACACAGAAGGCGGTCAGGAAGAGAATGCCGATCGTGATGGCCACGCCCAGTGGGTCGTCAATAATGAAGAGTGGCGGAACTGAAAATATGATCAGAATCAGGATAATGCACGAGCCAAGGAGGTGCCCCTTGGTCTTGCGCTGAATTTCCATTGAAGATTTGCTGTATGGTGCCAAAAAATAGTTGAAAAAAGCCTGCAGCATGCATCTCCCCTGCGCTCTCTCGTTCCGTCGATATATTATGGTATCCTGTGTTCCAGTACCACGCAAGCAATTTCACAAAGAGCCGCGGGGAATGGAACTGGCTTGTGGATTATCCTGAACGCGAGGACGAATATATGCTGTTTCAGCCTTGTTGACAATCGCTACATACTATTCGTACAATGACATAGTCAAGGGCGTGCCCGGTGTTCGCGAAATTGTATTGGAAGGAGTGTCTCTGGTGCAACAGGGCGAAATTTTCTGGAGCCCTTCGTGATTGGCATCCGCTCTCTGGCCGGCTTTGCGGCCAGAATATTGATTTGCGGAGATTGTTGGCGATGAAACACATTCTGGAGGTGGATGAATATGGCTGGAATCAGTGACAAGGATAGATTCATCAAGCTCGTGCCGGAAGATGGCAGCACTGTCGGAAATTTTACGTTGAAAAAGAGTCTTGGCTGGGATGATGACAAGTATTGGAGTGTGCGAGACGAGCTTGTCAGTGATGGACTGATTTCAATAGGTCGGGGCAAGGGTGGTTCAGTCTACAGGCTTGCTGTGTCGCCAGTGGGCGAAACGGAAGTTGCGGGAAAATACAAAAGCGAGAATTCCCTGTACGAGCCATTTTTGAAAGTCATCAGCACATTCTTTATCAAAGACAAGAAGATAAAAAACTTCGTTTGCCAGAAAACAGCATACCAGGGAAAAAAGAAGACAGGCGGGAAATGGACGAGGCCGGATATCGCCATGGTTTCCGTTGATACGTATTCGTATTTGCCGGGCAAATTTCTGGATATAACGAGTTTTGAATTGAAGACATGGGAGGATTTCAATGTTGCCGGTGTTTTCGAGACAGCGGCGCATTCCAAATTCGCGACAAAAAGTTACTATGTCGCGTATTTGCCCGATGATTGGGATCCGGAAAATGTTGAACATGTCCGTATCAAGTCGGAATGCGAGCGTTTTGGTGTTGGCCTGATGTGTTTTTCTGACCCTGAACAATACGAGACGTATGAAATCCTTGTCGAGCCTGAAAGACGGATGCCTGATCCGGCCGATATGGACCAGTTTATCAATATCCAGATCGACGATGCGAACAAGCGGAAATTGAGCGAGTTTTTGCATTGAATATTTTTCAGGCATGGATGAGCTGTACCACATGAGGGGGGCAGACAGTGATCTGCGATTCCTTCGCGCTCGTGTCGGCTCTCCGCTGGACGGACGTTGTTCATCAAAAACAGTCACAGGGTGTGGGCATCCTTGCAGCGCTTCCCGGTGCATCCTGCACAGTCACGGCACACCCTGATACTCAGGCAACGTGTGCAAGCGATTGCGCGTCAGGCCAAACCTCTTGAGCACTGTCGCCTGCAGTGCTATCATGGCTGCGGATCGGTTGGGTCATGAACTGGGGAGGCTGCCATGTCACGTATGTCGATCAAGAGCAGGCTTGTCGCGAGCTTTACCGGCATCATCGCTGTCCTGGTCATTGCGCTTTTGCTGCTCGTTTTTGTGTCATACAAAAGTACCCTTGATGACGAACTGCGCAAAAACGGCAGGGTCAATATCTCCGAGCTTTCGCTCGAACTTGTCAACTGGTTTGCTCCGCGGATGCAGCAGCTCGAAACGTTTGAATCCCTGCTTTCAAGCGGAGTTTGTTTGACCCCCCGGGATCTTTTGCCGGCCTTCAAAATGCAGATGACCCGGGATGCGGAGACAACCAGCATCTATTATTGCACCAGACAGCACTACCGCAAGGGTGGTGATTTTGTGGACGGCTCGGACTGGGTTCCCGATGCCGACTACGATCCCTATTCGCGTGACTGGTGGCTGCAGGCCGCCACCAACAGCGGGACAGTCTTTGTCCAGCCCTACGTGGACGCCCAGACCAAAAAGGTAGTGGTGACGCTTGCCAGACGTGTCGAGCGTGGTGGCGACTTGCTGGGTGTCATCGCCGTGGATCTCTATCTGACCCATCTGGATTCGATTGTCTCGAACAAGAAGCACTCGCCCAACGCGAAGACCTGGCTGGTTGACCCGCGCGGTCTCTTTATCACCCACCAGCAGCAGGACCATGTGCTTAAAAAAGCATTTTTGATGATCCCGTGCTGAAGCCTGTCCGTTCTCTAGTCATGTCCAGCGACAAATTTGCCGACATTGCCGGCGAGCATTACGTGCTTTCCGCCCGCCTGCCCGGCATGAACATGTTTCTCGTCAGCTATGGTCCGCTTTCCGACCTGCGCGGCACGATGGTCTTTTACATGCGCGTGCTCCTCGTGCTTGGCCTGGCGGCAGCTCTCGTCGCCTCGGTTGTGGCCATGTTCGTGGCGCGCGGGATCACGCATGGCCTGGCCGGCATGGTCGCCGAACTCGAGGGGGCTTCGGGACAGATGCGGCTGGCGGCAAACCAGGTTGCCCTGTCAAGTGCCAGTTTGGCCGAAAACTCCAACAATGCAGCAGCCTCACTCGAGGAAGCGTCGGCGTCACTGGCACAAGTTTCTTCGCAGGCCGGTCTCAGTGCCGAAAACGCGCTGCAGACCGACAGACTGGCCCGCATGCTCGAGGATATCGCGCAGACGGCCGGGCGTTCGATGGAAGAGCTTTCGGGCTCGATGCGGGAGATCGCGGCATCCAGCAGTGACACCTTCAGAATCATCAGTACTATTCATGAAATCGCCTTCCAGACAAACCTGCTGGCCCTCAATGCCGCTGTCGAGGCGGCGCGGGCCGGGGATGCCGGCTCGGGGTTTGCCGTTGTGGCCAGCGAGGTGCGGGCCCTGGCCCTGCGCTCGGCCGAGGCCGCCAGAAACACGAGTACGCTGATCGAGGCCACCAACTCGCGTATTTCCCGCGGCAAGGATCTGGCGGACCAGACGGCCGGCGCCTTCGGGGATGTCAACGCCCAGGCCATACGCATCGTCAATCTTGTCTCCGGAATTGCCACGGCTGCCCGCGAACAGGCCGACAGTGTACTGCAGATCAATCGCAGCGTTGCCAGCATGGACCAGGGTGTGCAGCACAATGCGGCCATCAGCGAAGAAACGTCCTCGGCCGCAAAGGAACTCGAACAGGCGGCCGATCGGCTCTCGGGGCTTGTGCATGCCATCAACTCCCTGACCAGAGGTGGCGGGCGGGATGACCGTTGAACATGGCGTCGTCCGGCCGTGATGCGCTGTGCATGGCATGAGCATCAGCGAGCATTGCGCGTCCCCTCTGGCCGGACGCTGTACCCCAAAACAATCAAAAAAAGTATCCAAAGCACTTGACCTTGCCCTCGCGGGAAGCCTGTAACTCCCTGTATCAATCGCGACTGTGGTCCGTCTGTTGCAAGCTCCCTGTCTTGCAAGTGGTCCACTGCGGGGATATACTGGGTACAGGGAGAGGAGGCTGGTATGCGGGGTGGTTTTGTCAGGTGGTATCTTGTACTGTCCATGCTGGTCAGTCTGGCCGGCCGGTCTGTCCATGCGGAAGACTATTCCGTTTTTCTGGATCTGCATTTCGATATAGGCGGGGTGCATGGAAGCTTTGACAGGGGCGGAAGCGAGATCGATCTGGGGGGCTGGAATACCTCGGTGGGCGCGCTGCTGTATTTCCTCTCACCGACCGGGTCGGACAACTACCTGGGGATCGGAGTCGGCGCGCTGTATTCCTCGGATAGCAGTGACTGGGATCTTTCGCCCGATGTCAACGAGATCCGCTTTACCTGTCTCAAACTCCCTGTTCTTGCCGGCTATTTTTATGCCGGAGATGAAGCGTACTGGTACCTTGCTGGTGGTGCATACGCCCGTCTCCTCAACGCCGGCAGCCTCGATCCTGAATCCGGATCAACCGTGTATTATGAGGATGACGAATTCGGAACCGGACTCGGATTGCGGGCCGAGTTCGGGTTCGGTCTCATCATTCCCGGGATGGGCGCCGGTTTTGGCGGGAGTCTCTGGCTGGAGGTGGATCTTGCCGGCCCGCTCTCGGAGAGTGATGACAGCATGCAGGCCTGGAAGTTCGGCCTCGGTCTGTCCTTGCCGTTTTTTTTGTAGGGGCAGGGCCAGTTTTTCCGGGCAAGCACTTGCGGGAGAACCGTGGATTCCGGGGGCTTTCTGTGTGAGCGGTGCGAGAGTGCGTTGTTGGCAAACGGGCCGGCAGGCGATAGCGGGCCCGGCCGTCCATCCACTGATCGCACGGAGTTCATCAAAACAATTCTTGCACCGATGCGAATGGCCATCTGTCCGATGGATCTTCCGCACAGATACGGGTATAGACTCGTCTTATCCTTTTTGACAGGATTGCCGACACTGATACAAGGCGTATGCCCGCATTGGAGGTATGGAATGATTCGGTACAGGATTCTTCTTGGTAGTCTGGCTGCCATCCTATGGATTGCAGGAGTGCTTGGTGC
>Ga0209097_10004121_pt1 | contig 10856 bp, 2 predicted proteins | sample AD_UKC052_MetaG_FD_184419 | JGI IMG/M metagenome (GOLD analysis project Ga0209097, IMG submission 184419) | Active sludge microbial communities of municipal wastewater-treating anaerobic digesters from USA - AD_UKC052_MetaG (SPAdes) (version 2) | ecosystem: Engineered > Bioreactor > Anaerobic >... | reverse complement strand
TATTGAAATTATCGTTTTTGACAGTTAAGAAGGGTGTGGTGGCCCGCAAATTGCAGTTGAACCTCCGTTTTTCTTAATTCGCCGCCCTTGGCGCAGGGTCAGGCGAAACAACACGCCAAAACATGGAGGTCGTTCATGGCAACTACGCGGTACTCAACCAGCGTTTCCCTTTGCGAAGACACCAGCAAGAATTTCGAGCTGTTCGATCTGCTCAAGCAAGCCGATCCCAACTACTCCGCAGTGGATCCTGCGCGGATCAAGCTCTACGTTTATGACGGCACCAAGTACGTCGAAGCCACTTCCGGCTACTTCACGGCCGTGGACAAGGACACCTTCACTGTCGATGCAACGCAACTGCCGAACTTCAATGGCGAGCTGAAGGTTCGCGTTCTCGGCACCGACAGCACCGGCAACACCTTCATCCTCGATCTCTCCATCACCGTCACACCGGTCAATGACGCGCCCTCCGGCACGGATGACTCCGCCAATGTCGCCAGCGGCGACGTGTACGTGCTCGGACTGGACGATTTCGGTTTTTCCGATCCTGTCGAAGGCGACAGCTTCAAGTCGGTGGTCATCACCACCCTGCCGACGGCGGGAACCCTGCTGCTCAACGGTTTCGCCGTGGTGGCGGGCCAGGAGGTGCTAGCTTCCGATGTGGCCGCCGGCCATCTCACCTACCTTGCCCCGACCGATGCCGGCGGCGCCATTGGTTTCACCTTCCAGGTGCGTGACTCCGGCGGTACCGATGGCTGTGGTGGCAATGACCTGGATCTGACCCCCAATACCTTCACCTTCAATGTCCCGCCTCCCGCCAAGGCGGTCATCGGCGACACCGTGTGGGAAGACATCAACGGTAACGGCCTGCAGGACTCGGGCGAAGCCGGCATTGGCGGTGTGACCGTCCAGCTGCGCGATCCCCAGGGCAATCTGGTGCAGACCACCACCACCGATGCGGCCGGCAAGTACAGCTTCACGGTCAATGCGGGCAGCTACTTCGTGTCCGTTGTCGCCCCCGCCGGCTACGCGCCGACGGAGCCGGATGTGGGTGCCGATGACACCGTCGATAGCGATGTGGACGGCACCGGCCGTAGTGCCACCGTCACCGTCGCTGCTGGCGACGTCAACAACACCATTGACGCCGGCCTTTATCGCACCGCCGAGATCGGCAATCGCGTGTGGCTCGACGTCAACGGCAACGGTGTGCAGGACGCGGGCGAGGCCGGTGTCCAGGGCGTCCAGGTTCGCCTGCTCGACGCCAACGGCAATGCCGTTGATGGCCCGATCGCCACCGATGCAAACGGCAACTATCTTTTCTCCGGGCTCAAGCCGGGCGTCTATAGCATCGCCTTCGATCCGGCCACCCTGCCTGCCGGCTATCGCTTCACCACCCGCGATGCCGGTGCCGATGGCGCCGACTCCGACGCGAACCCGCTGGACGGCACCACCATCCAGACCGAACTGGTATCGGGCGAATCGGACCTGACCTGGGACGCCGGCATCGTGGCCAATCCCGGTTCCATCTCGGGCACCGTGACTGAAGATCAGGACAACGACAACACCGGCGATGTTCCGATCGCGGGCGTGACCGTACAACTGAAGGACAGCACCGGCACCGTGGTGCAGACCACCACCACCGACGCCAACGGCAACTACACGTTCAATAACGTACCGGCCGGCAACTACACCGTCGTCGAGACCAACAAGCCGGGCTTCTCGGATGTGGGTGACGTGGATGGTGGCGATCCCAACGTGATCGCTGTGATGCTGCCCCCCGGCACCGACAGTACCGGCAATGACTTCGTTGATGAGCGCCTGCCGGGCGTGGTGTCCGGCTCCGTGCTGGAAGACCTGGACAACGACAACGTGGGCGACACCCCGATCCCGGGCGTGACCGTCGAACTGAAGGATCCGGCGGGCAACGTGGTGCAGACCACCACGACCGACGCCAACGGCAACTACGTCTTCAACAACGTGCCGGCCGGCAACTACACCGTTGTCGAAACCAACAAGCCGGGTTACACCGACGTGGGCGACGTGGATGGCGGCAACCCCAACACCATCGCCGTGACCGTGACCCCGGGTGGTTCGAGCACCGGGAATGTGTTCGTTGACGAGCGTCCTGCCACCCTGGGCGACCGGGTGTGGGAAGACAAGAACGCCAACGGCGTTCAGGATGCCGGTGAAAGCGGCATTGCCAACGTCACCGTGCAGCTCAAGGACCCCAGCGGCAACGTGGTGCAAAGCACGACCACCGACGCCAACGGCAACTACGGCTTCACCGTCACCCCGGGCACCTACACGGTGGCCGTGCTCAAGCCTGCCGGCTACGAAATCACCGGCCAGGACCTGGGCGGCAATGAAGTGACCGACAGCGACATCAACGCCGCCGGCCAGACGGCCCCGGTGACCCTGCAGTCCGGTCAGAACAACCCGAACGTGGATGCCGGCCTGTACAAGCTGGCCGAGCTGGGCGACAAGGTCTGGTACGACACCAACAAGAACGGCGTGCAGGACGCGGGCGAAGCCGGCGTGCAGGGCGTCAAGGTGTCGCTGCTGGATGCAGCGGGCAACGTGGTCACCACCCAGACCACCGACGCCAGCGGCAACTACCTCTTCACCAGCCTGAAGCCGGGCACCTACAGCGTGCAGTTCGACAAGACCACGCTGCCCACCGGCTACGTGTTCACCTCGAAGGATGTGGGTTCGGACGCTGCGGACAGCGATGCCGACACCAGCACCGGCAAGACCATCCAGACCGTTCTGGATTCGGGCGAATCGGACAAGACCTGGGACGCCGGCATCGTGGCCAACCCCGGTTCCATCTCCGGTACCGTGCGTGAAGACCTGGACAACAACAACAGCGGCGACACCCCGATCGCTGGCGTGACCGTTCAGCTCAAGGACAGCACCGGCACCGTGGTGCAGACCACCACGACCGATACCAACGGCAACTACACGTTCAACAACGTGCCGGCCGGCACCTACACCGTCGTCGAAACCAACAAGCCGGGTTACACCGACGTGGGCGACGTGGATGGTGGCGATCCCAACGTGATCACCGTGACCCTGCCCGCAGGCACGTCGAGCACCGGCAACGACTTCGTTGACGAGCGTCCTGCCACCCTGGGCGACCGGGTGTGGGAAGACAAGAACGCCAACGGCGTGCAGGATGCCGGCGAAAGCGGCATTGCCAACGTCACCGTGCAGCTCAAGGACCCCAGCGGCAACGTGGTGCAAAGCACGACCACCGACGCCAACGGCAACTACGGCTTCACCGTCACCCCGGGCACCTACACGGTGGCCGTGCTCAAGCCTGCCGGCTACGAAATCACCGGCCAGGACCTGGGCGGCAATGAAGTGACCGACAGCGACATCAACGCCGCCGGCCAGACGGCCCCGGTGACCCTGCAGTCCGGTCAGAACAACCCGAACGTGGATGCCGGCCTGTACAAGCTGGCCGAGCTGGGCGACAAGGTCTGGTACGACACCAACAAGAACGGCGTGCAGGACGCGGGCGAAGCCGGCGTGCAGGGCGTCAAGGTGTCGCTGCTGGATGCAGCGGGCAACGTGGTCACCACCCAGACCACCGACGCCAGCGGCAACTACCTCTTCACCAGCCTGAAGCCGGGCACCTACAGCGTGCAGTTCGACAAGACCACGCTGCCCACCGGCTACGTGTTCACCTCGAAGGATGTGGGTTCGGACGCTGCGGACAGCGATGCCGACACCAGCACCGGCAAGACCATCCAGACCGTTCTGGATTCGGGCGAATCGGACAAGACCTGGGACGCCGGCATCGTGGCCAACCCCGGTTCCATCTCCGGTACCGTGCGTGAAGACCTGGACAACAACAACAGCGGCGACACCCCGATCGCTGGCGTGACCGTTCAGCTCAAGGACAGCACCGGCACCGTGGTGCAGACCACCACGACCGATGCCAACGGCAACTACACGTTCAACAACGTGCCGGCCGGCACCTACACCGTCGTCGAAACCAACAAGCCGGGTTACCTGGACGTTTCCGACATTGATGGTGGCAACCCGAACAGCATCACCGTGACGCTGCCTGCGGGCACCTCCAGCACCGGCAACGACTTCGTTGACGAGCGCACCGCCGCCATCGGCGACAAGGTGTGGTTGGACAAGAATGCCAACGGCGTGCAGGACGCCGGTGAAGCCGGTATTGCCGGTGTCACCGTCAAGCTGCTCGACAGCACCGGTACCGTGGTGGGCACCTCCACGACCGATGCCAACGGCAACTACCAGTTCAGCAACCTGACCCCAGGTGACTATGCTGTACAGGTCGCCGCACCGACGGGCTACTTTGTCAGCCCGAAGGACCAGGGCGGCAACGACACCACCGACAGCGACATCGATCCGACCACCGGCAAGACCATCAACACCACCCTCAGCGCCGGTGAAACCGATCCGACCTGGGATGCCGGTCTGTATCAGAAGGCTGCCCTCGGCGACAAGGTGTGGCTGGACACCAACAAGAACGGTGTTCAGGACACGGGCGAAGCCGGTGTCTCCGGTGTCACCGTGAAGCTGCTCGACAGCAACGGCAACGTCGTTTCCACCGCAACCACCGACGCCAACGGCAACTACCTGTTCAAGGATCTGGTGCCGGGCAACTACTCGGTTCAGGTCGTGGCGCCGGCTGGTACGAGCTTCACCGGCAAGGACCTGGGCGGCAACGACACCACCGACAGCGATGTGGATAGCACCGGCAAGTCCGGCGTCATCAACCTTGAGTCCGGTGAAACCGACAGCTCCGTGGATGCCGGCCTGACCCAGGCTACCGCTTCCTACGGCGACAAGGTGTGGCTGGACAAGAACGCCAATGGCGTGCAGGACGCGGGTGAAGCCGGCATTGCCGGCGTCACCGTCAAGCTGCTGAACAGCGCCGGCGCCGTGGTGGCCACCACCACGACCGACGCCAACGGCAACTACCTGTTCGACAACCTGACCCCGGGTGATTACTCCGCCCAGATCGTGGCCCCCACCGGCTACTTCCTGAGCGCCAAGGATCAGGGCGGCAACGACGCCACCGACAGCGACTTCGACCCGACCACCGGCAAGACCATCGTCACCACGCTGGCCACCGGTGAAGCGGATCTGTCCTGGGATGCGGGCCTGTACCAGAAGGCTTCCATCGGCGACAAGGTTTGGGCTGATTGCGACAACGACGGCATCCAGGATGCCAGCGAAGCTGGCGTTGTCGGTGTGACCGTGAAGCTGCTGGACAGCGCCGGCACCGTGGTGGCCACCACCATGACCGACGCCAATGGCAACTACCTGTTCAAGGATCTGGTGCCGGGCAGCTACTCGGTGCAGGTCGTGGCGCCCACGGGCTACGCCATCACCGCCAAGGACCAGGGCGCCAACGATGCCTTGGATTCCGATGCGGACCAGACCACTGGCAAGACCGTGACCACCGTGTTGGAGTCGGGTGAGAACGACACGACCTGGGACGCCGGCCTGGCTGCCAAGGTGGTGACCGCCACCTTCGACTTCAACGGCAACATGGCCACGGACGGCACGGATGGGAACATCCTGTGCTTCTCCAACAACGGCGTCTCGGTGAATGCCAGCGCTTTCAGCCGTGACAAGAGCACCGGCGCGTGGAGCACGGCCTACCTTGGCGCCTACGGCGGCGGTCTGGGCGTGACCGACAGCTCGGAAGGTACGGGTTCCAGCAACACTCACACCTTGGATAACGTGGGCCGGGACAACTACGTCCTGTTCGAGTTCTCCCAGGCCGTGGTGGTCGACAAGACCTACCTGGGCTATGTGGTGGGTGACAGCGACATGAAGGTGTGGATCGGTACGGTGAATGGTGCGTTTGACAGCCATATCACCCTGTCCGATGCCGTGCTGTCGAGCATGGGCTTTACCGAGGTCAACCTGACCGACCTGACCAGCGCCCGCTGGGCGGATCTGAACGCCGCCGGATACGTGGGTAACGTCCTGATCGTGGCTGCAGACACGACGGATACGTCTCCGGAGGATTACTTCAAGATCCAGAACCTGGTCGTGAGCACGCCGTCGGCCTTCTGCGCCACCGATGTCAGCATCGGTGACAAGGTGTGGGAAGACGCCAATGCCAACGGCCGTCAAGACGCGGGTGAAGCCGGCATCGCCGGGGTCACCGTGAAGCTGCTCAACAGCGCCGGTACGGTGCTGACCACCACCACCACCGACGCCAGCGGAAACTACCTGTTCAGCGGCCTGCCGGCAGGCAGCTACAAGGTTCAGGTGGTCACGCCGACCGGCTACGTCATCACCACCAAGGACGCCGCCGTGGCGACCGATGCCACCGACAGCGACATCGATGCTGGCGGAATCTCCGGTCTCTACACCCTGACCGGCGGCAGCAACAACCTCACCGTCGATGCCGGCTTCTACAAGGCCCGTGCATCCCTCGGCGACAAGGTGTGGTGCGATACCGACAAGGATGGCATTCAGGATGCCGGCGAAGCGGGCGCCAGTGGCGTTACCGTCAAGCTGCTCGACGCCAATGGCAACGTGGTGGCTACCACCACCACCGACGCCAGCGGCAACTACAAGTTCAGCAACCTGAACCCCGGTGACTACGCTGTACAGGTCGTGGCCCCCACCGGCTACGTCTTCTCGGCCAAGGACCAGGGCGCCAACGATGCGGTGGATTCCGATGTGGATACCACCACCGGCAAGTCGGCCCTCACCACCCTGGTGGCCGGCGAGAACGATGTGTCCCTGGATGCGGGCATCTATTGCCCGCCGCCCACTACGGCCAGCGTTGGCGACCGGGTGTGGGAAGACATGAACTACAACGGCATCCAGGATGCCGGTGAGGCCGGTGTCAAGGGCGTGACCGTGAAGCTGCTCAACTCCGCCGGCACCGTGGTGGCAACGACGGTGACGGACACGAACGGCAACTACCTGTTCAGCAACGTCAATGCCGGTAGTTACAAGGTGCAGGTGGTGGCCCCGACCGGCTACTACTACACCAAGCAGGATCAGGCGGGCTGGAACGGCACCGACAGCGCGGTCAATTCGACGGGCTACTCCGGCATCTTCTCCCTGGCCGCTGGTCAGTCCCTGCTCAAACTGGATGCCGGCCTGTATCGCAAGGCCAGCATCGGGGACAAGGTCTGGGCTGATTGGGATCACGACGATGTCCAGGATGCGGGCGAAGGCGTGGTGAAGAACGTCAAGGTGATGCTGCAGAACGCGTCAGGCACCACCATTGCGACGACCTACACCGATGTGAACGGCAACTACAAGTTCACCAACCTGGATCCGGGCACCTACCGCATCGCCTTCGACAAGACCAGTGGCATCCATACCTCGGATGGCGCCTCGGTCAGGTACTGGAGCTGGGCTGATCCCAACATCGGTACCAACGACAGTGTGGATTCCGACGGTGTTGCCGCAACCTACACCAGCGTCGCCTACACGGCTTACACCAACCTGGTGTCCGGTGAGGCTGACATGACGTGGGATGCCGGCATCACTCCGATTGTCCTTGACCTGGATGGCAATGGCATCCAGACCATCGCCCGGGAAGATTCGGGTGGCAAGTTCGACCTGCTGGGTACCGGTGCCGGTATTGACAGCGGCTGGATCTCCTCCGGGGACGCCTTCCTGGCCGTCGATATCGACGGTGATGGCAAGGTCACCAGCGTGGCCGAATTGTTCGGCGGTTACAGCAAGGGCGACGGCTTTGCCAAGCTGGAATCCTTCGACAGCAATGGCGACGGTTTCGTCGATGCCAAGGATGCCGCATTCGGCGATCTGCGCGTCTGGCAGGATCTGAATGGCAACCACCAGACCGACGACGGCGAACTGCGCAGCCTGTCCGAGGCCGGCGTGACCAGCCTGACGGTGGACTTCGTCGAACTGCCGGCCATCGATGAGCAGGGCAACCTGCACCTCGAGCGTTCCAGTGCAACCCTCGCCGATGGCAGCAGCATCGACATGGCCGACGTGTATTTCAACGTCTCCGTGGCCGACGCCGAGGCCGCCGGCATCGAGCTGCCGAGCTTGTCCGCCCTTCTGGGCGACGACCGCAGCCTCGACGAAGCCCTGGGCTCGACGGTGATCACGGTCGAAGTGACCGCCACCAGTGCCACGGTCATCGAATGCGTGAGCGACGGTGCCGTGAGCGCCATGAGCCAGCTGGCCAACCTGTATGACGAGCAGCAACTTGCCCTGATGGCAGCCTGAGCATGACCCCGCCCGGCCGGGCGCGTCCCGGCCGGGCCTTCAGGATCCATCCGGATAGCCAGTCACTTTTTTAACGTAGGAGAAATATCAATGACTTACAGCAACATCTTCAAGAAGTCGGCTCTGGCCCTCGCCGCCGTCGGCCTTTTCGCCAGCGCTTCCGCCCAGGCTGACTCCCTGGTGATTGAGCAGGACATCAACTCCCTGGCCTTCACGGTTAACGTCAGCGGTACGCAGGATGATGTTGTTGCCGGCGTTTTCAATGTCGACAACCTCACCACCGGCACCAGCTTCCTGGCCTTCTGTTTCGAGCTGCTGCAAGGCGTGAATGTGAATGCCCTGACGCCCCCGGGTCTCGTCTTTACCGCCGGCAGCACGGCCAATGCCGATCTGCAGACCCTTTTCAACCAGAGTTACTCAAGCCTCGATTTCAGCGACGCCTCCCAGCTGGCAGGCTTCCAGATCGCCCTGTGGGAAACCCTGGATGACAAGAGCCTCACCTCCGGCACCTATCGGAACTGGGCTGGTGACACTGGCAGCATTGAAGAAGACCTGGCCCTGATCGTTGCCGAGACCTTCCTCGACAACATCACCCTGGGTGCCCCGGGCACCGGAAACTACAAGCTGACCACCTGGCTCAACGGCAACAGCCAGGACTTGATCCAGGCGACCCCGGGCACCACCGTTCCGGAACCGACCTCCATGCTGCTGGGCGCATTGGGGCTGGCCGGTATGGCCGCCGTTCGTCGTCGCAAGGCCTGATAGTCCGGAGAGACACCCGTCCAGGGTGTCCGTCGGGCAAGGCACGCTGCGGGAAGCGGAAGAGGGGATGCCCTTTTCCGCTTTTTGCGCATTCAGCCCGACAAGGGACCGTCCAGCGCAGCGGATAGGCTTATCCCTGTAAAATGGCAGTCCCCGTACGTTGTTTCGTGACCGATTTCCATGGCGTGGCGCAGGCCTGCCAGCGTTCTTTGGTTCGCGCTGCAGCGCTTTATCGTCTGAGGTTTTCATGCATCGAACGCGTTTTTTCCTGTCCCTGGTTCTGGGCGCGGGCCTTGTCTCCCTTTCTCCCCTTGTCAATGCCGACCTGATGCTTGGAACTCAGGTCATCCCCCAGGAGGGTGGTGCTCGCGCCGATAGCAGCGCCTTGGCGCGGGGCCGGGCGGCGCTGCGTGCGAGGAATTTCGAGCAGGCCGAGAAGGCGTTCAGTGAGGCATACCGCCAGAACCCGTCGTCGGTTGAAGCCATGCTGGGCATGGCTGCCGTCAGCCACATGCAGGGCAAGGAAAAGCTTGCGCGGGACTGGATGTCCAGCGCCGTTGCGATGGCGCCCGGTCAGCCGGCCGTTCTCCAGGCCCAGGCCCGTCTGCTGGTGGAGCAGGGTCTGCCGGCCGCCGCAGAAGAGAGCTACAAGGCTGCCATCGGCAGCCGTCCGGACGAGGTTCAGCTCAAGCTTGATCTGGCGACCTTGTATGCCGAGTTCCTCAAGAAGCCCGGACAGGCGGTCAGCCTGTTACGTGATGTCGTGCGGCAGCGCCCCGACCTGATCGATGCCCACTATCAGCTCGGTGTCGCCCTGTCCTTGGACGGACGGGTCGATGAGGCCGGCCGGGTGCTTGATGACGCCCTGCGTCGGGAGCCCGGCAATGCCCGTGTGTTGCACGCCCGGGCCCTTGTATTGCTCAAGCAGGGGCAGCCTGACAGAGCCCTTGAATTGCTGGACAAGGCCTTGGCCCAGCGCAAGGACTTTGCCCCGGCAATGATGTCGCGGGGTGATGCCCTGCAGGCGCTTGGTCGCACTGAGCAGGCCCTCGAGGCTTATCGTCGTGCTGTTCCGATGGCGCCGTCCAGTGCTTTGCCCCACGCCCTCGTGGCCCAGACGCTGCAGCGCCTGAAGCGCAATGGCGAGGCGGAGAAGGCGTATCGGGAGGCCCTCCGCCTGGAGCCCGACAACATCCGGGTGGCCAACAATCTGGCGGTTTTGCTCGCCACCCAGAGATCAGGGCTGGACGAGGCCCTCAGCCTGGCCCGCCGGGTAGTGGACAAGGAGCCGGGGCGCGGAACCTATTTCGACACCCTCGGCCTGGTCCTGCAGGCCCGGGGCGATGCAGCGGGAGCGCGGCAGGCTTTTGAGCGCGCGCTCTCCCTGGAGCCCGGCAACGCAGAGTTCCGCCAGCATCTGAGTGAGGCAGGGACGGCCACGGTGGCGGCCATGGCTGCGGCTGTGGCGCCGGCCAAAGTCGTACCGGTTGCCGCGCCGTCGACCACTGCCGCGCCGGTGGTGCAGCAAACCACCGTCACCAAGCCCGTGGCGGCGGGCGAGGATGCGGTCCGTCTGGTCGCCTCGCGTCTGGAGGCCTGGCGTCTGGCCTGGGAGTCGAAGGATGCAAGTCGCTACCTGGCGTTCTACGCCAGCAGCTTCGTGCCGGCCGATAAGCGCGCCCGTAGTGCCTGGGAGGCGGATCGCCGCAGCAAGCTCGACAAGAAGGGGGAGATCAAGGTCCAGGTCACCGCACCCAGCATCAAGGCTGAAGGTGAGGTCGTATCCGTGATCTTCGAGCAGCGCTATCAGTCCGGCAACTACAGTGATGCGGCCCGCAAGCAGCTCGAATGGGTTCGCGATGGTGGCGAGTGGAAGATCC
>Ga0209097_10004120_pt1 | contig 10856 bp, 6 predicted proteins | sample AD_UKC052_MetaG_FD_184419 | JGI IMG/M metagenome (GOLD analysis project Ga0209097, IMG submission 184419) | Active sludge microbial communities of municipal wastewater-treating anaerobic digesters from USA - AD_UKC052_MetaG (SPAdes) (version 2) | ecosystem: Engineered > Bioreactor > Anaerobic >... | reverse complement strand
GCCCCACGGCACGGTCGTCGCCCGGCCCCAGAGTTCGCCGTTGAGAAAATTGCCGATCCGGCCGAACAGATACCCCAGCGGCGCCGCCGCGCAAAGCCAGTCGCCGAAGCGCCACCAGAAGATGTTGTGCCGGCGGCAAAAATAAATCGTGACCAGCAAGACGCCGATGAGGCCGCCGTGGTAGGACATGCCGCTCAATCCTACAAAGCGGACCCCGTTGGAGAAGTCGAACGGCAGGAAAATTTCCAGCGGATGGGAAAGATAGTAGGAGAAATTATAAAACAGCGCATAGCCCAGCCGCGCGCCGATAATCAGACCGAGCATCGCCCACACCATGTAATCCTGCATGCCTTCCGTCGTGAAGGAAATTTCCCCGCGCTTGATCCGGTAGGCAAATAGAGCGTAAACCACGGCGAAAGCCACCAGATACATAAGGCTGTAATAGCGAAGCTGAAAGGAGCCGATACTGAAAAGCACGGGGCTGATATGCGAGGGCAGATGCTGCCAGAGATTGAGAAAAGATTCCATCAGGCTTCCATTTTTTAAAGAATATAAATTCGGCCGAAACGCGTTGTAAGACGGCAGAGAAAGGCCGACAACTGCTGCCGGTCAGTACACCTGTCCCTTGACTTCATCCAGGTACAGCTCCGCGCTGTGCACGGCGTTGGCGCCGTCGCCCGCGGCGGTGACCACCTGCCTAAACAGCTTGGCGCGGCAATCCCCCGCAGCGAAAATGCCGGGGGCGTCGGTGCGCAGATTTTCATCCGTCTCAATGAAGCCCGTTTTGTCCATCGCCACCAGCCCTTTGAACATATCCGTGTAGGGCAGGCGGCCGACAAAAATAAAAGCGCCGTCGGCCTCGATTTCACTGATCTTTCCCGTCCGGACATCTTTCACCTTCACGCCCGTGACGAATTCGGCGCCGGAAATTTCCTCAACGGTCGCGTTCCAGACGAACTCGATCTTCTTTTCGGCGAAGGCCCGGTTCTGCAGCATACCCGCCGCGCGCAGGCGGTCGCGCCGGTGAATCACGAAAACCTTGGAGGCAAAATGCGTCAGAAACAGCGCTTCCTGGATGGCGGTATCGCCGCCGCCCACCACGACCACCGGGCGGTTGCGGTAAAACGGGCCGTCGCAGGTGGCGCAGTACGAAACGCCCTTCCCCGCGAATTGCGCTTCACCCGGAACGCCCAGGCTCCGCCACATCGCGCCCGTCGCAGCAATAATGCTCAGCGTCTTGTATGCCCGGTCTCCTGCCGCCACTTCCCAGACCACCGGCGAATCGGAAACTTTTCTCACGCCGGTGACGTCTTTGGGCAGGATTTCCAGGCCGAACTTCTGCGCCTGCTTTTTAAAAAGCTGCATCAGTTCGAACCCGCCGATGCCTTCGGGAATGCCGGGATAATTTTCGATCATATCCGTGATCGTAATCTGGCTGACCGTCCCCGCGCCTTCGACAAGCAGGGTTTTCAGCGCGGCGCGCGCAGCGTAGATGCCGGCCGTGTAGCCGGCGGGACCGCCGCCGATGATGATCATATCGTAGTCCGTGCCGGGCAGGTTTGCATGATCCATGAAAAATCTCCTGAAGATTTGATGACTGACTTTAATCAGGAAGAGGCACTTTTGTAAAGGCCAAATTGACGGGCGCCGACAGGGTGACAAGGCGCGGAAACAAAAGCCCGAAAGGATTTTCCGAAATGATTTTCTTGACATACAAGACCGCGTTTCCTATGAATACCAATAATATAGTGCGTGGCTTCAGCCGCGCTGGTTTTGAATGAAAATGTAGTGCGAACCTTCAGGTCCGCTATTGGCGGGTTTAAAGACCCGCACTGCGTTCCACGAATATGATGTAGTGCGTGGCTCGCGCCACCTTCAGGTGGTTAGCCGCGCTGGTTTTGGCGGGGTTTACCCCGCACTACACGGGGAAATGGAGGCAATGATGAAACGATTATTTTTTGCTCTCGTCGTGGGGATGGTTTTTTCGGGGATTGCCGGGGCGGCGGAGCCGCCCAAGGAGCCGCTCCTGAAAATCGAAACCGGCATGCACACGGCGTTGATTGGTTGCATCGGCTTGGATGACGCCAACCGGTATCTGGTGACAGCTTCAAACGACAAGAGCGTCCGGGTGTGGGAACTGGCCACCGGTCGATTGCTTTCCGTCCTGCGCCCCCCGATTGGCGAGGGAGACGAAGGGAAGATTTATGCCGTGGCGATTTCTCCCGACGGGCAAACTGTAGCCTGCGGGGGGTTTACAGGTGAAACTGGAAAACCAGGGACTGATAACATCTACCTTTTCCATCGCACCACGGGCAAGCTGACACGCCGGATTACCGGCCTCCCCAACGTCGTCAATCGTTTTTCCTTTTCCCCCGACGGACTCTATCTGGCGGCTGCGTCGGGTAGTGGCGGCATCCGCGTTTTCCGCGCCGCCGATGGCAAGCTGGCGGGTGAGGACAGGGATTACGGTAATCAATCATATTCCGTTGTTTTTGACCGCCGGGGCCGCCTGGCGACTGCCTGTTATGACGGCTATATCCGTCTCTACGACCGTCCCGGCGCAGATGGCCTGAAGCTGCTGGCCAAACAAAAAGCCCCGGGTGGAAAAGAGCCACATTCGCTTTCCTTTTCCCCCGACGGCAAAAAGCTGGCCGTGGGCTTTAACGATTCCACGGCGGTGGATGTCCTTTCCGCCTCAAACCTCTCCCACCTTTATTCGCCGGACACCTCCGGCGTGGATAACGGAAATCTCTGCAGCGTCTCCTTTTCCCCCGACGGCCGACTGTATGCTGGGGGGATGTATGACAACGGCGACCAATGCCCCATTGTTTCCTGGGAAAACGAGGGCCGGGGTCAGCGCCGGGAGCTGCCTGGTTCGCTTATGACTATCAGCTCCATCCTGCCGCTGGCCACGGGCGGCGTGGCCTATGGCGCGGCAGACCCCGCCTTTGGCGTCCTTGACAAAAACGGCCGGCGCGTCCTTTTTCAAAGCGCGCAGATTGCCGATTACCGGGCATTGCTGTCAAATCTGCGCCTCTCGACGGACGGCAAAAAGGTGGGCTTCGGGTATGAACTTTGGGGCAACTCCCCCGCCACGTTTGACCTTTCCTCCCGCACACTGTCTCCCGGCGGGGAAACATCCGGCCTCTATTCCCCGGACATGGAGAGCCTTTCCGTCACGGACTGGAAAGATACATATACGCCCAAACTAAACGGCCGGGCGCTGGCTCTGAAGCAATACGAGATGTCCCACAGCCTCGCCGTTTCCCCCTCCCGGGACGCCTTTCTGTTGGGGACGAGCTGGTATCTGCGCTATTTCGACAGTAACGGCAATGAAAAATGGCAAACTCCCGTTCCCGGCACAGCCTGGACGGTGAACATCTGCCGGGACGACCGCCTGGGCGTGGCCGCCTTTGCCGACGGGACCATCCGCTGGTATCGCCTCTCCGACGGGAAGGAGCTATTGGCCTTCTTCCCCCATAAGGACCGGAAGCGCTGGGTGCTCTGGACATCATCCGGCTATTACGACGCCTCTCCCGGCGCGGAGGAATTGATTGGCTGGCATCTCAATCGCGGCAAGGACACGGCTGCGGATTTCTTTCCCGCCTCCCGCTTTCGGGCCACCTATTACCGCCCTGATGTGCTTGCCAGAGTTCTGGAAACAGGCAATGAACAGAAAGCGCTGCGTCTGGCCAATGAAGAATCCGGCCGCAGGAGAACAGAGCAGGCCGTTGCCAGCATTCTGCCTCCGGTGGTGACAATCCTCTCGCCTGCAGATGGCGCGGCTGTCTCGCAAACGGAGGTCACTCTTTCCGTTTCCCTGCGCAGCCCTTCGGACGCGCCGGTGACGGCTATCCGGACACTGGTGGATGGCCGGCCGGTATCCACGGAGCGTGGTCTGCTCATCAAAGCCAAAGGGGATACCAGGCAAATCAAGGTTTCAATCCCGCCCCGGGATGCGGAAGTCTCGGTTATCGCGGAAAACCGCAACGCCGCGAGCGAACCTTCCACAATTCGTCTCTATTGGCGCGGCAAGGCGACGCAGGACGAGTTTGTCATCAAGCCGAAACTTTACGTTCTGGCCGTGGGGGTCAGCTCCTATGAAGAAGCGGATTTGCAGCTTGGTTTTGCCGCCAAGGATGCCCGCGACTTTGCCCGGGCGCTGACAGGTCAGAAGGGCGGCCTTTACCGCGATGTGACCGCGCGGATTTTAACCGATAAACTGGCCACAAAGGATGACATTCTGGACGGACTGGACTGGCTGCAAAAGGAGACGACCAGCAAGGATATTGCGATGGTGTTTCTGGCCGGCCACGGCGTCAACGACCAGGCGGGGATTTACTATTATCTGCCGGTCAACGCCAATCCGGAAAAGCTCAAAAGAACAGGTGTAGCCTTCTCCGACATCAAAAACACGGTGGCTTCGCTGGCGGGGAAGGCAATTTTATTTGTCGATACGTGCCATTCGGGAAACGTGATGGGGACAAGACGCGGGGCGGCGGATATTAACGCGGTGGTCAATGAGCTGGCAAGCGCGGAAAATGGCGCGGTGGTTTTTGCCTCTTCCACGGGCAGGCAATATTCGCTGGAAGACAAGTCCTGGGGCAATGGCGCGTTCACCAAAGCCTTGGTGGAGGGCGTGGGCGGCCGGGCGGATTATTCCGGCAAGGGAAAAATCACGATTAACATGCTGGATTTGTATTTGTCCGAGCGGGTGAAGGAATTAACCGGCGGCAAACAGACGCCGACCACCACCAAACCGCAGACCATTCCCGATTTCCCGATTGCGGTAAAGAGGTAACGGTTAATGTAGTGCGGACCTTCAGGTCCGCTTTTGGCGGGTCTGAAGACCCGCACTACATCGGGGTGGTACCATTATCAACGTAATGCGGACATTTATGTCCGCTATTAGCGGGGTCAAAACCCCGCACTACATGATCCGGAGGACATGGCGAAGTTGAAACACCACACTATACTAAGGAGAAGGGGCAAAAACTCTTGACTTGACCGGACCGGCTTTCTATACTTCGCGCATCAAATTTGGGAGCATCAAACATGGCAAAAAACTATCTGATGGCCATTGATGTGGGGGGAGGCTCCGGCCGCTGCCTCCTTCTGGATCCGGAAACGGGCAAAACCGTATCGGCAAAGCGAAACTGGATGCATCCGACCGCGCCCGGCACGAGCGGACTCGGCAACCTGATCGACACGAATGGTCTGCTTGCGAAGATTGCCGAAGCCTCCCGCGAAGTCCTTCTCAAGGCCGGGACAGAACCGAACCGGATCGCGGGCATCGCTGTGAGCGGCATGCGCAACACCATCGTGGCGCTGGATCAGCAAAACAACGTTCTTCTGGCAACCCCCAACCGCGACGCCAGGGCTCTGGGCGAAGGAATGATGCTGGGCGCCGAACGGGGAAGCGAAGTCCACGCTGTCTCCGGGCACTGGCCGACACCGCTGTTCCTGGGCACGCGCCTGCTGTGGATGAAAAACAACGCTCCAGATCTCTTCCGGCAAACCGCCGCGGCCCTGTCCGTCACGGACTGGCTGGCCTTCGTCCTGTCGGGAAAGATGGTCGCCGAGCGCTCCCAGGCGGGGGAAACGCTTCTTTTCGATCTGCAAAAGCGCAGTTGGGCTTTCGACCTCATCGATTCGCTGGGATTTGACCGATCGCTCTTTCCGGAGCCCGTGGATTCCGGCGCGTCCATCGGCAGTCTCACCCGGCAGGCGGCCGATCTGCTGGGCCTTGTGCCCGGCATCCCCGTGGCGGCGGGCGGGGCCGATACCCAGTGCGGTCTGCTCGGTGCGAACGCGGTGAAAGATGGCGACCTGGCCGTCATCGCCGGGACCACCATGCCCCTGCAACTGGTGACCGGTGAGCTGATCCTGGATCCAACCGGCCGTCTCTGGAGCGGTCTGCACGTCGTGCCGGGCCGGTATGTTCTGGAGAGCAACGGCCTGGTCACAGGCGACGTCATCGACTGGTTTGCCCATCTTCTCTATCCGGATTCTCCCGACGCGACGCTCAGCCTCTTTGCGGAGGCGGAAAAATCCGTTCCGGGCGCCATGAACGTATATTCCACTTTCGGAACCGCCCTGTTCGACGGAAGGGTCGTCGGCTTCCCCGTGGGCAACCTCACCTTTTCCCACATGATCACTGGCGACGCCTCCCGCAGCCGCAGGCACATCGCCCGCGCCCTGGTGGAGGGAATCGCCTTTTCCGTCCGCGCCAACCTCGAACAGATCGCCTCTGTTTCCGGCAAGGAAATCCGCGAGCTGAGGATCGCCGGAGGCATGTCCCAAAGCCCGCTGTTTTCGCGGATTGTCGCAAACGTGACCAATGCTCCCGTTTCCGTCCCGCCCACCGCGGAAGTGACGTCCGTAGGCGCGGCCGTACTGGCGGGCGTCGGAGCGGGAATCTTTGCCGATCCGGCGGCCGGGGCTGAAAAGATGGCCTCCGCCCTGACCCGCTATCAGCCGGACGCGGCCGGGGAAAAAACCCGGAACTTCTACGCGGGCTGGCGGCAGGCTTTCGATAAGCGCGCCGAAACCGATACTCACGTCGGGAATCTGCTGATCAACGCCATGTTCGAGCCCTCTGCGGCCGCGGGCAAGGCAGCCGATCCGTCTTTTTCACCCAACATTCTTGTCACCGCCTCGATGGACGAAACCGCGATCCGTGAACTCGAAGCGATTGGGAATGTAACGTACGCGGAATGGCGGGAAAAGCAGAAGCTCTACGACGGAGGGGCGGAGCTGGCCGGAGCGCTTGCCGGCACGCAGATTTTCATCACCGAAATGGACGTCGTGGATTTCCCGGCCATCCGCGAGGCGCGCAGCCTGCGGGCCGTCGTCACCTGCCGCGGAAACGCCGTCAACGTCGATCTCGCGGCTGCGACCGCCTACGGCATCCCCGTCATCAACACGCCGGGAAGAAACGCCGATGCCGTCGCGGATCTGACGATCGCCCTAATGGTGATGCTGTCGCGCAAAATGCCCGGGTCGTTTGACTTCCTGAAACACGGGCAGGTCCAATCGGGCGACATGGCGAAAATGGGAGAAGCCTATCTGAAATTCCAGGGGAAGGAGCTCTGGAGGAAAACCGTCGGACTGGTGGGGATGGGCAATGTCGGGGCCTGCGTCGCGGCGCGATTGGCGCGCTTCGGGGCGAAGGTCGTTTTTGCCGACCCGATGGTCGCCGCCGGGGAGGGCGCCCTGCTGGGCGCGCGCAAAGTGCCCCTCGATGAACTGCTGGCCGTAAGCGATATCGTCAGTCTTCACGCGCCGGCCATCGAAGCGACGCGGGGAATGATCAACCGGGAAGCCTTCGGGCGGATGAAGCCCGGCGCCTTCTTCATCAATACCGCCCGCGCGTCGCTGGTGGACGAAGAGGCCCTTCTGGAAGCGTTGACGTCAGGCAGGATCGCCGGAGCCGCGCTGGACGTTTTCCCGACCGAGCCGCCGGGAACGGACGACCCGATCGTCTCACACCCCAATGTGATTGCCACACCGCATCTGGGCGGCAACACGGCTGAGATCGCGGCGCATCAGGGCGCCATTGCCGTCGATCAGATTCAAAAGCTTCTGGAAGGGGAAAAGCCGGAGTATCTGCTCAACCCGGCCGTCCTGGATATTTTTTCCTGGACGGCACCGCGCCCCGAACCGGACGAAAAGAAGCTGGAGGAACTGGCCAAAAACAAGCGGCCCTCCATGACGTCGTAGAAATCAAAGGAGTGAAAACAACCGATGAGCTTATATAATCCATATCAAAAGGAAGTGCTGGAGGCGAGCCTCTGGCTTTCGGACCACGGCTATTTCGGTTCCCTGCGGGGCACCGGCGGCAATGTTTCGGCGAGAATCGCCGGCAGCGAATGCATGGCCATCACACCGTCCTCCGTGAAATATTCGGACCTTGCACCGTCCGAGATCTGTATCGTCGATTTTACGGGTGCCGTCGTTGAAGGAAAATACGCCCCTTCGATCGAGGCCGGAATGCATGCGGCCGTCTATCGCGAACGGCCGGACGTCAACGCGGTGGTTCACACGCATCAGCTTTACGGCAGCGTCTTCGCCGCGCTGGGCGAGCCCATTCCCGTCCTGTTCGACGAAGTCGCCTTCGCGCTCGGCGAGAAGGTGGAGGTGGCCTCCTACGCCCTCTCCGGCAGCGCGGAGCTGGCCGCTAATGTGGCGGTCCTTCTCTCGAACCACGCCAACGCCTATATCATCCAGAACCACGGCATCCTCGCGCTGGGGAAAAACATGGACAAGGCGTTGCTGGCCGCGGAGCTTCTGGAAAAAATCGCCCGCATTTACTGCCTGGCGCTGTCCACGGGGAAGCCGGTCACCCTCCTTCCCGACGCCACCCGGGAAATGGCGCGGGGTTTGAGGGATTACGACGTGGAGGCGGCCCGGAAAAAATCGTAATCCTTTCCTGACCTGCATGAAAGATTCAAAAGATTTTTCATCTCTCCCTGCACAGAGCGGCGAAGGACTTCGTTATTTTTTCACGCCCGCGAGAAAATCCGGCCGGGCGTAGGCGGGATTCGGATAGGTATAAAATCCCTTCTTCGTCACGGCCCCGAGTTCACCCTTTTCCACATACGCTTTGAGGAAATCAGCATTCACTTTAATCTGGTTGGCCGGAATTTCCTGAGCATGGTTCGCCCAGTAGTCGTTGACGTGCCAGACCGTTTTCAGACCCATCTGATCCATCATGCCGAAAGGCCCCAGCGGCATGCGCATCACCCCCATCCAAGCCCGGTCCACATCCTCGATGCTGGCCACGCCGGACGTCACCAGCGACATGGCGGCCGTGCAGATGCTGGAAAGCATGGCGTTGAACACGTAGCCGTTGCTCTCCCGGCGGAGCATGATGGCGATCTGGCCGATGCTCACGGCAAACTGGCGCACCAGCTCCGTTACCGCCGGATCCGTTCCCGGATGCGGCATGACGTCCACCACGTTATTGGCTCTGAGATCATGAAAATGCAGCGCGAGAAATTTTTCCGGCCTGCCGGTTTCCGCGGCGAATTTTGAGGGCATGAGAAGCGATGTATTGGTGGTAAAGATCGTCCGCTCCGGGCACAGTTTGTTGAATTGAGCAAAGACGTTCGCTTTGATCTGCGGATCCTCAGGCACGGATTCGCTGACCAGGTCCGCATCGTATGCTGCTTGAGCCGAGTCGGATGTTGCCGATATGCGGCTCATGATTTCCTTGAGCTCTTCCGTCGTGATCCTGCCCACGGGAACAAAAAAGGCGGAGCCGAGTTTTTCCACGCGCTTCATGGACGTTTTCAAAACCTCGTCCGAGATGTCATAGTAGGTTACGTTGTAGCCGTTCATGGCGCATACGAAGCCGATCTGCTGGCCCATGGCGCCCGCGCCCAGAATCAGCACTTTTTTAATGTCTTTGAGTTCCATAAATTTTCCCTTTCCTTGAGGCAAATTTTCCTGTGCCGGGATCCTATAGCACAGGTTCAGCCGGAGTTCAGCCCTTTTCATGATCATTTTGCGCCCAGGAATTTTCCGTTTAAGGATTTTCTTGACATCCCGACGCGCGTTTTCTAAAATCCGCACACAAAAAGATCAGAAATCAACCAAAACTGGCGGCCGCAGATCCGAAATCAGAGTGAGGATTAACCCGATGCGCTCCCTTTTCAACATCATCCGTGTTTTATGGCTTTATCTGTGGGCAATCATCGCCACGCTCGTCCTGGCAATCCCCATCATTGCCGCGGGGCTTTTGAGCCGAACCGGCAATCTCGCTTTTTCTCTTTCGAAGATCTGGGCCTGGACCATGCTCGCTGTTTCTTTTGTCCGCGCGGAAATCAAAAACCGGGAAAGAATCCAGCCTGACACCTCCTACATCATCATTTCCAATCACCAGTCGCTTTACGACATCCTTGCCTTGGTCACCACACTGGGCATTCAGTACCGGTGGTTCATCAAAAAAGAAATTCTCAAGGTCCCGCTCTTCGGATACGGGCTTTACGCGTCGCGCAATATTTTCATCGACCGCTCCAACACAGCCCGGGCGATCGAAAGCATCAACCGCGGCATTGACCGCCTGCCCCCGGGCGTGAGCATCATGGTGTTTGCCGAAGGAACCCGCTCACCCGACGGAGAAATCCATGAATTCAAAAAGGGAGGATTTGTCACCGCTGTGCGGCGAAATATTCCCATCCTGCCTGTGACCGTCAACGGCAGCCGGCGCATTCTCCCGAAGGGCAGCCTTGTCGTCCGGTCGGGAAAAATCCAGGTCGTCGTCGGCGAACCCATCGATGCCGGCGCCTACACTCTGGAGTCGGTTGACAAGCTGATCGACAAAACGCGGCGGGCCGTCATCGCGAATTTCGATCCCGGCTATGCCGGGCATTTCCTCGACTAGCGGGCAATCCCGTCCGCTGTTTCGCGCCGGCATCCCCGGTGGAGGGCAGAGGCCCTGATCATGCCGAAGATATTTTTTGAAACCGTGGCCGGTGGAAGAAAACCTTATGTAGCTTCTCTGCGGAAACTGCTGGAGAGGTTCCGGTTGCCGTTTGATGCAGGCGATCGAATCGGAATCAAGCTCCACTGGGGCGAGCGGGGCAACAAAGGCTACCTGCCGCCCGACTACGCAAGGGAAATCGTCGCCTGGCTCCGCGCAGGAAAAGCGAAACCGTTTGTTTTCGACACCACGGTCCTTTACTCCGGCGGACGGCGCACCGCCGCGGATTCCCTGAAAACCGCCGCCGATCACGGCTACACGCCGGACTTTCTCGGATGTCCGGTCATCATTGCCGACGGCCCGGATGGAAGGAATGTCGTTTCTCTGCCCGCCGGGTACCGACACTTTAAAACCGTTCAGGTCGGATCCG
>Ga0209097_10004119_pt1 | contig 10857 bp, 9 predicted proteins | sample AD_UKC052_MetaG_FD_184419 | JGI IMG/M metagenome (GOLD analysis project Ga0209097, IMG submission 184419) | Active sludge microbial communities of municipal wastewater-treating anaerobic digesters from USA - AD_UKC052_MetaG (SPAdes) (version 2) | ecosystem: Engineered > Bioreactor > Anaerobic >... | reverse complement strand
GCTTATCCAGCCAAAGCGATCGACACGACAGGCTGCGGCGACGTTTTTCACGCGGGATTGATTCACGGAATCCTTCATGGGTGGAGCGCGGAAAAATGCCTTGACCTTGGCGCCTGGGCAGCCGCGCGAGTGAGCGAACAAATGGGCGGCCGCAGCGGCATTCCGGACATCCACGCTCTGCAATTAAAATATTCCGATGGAATGAATCGATAGAACAGGGGGAACCGGGCATGACCGACGCAAATGGAAAGATCATGAGCACCGGTTTTCCTTTGACAGAGACGAAGGGTTTCACTATACTCGCCAGCGAAAGAAATCCGTTTCCTGAATGCGCAAGAGATCGTTTGATCTGAAAGCCGGCCGGGACGTCTTGAGAAGCTTAATTTTTGGTCATTCCGGTGATACTCGAAAATACTGGATACCGGCCTGCGCCGGTATGGCAAAATGGGTAAGGTGAGTTGGCAGTACAAAGTTTCCCCTGAAATACTTCCGGAGAGGAGAAGGTGTATGTCTGATTATGATGTCGTGGTGATAGGCGCCGGCAACGGCGGGCTGACGGCTGCGGCGGGACTTGCCCAGAAAGGGCACAAGACCCTGCTGCTCGAAAGACACAATGTTCCGGGTGGATGCGCGACAAGCTTCGTAAGAGGCAGATTCGAGTTCGAAATTGCGCTTCACCAGTTGAGCGGCATGGGACTTCCCGAATTTCCCGGCCCCCTGAGGGGGCTGCTTGGCGAACTGGGCGTGCTGGATAAAATCGATTTTATCCAGCAACAAAACCTCTACCGGGTTGCCATCCCCGGCCGAATGGACATCAATCTGAAAGCCGACAGACAGGCGGTCATCGAGACGCTGATAGAAAAATTTCCGGCGGAAAAGGAAGGGATTCAAAAGTTTTTTGACCTTCTCTATGCGTTCTGCAACGAACTGGTGAACGTGCTGTTCATTCATGATCCGGAGGCCAGTCCCGAAAAATATCCGCTCTTTTTCAAACTGGCGCTGCAAAACTCCCAGGGCATTCTGGACCAATACCTCAAGAACCCCCTGCTGCAGACCGTCGTAACCATTTACTGGAGCTATGCGGGGCTGCCGCCGAGCCGGCTGAGTTTCATGGAGCTGGCCATGGTGATCTGGGCGTACATCGAGTTCAAACCCTGGCACATGAAGGGCGGATCGCAGGCCATGTCCAATGCGATCTGCGACGCCTTTCTCCGCTTCGGCGGGGATACTCGATTCAACTGCGCGGCGAAAAAGATCCGGGTTCAGAACGGAAAAGTCGTCTCCGTCGTCACGGAGGATGGGGATGAAATTTCGACAAAATTCGTGGTGTCCAACGCCGGTCCGATTCGCACGCTCATCGACATGGTCGGGGCGGAAAACTGTCCGGAAGACGAGCTGAAAAAGCTCAACGCCCGCACGGTTGGACTGTCGGCCTTCACGCTGTATATGGGCTTCGACTGCGATCCTTCGGAGATGGGAATCGACAAGGCCACCAACTTCATCTGCGGCACAGCGGACGCGGATTACGCCCACAGCAAAATGAAAACGCTGGACGGGGCGGAGTACTCCCTGCTGACGTGCTATGATGTTGACGATCCGGATTTTTCACCCCGCGGCGCCTGCCAGGTTTCCCTGGTCACGCTCCAGTATGCACAGCCCTGGATGAGCGTCCCCCCGTCGGAATATTATGATACGAAATACCGCTTCGCCGAAAAACTGATGGACCTGGCCGAGAAAGTTTTCCCCGACCTCCGGAAGCATCTGGAGGAGGCCGAACCGGCAACGCCGCTGACGCACATGCGCTATCTCGGGCATCCGGGCGGCTCGATCTACGGGTCGGAACACTTCACGCGGGAGACCAGTCTTTTCGTCGATTCCAAATCGGCGATCGAGGGGCTGTATTTCACGGGCGCATGGAACGGCTCCGGCGGCTTTCAGCCGACGCTTCAATCGGGCGCTTCCGCGGCGCGGCAGGTTTCACGACTTCTGAAAAGGCAGTAAGGGGGAAAATATGGCCAGAAAAGAAATCATGCAAAAAGTAGCCGGATACGATGAAATCATCCGGGACAATACGATTCTCGAGAAGTACGGATTCGACTATCCCGCCAGAAAGGGGGAAGTTCAAAAGATCATCGATTCGCTGCACCCGCAAAGGCTCGATCTGATCGTGTCGGAAATCAGGGAGCAAACCGCGAGCGCCAAATCCTTCAGACTGGTGAGCGGCAACGGCGCTCTGCCGCCGTTTCAGTCCGGCCAGTACATCAATGTTTTCCTGGAGGCAGGCGGCATCAGGACCAGCAGGCCCTACAGCATCGCGTCCTCCCCCACGCAGACCGGCTATTACGAAATCACGGTCCGGCGCGTGGAAGACGGATTTGTTTCCAATGTTCTGCTGGATGAACTGAAGCCCGGCGACCGGCTGCAAGCCTCATCGCCCGCGGGGAACTTCCACTACAATCCGCTTTTCCACGGAAACCGGCTGGCGTTCATCGCGGGCGGCAGCGGCATCACGCCTTTCATGAGCATGATCCGTGAGATGGCCGACCGAAACCTGGACCGCCGGCTGCATCTGTTTTACGGCAGCCGCGTAGAGGAGGATGTGATTTACCGGCAGGAAATCGAACGGATTGCCGAAGCTCACAAGAACTTCACGTGGGACCTGGTCGTGTCCGAACCGGATCCTTCCTTCAGCGGATGCCGGGGATTCATCGACGCCAACCTGATCGGGAAAAAGCTTGAAGGAACGGACTGGACATTCTTTGTCTGCGGGCCCGAAGCCATGTATCAATTCTGCCTGCCGCAGTTGGAAAAGCTGTCGATTCCCGCGAGAAAAACAAAGGTTGAAGTCATGGGCGCTCCGAAAAATATTGTTTCGTACCCCGGCTGGCCGGAAAACGTCAAAGCCGGCGACGTTTTCCAGGTTGCCGTCAAAGGGAAAAAGTCCATCCGCGCAGCCGCCGTGGAGCCGCTCATGATTTCGCTGGAAAGGGCGGGGCTCGCCATTCCCGCGCTTTGCCGCTCCGGAGAATGCAGCCTCTGCCGGACAAAACTGCTTTCCGGAAACGTATATCAGCCCAACGGCGTCAAACTGAGAAAATCCGACAGAACCTTCGGATATATCCATCCCTGCATGGCGTATCCGATCTCGGACATTGAAATCCTGCTGTAAGGCCGGGAAAAGCCTGTGATGAACGTTGTTTTTTTAGGCACAAACGGCTGGTATGACACGGACACGGGGAATACGATCTGCACCCTGATTGCGACTCCCGAGGCCGTCCTTGTTCTGGACGCGGGCTACGGCCTCGCCAAGCTGGATCGATATGTGCAGCCCGGCGACGCAAGGCCCGTGTTCCTTTTTCTCAGCCACTTTCATCTGGATCATATCGCGGGCCTTCACACGCTGACCAAATTTTCGCTTTCCGGCGGATTGACGCTCTGCTGTCCGGAAGGCGGCCGGGCTGTTCTTGAAACATTCGTAAACGCGCCTTTCACCGTCGCGCTGGAGGCCCTGCCCTATCCGGCAAACGTGCGTGAACTGCCCGAAGAAGCGGCGTCACTCCCCTTGCCCGTTGAGGCCCTGCCGCTCGTCCATTCGGGGCTGACGCTCGGTTATCGTCTGGAGATCGGCGCAAAAGTCATCGCCTACTGCCCGGATACGGGGTACTGCCAAAACGCCGTGACGCTGGCGCGGGGCGCGGACCTGCTGATCACGGAATGCGCCTACAAAGAGGGGCAGTCCTCCGAAAGCTGGCCGCACCTCAATCCCGAAACGGCCGGCCGGATCGCGCGGGAAGCCGGAGCTCTGCGTCTGGCGATGACCCACTTTGACGCCCGCATCTACCGGAGCCTTCCGGAAAGAATGGAGGCGCAAACAGCGGCCCGGAAGGAATTCCCCGCCGCCTTTGCCGCCTGTGACGATATGATTCTTGAATGCTGATGGTGTCCGCGATGGATCTTCATCCTTTGATCAAATCAGCTCCGGAAAAATGTCTTCGCCTCGTGCAAACTTTCTTCATTTCCTCCATGCACTCGCTGAAATATTTTTTGCCGGCCGCTCTGCTTGTGACGCTTCTGACGTCCTGCGCCCCGCAATATTTTTCACCCGTCTCCGGCGATGCTTTCACGCGCAGGGATCTGCAGGCGCTGTCCGGCCGAGAGCTCTGGCACGGCTTTGTTTTCAACGGCGAGAAAGTGGGGTTTGCCCGCCTGAAGATAGAACCGGAAGCCGGCGGCCAGTCTTATACGCTGTTTTCCGAAGCCAGTCTGCGCATCCGTTTTCTCGGAATGGGAAAGAGCGTCAGCATTCGGGGCGAGGACCGGGTGGCCCCCGATCTTTCTCTGCTCTCTTTCCGATATGAACAGACGATTGACGAAAAAACGCTGGCCCTCGAAGGCGGCATCCGCAACGGTCTCCTTTCGGTTGTTCAACGGTCCGGGAACGAGGTCAAGACCTCCGAAACGAAGATTTCATCTCCACTGTATCCCTCGAGCGGAATCAACCTTTATCCGGTTCTCCGGGGAATGAAGACCGGCGCCGATTATGCCTATCCGGTCTATGATCCGCAGACGCAGTCGATCGTGGATGTAGCCCAGTCGGTCGTTGCCTTTGAAGAAAGCCGTCGGCTCGGGATTGAGCCCTCCTTCAAACTGGAAACGCGAATGTCGGGGCACGTCGCGGAAAGCTGGATCAACCTGCAAGGAGAGACGGTCTTCGAGCGCGGCATGGGAGGCGTACTGATCACGTTCAAGGAAAGCGAAAGAGGCGCGAAGAGCTTTCTGGCCGAAGCAAGCATGGGCAAAAAGGATTTGATTTATGACTTCAGCCTCATCCGGACGGACACCCCCATCACCTGTCCCCGAAAAGCGGATTTTCTGGAGGCCACCGTTGAGGTCCCGGAAAAAACCCTCTCTCCTCTGCAAAGCCCCCATCAGCATATTTCCCCGCAGCAGCAGGACAAAGAGACGGCTTGGATCTACCGCATCCACAAAATAGCCCCCGATGTTCCGGATGCGCCCCGTCAAGCGCTCAACGCAAAAGATCGCTTCCTTTTCCTCGCCCCTTTCCACCACATCGAAAGCGATCATCCGGAAATTCTCGAGGCGGCCCGGAAAGCGGTCGCAGGCGCGCAAACGACCCGCGGGAAAGTCGAACGGTTAACCTCCTGGGTGGCGAATGAAATCAAGGATGAGCCGGTGGATTCTTTCTCGGCGCTGGAGGTCCTTCACAACCGGAAGGGAGAATGCCAGGCCCACACCATGCTTTACACGGCCATGGCGCGGGCGCTGGGAATTCCCACGCGGCTGGCCGGCGGCATTGTCTACATGGAAGGCATGGGGTTTTTGTATCACGCGTGGGCGGAAAGCTTTGTGGACGACTGGCTTCCCGTGGATGCGACCTTCAACCAGGTTCCCGTGGACGCAACCCATATCAAGCTGGTGGAGGGCCCCGACTGGATATCCCTCCTGCCCATGGGCAGCGTCATCGGACACATCCGAATCAGAAACATCCGGTTCCATTGTGGTGAAAACGGGAATTGACAAACGCTGTCCTTCCCCGTGTGAAGGCGAAGAGATCTGAACGTCGAAGAGGTTATCGCTTCATCTTTCCCCAGGTTCCGTTTTGGAGGACACAGATGGTATAGTCGTAATCTGCCTGAGCATTTTCATTAAATGTAATACGCCCCAAAGCGCCATCATACGTTCTGTTTTGATAATTCGCGAAAAGCACTTTGTTCTTCTTCCCATGACGGCAAAACCGATCCAGGGACTTGATCAAATCGTATCCTTCAGCGCCAAAAGCAGACATTCTGTATCCGTATTTCCTCTTAAAAGACGCGAAAATCGGGAGAGTTTCATTAAGGTCCGGATAGGAAAACATTAACCCCCTTGCCGTTGGCTCAGCAAGCAATGGAGCGGTTAATGTCGGCCTTGTCCCAAACATCCGGGACTGAATCCGGATTTTGGATGCCTGTTTGGCAATTTGAACGGCTTCCCTTGTGCTGATTAAAGCAAGCGCATCCGGATGAACCGCCTTTACTTCATTCAACGGATGCGTAAAATCCACATCGGTATCGGTGTAAGCGATAGACTTGACGAGTTTGCTTCCCAATGTCGACTTTAAGGCATTGTTCCAGGAAATGCCGTAATCGTTATTGAAATACATGACGGCAACTTTGTTGTAGCTTTGCAAGTAATTGGTCAGGTATTGAATTTCTCTGCCGACGTCACCGGTGAACCTCACACAGTTTTTCTGATCGGCATGATCAAAGACGGCGCTGCCCACCGCCATTTGCAACAGATGGTTTGATTTGATCTTTGCGGCAAGGCCGTTGCTGATCCAGCTTGCCAGCGTAACCACCACGGTATAACCACCCTGCTGGATGACTTCGTTCAATTTTTGTTCTGCTGTTTTTAAATCACCTTTCGTGTCAAAAAACCGAACATCGATCTTTTTGGTTTCCGATAAGCCCAGCTCCATCGCCTGTTTGGTTTCCAGACCAAATTGGCTGTAATGTCCCGATAAATCCAATAAGGCCGCAACTCTTATGGGATCTTCTGATGCGTGGGCTGACTGCACACCGCTGCCCGACAGAAAGACCAGGGCAGTAAAACTCAACACGATAAATTGGAGGGCTGTTTTCATAACGGCTCCTTATGGCCGGGTTGTCCGACGCTTTTCCCCAGCAGATCCAGATAATCCTCCATGGCGGCATTCACGACTTCCAGCGCGCGGTCTCTGCCGTAGAGGTTTTCAATCCAAATGGACTTTTCCTGTCCCGGAATTAATTTGTAGGTGCTGAAGTAGTGCTTCAGGCGTTCCACAAGAACTTGGGGCACCCAGGGCAAGTCTTCCACCTTGTCCCAGACCGTGTCGTTTGCCAGAATACCGATGATCTTGTCGTCCGCAAGGCCGTTGTCGATCATCTGAATGCCGCCCACGACGCGGGCGTTCAGGATCACCTCCGGGTGGTTCACCGAACGCTCGCTGATGACACAGATATCTAGTGGGTCGCCGTCTCCGCCCGAGGAGCGGGGAGAAAGTCTGCCCAGCTTTTCACCGCAGTAGGTGCGGGGGATGAACCCGTAAAGCGTTGGCGGCTGCGACGATGTGCGCTGCGGACGGTCCACCCGGAGATAACCGGAGAGTTTGTCCACCTCGTACTTGACCGTGTCAAACGGGGTGATCTCGATGTAAGCATGTACAATGTTCGGCGGATGGGGGCCCACCTCAAGCCCATGCCATGGATGGGGCCGCCAGCGGGAAAAAGAATCATTTTTGTTCATGGCGGAAGGCTAAATCCTCACTGGAATTATTGCAAGGGGAAAAAACACGCCTCTCAAAAAGTCTTTTCCGCCCTGAAATGGCCGGGCGCGGCTGATTCAGAAAATATACGAGGTCGATCCCCTGGTCTGTCCAAAATGTCAAGGCATCATGCGTATCATCAGATTCATCGAAGACGCGCAGGTCATCCGCGACACCCTCACCCATCTGGGACTCCTGTCAAGCCCCCGCATAAAATGATTTGACAGAATTTTTGTGATCGATTATGCTTGCATACAAGTAAATTGCCTGCGAGACGGATTTTGCATCCTATGAAGAAAAACGATTGCATCTTCTTTCAATTCGCCAAGACCTATCAGCTCTCCAGCCGGTTTCTCGCCCAGAAGGTTTCGGAACTCAACCTCACGTCCGTTCAGGCCATGGTTTTGGGATTTCTGACGGAAGAAGACCAGATCACCTCCAGGGAACTGGGCAAACGAACGGAGCTCGACAGCGCCACGCTCACGGGCATTCTGGATCGGCTGGAAGCCGCGGAATTTCTCGAACGCAAAAGCAATCCAGACGACCGCCGGTCCATCCATATCCATCTGACCCCGAAAGGCAAGGCCATGGGCCGGGAAGCGAGCCGGGTGATTGTGGAAGCCAATGCCGAGTTCCTGCAGGTCCTGACGGAAGAACAAAAGCGTGATCTTCACAGTATTATTTCAACCCTGCGTCTTAACGTCCCGCGCCCCTAAGACGCGCAAGCCCCGGTGAATCCGCCGGAGAACAGGATCAAACATGGGAAAAATATTTAAAACCGGCTGTGTCCTCTGCGCGCAGAACTGCGGTCTGGAAATCGAAGTGGAAAACAACCGCATCGTCAAAGTTCGAGGCGACAAATCCAACGCCAAAAGCGAAGGGTATATCTGCCGCAAGGGTCTGAACGTCGCCTATCACCAGCACAACGCCGACCGCCTGAAATATCCGCTCAAAAAAGTCAGGGACAAATTCGAGCGGATCTCCTGGGACCAGGCCATCGATGAAATCGCAACGAAGCTCAAGGGCATCATTGACGAATACGGCCCCCGCTCGTTTGCCTACATGGGCGGCGGCGGACAGGGCTGTCATTTTGAAGCGGCTTTCGGCGTGCGTCTGATGCGGAGCCTGGGCTCTCAATACCAGTACAGCGCGCTGGCGCAGGAATTTTCCGGCGCCTTCTGGGTTTGCGGGCGAACGCACGGCAAGCAGTACCTGCATGATCAGCCGGATGTCGATAACACCGATGTTCTTTTGATATTCGGCTGGAACGGCATGCAGAGCCATCAGATTCCGCAGGCCCCGCGCAAGCTTCAGCGTCTGTCCAAAGACAAAGACAAAATGCTGATCGTGGTCGATCCGCGTAAAACCGAAACGGCAAAACTCGCCGACATCCATCTGCCCATCCGCCCCGGCACGGACGCCCTGCTGCTCAAAGCCATGATTTCCCTGATTCTGAAGGAAGGCTGGGAAAACAAGGCGTATCTGGCCGACCATACGTCGGGCTTCGATTCGGTGAAATCCTGTTTCGAAAACTTCGACGCTCGCGCCGCCGTAAAGACCTGCTCTCTGGACTTCGAGCAGGTCCGTGAAGTCACCCGCCTTTACGCGACGCGCAAATCGTCGCTGCGCTACGATCTGGGCCTTTTTATGGGACGCCACAGCGCTCTGAATTCCTACCTGATCGTGATTCTCCAGGCGATCTGCGGCAGGCTCTGTTCTCCCGGGGGCAATGTGATCAACGGCCACCTGATGCCCATCGGGCCGCATACGGATGAAAGAGATTCCAAAATCTGGCGCACCATGGCCACCAATTCCTTTCCGGTCTGCGGTTCCTTTCCGCCCAATGTCATGCCGGAAGAAATTCTGTCGGATCATCCCGAACGGCTGAGAGCCGTGATCGTTACCCAATCCAACCCGCTGCGCTCGTATGCGGACACGACGGCGTACGAAAAGGCATTTCAGCGCCTGGACCTTCTGGTGACCGGAGAAGTCGCCATGACGGAAACCGCCGCTCTTTCCCATTATGTCCTGCCTTCGCGCACCGGCTACGAATCCTGGGACGGCACGTTTTTCCCGATGACCTATCCCGGAATCTACTTCCAGATGCGGCGTCCCATTCTCGAACCGGAGGGAGAGCCGCTGGAACTCGGTGAAGTTCATCTGCGGCTTGCCGACAAACTGGGATTGATCCCGCCGATTCCCGAAAGCCTTTATCAAGCGGCCTTTGCCGACCGCGCAACCTTCGGCAAAGCGCTGATGGAATATGCGATGACGGAGCCGAAAGCCCTGAAAGCCATGCCGTTTATTCTGGGAAAGACACTGGGCAAATCCCTGGGCTCCGTTCATCTTGCGGCGCTTTGGGGCATGCTGCTGGCCGCCCCCAAATCGTTGTACAAGAATGCCGTTCGCGCGGGCTTCACATCCGGTCCCGGCCTGGGCGAAGAATTGTTTCAGCAGATTCTCGATCATCCCGAAGGCATCTGGGCGGGAAAGATCGATCCGGAAAACAACTTTGCCGAGGTCAAAACCGAAGACGGCAGAATCCATCTGTTCATTCCCGAGCTGATCGATGAACTCAACACCGTCGAAGCGGCACGGGAAGAGGCGGCGCTCAGGCTGCCTGCCGATTTTCCGCTCATCCTGATGGCGGGCCGCCACACCGACAAAAACGCCAACACACTCATGCGCGACCCCGCCTGGAATGAAGGCAAACGCGCCTGCACGCTGGCCATGCATCCGGAAGACGCGGCCGCCTTGAATCTGAAAGACACAGAGCAGGTGCGGGTCATCACGGAGGCCGGCACGGAAGAGATTGAACTGGAAGTCACGGATACCGCGCACAAAGGTCATGTGGTGATTCCTCACGGATTCGGAATGATTTACAATGGCGTGAAATACGGCGCCAACGTGAACCGCCTGACCAAAAACACGCACCGCGACCAGTTCGGCACGCCGATTCACCGGTATGTACCGTGCCGGGTGGAGGCAATATAAACTGAAAGGAGCCAATATGGGTGAACTGGTAAAAATTTCCATCGCAGACCACATTGCGGATGTCCGTTTCAACCGGCCCGAAAAATACAACGCGCTCAGCTTTGACATGATCGACGCCATGGCCGATGCCATCAACCGGCTGGCCAAGGAGCCCGGCGTCCGGGTCGTGGTGATTTCCGGCGAAGGCAAGAGCTTCTGCGCCGGGCTGGATGTCGAAAACTTCGCGGCTCTCCTGTCCGGAGAAAAAAGGTTTCCCCATCTGACGGAGCGCTATCAGAATCGGATCACGAACATCTATCAGCATGTCGGCTACGGGTGGAAAGAGCTTCCCGTGCCGGTAATCGCAGCCATTCACGGCGTAGCGCTCGGCGGCGGGTTCCAGATTGCCATGGGGGCGGATATTCGCTTCAGCACGCCCGATGCCAAGTTCTCACTGATGGAAATGAGATGGGGACTGATTCCGGATATGAGCGTTACCCAGACCATCCGCGATTTCGTGCCGATGGATGTGGCCAAGGAACTGATCTTTACAGGCAAGGTGATCAAAGGCGAAGAAGCGG
>Ga0209097_10004117_pt1 | contig 10858 bp, 8 predicted proteins | sample AD_UKC052_MetaG_FD_184419 | JGI IMG/M metagenome (GOLD analysis project Ga0209097, IMG submission 184419) | Active sludge microbial communities of municipal wastewater-treating anaerobic digesters from USA - AD_UKC052_MetaG (SPAdes) (version 2) | ecosystem: Engineered > Bioreactor > Anaerobic >... | reverse complement strand
CTCGCGCGCCCGGTTCTCGGCCAGGATCGCCTCGCAGATCCCCCGCAGCGCGTCGGCGTCGATCGCCGTCCCGGTCGGGTTCAGCGGCGAGTTCAGGCACACCAGCCGCGCCGACGGCAGCTCGTTCAGCAGCGCGTCCCCGGTCGGCAAGAACCGCGAGTCCGGCCCGCACACCACCTGCACCCCGCGAGCCCCGCTCATGTGCACGTAGTGGTTGTTGTTCCAGCTCGGCACCGGATAGATCACCGTGTCGCCCTGGTCGACCAGCGTCCGGTAGGTCCCGTAGATCACCGGCCGCGCCCCGCCAGCCACCAGGAACGAGTCCAGCGGGTAGCGCAGCCCGAGGTCCCGCTCGTAGTACCGCTGCAGCGCGTGGCGCAGCTCGAGCATGCCGTTGGCCGGCGGATAGTTGGTCTCGTGGCGCTCGAGCGCCCGGAACACCGCCTTCTGCAGCTCGGCGGGGATGGCGAACTGCTTCGGGTCGAAGTCCCCGACCGTCAGGTTGCAGATCTTTTGGCCCTGCGTGACCATCTGCCGGATCTCCGCGGCGATCTTGAGGATCTCCGAGCCGACCAGCGCGCCGGCCATGGTCGACAGCCGCCGTGCGGGGGTCTCCCCGACGTGCGTCGCGTGGGCTGTGAGGTCGTGCAGGGCAGGCGTAGCGGCGTCCGACATCGCGCCGAACTATGCCACACTCGCCGCTGCATGAGCAGTCGCCAACCGCACCTCAGCGCCCGGCTTCAGGGCTTCGGCACCACGATCTTCACCGAGATGACTCGCCTCGCGCTGCAGCACTCGGCGGTCAATCTCGGGCAGGGCTTCCCCAACTTCGACGGCCCCGAGTTCATCAAGGAAGCCGCGATTGCGGCCATTCGCGCCGGTCACAACCAGTACGCCCGCATGACCGGGATCCCCGACCTCAACCGGGCGATCGCCGAGCACCAGCGCCGCTTCTATGACCTGTCGTACGACCCCGACAGTGAGATCACCGTGTATTCGGGCGCCACCGAAGCGATCTGCGCCGTGTTCCAGGCCCTGTGCGACACCGGCGACGAGGTCGTCCTCTTCGAGCCCTTCTACGACTCCTACCGCGCCAGCATCACCATGGCCGGCGCCGTGCCGCGGGTGGTCACGCTGCGCGCCCCGGACTTCAGCTACCGCCCCGAGGAGCTCGAGGCCGCCATCACCCCGAAGACCCGCGCCATCCTCCTCAACTCGCCGCACAACCCGAGCGGCAAGGTGTTCTCGAGGAGCGAGCTCGAGCACATCGCCGCGCTGTGCCGTGAGCATGACCTGATCGCCGTCACCGATGAGGTGTATGAGCACCTCGTGTATGAGGGGACGCACGTGCCTCTGGCGACGCTGCCGGGCATGCGCGAGCGAACCGTCCTCATCTCCTCGTCGGGCAAGACCTTCAGCTTCACCGGCTGGAAGATCGGCCACACCTGCGCCCCGCCGGCGATCACCGCGGCGCTGCGCTGCGCCCATCAATTCGTGACCTTCTGCACGGCCACCCCGTTCCAGCACGCGATGGCCCGCGCCTTCGTCGCGGACGACTCCTTCTTCACCGGACTCACCGCCGAGTACCGGGCCCGCCGCGACCGCCTGTGCGCCGGCCTGCGAGAGATCGGCCTCGGCGTGCTCAGCCCCGCCGGCACCTACTTCGTGACCACCGACATCCGCCCGCTCGGCCACACCGACGACGTCGCGTTCTGCCGCATGTTGCCCGAGCAGATCGGCGTCGCGGCGATCCCCACCAGCGCCTTCTACGTCAACCAGCACGAGGGCCGCCACCTGGTGCGCTGGGCCTTCTGCAAGACCGACGCGGTGCTCGACGAGGGCCTGCGCCGGCTGCAAAAGCTCCGCGCCTGACCGGACCTTCAAGACATGTACGAAAGGACAGGACAATGCGAGTAGCGGCGATCCAGAGCGACATCGCGTGGGAAGATCCGGAGGCCAACTTCGAGCGGCTGCGACCGTGGGTGGCCGCCGCCGCCGTCGCGGGCGCGCGCCTGGTCGTGCTCCCGGAGATGTTCGCCTGCGGCTTCTCGATGGCGACCGAGCGCGTGCGCGAGACCCCTGACGGCCCGAGCGCGCGCTTCCTCGCCGACCAGGCCCGGCAGCACGGCCTGTGGATCTGCGGCTCGATCCCCGAGGCCGCCGTCGGCGAACCGCGGCCCTACAACACGCTCGTGCTCGCCAGCCCCGGCGGCCAGCTGCTGCACCGCTACCGCAAGATCCACCCCTTCAGCTTCGCCCGCGAACACGAGCATTACGCCGCCGGCGACCTGCACGTCACCGTCGACATCGAGGGCCTGCGCTGCACCCTGTTCGTCTGCTACGACCTGCGCTTCGCCGACGAGTTCTGGGGCCGCGCCCACACCACCGATGCATACATCGTGGTCGCCAACTGGCCCGAGCGCCGGCGCCGGCACTGGACCACGCTGCTGCAGGCGCGGGCGATCGAGAACCAGGCCTACGTGGTCGGCGTCAACCGGGTCGGCCACGGCAGCGGCATCGACTACAGCGGCGACAGCCGCATCATCGACCCCTGGGGCGAGATCCTCGCCGCCGGGGCCGGCGGGGAGACCATGCTGCTCGCCGACCTCAAGCCCTCGACCGTCCAGGACGCGCGCGACAAGTTCCCTGTCCTCAAGGACAGGCGCCACTGAGCCGCCTGTCTGTCCTCGGGGACAGGCCCAACGACCTGTCCCCCGGGACAGGCCCGGATCTCAGCCCTTGGTCGGCTCCGCCGCGCAGCGAAAGCCGACCGCGTGCACATGCGCGGTCGCGTCCTGCGGGAAGCGCAGCGCCGGCTCGGCGTGCTCCTTCTGCGAGCTGTTGAACGCCCCGCCGCGGATCACCTTCATGCCCTCGGGGGCCGGCGTGCCGGCCGGCGCGCCCGGGTAAGGCTTGAAGTCGTCGGCCGTCCACTCGAAGACGTTGCCCACCATGTCCAGCAGCCCCGCCTGGGTCTTGCCCTTCGGGAAGCTGCCGACCGGCGCCGTGCCGGCGTGCCCGTCGTCGCTCGCATACAGCAGCGGCACCTCCGGCAAGCCCGCGCCCGTCCGCCAGTTCATGCACTCCTGACCGCAACCATTCAGGTGCTCCGCGTCCGGCGCCTCGTCGCCCCACGGATACGCCCGACCGTCCGAACCCCGCGCCGCGAACTCCCACTCCGCCTCGCCCGGCAGCCGCTTGCTCGCCCGCTTGCAGTACGCCGCCGCCTGCTCCCACGTCACGCAGTTGACCGGGTGCAGCTCGCGGCCCGCCTGGCCCGAATTGCACAGCGGGCTGTAGGCCGCGCGCGCGTCGACCCACGCCTTGCGGGCCGTGCCGCCCTGCGGCCACAAGCTGTCACGAAACGCCCGCTGGCACTCGCCCTGCTCCGAACAGGCCTCGTAGTCCTTGACCGTCACCTCGCGGATGTCGATGCAGAAATCCGCGATCTCGACCTTGTGGGCCGGCCTGGCCGAGGCCAGCGCCTTGTTGTCGACGTTGTCCGAGCCCATGAAGAACTTGCCGCCGGCGACCAGCGCCATGCCCTCGGGGCAGCGCATCGCCGGCGCCGGCGTCACGGTCTCCGTCGGGGCCCCGGCTACCGGCGGTGACCACTCCTCCGTCTTGGCCGGCGCATCGCCCGAGTTCTTCACGAACATCAACACCAGCGCCGTCACGGCGATCGCCCCCGAGGTCAGGCCGAGCGCCAGCAGCGGCGAGCGAGGCTTCGCCGGCGCAGCTGTCCCCGGGGCCATGCGCGTCGCGGCGTCCTGCGCTGAGCCGGTCCCGGCCGCCGGGATGCCGCCGGTCTTGACGCCCTGCAGCGGGACGCCGCCGGTCCTGACGCTGCGCACCGATACGTCGGCGATCAGCGCGCGCTGGCTGGACCCCGAGCGCGTGTCGCTGCCGAGGCCGGTGCCCCACGGCTCGGCGTTGATGGGGCGAAACTCCTTCACCTCGAGCGCGCCCGCCAGCGCGGTCCAGAACGCCGCCATATGCTCGTGGCGCTCGCGCACGGGGATCGCCATCGCCTTCATGAACACCGCCTCGACCGCGTCGCTGGTCGGGATGCCGAGGTTACGCGGCGTCGGTCGGTGCAGCGGGTCCTGACAGGCCAGCGCCAGCGACACGAAGTCCTTCTGCGGGAACACCCGGATCCCCCCGCGCATCAGCTCGAGCATCACCAGCGCGAAGCCGAAGACATCCGTCCACGGCCCGGTCGCGCCGTGCGTGCGATCGAACTGCTCGGGCGCGCCGTACTTCGGCGTGAAGTCGCTGCCGGCCGCGCCGGTCGCCGTCAGGTCGGTCGGCATCACCTTGGCGATGCCGAAGTCCAGCAGCTTGACGACCACGCCCGGCTGCAGGCTCTGGCCGAGCGCGAAGAAGTTGCCCGGCTTGATGTCACGATGCGCGACGCCACCCGCGTGGGCGATCGCCATGGCCCGGGCGACCCCGTCGAGCAGGTCGAAGGTCTCGCGCCACTCGCGGGTCTTGCCGCGATCCGGGCTGTCCTTGGCGTGCAGCAAGTTCTCGAGCGAGCGGCCCTCGAGCCACTCGAGCACCAGGAAGGGCAGCCGCGCTCCGTCCTCGGTCGTCAGCATGCCCATGTCGCGGGCCTGAACGATGTTGGCCGAGCGCGTCGACAGCGAGGTGAGCAGCGCGCCCTCCTGGGCGAAGCGCTCGAGCAGCAGGTCGTGCTGGTCCTCCTCGAGCTGGGCCAGGCCAGTGAAGAACTTGAGCGCCACCGGCACGCGCAAGACCTCATGGAAGGCGCGATAGACCAGGCCATAACCGCCGCGATCGATCACCGCCTCGATCGTGTACTTGTCGGCGATCTGCTTGCCGACGAGCTGATATGGGTCAACAACGGTCGCCACGAGTCGCCCAGGATGCCACAGCCCGCGCGTACAGCTGAAGGCGCGCGAGCACGCGGTCGCACACGCTATCGCGCCGCGCTGGCCCGCGCGGCGCGGTTCCTCGCCGACGCTCGCTCGCTCACGCTCACAGCGCCGAGCGCACCAGGCCGACCAGGCGCGGCGCGAGGCCGACCAGCGTCACCAGATCGATGCTGCGCCGCGAGCGATAGATGAAGCCGATCAGGCGATCGTCCTGGCGCCAGACCACCAGATACGCCTGCTCGCTGATCTGGCGCCCGAGGTCGAGGCTCGAGAGGTCCTTGAAGCCGACCTGCAGGCCATCGATCACCTCGACCCGCGGCATCGTCGAGATCAGTCCGTCCGCCTCGGCGCGCCGCGCCGCCAGCTCCGGCGAGGCCCCGCTCACCTCCTGATAGATCGGCTCGATCCTGGTGTTCGAGTCGATCGCGCCCACCAGCGCGTGGCCGATCTCCAGGGCCACCGGCGCCGCCTGCTCGCCGCGCTGCAGCAACGCCTCGATGCCGACCCGCGACGCCTCGGCCCCGCGCCGCAGCCAGTCGCGCGACACATCACTCAGCTGACCCGAACGCACCAGCTCACCCGCCCACGAGCCCGCCGCCTCGGCTGCCTCGACTGTGCGCTCGCCCGCCGCCACCGCGAGCTCGCCGGCCCCGACCCGCGTCTTGTCGGCCAGCACACCGGCCTCGCGCTGGAGCTTGGCGCCCACCTCGCGGGCCTGTTGCTTGTCGCCCGGCTCACAGCCCGCGAGCACGCACAGCCCCGCCACCATCGCCGCCATTGTCCGGGTCATCGCAAGCCTCCTGAAACGGCGACGATAGCAGAGCCCGCCGCCACGGTCCTGCCCCGGTCCGGGACCCGTCTGCGCCCCCCTGCACCCGCACTTTCGGCACCGATCTCACCGCTGTCCGCGGCCGAGCGTGGCCGTATACTCTCGCCCCGTGTCCGTTCTGCGCACAATCGTCAGCTCCTCGCGCGCGCTGGTCACCGGCGCCAAGGACGTCGCCCGATTCCGCGAGATCGCCACCGTCTTCGTCAGCCACGGCTTCGGCTGGTTCTTCGCCCAGCTCAAGCTGCGCCGCGAATTGCAGGTCGACTACGAGGGCGCCGACCTGACCCGCGCGGCCGTCGGCAGCCCCGACACCGGCAAGCGCCTGGTCGCCGCCTTCGCCAAGCTCGGCCCGACCTTCGTCAAGCTCGGGCAGATCCTCTCGACCCGCCCCGACCTGCTGCCGCCCGGCATCCTGGGCGAGCTCACCCAGCTGCAGGACCAGGTCAGCCCGCTGGCCTTCGATCAGGTCGTGCAGCAGCTGCGCCACGCCTACGGCCCGGGCTTTCGCGAGATCTTCGCCTCGCTCGACGAGACCCCGCTGGCCTCCGCGAGCATCGCTCAGGTCCACCGCGCCACCCTCAAGGACGGCACCCCGGTCGTGCTCAAGATCCAGCGCCCCGGCCTGCGCCCGAAGATCGAGAGCGACCTCAACATCCTCCGCGCGCTCGCCAACTACGTCGAGGAGTCCTTCGAGGAGGCCGCCGCCATGGACCTCGGCGGCGTGCTGCGCGGCTTCGCCAAGTCGCTCGCGCAGGAGCTCGACTTCTGCTGCGAGGTCCGCAACATGAACCGCTTCCGCCGCAACTTCGCCGGCGAGCCGCAGGTCCGCATCCCGAAGGTCCACGAGGACCTGAGCAGCTCCGAGGTGCTGTGCATGGAGTTCGTCGAGGGCCGCAAGTTCAGCGAGGTGCTGGCCAGCGGCGAGGACACGCGGCCGCTGGTCGAGGTCTACTTCAAGGCCGCCTACAAGATGCTGTTCATCGACGGCTTCTTCCACGGCGACCTGCACCCGGGCAACGTGTTCGTGCAGGCCGACGGGGGCCTGGCGATCATCGACTGCGGCATGGTCGGCCGGCTGGCCCCGGCGATGAAGGACCGCCTGATCGACATCCTGAACGCGGTGCTCAACGAGGACCTCGAGCAGCTGGCGCGCTGCTTCTACGCGCTGGCGATCCCGAACGGCAAGGTCAACTACAACGCCTTCGAGGCCGACGCGATCGAGATCGCCGAGCGTTACCTCGGCGGCATCCCACTGTCGGAGATCCAGATCGGCACGTTGTTCGGGGACCTCGTCACCGCGGCCACGCGCCACAACGTGCGCATGCCCTCCGACTTCACGATGATGTTCAAGGCGATCGTCACCACCGAGGGCCTCGCCAAGTCGATCGCCCCCGACATCGACCCGATCGAGCTCGCCAGGCCCTTCATCACCCAGATGGTCGCCGAGCGCTACAGCACCGAGCGGATCCGCAACCTCGTGATCAGCGACTTCCAGCTGATCTCGAAGGCCGCCCACGCGATGCCCCGCGTGCTCCCGGCGATCCTCAACGACATCCAGGACGGCAAGCTGGCGATCGGCATCGCCCCGGGCACCCTCAAGACCCAGCACGAGGCCAGTCAACAGCTGCTCAAGCAGGCGGTCCGCGCCTTGCTCGCGGTCACCTGCATCGCCTGCGGCACCTACTGCCTCGGCCTGTCCTTGCCGCTGTTCCCCACCCTCGGCATCCCGATCGCCTCGGCCGTGTTTTATGGCCTCGCGGTCTATCAGGTCCTGCGCCTGCGCTGAGTCGCCGACCGTCGACGCTCAGCGGTGCGAGCGGCGCGGCGCGATGCGAATGTCGACCCGACGCTCGTTCGGCCAGCCCTCCGCGCCCACCGGCATCTCGGCGTCACCTTCATCGGCCGCCATGAGCAGGTCGGCCTCCGCCACGCCGCCACGCATCAGCGCGCCGCGCAGCCCCTCGGTGCGGTCGTACGCCTTCGGCCGCGCGTCCGCGGCGGCGTCGGTCGTATAGGTCACCAGCTCGATCCGGCGGCCCGCCAGCGGCCCGTCCTTGACGCAGCGCGCCACGGCCTCGAGCACCCGATTGGCGCGCACGTCATCCGTATCGGCGTCGTAGACGAAGAAGTCGTCGTCGGTCGACAGCTCGCACACCGTCGCCAGCGTCGCGTCGACATGCACGCCGGTGGCGGTCGGTGAGTGCAAGGCAGCGCTCGAGCTCACGGTCGGGGTGGGACTCGGATTGTCGTTCTCCCGGGCATCACGTGCTTCACGCGAATCGGGAGGAGCGGTGTCCGGAGAGGTCCTGCTGCACCCGCCCACGAGCGTCAGTCCGAAGAGCAGCGCAGAGATTCGAGGCATGGTGTTGGTCATGCTTCTGCCACTACGCCCGATGCCGACAGCGAGCCCCGCGCCGGCCGAGATCCCTCCTACACCTTGGAATCAAGGCATTTGGCCGCATGTCGTCCGATGTACGCGCAAGCCTCGCTCCTGGGGCTCGACGCGTTAATGTACCGACTATGCTCCGCTCTTGCGGACCAAAAACTTGCGCTTATTGGCCGCACCTTTGCGCTCGAGCCCCGGCCGAAGCCAGCGCGCCAGCCCCGGGGCCAGATAGGCGATCGTCGACAGCTTCCCCGACAGATACGGGATGTCACGATCGAGCCCGGTCTCACGGCTGCGCACGCAGTCCATCACGATCGCCGCGACCTGCTCGGCGCTGCACATCGGCTGCGAGAAGGTCAGGTCGGTGACGTGCTCGAAGTCGGCGTCGAAGAAGCCGGTGTCGACCGGCCCGGGGTTCACGTTGGCGATCCGGATGCCGCGCTTCCCGAGGTCCTCGGCCGCCGCCAAACCCCAGAAGCGCAGCCCCGCCTTGGTCCCCGAGTACACCGCCGAGCCCGGCACGCCGAGCTTGCCCGCCAGGCTCGCCACGTTGACCACCACGCTGCCCGCCGGCATCAGCTCGGCCGCGGCCCGCGTCAGCACGATCGGCGCGCTGAGGTTGACCTTGACCATCTCGGCCAGCGCCAGCGGGTCATGGCGCAGCATGTCGCCGCGATGATGCAGCCCCGCGTTGTTGATCACGACGTCGAGCCGCCCGAAGCGCGCGTGCACCTGCCCCGGCAACTTCGCCACCGCCTCGAGGTCGCCGACATCGAGCGGCCAGGCGATCGCCTGCGGCCCGAGCTCGGCCGCGACCGCCTCCAGGCGCGCGGCCCCACGGGCGACGAGCACCACGGTGGCGCCCCCGGAGATCAGCATACGAGCGACGGCGAGGCCGATGCCGGAGGAGGCACCGGTGACGATGGCGACGTGTTCACGCAGGTCCATGACGACGCCGACGATACGTTAAATGACTTCGCCCCGCACCGGCGAACCGGGCGAGGCGAAGCCAGGCAAGGGCTGCGTCGGCGATGGCCGACGCGGGCGGACTACATGTCCATGCCGCCCATGCCGCCCATTCCGCCGCCGCCGCCACCCGCGGGCGCGCCGGACTCCTTCTTGGGCTTCTCGGCGATCATCGCCTCGGTGGTCAGCATCATGCCGGCCACGGACGCCGCGTTCTGCAGCGCGGTGCGGACGACCTTCGTCGGGTCGATGACGCCGTCCTTGATCAGGTCGACGTACTGGCCGGTGCGGGCGTTGTAGCCGTAACCGGCCTCACCCGCGCGGACAGCGTTCATCACCACGCTCGGCTCGCCGCCGGCGTTGGTGACGATCTGGCGCAGGGGCTCCTCGATCGAGCGGCGGATGATCGAGATGCCGACCTGCTGCTCGTGCGTCGGCGCCTTGAGGGCGTCGAGGGTCTTCTGGGCGCGGATGAGGGCCACACCGCCGCCGGGGACGATGCCCTCCTCGACAGCCGCGCGGGTCGCGTGAAGGGCGTCCTCGACGCGGGCCTTCTTCTCCTTCATCTCGACCTCGGACGCCGCGCCGACCTTGATGACGGCCACGCCGCCGACCAGCTTGGCGAGGCGCTCCTGCAGCTTCTCACGGTCGTAGTCCGAGGTGGTGTCCTCGACCTGCGCGCGGATCTGCTTGACGCGAGCCTTGATGTCGTCCTTCTTGCCGCCGCCGTCGACGATCGTGCAATTGTCCTTGTCGATCGTGATCTGCTTGGCGGTGCCGAGGTCCTTGAGGGTCAGGTTCTCGAGCTTCTCGCCGAGGTCCTCGGTGAGCGCCTTGCCGCCGGTCAGCACGGCGATGTCCTTGAGCATCTCCTTGCGACGGTCGCCGAAGCCCGGGGCCTTCACGGCGGCGATCTGCAGGGTGCCGCGGATCTTGTTGACCACGAGGGTCGCAAGCGCCTCACCGTCGACGTCCTCGGCGATGATCAGCAGGCTACGGCCCTGCTTGGCCACCTGCTCGAGGATCGGCAGGAGGTCCTTCATCGTCGAGACCTTCTTCTCGTAGGTCAGGACGTACGCGTCGCTCAGCGACACGACCATGCGCTCCTGGTCGGTGATGAAGTACGGGCTCAGGTAGCCGCGGTCGAACTGCATGCCCTCGACGACGTCGAGGTCGGTCGTGTTGGCCTTGTTCTCCTCGACCGTGATCACGCCCTCCTTGCCGACCTTGCTCATCGCCTTCGCGATCAGCTTGCCGATCTCCTCGTCGCCGTTGGCGGAGATCGTGCCGACCTGCGCGACCTCGTCGTCGCTGCTGGTCGCCTTCGACTGGTGCTCGCGGATGTGGTTGATCACCGCCTCGACCGCCTGGTCGATGCCGCGCTTGAGCTCCATCGGGTCGTGACCCGCGGCGACCATCTTCAGGCCTTCGCGGTAGATCGCCTGGGCGAGCACCGTGGCGGTCGTGGTGCCGTCACCGGCGAGGTCGGAGGTCTTCGAGGCGACCTCCTTGACCATCTGCGCGCCCATGTTCTCGAACTTGTCCTCGAGCTCGATCTCCTTGGCGACGGTGACGCCGTCCTTGGTGACCGTGGGGGAGCCCCAGGACTTCTCGATCACGACGTTGCGACCGCGCGGCCCGAGGGTCACCTTCACCGCGTCGGCGAGGACATTGACGCCGCGCAGGATGCTGTTGCGGGCGAACTCATCAAAACGTACTTCTTTGGCTGCCATAGGAATTCTCGCTTGTACTTGGGAGGTTGCGGGGAAAAGCGCGGGC
>Ga0209097_10004115_pt1 | contig 10863 bp, 9 predicted proteins | sample AD_UKC052_MetaG_FD_184419 | JGI IMG/M metagenome (GOLD analysis project Ga0209097, IMG submission 184419) | Active sludge microbial communities of municipal wastewater-treating anaerobic digesters from USA - AD_UKC052_MetaG (SPAdes) (version 2) | ecosystem: Engineered > Bioreactor > Anaerobic >... | reverse complement strand
CCTTCCGTCGTCGGAAAAGCCGACGGCGCCGCCCTTCACCAGCTCACCCATCTCGGTGATCTCCTCGCCCAGCGCCCCCTTTGTGATGTTCGCTATGGGGAATACGTTGATCGGCCCCTTTTCCGCCTCCAGCCTGATGAAGCGCACCAGGGCCTGGTTGTCTATGACGGGCGTCGTATTCGGCATGGTGCATACCGAGGTAAACCCCCCCTTCGCCGCCACTATGGAGCCGCCGATGATGGTCTCCTTGTCCTCGCTTCCAGGCTCCCGGAAATGCACATGCATGTCAACCAGGCCGGGGAGCACGACGCATCCCTCGGCGTCGATGAGCTCGCATCCTGGTTCGACCTGTATTCCCGGGGCGATCCTCGACACAATTTCGCCCGTGATGTGTACATCCATCACCTCGTCGAGCCCGGAGGCGGGATCGATCACCCTGCCGCTTTTGATTATTATCGCCATCGCTACACCTTATCGATCTCCTCGAGCGGGGTCCCCCCGGCGAGCAGATAGAATATCGACATGCGGACCGCGACTCCGTTGGTGACCTGTTCGTTGATGATGGAGTTTGGACTGTCGGCAACCCGGTGGTCTATCTCTATTCCGCGGTTTATCGGGCCGGGATGCATAACGATGATGTCCGACTTACAGCGGCCGAGCCGGTCCTCGGTGAGGGCATACTGACGATGGTATTCCCTGAGCGACGGGAAGAGAGAACCCTTCTGGCGCTCCCGCTGTATGCGCAGCATGTTGACCACGTCCAGCTCCGGCAGTATCTCGTCCAGATCGTAGGAGATATCCACGTCGTAGATCCTGAACTCGTCCGGGACCAGGGTCGGCGGCCCGCAGAGCACCACGCGCGCCCCGAGCCTCTTGAAAGCCTCTATATCCGACCGGGCCACCCGCGAATGCTTTATGTCTCCGACTATGCCTATGCGCAGTCCTTCCAGGCTCCCCTTTTTTTCGAGGATTGAATAGGTGTCCAGGAGCGCCTGGGTGGGATGGGCGTGAAAACCGTCTCCCGCGTTGATGACCGACGCCTCGATGTTCTTCGATAAAAAATGCGGCGCCAGCGACGCCGCATGTCTCATTACTATGTAATCGGCCTTCATGGCCTCCATGGTGTGCACTGTGTCGATGAGCGACTCCCCCTTTACCACGCTCGAGGTCGCCACCGCCACGTTTATCAAGTCGGCCGAGAGGCGCTTGGCCGCAAGCTCGAAGCTTATCCGCGTCCTAGTCGACGGTTCGTAGAACAGGGTGCATACGGTCTTGCCCCGGAGGATCGGCACGGTCTTGACCGAACGCGTGAAAAGGTCCTTGAAATAACGCGCGGACTGGCAGATAAGGGATATTTCCTCGGTGGAGAGGGATTGCATATCGAGGAGGTCTTTTCGCTTGAGCCCGTTCATCTTAAAACCATAGCTTATCGGAGCATTGAAGATGCTGTCAACGTAAATAATTAAAAAATAACGGACAGGCCATGAAATCATACATAGCCTTTTTCGACCTGGACAATACCATTCTGTCCGGGAGCAGCGGGAGCTACCTTGCCGTATACTCCTACAAAATGGGCCTTCTCGGCCGCGGCGAACTGGCTTATGGAATATACTCCTCGCTTCTATACCGCGCCGGTTTTATGGACAGCGGCGGCATCGTGGACCGCTGGGTCGCAAAATATCGCGGCTGGCCGGAGGAAAAAATCAGGGGCTTGAGTTCCAGTTTTTTTAAGGACGTGCTTGCCGGCATGGTGCGCCGCAGCGCCAGGGAGGCCGTGGAGTTTCATCGCTCCAACGGAGGGAAAACCGTCATCCTCTCCGCCTCGACCACTTATATCTGCGAGCAGGTTCAAAGACACCTGGGAATGGACGATTGTATCTGCACCTCACTGGAGGTGCAAAACGGAGTATTGACCGGCAGGCTGGCCGGAAAATACTGTTATGGAACCGAAAAGCTCAACCGGGTTATACTCTACTGCGCAGCGAAGCGTCGGTCACTGGAGGATGCCTTTTATTACGCCGATTCGCCTGCGGACCTTCCCGTACTCGACAAGGTGGGTTTCCCGATGTGCGTTACCCCACGTCGCCGCCTGAGGCGTGTCGCGCGCCTTCGAGCCTGGCCCGTTTTAAACTGGAAATAGTCGGAAATTGACCACTATTTCGCGAATTGCAGGGAAAAATGATCATTGAATCGGAATTCCGGGCCGAGAATATGGATACAGTGAGACATAACCCGGCAATCCGGAAAATCCATGCGTGTACAGGTGGGCGCCATGAAAAAGACCATCATGATAATCGGCGGCGGACTTCTTCAGACCCCCGCGGTACAGGCCGCGAAGAAAATGGGACACCAGGTCATCGTGACCGATTACAACCCCAACGCCCTCGGCATGAAATACGCCGATATCCCGATCGTAATGTCCACCCGCGATATAGAGGGCTCTGTTCGGATCGCCAAAACCCAGAATGAAATAACCCCCATTCACGCGGTGCTGACCGTGGGCACCGACGCCTCCATGACCGTGGCGGCCGTTGCGAACGCGCTTGGATTGCCCGGAATCAAATTCGACGACGCCGAGGCCTCCACCAATAAACTAAAGATGCGCATGCGCTTCACGGCGCATAATGTCCCCTGCCCGAATTTTCTGCCCGTATGGTCTCTCTCGGACGCCAAGAAGGCCTGCAGGCTTCTGAATTTTCCACTCGTGCTAAAACCGACCGACAACATGGGGGCGCGCGGCGTGATGCGAATCGACAACAAGACCCAGATTGCCGACGCCTTCAAGTTCGCAAAAGCCGCCTCCCCAAGCGGAGAGCTGATAATCGAAGAATACATGGAAGGGCCCGAGCTTTCGATCGACGCAGTCGTCTACAACGGCGAAATAAGCTTCACCGGAATCGCTGATAGAATCATCGAACGCGCCCCGTATTTTATAGAGACGGGGCACACCATGCCCTCCCAGCTTTCTCATGAGGCCCAGCAGGCCGCCTGTGAGGTTATGAAAAAGGGTATCCGTGCGCTCGGTATAGAGAACGGCTGCGCCAAGGGCGATATCAAGCTTACCCCCCACGGCCCCATGATCGGGGAACTCGCGGCGCGGCTTTCCGGCGGCTTCATGTCCGCCTACACCTATCCCCTCTCCACAGGCGTCGATCTCATACGCGCCGCGATCGAGATCGCCCTCGGACAGGAGCCCGGAAACCTCGAACCCCTGCATAACAGGGTGGCGATAGAGCGGGCCATCATCACCCGGCCCGGCATAGTCCGCCGCGTTTCGGGGATCGAGGAAGCGCTTAAAATTCCCGGCATAGCCGAGATATTCATCAACGTAAAACCGGGCGACCGTGTGGTCGAGCCCCGCTCCAATGTGGAAAAGGCCGGACACATCATAGCCGTCGCCGATTCGCTCGCTGGGGCCGAGGAGGCAGTGCGCCGCTGCCGCGATGTGCTAAGCATCGAGGTTTTCGAAGAGGCCGAGCTCTCCATGGAGGTCATACGTGTCGCCGCGCGCGAACGTTTTAAAAAGGCATGCTATGCCTGCAAAACATGCGACGGCAAGGACTGCGCTACCGGCGTGCCCGGGATGGGGGGAGCGGGTACCGGCGCCTCTTTCAGGCGCAACAGCGAGGCATTTCATGGGTACAAGATCAATACCCGGGTCATCCACGCGGTCACGCATCCCGACACCTCGACCACGTTCTTCGGAACGCCTCTTGCCCTGCCCGTAATGGCCGCCCCGATAACCGGAAGCGTCACCAACATGGGCGGCGCCATGGACGAACTTGAATACAATCGGGCGGTCGTGCAGGGCTGCCTGGAGGCCGGAACTATCGCCTTCGTGGGCGACGGGGCCACGCCCGACAAATACAAGATAGGCATACAGGCCCTCCATGAGGCCTCGGGCGCAGGAGTTCCGATTTTCAAGCCCAGGGCCGATAACAGGGAGGTAATGATGCGTCTTGAAGCCGCCGAGAGTATCAACGCCACAGCCGTTGGGATGGATATCGACGCCGTCGTCTTCAAGACAATGGCCATGAAAAACCAGGCCGTCGGCCCAAAGAGCCCGTCGGATCTTCGTGAGCTCATCGGATCGACCCGGGCTCCCTTTATTCTAAAGGGCATCATGACAGCGCGGGACGCGCTGCTGGCCGTGGAGTCCGGAGCGCACGGCATCGTGATATCCAACCACGGCGGCCGCGTGCTGGACGAGATGGCCGGGACCATGGACGTCCTCGAGGAGATCGTGCGCGAGGTGCGCGGGCGGACCCGCATCATGATTGACGGCGGTTTTCGCACCGGCGTCGATGTCCTGAAGGCCCTTGCCCTCGGCGCGGATTATGTGCTCATTGGCCGCCCCATTGCCATTGCGGCCGTCGGAATGGGCCCGCGCGGAGTGAGTTTTTACCTGAACTCGCTAAGGCGCGAGCTGGAGCAGGCCATGATACTCACGGGCTGCGAGCGCCTCGCCGACATCACGAGCGACATAGTCCGTCGCCTGGGGGAGCGTCCGCCGGTATCCGTTTAGCGCCCCACTGCCTTCGTTCCAAAAAAGAATTGCGCCGGCGCCTCCACCGGCCTAATATTCCCGCATGCTTAACCGGGCCATCACCCTCTTTGTCATATTCTGCATTTTTCCCGCGACGATACTAAGCCCCGCGGAAAAGATCCAACACTCACGCCTGTTTGGAACATGGCGGCTTCTATACAGGGGGGGGTACGGCTATAGCTTTACATTCCAAAAAAACTACCAGTCAATCTGCGTCATCCATTTGAATACGAGCGCCGTAGTATTCAAGGGCATATACACCTTCGAGGGCGACGACGCGCTACGGATAAACATCTACGAGATGAAGAACGACGCCTCCGCGTCCTACCCGCCGGCAGGCGCCGGTTTCACAAAAACCTCATCGACATATTTCGTCTTTAGGGCCTCCTTTACCGGCCCTGCCGCGTCCCCGGTATTGGTTCTCATTCCAACGCGCTGCGTCATCGACGGGCGCTCTTCGGACGGATATTTCGAACCCGAAATACGCCTCTCCCGGTCTCCGTGAACGCGGGCATGGGCCAAAGCTTCAAATCTCTTTAATACTATAAATAAAATAATACCAAAAATGTTATTGTTTAAGTAGCATCTATCTGCTATCATTCAGTGAAAGGGCAGCCCATGAAGATCTTTATAAAGGGAATTTCTAAAAATTTAGTTTAAGATTCCCATAAATTGCAAGAACCGGCAAATTCAGCACTAAGGTTTTTCCGCCTGCCGAAGGCGGGCGGGAAAAACGAATTATAAGAGCTTGCATTAAATCAACATGAAAATCGAAGAAATCGAAATCCATAACGATCGGGGCGACCGTCTTGGAGGACGCCTGTACTCACCCGGGGCAACACCCAGGGGAGGAGTCATCTTCTGCCACGGACTCTTTTCCTCCAAGGATGCGTATAAAATAGTGAACCTTGCGGCGGATATCGTCCGGTCCGAATTCACGCTCCTCACATTCGACTTCTCGTTCATATCGGGAATGCCCGAAAGCTTCCGCGAATTCTCCATAATGAGGGAGGTCCAGGACCTCCAATCCGCCGTATCCTACCTGCTGGAGCGCGGACTGACCCACTTGCACCTGATCGGCTCGAGCATGGGAGGCGTGATCTCCCTCCTCTACGCCGCATCCCGGCCGGAGCCCCTGCGATCTCTCACGCTCATCGCCACACCGGCCGACCTTGCGGGCCTGATAGGCCGCCTGTCGGGCGGGATCGATGTCTCCGGACTCTCCGAAGGGGGGACGACCGTCATCGACGGGGTCCCGATAGGAAATGGTTTTTTCAGGGAGGCTCTGGGCCTCGATATGGATGCCGCCGTCCGCTCTGTGGCCGTACCGACACTGGTCATCCACGGCGCGCGGGACGGCGTGGTGGACGTCAACAATACCGAATTTTTACGGAACGCCCTTACGGTCGAGCGGAGTATCGTCCTCATCCCCGACGGGGACCACAACCTGACCCGCGACGGGGACCTGCGGCTTTTCAAGGCCGAAATCCCCGCCTGGATCGCTTCACATAACCATGGATGTATCGGGGCGGAGCGACGTTGAGCACCCTTTTATCCATACGGACCCGGCGGCGGCTGAACGGGACGATAGTTACGGTTTCCGCGACGATATCTGTCCAGGTGACGGACCAGTCGCCGGATGTGGTCGGGAACCCTGTATCTCAGCTCTTCGAACCGCTTTCCTTCGAGGAGAGGTTATCCTGCCTCGAGGACCTGGAAGACGCCCTCGTCGGCACCATCGAACAATACATATAGGCCGGCGGCCTCCGTCCTCAAACACCGCCTCGCGCCGTGCGCGAAGACCCTTCCGGGTCGGTTATTCGCCGCTTCGCTTAAGCTTCTTCCCGGTTTCCGTTCACTTCCATCTCATCTATTTTGGCCACATCCTCAAAGCGTATATCCAGACCGAGCACGCCCACCAGATTGTCGTTATCGTCGCTTATCGGCCCCGAAACCGTTATCATAAGGCTTCCGGTAATCTTCGAGGTGAAGATGTCGGACACGTAAATCTTGCCGGTCTTGACTACGTTTATAAACCAGTCGCGGTCCGCGTAATTCCTGTCGATGAGGTGCCGGTCGTATTTGGACCTGTCCGAAAGGTGCGTTACGTGTTTGGTCACCTTATCCCCATTGATATCGACTACATAAGCGAAGGACACGAAGGGGAATTCATCGACCAGCTCCTGAAGAAGGACCTCCTGTTCCGCCGGTAGCATGGATTTAATTTTCGGGTTTTCCAGGAAGCGATCGAGCAGCGAAAAGGCGTATTTTTTCTCACGGAATTTGATCCGGTCGAATTCGGAGACGAAAAATTCAGGCAGGTGCTTTCGGGCCAGCTTGGCCAGCTCCTCGTTCGATATCGAGGTTTCCCGCCCGGTCTCGTAAAGCCTCAGGATCTCCCTGTGCATTCCCGCAACGCCGGGGTGTTTTTTATCGATGGCGTTCTCGCCGTCCAGCCTGAGGTGGCTGTTAAGCCAGCGTGAGATCCCGGCCGTACCGCTCTTGTCGGTGATGGCCACGGCAATGGGCCGCTTTAAAAGCTTTTCGGTGTTAAAGATATTGTAAATCTCCTCGTTCTTGATGAGCCCGTCCACGTGAATGCCGGCCCGCGTTACGTTGAAGTCCGCCCCGACAAAGGGATAGTTCTCCGGAATCCTGAAACCGATCGATTCGAAGTAATGGGCCATGTCTGTGATCGCGGTCAGGTCGATTCCCTCGTCATCGCCCGTAAGCGACATATATTCCACGACCATGGCCTCGAGCGGCGTATTGCCCGTGCGCTCGCCGAAGCCCAGAAGCGTAGTGTTGACCGTCTCGCAGCCGAACATCCACGCGTAGGTCGCGTTTGTAAATCCGCGATGGAAGTCGTTATGGCCGTGCCACTCGAGGAGCTCCCCCGGCATTCCCGCCTCGTCGATCATGGCGCGGATCATCCTGGGCACCGAGCGCGGAAGCTCGGCCATCGGATAGGTCACGCCGTAGCCCATGGTGTCGCACAGCCGTATCTTGACCGGGATCTTGCTCTTTTCCATTATCCGCACAAGCTGCTGGGCGAACGGAATGACGAAGCCATAGAAATCCGCCCTGGTGATGTCCTCGAAGTGCAGGCGCGGGATTATATCGTTTTCGAGGGCGGCGTAAACTATCTCCAGGTATTCCTCCATGGCCTCACGGCGGGTCTTGTTCAGCTTGAGGAAGATGTGATAATCCGACACGGAGGTGAGGATGCCCGTCTCCTCTATACCCATCTCCTTGACAAGCTCGAAATCCTTTTTGTTCGCCCTGATCCACGAGGTGATGCGCGGGAAGGAATAGCCCTTCGAGCGGCAGCGCTCAACGGCCTCGCGGTCCTTTTTGGTGTATAGAAAAAACTCCGAGTGGGTTACAAGCCCCTTCGACCCGGACAGACGATGCAGGAAGTCGAAGATGGTCCCTATCTGCTCCACCGTATACGGCGGGCGGGCCTGCTGGCCATCGCGGAAGGTGGTGTCGGAAAGACGGAATTTCGCGGCCGGCACAAGCGGGATCATCTCGCTTCCGAACGGGATGCGGCATACCTTGTCGTACGGAAAAATATCCCGGTAAAGGTTCGGCGCCGGGGCATCGTCCAGCTCGTGGTTTTTTCTCGCCTTGGCGAATTTTACTATCTCTCGTTTCTCAATTGCCATATTTGCCTCAATTCATGATATGCCGCCCTCGATGGGCGGGATCGAACCGCTGTCGGTTCGTTTTTCTTAAAGAAATATATGTCAATAAAAAAAACCAACGAATTTTCCCGCCCGAGCTCATTATTTTCGCTTGATTTCCATGTCCAGGCCCCCACCCATAAGCGCACGAAACGGCGGTGGATAGCGTGCTGGATCTATACATATTCATATTCGGCGGCCTTCTCGTTTTAATGGGATGCATTGAGGCCATCGTGCCGGCGAAGTCGCTGGCCCTCTGGCGCCGCTGGATAAGCCATCGGCTTTTTTTCCTCCATGGCGCCATGCTCATTGTCGCCGGTCTGCCGCTTACCTGCGCCGGCGGCTCGAGCGTGGGATGTATCGTCTTCTGGCTCGGCGTTGTCATGGTCTTTACCGGACCGTTCATCCTTTTATACGCCGATCGGGTGCGTTCACTCTTTCTTTCGACCGTTGATGAACTACGTCCCGCCTCGGCGCGGCGGCTCATCCTTATCGACGCTGCCCTTCGCGCGACCCTCGGCCTGTTCATGGTGTTCTCGTATGCTCACGATGCCGGTTTCTGATTCCGCCCCGCATAAGAGTGCTCTCCCCGAATACGACTTCCCCCTCGACCTCGATGCAGAGCCGGCGATTGGTCTTGTTCAGTATATTGTCGCGCAGCCATCGGGATGCCAAAAACGCCATTTCAAAGGCCGGCTGGCGCACCGTGGTGAGGAAGGGGGCTGCCGCCCTTCGCAGAGGCGAATCGTCGAAACCGGTAACGGACATGTCGTCGGGAACCGCGCAGCCAAGATCTCGCAGATTCCCGATCAGCCTGATCGCCATGAAGTCGTTGAAACATAACACCGCGTCGCACCGGCCATCCGTAAATACGCCGGCGACCCTTTCATCTACCCCGAATATAGTATCCACCCGGGCGTAAACCGAATGCTCCACCCCCGACTCGGTGACGGCCGTTTTGAATCCCCGAAGCCTGTCGATATCGTTCGGGTTCCCCCGGTTGCCAAGGTATCCCAGGCGCCTGTGCCCGGACTCTATCATCATTCGCGTGAGTCCGAGCATGCTTTTATAATAATTGCATGAAACATAATTTTCGCCGGGAATAACGCGGCTGATGAACACGTACGGTATTTTCGTATCCATGAGCCTTTTCCGCTCTTTTTCGCCCACGCTCCTATAGGCGAAGAGCACGCCGTCCACCCCTGGGGCCCCATCCCCAATCGAATCAGCAAAATCGCCGACCGGGACGACCTCCACCCTTTTCTTTTCGTCACGAAAGGCCTCGCCGATCGCACCGACCAGCTCCGAAATGTTCAAAAATGGGTTCGCCGAAAGCTCCTCCCGTTCGGGGACCACCAACAGGAGGTCAAGCATTGCACGAGAGAGGTGGCGCTTTCGGGCGCGCGGCCGGAAGCCCTGCTCCCCGGCCACCGAGAGAACCCGTCTGCGCGTTTCGGCCGATACCCCCGGCCTGTTATTCAGAGCGCGTGACACGGAGCTTATTGAAACCCCGCAGCGGCGCGCTATGTCTTCAAGGCGCCTGGCCCGTTCGCCCTTCATCCCCATCTCGGCAACCTCCGACCTCTATCCTGATGCGCGTTTTATACGGATTCATTTAGACGATCTTCCCACGGCCTCCCAGAGGCCCGCCAGATACATGGCGCCGAGGGCCCTGTCGTAGAGGCCATAACCGGGGCGCCCCCTTTCATCCCATATCATCCTGCCATGATCGGGGCGAATGGCCCCATCGAAGCCCGCGTCCGCAAGCTCGCGGATGATCCTGTATATGTCCACGTCCCCCGATTCCGAGCAATGGGCCGTTTCGTGGAAGGCGCGTTCCCCGGTGCGCCGGATATTACGCGCATGTACGAAGGGAACCCGCCCCTTGCGGACAAAGCGCCCCAGGCTTTTTATTAGATCGATCCCGGCGTTTGGACCGAGCGAGCCAGTACAGAAGCTTATGCCGTTCGAAGGGCTGTCGACGATTTCGGTCAGACGCGCAAGCGCGGCGTCGTCGGTGATGATCCGCGGAAGCCCGAAAACAGGCCATGGCGGATCGTCCGGATGGATTCCCATTCGCACGCCGCTCTCTTCGGCAACCGGCACCACCGCCCTTAAAAAATAATTCAGATTTCTCCACAGGTCCTCCGTGCCGACCCCGGCATAGGCGTCGAGAAGGGAACGAAGCTCTTCCGCCGAGTATGCAGTAGCCCAGCCCGGAAGATCGGGAATTCCGTCCTTAATGTCGATCGCCTCTATGGCCTCATGATCGTATGAGAGCGCAGTAGAGCCGTCCGGAAGCTCCATCGAAAGGTCCGTGCGCATCCAGTCGAAGACCGGCATGAAGTTGTAGCAAACAGTGGTGATGCCCTCTTTGCCCAAATTCTCCAGCGTCTCGATGTAGTTTGCAATGTACTGTTCACGGTCGGGACTGCCGATCTTGATGGAGTCGTGAATATTGACACTCTCGATGCCAAGAATCTTCAGGCCGGATGCCTCGACTTCGGCTTTGAGCGCCTGGATGCGCTGAAGCGGCCAGGTCTGGCCTGCAGGGATATCGTACAGGGTGGTGATTACTCCCTCTACGCCGGGAATCTGTTTGATTTTTTCCAATGAAACGGTATCGTGCTT
>Ga0209097_10004112_pt1 | contig 10865 bp, 7 predicted proteins | sample AD_UKC052_MetaG_FD_184419 | JGI IMG/M metagenome (GOLD analysis project Ga0209097, IMG submission 184419) | Active sludge microbial communities of municipal wastewater-treating anaerobic digesters from USA - AD_UKC052_MetaG (SPAdes) (version 2) | ecosystem: Engineered > Bioreactor > Anaerobic >... | reverse complement strand
AAACCGACGGCCAGGGCATCTCCTCCTACCCGCACCCGTGGCTGATGCCGGACTTCTGGCAGTTCCCCACCGTGTCCATGGGCCTCGGCCCCCTGTGCGCGATCTACTCCGCCCGCTTCATGAAGTACCTGGCCAGCCGCGGCCTGATCGATGCCGCCAAGGCCGAGCAGCGCAAGGTGTGGGCCTTCCTGGGCGATGGCGAGACGGATGAAGTGGAATCCCTCGGCGCCATCGGCATGGCCGGTCGCGAGAAGCTCGACAACCTGATCTTCGTCATCAACTGCAACCTGCAGCGCCTCGACGGCCCGGTTCGCGGCAATGGCAAGATCATCCAGGAGCTCGAAGCCGAGTTCCGCGGTGCCGGCTGGAACGTCATCAAGCTGATCTGGGGCACCCACTGGGACGCCCTGTTCAACCGCGACAAGAAGGGCATCCTGAAGAAGCGCATGATGGAGCTGTGTGACGGCGAATATCAGACCTTCAAGGCCAAGAACGGCGCCTACGTCCGCGAGAACTTCTTCAACACGCCCGAGCTGCGCGAGCTGGTGGCCGACTGGACCGACGACGAGGTGTGGAACCTCAACCGCGGCGGCCACGACATCTTCAAGATCTTCACCGCCTACAACGCGGCCGTGAATCACAAGGGCGCCCCGACCCTGATCCTCGCCAAGACCATCAAGGGTTTCGGCATGGGCCAGTCCGGCGAGGCCATGAACATCTCCCACCAGCAGAAGAAGCTGGACATCGACTCGATCCGCCGCTTCCGCGACCGCTTCGACATCCCGGTGCCGGATGACAAGCTGGCCGAGCTGCCCTACCTGCGCTTCCCGGAAGACTCCGCGGAATACAAGTACATGATGCAGCGCCGGCTCGACCTGGGTGGTTTCCTGCCCCAGCGCCGCCGCACTGCCGCCCCGCTGGAAGTGCCGTCCCTCGACACCTTCTCCGCCCTGCTCAAGGCGTCCGGCGAAGGCCGCGAGCTGTCCACCACGATGGCCATTGTGCGCATCATGAACACCCTGCTGAAGGACAAGCAGATCGGCAAGAACATCGTCCCCATCGTGCCGGACGAGTCCCGCACCTTCGGCATGGAAGGCATGTTCCGCCAGTACGGCATCTGGAACCAGCAAGGCCAGAAGTACGTCCCCGAAGACCATGACCAGCTCATGTTCTACAAGGAAAGCGAAACCGGCCAGGTACTGCAGGAAGGCATCAACGAAGCCGGCGCCATGGCCGACTGGATCGCCGCCGGCACCGCCTACAGCGTGCACGGCGTGCAGATGGTGCCCTTCTACATCTTCTACTCCATGTTCGGCCTGCAGCGCACCATGGACCTGTGCTGGGCGGCTGCCGACCAGCGCACCCGCGGCTTCCTGATCGGCGGTACCGCCGGTCGCACCACGCTGAACGGCGAAGGCCTGCAGCACGAGGACGGCCACAGCCAGGTCATGGCCAACATGATCCCCAACTGCATCAGCTACGACCCCACCTTCCAGTACGAAGTCGCCGTGGTGGTGCAGGACGGCCTGCGCCGCATGTTTGCCGAGCAGGAAGACGTGTACTACTACCTCACGGTGATGAACGAGAACTACGAGCACCCGGAGATGCCCGAGGGTGCCGAGGCCGACATCATCAAGGGGATGTACGCCTTCCGTAAGGGCGGTGCGGGCGATCTGCGCGTCCAGCTGCTGGGCTCCGGCACGATCTTCAATGAAGTCATCGCCGCCGCCGAACTGCTGAAGAACGACTGGGGCGTGGAAGCCGACATCTGGGGCTGCCCGAGCTTCAACGAGCTGGCCCGCAACGGCCAGGACGCGGCCCGCTGGAACCTGCTGCACCCCCTCGAAGCCCCCCGCAAGAGCCACGTGGAGCAGAAGCTCGAAGGTGCCGTCGGCCCGGTCATCGCCGCCACCGATTACATCCGCCTGTTCTCCGAGCAGATCCGCCCCTTCGTCAAGAACACCTACGTCACCCTGGGCACCGACGGTTTCGGCCGTTCCGACACCCGCGAAAAGCTGCGCCACTTCTTCGAAGTGGATCGCCGCTGGGTCACCCTGGCCGCCCTCAAGGCGCTGGCCGACGAAGGCAGGATCGAACGCGACAAGGTTGCCGCCGCCCTGGTCAAGTACCAGCTTGACCCGTCCAAGCCCAACCCCATGTCCGTCTGATCGAGAGGAGTGCAAACATGAGCCAACTCATCGAAGTGAAGGTGCCGGACATTGGCGATTTCGACCAGGTTCCGGTGATCGAGCTGTTCGTCAAGGTCGGTGACACCATCAAGGTGGACGACGCCATCGCCACCCTCGAATCCGACAAGGCCACCATGGACGTGCCCTCGTCGGCCGCCGGCGTGGTCAAGGAAGTGCTGGTCGCCCTTGGCGACAAGGTTGCCGAAGGCACCGTGCTGATCAAGGTCGAAGCCGCCGGCGCGGCTGCCGCGGCACCGGCACCGGCCCCCGCTGCTGCACCGGCCGCCCCCGCCCCCGTGGCTGCGGCCGCCCCCGCCGCAGGTGGCGGCATCGTCGAGGTGAAGGTGCCGGACATCGGCGACTTCACCGACGTCCCGGTGATCGAGCTGTTCGTGAAGGTCGGCGACAGCATCAAGGCGGAAGACGCCATCGCCACCCTCGAATCCGACAAGGCCACCATGGACGTGCCCTCCTCCGCCACCGGCGTGGTGAAGGAAGTGCTGGTCCAGCTGGGCAGCAAGGTCTCTGAAGGTTCCGTGTTGATCAAGGTTGAGACCGGTGCCGGTGCCACTGTCGCCGCGGCGGCAGCGCCCGCGGCGGCGGTCAGCGGCCCGACCACGCCCCTCGCCGATGGCGCGCCGGCGGCCGTTGCCCCGGTGATTGCCGCAGCGCCCGCAGTGGCGGCGGCGCCGTCCGCCGTCAAGCTGGGCGGCAAGGTACACGCCAGCCCCTCGGTGCGCGCCTTTGCCCGCGAGCTGGGTGTCGATCTTGGCCAGGTCAAGGCCACCGGCCCCAAGAACCGCATCGTCCAGGCCGACGTCACCGCCTTCGTCAAGGGCGCCATGAGCACCGGCGTCGTTCCGGGCAAGACCGTGGCCGCCGCGGCGGTCGGCAGCCTGGGTGGCGGGCTCGACCTGCTGCCCTGGCCGAAGGTGGATTTCGCCAAGTTCGGCGCGATCGACGTCAAGCCCCTGTCGCGCATCAAGAAGATCTCCGGCCAGAACCTGGCCCGCAACTGGGCGATGATCCCGGCCGTCACCTACCACGAGGACGCCGACATCACCGACCTGGAAGCCTTCCGCGTCCAGATGAACAAGGAGTTCGAGAAGTCCGGCAAGAAGCTCACCATGCTCGCCTTCATCATCAAGGCCTCGGTGCGCGCCCTGCAGGAATTCCCCGAGTTCAACACCAGTCTCGATGGCGACAACCTGGTCTACAAGAAGTACTTCAACATCGCCTTCGCCGCCGACACCCCCAATGGCCTGGTCGTCCCGGTCATCAAGGATGCCGACAAGAAGAGCGTGTTCGAGATCGCCGCGGAATCGGGCAATCTGGCCAAGCTGGCCCGTGACGGCAAGCTCAAGCCGGCCGACATGTCCGGTGCCTGCTTCACCATCTCCAGCCTCGGCGGCATCGGTGGCACCTACTTCGCGCCCATCGTCAATGCGCCCGAAGTGGCCATCCTGGGTGTCAACAAGTCGGTGATGAAGCCGGTGTGGGACGGCAAGGCTTTCGTGCCGCGCCTGACCCTGCCCATGTCCCTGACCGCTGACCACCGCGTCATCGACGGCGCCCTGGCGACCCGCTTCAACGTGTACCTCGCCCAACTGCTGGCCGACTTCCGTCGGGTCATGCTCTAAGGAGATCGCCATGAGCCTCGTAGAAGTCAAGGTTCCGGACATCGGCGATTTTTCCGACGTACCCGTCATCGAGCTGTTCGTGAAAGTTGGCGACAGCATCAAGGTGGACGACGCCATCGCCACCCTCGAATCCGACAAGGCCACGATGGATGTGCCGTCCTCGGCCGCCGGCGTGATCAAGGAAGTGAAGGTGGCCCTGGGCGACCGCGTCGGCGAAGGCAAGGTGCTGATCGTGGTTGAAACCGAGGGCGCGGGCGCGAGCCCCGCTCCGGCCGCTGCGGCAGCCCCGGCTGCTGCCCCTGCCGCTGCACCGGTGGCGGCGCCGGCCGCCGCTGCCCACAGTGGCAGTGCCGACGTGGAGTACGACATGGTCGTGCTCGGCGCCGGCCCCGGCGGTTACTCCGCTGCCTTCCGTGCCGCCGACCTGGGTCTCAAGACCGCCATCATCGAGCGCTACGCCACCCTTGGCGGCGTGTGCCTGAATGTCGGCTGCATCCCCTCCAAGGCCCTGCTGCACGTGGCCGCGGTGATGGATGAGGCGGAGCACATGGGCGCCGCGGGCGTCAGCTTCGCCAAACCCACGGTGGATGTAAACGCCCTGCGCACCCACAAGGACAAGGTTGTCGGCAAGCTCACCGGTGGTCTGGCCGGCATGGCCAAGGGCCGCAAGGTGGACATCATCCGCGGCTATGGCCACTTCCTCGACCCGAACCACATCGAAGTTGAAGAAACCACCGGTACCAGCCAGGACAAGACCGGCGCGAAGAAGGTCGTGAAGTTCAAGCAGGCCATCATTGCCGCCGGCTCGGCGGCGGTGCACCTGCCCTTCATCCCCCGTGATCCGCGCATTGTCGACTCCACCGGCGCGCTGGAGCTGCGCTTCGTACCCGGCAAGCTGCTGGTCATCGGCGGCGGCATCATCGGCCTGGAAATGGCCACCGTCTATTCCTCCCTCGGCGCCCGCGTCGATGTGGTGGAGATGATGGACGGCCTGATGCAGGGCCCCGACCGGGACGCCGTGAAGGTGTGGGAGAAGCAGAACACCCACCGCTTCGACAAGATCATGCTGAAGACCAAGACGGTCGGCGTGGATGCCCGGGAAGACGGCCTCTACGTCACCTTCGAGGGCGAAGGCGTTTCGCCGGAGCCGGTCAAGTACGACATGATCCTGCAGTCGGCGGGCCGTGCCCCCAACGGCAAGAAGATCGGCGCCGAGAAGGCGGGCGTCATCGTCACCGACCGGGGCTTCATCCCGGTGGATGCCCAGATGCGCACCAACGTGCCCCACATCTTCGCCATCGGCGACGTGGTCGGGCAGCCCATGCTGGCCCACAAGGCGGTGCATGAAGCCCACGTGGCGGCCGAAGTCGCGGCCGGCCACAAGGCGGCCTTTGACGCCACCGTGATCCCGGGCGTGGCCTACACCCATCCGGAAGTGGCATGGGTCGGCTACACCGAAGCCCAGGCCAAGGCCGAAGGCAAGAAGGTGGAAACCGCCAAGTTCCCGTGGGCTGCCAGCGGCCGGGCCATCGCCAACGGTGCCGACTACGGCTTCACCAAGCTGATCTTCGACGCCGAAACCCACCGGGTGATCGGCGGCACCATCGTCGGCCCCTCCGCCGGCGACATGATCGGCGAAGTGTGTCTGGCCATCGAGATGGGCGCGGATGCGGTGGATATCGGCAAGACCATCCACCCCCACCCGACCCTCGGCGAAACCGTCGGCATGGCCGCCGAAGTGGCCCATGGCAGTTGCACCGACGTGCCCCCGGCCCGCAAGAAGTAAGCGCGTAAAGAACCCTGTTGTAGCGTTGTTTCAGGCGGCCTTCGGGCCGCCCTTTTTTTGGGATCTCCCCGACAACGGAGGCGGTTCTCTTCCAGCTTGCAGTCTCGATCCGGCCAGGTTTGCTGCTGCGGAGGGTGCGCCCGGACCTTCCCACCGGGGCAAAAGATCGACGCCGCGGCGCCGTAAACGGATTGCGCAAACGCTCACCCGTCTGATCGACCCACGGAGAACTTCCATGTCGCCCCAGCCCACCGCCGCTGAACACGGCCAGGCCACCAACTTTGCTGTCACCCTCATGGAGCATCTGGTGGTGCCCACCTTCGTGCTGGATGCGGAGCAGCGAGTGCTCATCTGGAACCAGGCCTGCGAGCGCCTCACGGGCATCCCCGCCCGTGAAGTCATCGGCACCCGGGATCACTGGCGGGCCTTCTACGACAGCCCCCGGCCCTGTCTGGCCGATCTGGTGGCACGCAACGACTGGTCGCTGATCGACAAGCTCTACACCACCCATGACGAGCCCAACACCCCGGCCCACGGGGTGCACGCCGAAAACTGGTGCTCCATGCCCCGCCGCAACAAACAGCTCTATCTGGTTGTGGATGCAGGCCCGGTGTTCGACGACAGCGGCAAGCTCATCGCGGTGGTGGAGACCCTGCGGGACAACACCGAGAACAAGCTCATCCAGATCAAGGTGAGCGAACAGGCCAGTCTGCTCCAGCATCACTATGACGAGCACGAGCGCGAAGCGAAGATGGCCCGGCGCATCCTCAACCACCAGATCCGTACCGACCTCATCCGTCAGGCGGGCATCCAGTACACGGTGATGCCCGCCACCCACTTTTCGGGCGACCTGATCCTCGCCGCCCGTTCGCCGGACGGCCGCCTCCACGCCCTGCTGGCAGACGCCACCGGCCACGGACTGGCGGCTGCGGTGAGCGCACTGCCGGTGGTACAGGAGTTCTACCGCCTCGTGGAACAGAACGAATCGCTACCCGGCATCATCGAGTCCATCAACTTCGTGCTTGCCACCTCGCTGCCCGCAGGACGCTTCGTGGCCGCCGGACTGGTGAGCCTCGACGAGGCAAGCCACAGTGGCGAAGTCTGGGTGGGCGGCATCCCCGGCGTGCAGATGCTCGACGATGCGGGCCACATCGTGCGTCGCTTCGAATCCCGCAATCTTCCCCTGGGAGTCACCCGCGACGCCGAGGGCATCAAGACCTTCGAGCGCTTCGCCTGGGCCGAGCCCACCCGGCTGGTGATGCTGTCCGACGGTGTCGTCGAAGCCACCGGCCCCACGGGCGAAGCCTTTGGCGAAGCACGTTTGGCCGGCAGCCTTGCCATCCGCCGCGGCGACGACCTGGTCGCTCATCTTCGCGCCGCGCTCACTGCGCACCTGGACACCGTCCCGGCCCATGATGACATCTCGATTCTCGTGATTGATTGCCCGGTTTGATCCTGGTGACCCCGTTTTGATTTTCTGCTACACCAACCGAAGACGCTCCACCGGACGAAGCCGGGCGGCGCATCGAACAAGGATCGCATTCACCGACACCAAGGCCTCGCCACCACGCATCGGAAGCCCATGACACCCACCCAGGTCGCAGAACTCTGCCTTCAGCTCCCCGGCGCCCATGAGTCCATCAAGTGGGGCAACAACCGGGTATTTTCGATTGCCGACAACAAGATGTTCGCCCTCCTGAGCTTTCCGGCCAAAGGACGGGAAAGCCTGGCTTTCAAGGTGGACAACGATCTGTTTCTCGCCTTCACCGACCGGCCCGGCATCCGCCCGGCGCCTTACCTGGCCCGCGCCCGGTGGATCTCGATGGAAGCGCCCTTTCCCTTGCCCGACATCGAGTTGCGCGCCGCCCTGATCCGATCTCACCAACTGGTGGTGATGCGACTGGCCAAGTACCGCTGGGCCGAGTTCCGCGTTCCGGAGGATGATTGACGGCAACGAAGGGGCTGGCAGATACTCGATGGCCCCTTCCCGAGCCCGCCTGCGGCTCCACCCACCCCATGACATCGCCACGACCCAGCATCGGCTCAGCGGAGCTTGTCGAACGCATTGCGCCCGACCGCTCTCTCGCGGAGCCCACGTACCTTCAGCTACTGCGCAAGCTCGCCGCGATGATCGAGGCCGGCGAGATCGGTGACGGCGAGAGCCTTCCTTCCGAGCGTGCTCTGGCCGAGATGCTCAATCTCAGCCGCGTGACCATCCGGCGGGCCTATGACGAACTGCGGGCCAAGGACTACCTGGAAACCCGGGGCAGGCTGGGCGTCACCGCAAAAACCCCGCCCCGTCTCACCCCGCGGCTGGATCGCCTCAAGGGCTTCACCGAGGAGATGCGGGAGCTGGGCATGGAGCCATCCACACGCCTGCTCGAACGCAGCGTGGTCACCGACCGCACGCTGGCCTCGATCTTCTCGCGCCCATCCACGGCCACCTTCCTGCGTCTGGTTCGCCTGCGCCTGGGAGATGGTGTGCCCCTGTCCCGCGAGCTTGCGTGGTACGACCTCACCGCAGCCCCCGCCCTGGCCGAATGGGATGTTCAGGGCTCGGCCTACCACTTTCTCGCCCAGCGCTGCGGAATCGCCCTTTCCCACGGCGAGCAGACCATAGAAGCCATTCTGAGCAGCGCGGCAGAAGCGGAGGTGTTCGACTTCAGCCAGCCCTCCCCCTGCCTGCTGCTGAAACGCAAGACCTTCAGCAAGGCCGGCCAGCTGATCGAGTACGTGGAGGGGACTTTCCGGGGTGATGCCTACGCCTACCGCCTGACGCTCAAGCTGGACTAGCGTCGTCCAGCAGGGCGGCAAGCTCACCCGGACGCGGCAGATTCGCGAACACACCAGCGCGGGAAGCCACATGGGCGCCACAGGCATTGGCAAAGCGCAGCGCCTGCGTCAACGGCTCGCCCCGGGCGAGCGCATGCACCAGACCACAGCCAAAGGCATCTCCGGCGCCGGTGGCGTCCACCTGAGTCACGGAAAAGGCCGCCACATCAATAACGCCCGCTGCATCCAGGGCGACGCAGCCCTCCTCTGCCAGCGTCACCACGAGCGCCCTCCCCCGCCAACCGATCCCTGCTGCCAGCCGTGGCAAATGCGAGCACCAATCCGCCCGTGACCAGTACAGCACAGTCCGATCACCAAACAGCACTGACGCCTCGCTGGCGTTGACCACCAGCAGATCGGTCATGTCGAGCAGCGCGCGATCCACATCGCGCCATGGGGAGGGATTGAGATAGGTGGACAGCCCCTTGGCGCGGGCAAGCCTGAAGGCATGCCTGACAAGTGCGTCCGGCATCTCGAAATGCGCCAGCAGCCAATCCGCCCGGGACAAACATCCTTCGGCCTGGCCCAGATGCGCCACCTCGAGCAATGCATTGGCCCCCAGGTGGGTGGCCAGAAAGTTGGCCCCCTCCGGCGTCACAAAACCGACACCGAAACCCGACGCATCCCCCAGGGTCAGGAAATGCGCGTCGCTCATGCCTTCCGCGACCAGCGCCTGACACACGGCCACCCCGGACAGGTCAGCCCCGACTGCCATGATCATGTGGACCTCCGCACCAAGCCGATGGAGGCCGAGGCCGAGGTTCAGACCCTTGCCCCCGTGCTCCCAATCCACCCGCCGCGCCGCCAGCGACTCACCAGTGCAGGGCAGCCGGTCAACATGCATGAAGCAGGCATGCATGTAGTTTCCCAAGACAAAGGCACGCACGATAACGGGGCTCCAATTCTGCAAACGGTATCTTTGTGGTATTTTTTTGGTATTTTCACAGCAGCATCCCGACGTACGGACCGGCGGAGATGCAGATCAGCCCTTGCCCCTCACCAGGAGAAGACACATGCAGCCCTCACACAGCGCCGACATCGTCCGGGCCCATTCATCCAACCCGACCGAACCCTCCGGGGCTTTCGCGCGACGGCACGTGTCACGGGCCATCATGCTGGGCTTCCTGGCCGTGGCCGGTCAAGCCGCCCATGCCGCCGTTCTTGATTTTGACGATCTGGCGCTCAACCAATCCGGCGTAATCAACGTACCCACGCCCTATCACGGTATTCTCTGGGGCACCCTGGGCGATACCGATCTGTATGCGTGGGGCGACATCAGCTACTCGGCGGCCAACAGCTACGGAAACAGCTACAACTCGCCCTCCGAAGGAAACGCCGCCTCCAACTACGCCGGTCCGGTTTACGCCAGTCTGTCGGGTGGAGGTGTTTTTGACTTCAACGGCGCCTATTTCTCGTCCTACACCCTATATGACGTCCTCCAGTCCGACTCGGCTACTGTCCTGACTCTGGAAGGCCTCAACGGGGCCACAGTGGTCGATAGCCTGACCGTCAACCTGAACATCGGCTATGACTGGATTCAGGCAGATTTCCTGGGCATCACCTCGCTGCGGCTGACCAGCAGCAACGGCATCATCGAGCCCGAACGGACACGCTGGATGATCGACGATTTCACCTTCAATGCCACACCATCCGCGCACGTTCCCGAGCCGGCGACGCTGGCGCTGTCGCTCACCGGCCTCGCCTGGCTGACGTCATGGCGTCGCCGTCGACCACAAGCCTGAAGCGACCCCGAGGCCGGAGGCCGTATCAAGCCTGGAGCGGGTGAAGCAATCCTGACTGGCAGTTCTCGCCCGGAGACGCGCAGCCGTACAGGGCGTACGGCTGCGCGTCTCAGGGTGAGATCAAGCCAAACAGTGGATTTGTTCAGAAGCGCCCGGGCAAGGCTTACGCCAGGGGCGGTCTCACTTCACAAGTTTCCATTTGCCGCCCATCACTTCGATCAGCACGGCGGACCGGGGATCATAGCCACCGTGGTCCTCGGCGTTCATGCTGTAGGTGCCATTGGCCCCCACCACACCATTGGTCTTCTCGAGCGCGTTGCGAAGGCTTTCCCGAAACTCAGGCGTGCCCGGCCGGGCGCTCTTCAGCGCGGAGGTGAGCGCGCCTTCGAGGATCAGCCACCCGTCCCATGAAGCGCCGGCAAAGCTGGAGCGGGACTCCGGTCCATATTTGGCTTCCAGCGCCTTGTCGAAGGCCAGTCCGACCTGTTTGTTGGGGTGGCCATCCGGTAGCTGTTCGGCCACCAGCACCGGCGCCACAGCCAGGCGTGCGCCTTCCACCGCCTTGCCGCCGACCCGCAGGAAGTCCTTGTTGGCGACGGCGTGGGAATGGTAGATCGGGCCGGCATAGCCGCGATCCCGCAGGGTGGTGTGGGGCATCACCGCCGGGGTGCCGGAG
>Ga0209097_10004106_pt1 | contig 10885 bp, 3 predicted proteins | sample AD_UKC052_MetaG_FD_184419 | JGI IMG/M metagenome (GOLD analysis project Ga0209097, IMG submission 184419) | Active sludge microbial communities of municipal wastewater-treating anaerobic digesters from USA - AD_UKC052_MetaG (SPAdes) (version 2) | ecosystem: Engineered > Bioreactor > Anaerobic >... | reverse complement strand
CCGGGCTCTTCTCACAGAAGCCCAGGACCTGGCTTTGATCGGAAGCTGGAATTTCAATGCGAAAACCAATGAAATGGTCTGGTCTGACAGCCTGTACCGGATTATGGGTGTGAAAGAAGACTATCCAACAACTGTACAGTCCAGCTTTGCCCTGCTGTATCCGGGAGATTATCCCATTATTATTGAGAAACTAAAACAGTTGCGGGTTTCAGGAGTGGATGGTTCACTTGAAATTACATACCGCATTGTGCGGCCCGATACCAAGGAAATCCGCTATATGAATGGAAAAGCTCATATCGAAAGAGGAGCTAACGGGCAATTGGTGCGTATGTTTGGTATAGCACAAGATGTGACCGACCTTAAAAAAGCCGAACAGGACCGCGACAAAACACTGCAGGAACTTGAACAAAGAGTAGAGGAACGCACAAGGGAAGTCATTTTACGAAACAACAACATCACCGACAGTATCAATTATGCCAAGCGGATTCAACTGAGCCTGTTGTCTCAGGAAGACAAACTCAAAAATCTTTTCCCGAAATCATTTATGCTTTCAATGCCAAGAGATATTGTGAGTGGTGATTTTTTCTGGTGCCACCAACGGCGAAACAAAAAGTTTATCGTAGTGGCAGATTGTACAGGACATGGTGTACCCGGTGCTTTTATGTCCCTGATCGGAAACAACCTCCTCAACCAGATTGTGGTGAATGAGCATATTGAAAATCCTTCCGAGATTCTGGAACAGCTCGACTACCGGATGACGAAAATGGTGAATCAGAATTCCGATGAGGTACCAGATGGAATGGATATTGCCTTGTGTGTGATTGAAAGCAGCTACAACGAACTTTATTTCTGCGGTGCATTTCGCCCCCTGTTTATGCTGGAAGACGATGGAAGTGTGGTGGAAGTTAAACCAACCCGCAGCTCAATAGGTGGCAACCGGCTGGAGAGCAAAAAGAATTTTGAAACCCGCCGGTTTACTATTCACCCGGGTCAAAAAATTTACCTTTGTTCGGATGGATACTATTCCCAGTTTGGTGGCTCCCTCAACAGTAAGCTGATGAAGGCGACATTTGTTGCGGAACTTGGGAAAAACAAATCTCTGCCCATAGGGGAGCAGGGCCTGGCTTTAAAATCAACCATCGAAAAATGGATGGGTACTTACCAGCAAATAGATGACATTCTGGTTGTCGGCATTGAATTCTAAGTTACGGTAACCGCAACCCATTGGGAATCCCTGGTAAATGACATAAATCATTCGTTTGAATATTGGTTGCTTCGACTCAAAAACCCGGCTTTGTATAGTTTTGCAGGCAATTGGAGAAGGTAAGGTATTCACATTTCCGGAACTGAAAAGGACTTGAAATCTGACACAAAATGGAACCGATCGAATGATCTGATTGCGAACAACCAAATATTGACTGAGAATCGGTTACATTACCAACATTGGAACCATTCATAACAAAAATCATCAGGAAAATTAATAATCATATCAGCTATGATTGTTAATTTGCCAACAAACAACATCAACAGGGATCTGTTCTGAAATCTCAGGACTTTCCACCGGTAGTCAACATTAGAGGGCATTTAATGAATGTCCCTTAAAGTTCATTGCCAGCTGGGATTGAAAGCAGGTCTTTGGTATTCAACCATATGGAAAGTCGTGGCCAACATAAAATTGCCATACTTCACCTTGAAGACATGTCATTTGATGCCGAACTGGTGCAAAGGACACTTGTCAAAGGTGGGGTTGATTTTGATATAACGGTCGTGGAAGACAAGGCCGGCTTTGTACAGGCTTTGACCGGTCCTTTACCCGATGTGATCTTATCGGATCATTCTCTTCCGGATTATGATTCCATTGCTGCCTTACAATATGCGCAGAATGCCGGATTTGATTTACCCTTCATTCTCATCACAGGAACGGTATCTGAAGAAATTGCGGTTGAAGTTCTGAAACTGGGGGCTGACGACTATCTGATGAAAGGGCGACTGGACCGTCTTCCTGCAGCCATTTTCAATGCAATTGAAAAGCACCGGATCGACCGGGAACGAAAGAACTTATTGGATCTTGCCTTTCAGACTGAGCGTCGGTTCCGTCTGTTGATCGAATCGAGTGAAGATATGCTGGCCCTTTCGAATGTAGATGGCCGGATTTTTTATGCCAGTCCATCGTTTGTACGGAATTTTGGATTTACGGAGGATGAAATAAAATCAGCTGTCTGCCACTTGTTTGTGGATGAAGAATTCCGGGATTTATACATTCAAAACAGACAAACAATCGCGAAGGAGCCAGGTTCTTCATTTTACCAGCAAATGAAGGTTATTCATAAAGACAACCGCCGGATCTGGTGCGAAGGAACCTTTACAAACTGCCTGAATGAGCCTGGAATTGAGGCCATAGTTTCGAATTTCAGAATCATCACAGAAAAAAAAGAAGCTGAAATCCAAAAGCAGTTTGATAAGGAAAATCTGGATGCGCTCATCAACAATACCACCGATCTGATGTGGAGTATTGATTTGAATTACTGCCTCATTTCGTTTAATCAGCCTTTTGTAAATGCAGTTCTCACAGCAACGAAAAAAAACATTTTTAAAGGGGATAATGTGCTTGACTTCACCTTTACAGCAGAAGATGTCGCTATGTACAAAGGGCATTATGACCGGGTTTTCAACGGTGAAACCTTTGTACATATTGAACATATTGAATATCAAGGAGAACACTGGTTTGAGATTTCATATCAGCCCATTCGTCATAATGATAAGGTAATTGGTGCGGCCTGTCATTCCAGAAACATCTCGCACATCCGAAAGGCAAACGAACAGCTGGTGATGCATGAGAGGAGATTCCGGGCTTTGGTCGAGAACTCTTCCGACTCCTTCGTGATTTTGGATATTACAGGAAGGCCGATATATACCTCACCTTCTATAACCGCGGTTCTGGGTTATTCTGAAGAAGAAGTTTTGGAATTAAACCTATTTTCTCTGTTTCATCCTGACTTTGTGGAATGGGGCAAAGGAATCTGGCAAAATATCATGGAGAATCCCGGCGTGCCAACCTATGTGCAGCCATCGTTGATGAAGCACAAAGATGGATCCTGGAGATGGATGGAAGGAACGGTGACCAACATGCTCAACGATCCTGCCATCAATGGAATTATGGACAATTTCAGGGATGTGACTGAAAAAGTTCTGGCCGAAAAGGAACTGAAACTGATTCAGTATGGAATTGACCATGTGGCCGACGCTGTCTATTTCCTTAATTCCAAAGGACGAATCGTGAATGCAAACCAGGCGGCCTGCCACATTATGGGATATTCGAAACAGGAAATGATGGGCCTACACACACCGGATATTGATCCTTCCATGACCAATGATAAATGGGTAGTCCATTTCAATGAACTCCGTGACATCGGGAAAATGATTCTGGAATCAGTACACAAAACAAAGGATGGCAAATGCTTTCCTGTTGAAATCAGGGCAAACTTTATAAAGTTTGGTGAAGAAGAGTTGAACTGCTGCATTGTGTGTGATATTTCAAACCGAAAAAAGGAAGCAGAAATTCAGTCGATGAAAGGCCAGAGACTTCTGGAAGCCCAGGAACTGGCAAAAATTGGCACCTGGGAAATTGATCTGGTCAACAAGCGTGCCCACCTTTCGATCGAAACCTGCCGGATATACGGAATTGAGAATGAAAAGAATGTACAGCCTTTGGATGAATGGATCGGTTACCTGCATCCGGAAGACAAGGATCGTGTGATCGCTTCAAAACTGGTTTCCGGAACGCAATCGGACCACACCTATCTCAAATATCGGATCATACTCAAAGACGGAACAATTAAGCACGTCCGGGATAAAAGCAAAGTTGAATTCAACTCTGCCGGCCAGCCTGTTCTGATGCTGGGAATCACACATGATATCACCGATCTGGTATCCTGAGTAGTCCTAATCCAATCTTCAAAGATTCCTGCCATACTTCATTATGTCACAGTGCAGCATGACATAATTCTTCCATCCTGTTGATGATTGAGAAGGTCTCGCCACCAGCCAGGTCCTACTTTTACAAACACAATGCAATGGCTAACAGTGCCTCAGATTTGATCAATTCGGCAATTCTGATGTCATATTGTTTGGGTTGCATGTTGATGTATGAATATCAGGATACTTTTAATAACTGTTTGGCTGGCTGTTATCACCGCCGGAATTTCCTATCTTTTCTGGGAACAGGACTGGCAATACAGCTTACCAACTCCCGTCCCGAATGGTTACACAGTGGTAAAGCCCGGAACCCAGGTGCGTTTGCCTGTTAAAATCGCAGGTTCAGTTGATAAACCGGTGTTCATTCATTTTTACAATCCGGAATGCCCCTGCTCAAGATTTAACATTCCCCAATTCAAATCCCTGGTCCGGCAATACAGCGGCCAGATGGCATTTGCCATCGTTACGTTTAACACCAAACAGCAGTATTCCACAGAAGAAATCAGGAACCAGTTTGGGCTTAGCCAATTGCCCGTATTCTTTCTCAAATCCATTGCCGATGCCTGCGGAGTATATTCCACGCCTCAGGCTGTCATTCTTCAAAAAGATGGCCGGCTTTTCTACAGAGGCAACTACAACCAAAGTCGCTATTGCATCAACCGAAATACGGACTATGCAAAAATGGCCATCGACTCCCTGTTCGGGTCATGCCGGATACCAAAACTGCCAGAAAGTGCCTTCAGAAGTTATGGATGCTGTCTGCCACAATGTTCCAAATAATCCTGAAGTCAAATGGTTGTTTCAAAGCTCACCAAAACCAAACAAGATGAATTAAAAACCAGCTTTGCTGATCAACCAGCTGATGAAGTGACTCATTACTTCCTCGTCGGCTATTTTGTTGTGGGCTGTGCCCTTTCCGTATTTTACAAAACCTGGCTAATTGGTCTTGGAGTGGGCAGCCTCAATCTTCTTGCCTACTATGGCACCCGTTTGCTGCTTCCCAAATCAAGGCTTTACCAATTTGTTCTGAGTGCCTGCTTCGGCATTTTCATGGCCCAGTTCATCTATCAGATGCACGGGTTGTTTGAGATGCACTTCTTCGCCTTTATCGGAAGTGCTTTACTCATCACCCACAAAGACTGGCGATTGCAACTTCCCATTGCCACAGTGGTTGTGGTTCACCACGCCGTTTTCGGGTATCTGCAATACAAAGGAATCGGCGAGATTTATTTTACCCAGGTGGACTATATGACGCTGCAGACATTTGTGATCCATGTTTCTCTTTCAATCTGTATTTTCTTTATTTCCGGACTTTGGGCCCATAAATTTCACATTTCCACACAGCAGCTGGAAGAACGAAACCAGAATATTATTGCCGGGATTTCGAGTGCCAAACGAATACAGCTGGGTTTGCTTTGCCGAGAATCGCATTTAAAAGGAGTATTCCCGAAATCGTTTTTGCTATCCATGCCTGCCGATGTGGTGAGCGGAGATTTTTTCTGGTGCTTTGAAAAGGAAAACAAAAAATTCCTTCTTGTTGCCGCCAGCAAAGGCATGGGTGTTTCCGGAGCTCTGATTTCCATTATCAGCCACAACCTGATCAACGATATCGTCATAAACGAACACATCGATAACCCGACTGAAATCCTGGAACTGCTTGATGCCCGGCTGCGTATCTCTATGAGGTCGACCGGAGAAAGGGGATCTGAGGGACTTGATCTTGCTCTGGTCGTAGTGGACACATACTTCAAAGACATTTATTTTGCCGGAGCCAATCGACCACTTTTCCTCACTCAAACCAGTGGTTTCATCGAAACCGTACCATCCAACGGACCCAGACTCGGGACCGGTTCGGGTGGAAATGCCCGGTTTGAAACCGTCCGGCTGTCGTATTTTCCAGGGCAACGACTGTACCTGAGTTCCAATGGAATCTGCACCGATACCAGCCATAAAAAAGACAGGAATCAACCTGTGATCAACTTCGAGTCTCTTCAGAAATACACAGTTGACATTCAGGATGATTTTCTGAAAAGCAGCATCAAAAATTTCAGGAGACAAAATGGAGCAGCCACCGATGTAATGGTAGTGGGTGTGGAATTGTAGTCGGAAATCCGATGAATTCCAACAGGAAAGATCGGGATCAACAAGTACGGAATACATCCATCTTGTCACCTTCAGAATGGCTGTTTCCACAATTTCTTCATCCTTCCAAACAGCCAGATCTCAGGATTATGCGCCTTCATTCAGCAGGGCATGAAAATTCTGCCACTCCGGATTTGGTGACAATTGTTCACCCTCTTAATGACTTTTCGCACATCACATTTTACAGGCAAATTTTTGGTTGACACATTTGAAAAACGAGAAGATGTAACTTCTCATTAAAAGGACAACCAATTTAAAGAACAAGTACCCAATTCAACAATTCAAATGGCCTTTTGTAAGATTGGATGCTCAGATTCTTCAGGTAAGAATCCCCGGAAATTTAGAAAAAACCGAACCTAAATGTTTAAAACCGGGATTTTGAAAATGAAGAACCAATAAGAATATACCCATCACAGTCAGGCAATTGTTTGCTGCCACATTTGTTCTGCAAAGCGCAAAAGCCCATGGCAAACCGGACCGTTCAATCCTTCTGATGATGAACAGTACCGACCGACCATAGGCTTGTTTTCAGAAAGCAAACCTTATTCTTACAATGAAAAGAATTGTATTGTCCTTCGTCCGGATTCTGTTGATTTCCTACTGCACCCTTTGGCTATTCTCAAATGCCAATGGACAAGGTGCCCAGGTATTGAAACATCTCCGGATCTCATTTTCACCCACCCGGAACTGTCCTGAAAACCTTCTGGCTCAATCGCCGGTTTATGGCAATCGCCGGTTTCTTCTTCTAAAAACAGACAAATCCATTACCGAACAAGCAATAGTTGAAATCCAATCAGCAGGAATCGTTCTGGGAGGATCAATTGCTCCCGGTGTTTATATCGCTTCTTTACCCTTAAATTTTCCAACAGCTCAGCTTGAAACAATTGGATTTCAAGAGGTAGCACCGTTTCATCAATCGCTCAGAATTGATGCTGAATTGCAAAACTCATCTGCCAGACAATCCACATCCACCTTCAGAGAATATTATGCTCTTGCTATGCCTGGTATGAAAGTGGCAGAATTGTATGAAAACTGGAACTCAAACTGGGGAAAAGTAAAGTCATTGTGGGAAGGCGAACTTTCCCGCTTCACCATCAACGCCAATTCAGAACAACTAACCAATCTTCTGAACGCAGGTTGGGTTCAATGGGTGGAACCTTCGGAAGGTGACATCATCCATTTGAATGGCGTTTCCTCTTCTTCCGGACGGACAAACTGCATCAAAGTTTCAGGCGCCGGTATTCTGACCGGACTTGACGGCAAAGGCGTAACCATAGCCGTGGGTGACGGGGGTATGGTGGAAAGTCACGGAGACCTCGATAATCACCAGGAAAATCTGGTGTCGACGAAAGTCGTCTCCTTCGGCAACCACCAGGACCATGTGACCGGAACTGTAGCGGGCAGCGGTTTACTGTACGCCGATAAAGAAGGAATGGCGCCTGGTGCGAACATTCTGAATACTTCCACATCTTCCGTCATCTCCACCGGAGCCGATCTGAGGGTAAAACGAAACGTCCTTCTGACGAACAATTCATATGGACTGACGCTTACCTGCAACCGGGCAGGGATTTACAATTCCACCTGTTCATTTATTGATGACCAGCTAAGCAAATATCCGGATCTGCTTCATGTTTTCGCTGCAGGTAATCAGGGAAACATCAATTGCGGAACGTACCCGATCGGATACCGGACCATTTCAGAAGGATACCCCGTTTCAAAAAATGTACTCACTGTAGGCGCCGTCCTCGAACAGGACCAGTTAGCCTGGTTCAGCTCCTCCGGTCCGGCCATGGATGGCAGGGTGAAACCGGAAATTGTAGCCGACGGAAACAATGTGGTTTCCACTGTTCCATATGATGCATATGATGTGAAAGGAGGCACCTCTCAGGCAGCACCCATGGTTACCGGAACGCTGGCACTGCTTATTCAGAGGTACCGTCAGTTAAACGGCGGCTCCAATCCGGAAAGTGCGTTGCTGAAAGGGTTGGTGTGCAATACGGCTGATGATCTGGGGCTGGCCAATGTGGATTTTACGTATGGCTATGGCCGGATCAATGCCCGGAAAGCCAAACTGGTGCTGGACAACAACGGCTACAAATCCGGAACAGTGAAATCTCACGAAAGTAATGTGGAGTCAATGGTGGTACCAGCCAATGCATTGGGAGTGAAAATTATGCTGGCCTGGGCAGATCCGGCAGGTGTGGTTGGAACAACAAAAGCACTGGTAAACAACCTGGATCTGAAAGTACTCAACGGTGCCGGCCAGACATTTCTGCCATGGGTAATGAATTCCACACCGTCCGGTGTTGGGCTTGCCTCAACAAGAAAAGTGGATACCCTCAACAATATGGAACAGGTGACACTGAATGTTACGCCGGGCGAAAATCTCGAAGTGATGGTGAGTTCCGGAATGCTGGCGGGTGTAAACCAAAAATACTGGCTGGTGTACCAATGGGTGTATCCGGAATTGGTGATGACACAACCACTGGAAGGACAGTTGCGGAAATCAGGAACCAAAATGCCGGTTCGTTGGGATCTGAGTGGAATGACTCTGACATCCATGAAACTGGAAACCAGTCTGGATTCGGGCGTAACGTGGAGTCAGGCCATTGCCATCGCCAATCCCCTCTCTCTGTACGGAGAATACACTGTGCCGGTGGCTGATTTTCAAAAACGCTGGTTTCGGCTAAGCGGTGTAAGCAATGGTGTAACGGTGACCAGTAGCTGGGTAAAAACCCTTGTTTCTGTTCAACCTGTGGTAACCGTGCAGGCATGTAACCAGACACTAAAACTGAACTGGACCTATGCCAGTGGCGTTTCAAAATATGAAGTGATGGTATTGAACCGCGAAATGGGCCGATGGGATACAAAAGGGTTTGCCACTACCGGAACCTATTTTCTCAACCAGCTTGATAACGGAAAACTGACCATTGTTTCAGTAAAACCCTGGAAAAACGGTTTGTCAGGACTGCGCTCGGATGCAGTGAAAGGGACACCGGTAGCCGGAACTTGCAGCTGGACACCGGATCTGGGCATTGTCTCACTTGAATCTCCAAAATCCGGTCGGAGACTAACCGGATCTGATCCGGGAACCAATGCCACTGTTCAGGTAAAAATTCAGAATTTTGGCAATGTTTCGCTTACCAACCAGGCTGTTCGCATTAACATGAGTACCCCGGATGGAACCGTTTCGTTCAGTGATATTACCGTCACTCTGGCCACTCAGGCATCTGTGGTTGTGACTTTACCTTCCACTCTTTCCATGCCCTCGACCGGTGCGTATCCGGTGAAATTCTGGACAACCTATGAGTCAGACATCAACAAAGGAAATGATACGCTTTCCGCCACTGTGAATGTGTATGGAAACCCGGCCGTTGGTTTCCCCTGGCAGTATCAGGCTGAAAACCTGGGAGCCCCCGGAACTAATTTCCTTCAAACCACCACCAAAGCGGATCTCAATACCAGCTTCGGAATGGACTTTAACACAACAAACGGTGGCCGGCTGTTGACCGAACTGGCAACCCGTCCCTCCTACTTTGGGGCAAAATGTATCGTACTGGACAAAAAGAAAATCGATGGCACCACCGGAACCGGTGAACTTATTTTTACATTGAACCTGGCTGGAAATGCACCCGGAAGTCCACTTTATCTGGATTTCGACTGGCTTCCTCTGGGATCTATGACTGCCGGAAACAGCATATTCATCCGGCCCAATGATCAATCTTCCTGGATCGAAGTAGTAAATTTTTTCACCTCCAGCTATGTGGTTGGAACGGTGAAGAACTACCGGATGATCAACCTGATACCCCTGATGGGTGGCCAGGGATTGTCGTCTTCTTTTCAGATTCGGTTTACCCAGTCTGGTACGAAACCATCCACGGTTTCAAGTGGGAACGGATATGCCATTGATAATCTGCTGATCAGTATGCCTGGAAAAGATTTCTCCATGAAACGCCTCGTCACTCCGGTGAACGAATGCCACGACAATCTGGTACGGAAAGTAAAAGTGAAGATTCAGAATCGATCCCTACTGGCTGCCACCAATATGAAAGTTGGCTATCTGCTTTCCGGACAGGCACCCGTTGAAGAAACTATTGCGTCTGTTTCAGCTGCCGATTCAATCGATTATGAGTTTTCGGCACCCATCCCGTTCAATTCTGTGGGTAAGCTGGACTTGAAAGTCTGGATTTCGCTGGCCGCAGACGGATACCCGGGAAATGATACCCTCCGTAATCAACTGGTTTTCATTTCACCTAACATCTCCTCATTGCCCTATTCGGAGGGATTCGAAACCACGGATGGAAACTGGAGAGCCTATGGCACCAACACAAGCTGGCAGTGGGGAACACCTTCTAAAACGATGTCGGTGATCGACACCGCAGCCAACGGAACCCGCATCTGGACGACAGGAATGTCAGGTTTGTATGCGAACAAACAGGTATCGTACCTGGAATCTCCCTGCTTTAATATGTCTACTCAACCCGGCGATATACAGTTCAGTTTCAACTCCAATTTCAGTACGGAGCAGGATTACGATTATGCCTGGCTGGAAATGTCGGTCGATGGCATCGTCTGGAGTAAAATCGGTGCCAAAGACAGCGGTACCAACTGGTACAACCATGCATCCAACAACTGGAATGGCATCCGCGATCCATGGGTTGTCACCAGCATCCGGGTGGCCAAAGCCCGGTTTGGCAACAACACCAACGTGCGGTTCCGGTATGGGTTCAGTTCCGATGCCAGTATCAATTCCGAAGGTTGGTGTTGT
>Ga0209097_10004105_pt1 | contig 10886 bp, 7 predicted proteins | sample AD_UKC052_MetaG_FD_184419 | JGI IMG/M metagenome (GOLD analysis project Ga0209097, IMG submission 184419) | Active sludge microbial communities of municipal wastewater-treating anaerobic digesters from USA - AD_UKC052_MetaG (SPAdes) (version 2) | ecosystem: Engineered > Bioreactor > Anaerobic >... | reverse complement strand
CTTTCAAACGGAGGTTTTCAACACTGATGTCGATATCAAAATTTTGCGGCTTATCACCCGGATAATAATAACCCTCTGCTATTACCGGGGTGCTCTTGCCGATATTCCCGATGTAGTATATTTCGGCCTTTATGTGTACCCCTTTTTTCACATCATCCCATTTGCTTTGTATCGAGGCATCGCCCAATTTGTCATAGTTTATCCCGAAATCCTTTATCTTCAGGTCGGCGAAATACGTTGGGGCGTTGTAAATATCCGAAATAAAAACATTACCGTTTATGATGCCGTCAAGATCAAATTTTTTGGCATTGCTCAGATAATCAACATTGGAAATATCGAAAGAATTGAATTCCACAGCCAGCACATCCGAAGGATTTTTGGATATTTTCCCGTTGATGGCCAGGTTTTGCTCTTTATACCATAACATTAGGTTGTTGCAGACAATGCTGCCGGTATCAAACACTATTTTCCCCTGTGGGCTTATAGTCCACACGGAATCATTTACCACCAGTTCGGATGGTTTGAAACCCATTACCGATTGGGTGTTAGTATAAAAATAGTTATAAAAATTCAGGTTGCCGGCATTTCTCTTGGTGGCTTTTTTGTTATCCCACTGTAAGCTGCTGCTTATGCTGTCATTAAGCACTCTGGAATCCAGGTTCACATTGGAAAGATAAGAGCTGTCAGACATATGCAACGTATCGGAATTCATATGAAGATTTATCCTCCCTTCGGTAGCCGCAAAATCCAGGCTCCAGTTTTCCAGTGAGAAACTTTTATAGGATAGTTTTGAAGAAACAGCTTCTATTTTAGCATGATTCGTCAATGAGTTGAAGTTTCCTTTCACCATGGTATTGCCTGATGCTTCCAGGCCGTCAACAAGATAATCCAAAACAGGCGTAGCATTATACAACCTGATATCAAAATTAAACTCCTGACGGGCCAGATTTTTATTGTTGGTGTCGAGGGCAAAATAAACGTTGGGAAGATAGTTAAGCAGGAAGTTCTTAAAAGAATTTCCAAGCTCCGAAAAAACAAAATATCCGTTAAAAACAGCATCCACATAATCGGATTTCAGGTCAAAGGTGCGATATCCCGTTGGACTGATGTATGTATTAAGGTTAAAAGACCGAAGGTCAAAATACTTATGGTTTTGATGGAACGAAGCATCATTGATTGCGATATAGCCTTTAAGGTTATCAATGTTGTTGCCATAGAAGTCAATATTCACACGACCTTTGACCTCTGAAACCGTATCTTTGGGGGTGATTTTGAGCATTTTTAAATTGGCATAGGCCACATCGGCTTCAAAGTCGAAATCGGGCAGCGAGTCGTTGATATCCACTTCACCATTGAAGACCATCTCAAGGTTTTTGTCTTCCACTTCGATCACACCATTGAAAATTTTATGTGCAAAAGTGCCATTTACAGAAATACCGGAATAATTATACCCTTTGAATTCTACCTGATCAATGTTTCCCTGAAAAATCAAATCGGCATCATCATCTGTCAGCCCCGAGCCCCCCAGTTGGGCTACCAGGCTCACTTTACCCAGCAATTCGCCTGCGTCAAGCAGTTGACCAAGGTAGAAATTTTCGGTTGAAACCTCTCCTTCGTAGGAAATGATTTTGTTTTCGTTTCTCACGATAATGTCGGTTGAAATTGTGCCCAGATCGGAATTCAGCGTGGCATTGGAGACAAAATTGGTGTAAAATCCCGTAAAAACTCCGTTTACGTTTATGTTTCCCAGGCGTTGCAACATCAATGGAAGCTTCAGGTTGACCACTTCCCCGTTGGCTGAGGGGATAACGATGGCATTCAGGTCCGACACCGATGATGTCAGGTTTCTGACTTTCATGTTAATAAAAGTTTCGTTGATTTGTGGCAGGCCGTTCATGGTAACGTCCCCGTCAAAATAAGTATCAGCGCCATAATGCATCATAAAATTCTTCACCTTGAGATTGCTCACGGTGCCTTTTACCTGTGATGAAAAATGTATAAGGTCATTCATGCCGTGCAGTTGACGCACGAAATAGGCAATATCAATGAAATTAAGATCCGTCGGGCGAATGGCTGAGATAATGGTAACCTTGTGCACAAAATCGTTAAACGATTTAAAGTCCTCATAGGCAAAGGTAAGGTCGAGGTCGAGGCTGGAGTTGCCGGTTTTTGCCAGGAGATTTTTCACCACAATGTTGCGTTTTGAAACAATAGATTGTGCCGAAAAGTTATGAATGACAAATCCGCTTTTTTCATGCACCGAAAGGTTTTTAATATCGGCGCATACAGAGTCGGCCAGCACCGCAACATGATTCATATCAATATCAAGATGCGTAAGAGATATATCGTCGAAATCCATAACGCCGTTGTTGTTATGGTCTTTGTTGTCGTTAATATAAGAAAAACCTGAACCGGAAAGTTGCAGTTTATCAACCACCACTTTTACAGGATATTTTTCCCTGGCAGGTTTTTCTTTGTCGGACTTGAAAAAATCAAGCACAAACTGCAGGTTAAGTTTTTTTTCATCCTTATACTTGCGTAAATTGAAGACAGTGTTTTCAAGGACAACTTTTTTAAGCTCGAAATAATTGGATGACAAGTCAATATGTCGTGGTTGTACATTAATCTTTTCGGCACTGAGCAGGGGATTCCGGTGCAGGTCTTCAACATATACCTTTTTTAGCACCACATCGGCAAAAAAGCGTATTTCCACCTTATCAACCCTAACCTCGGTGTTAAGTTTTTCGGATAAATACGCCGAGACTTTTCGGGCAAGATAGGTTTGCACCAGGTTGCTTTGCACCAATGTAAACAGTCCTGCAGGCAGCACAAACACCACTGCATAAACAACCAATAATATTTTAACCGTTTTTTTTATACCTTTGAAAACTTTTTCATAATGAACACATACATCCTGGGCATAGAGTCATCCTGCGACGACACTTCTGCGGCAGTGGTCAATAAAAACGAACTTCTGTCCAACATTATTGCCAGTCAGGCAATACATAAAAACTTTGGCGGTGTAGTCCCCGAATATGCTTCGAGGGCGCACCAGATAAATATCATCCCCGTTATTGACCAGGCACTCCACGAAGCAAATATACAAAAAAATCAACTGTCTGCAATTGCTTTTACCCGGGGTCCCGGTTTGCTGGGTTCGCTCATCGTGGGTACTTCGGTGGCCAAATCATTAGGACTGGCACTGAATATCCCCCTTATTGATGTGGACCATATTCAGGCACATATGCTGGCACATTTTATTCAGGAAAAGGACAGTCAGGGGCGCGCGCCGGGGTTTCCTTACCTTTGCCTTTTGATTTCGGGTGGTCATACCCAAATTATAATGGTAAAAGATTTTTATACCTTTGAAACCATTGCCAACACCATTGACGACGCCGCCGGAGAAGCATTTGACAAAAGTGCAAAAATACTGGGTCTTCCCTACCCTGGCGGACAAATGATAGACCAAAACGCTGCCGCCGGAAACCCTTTGAAATACAAATTTGCCGAACCCCGTGTTAAAAATGATGAGTTTAGTTTCAGCGGACTCAAAACTTCCTTTTTGTATTTTGTCCGCGACCGCCTGAAAGAAAATTCTGATTTTATCACCGAAAACCTCGCTGATCTGTGTGCCTCCATACAACAAACCATCATAAACATTCTGGCCAAAAAACTTATCGAAACTTCGCAACGTACCGGCATCCGTACTGTGGCCATTTCGGGCGGAGTATCGGCCAATTCGGCTCTACGAAAACAACTGATGTCCCACGCCAAAGCACAAGGTTGGGAACTATTCCTGCCCAAGCCGGTTTTTTGCACCGACAATGCAGCTATGGTGGCCGTAGCAGGATACTACAAATACCTTAAAAAAGATTTTTCAGGCCAGGACAGCACTCCCTATACACGTTACAACACGCAATAGGTATCAAACAAACCAAAAATAGTAAAAGTTGATGCTGCATTACGAAATAATAATTTTTTCTATGCTATAAACTCAGGAAACTATATTTTTGCAAACCAAAAAATAAAAAAATGAAAAATCTACAACTCTTATCGGTCATTATTTGCGCAAGCATTTTGTTTGCTGCCTGTTCGGGAAAAAAAGATGATGTAAAAAACAACGATCTGCCGGCAACCGGAGTTTTTTCGAGCAACCTGGAAGCCACCGGATGGATGAACCAGTTTACCCTTTCGAAAGACGCCGCTCACTCAGGCAGGTATTCAAGCCGCGTGGATTCGGTTAACCAGTTTAGTTTTGGTTTCAAAGAATCCGTAAGTATTATTGGCGATACTATCCCCCAAAAAGCTAATATTGATTTCTGGGTATTATATCCTCAGGCAGGCATCAAAAGCACACTTGTTTTAAGCGTTGATTCCTGTGATAAAAATATTTTCTGGTTTGGCACACCGATCACCGACTCGGTTAAAACCACAGCCCAGTGGCAACAAATAAAAGCCTCGGTGAACCTGCCCGAAAATATCATGCCCACCGATAAAATCTCTGTCTATGTGTGGAACAACGACAAAAAAACTTTCTATATCGACGACTTTACCGTTGCATTTGAAAACAAAAAGTAACCACTTGTTTGTGTTGAATAATTCAAAGCAAAACTTAAAAAGAAGCTCTGCAGGGCTTCTTTTTTAATTCAAAGGCCGCCCTTCATTGAAAATATCTCGTTATGGAACAAAACAATTTTGAAGGTGTTTCCTATATAAAAAAAGATTTCACCCAAAACCCGCTGCCGGCTGGGACTTATGAAAACTGTATTTTCGATGGCTGCGATTTTTCAGACACCAACCTGAACAACATCAAGTTCAGTGATTGCGAATTTATTGTGTGCAACCTCAGTCTGGCCAGGCTAAACAATACGGCATTACGCGAAATTAAATTTCGCGACTGTAAAATGCTGGGGCTGCTTTTTGAAAACTGCAATAAATTTGGCCTGTCGGTCAGTTTTACTAATTGCATACTGAATCATTCTTCCTTTTATCAGGTAAAGATCAAAGGCACAAAATTTATTCATTCACAGATACAGGAAGTTGATTTTACAGAATGTGACCTGAGCGGCGCTGTTTTTGACAATTGTAACCTCGACCGGGCCATTTTTCAGCATACCGTGCTTGAGAAAACCGATTTTTCAACGGCATATGGCTATGCGATCAACCCTGAGATAAACCGTTTGAAGAAAGCCAGGTTTTCAAGTTCAGGCTTAACAGGACTTTTATACAAATACGATCTCGATATCATTGATTAAAAAGCTAATTGAATTTTATATTATAAAAACAGGCTACCATCGTTTTGTAATCATTTGCAAAAATTTTTCTCCATGCTAAAGCTCATTTTATCAAAAATAAAACCATATTACCAGAAAACAAAACAGTGGTTTGCAGCCCGAAAAAAGCGGCACAAACAACGCCGGTGGCACATCAGGTTATTGTATGACATCATGTTTGTCTTTCTGTTATTCATACTTTTTCTTTTCCTTATTAACATCAATTTTCTATGGTTGTTCGGTAAATCGCCGCGAATATCCGAAATCAGAAATCCTCAGCAAAGCATTGCTTCAGAAGTTTATACTTCAGATGGAAAAATGATAGGCCGTTTTTTTAAGGAGAACCGTACCCCGCTGGAATTGCATGACTTGTCGCCCCTGCTTGTGAAAACGCTGATTGCCGTAGAAGACCAACGTTTTTATTCCCACAATGGTATTGATTTCAAAGGCTTGTTTTCGGCGTTCCGCGACTGGTTTTCGGGAAATTACCGGGGGGCCAGCACCATCTCCCAACAATTGGTAAAAAATATGTATAAATCGCGTACGGCCTATTCTCGGGGACTATTCGGGCATATTCCTTATGTTCGGATTGTAATCATGAAACTTAAGGAATGGATTGGCGCCTTGAAAATCGAGATGTTCTATTCCAAAGAAGAGATATTGGTCATGTACCTCAATACCGTTGATTTTGGGAACAATACCTTTGGAATTAAAACAGCTTCGAGAATTTATTTTGGCGTATCACCCGATAAATTAAAGCCACAGCAGGTGGCCATGCTTATCGGCATGTTAAAAGCCCCCTCTACCTACAACCCGCTCCGCAATCCAAAAAACTGTACCAAACGCCGGAATGTGGTACTCGGCATCATGAAAAGAGAAAACCTCATTACCGAAGGCCAGCTTGACTCACTGAAAGCCCTGCCCCTTGGTCTGAAATACAAGGTGGAAGACCTCTCTGACGGCCAGGCCACCTATTTCAGGATGGCTGTGGCCGATGCCATTGAAAACTGGTGTAAAGAAAACAACCTGGATATTTATACTTCGGGCCTGAAAATATACACCACCATAGATTCGCGTATGCAGCAATACGCCGAAGATGCAGTAAAAAAACAAATGAATATTCTGCAAAGCGAGTTTAACAGGCAATGGGGAACGGAAAACCCCTGGCGTGACACACAATATCAAGAAATACCCGGATTTTTGCAGAGCAACGCCCTGGAAAGCGCACGCTACAAAGCCTTACGAAAAGAAACCGGCAATGCCGACTCTGCAATGGCGCTGATGCGTAAGCCGGTAGCCATGACCTTATATCATCCGAAAAAAGGTCTGACAGACACGGTGCTCAGCCCGTTGGATTCTATCAATTATACATTGCGGTTTCTGCATACTGGATTTGTGGCTATCGAGCCGCAGAACCGTTATGTACGCGCCTGGGTGGGCGACATAGATTACCGGTTTTTTAAATTCGACCATGTATCTCAATCGGCACGGCAGCCGGGATCCACATTTAAGTTGTTTGTTTATACCGCCGCCATAGCATCGGGAATTAGCCCATGCGACATGCGCAACGATGTTTATGTGGAATGGAAATACAAAGAAAAAGGCCAGGACAAAGTATGGCGGCCTCATAATGTCAACGGAGTGTTTTACAATATCCCGGTGAGCCTGCGTTCGGCTTTTACCAATTCCATCAATGGTGTCGCCGTGACCCTTGCCCGCGAGGTAGGCATTGACAAAGTGATACGGTATGCCTATCTGCTCGGTATCAGAACAAAACTGGAGTATGTGCCTTCGGTGTGTCTGGGCTCCAGCGAGGTTAAGCTGCTCGACCTGGTAAATTCTTATGCTACCATTGTGGCTGATGGATTGTACGAAGACCCTGTCCTGGTAACACGCATCGAAAACCGTGAAGGCAAGATACTTTGGGAATACAAGCCCGAAAGAAAACAGGTTATTGACTACGAGACCGCATTTTTGATGCAGGAAATGCTCAAGGCGGGTGTTAAAGAAAGAGGCTCTACCGTTCAGAACCTTTGGTCGTATAATATTTTTAAAGACGGTACTGAGTTTGGAGGGAAAACGGGCACGTCGTCAAACCACAGCGATATGTGGTTTGTGGGCGTTTCGCCAAAGCTGGCTGCCGGAGTCTGGGTGGGTGGAATCCGGCGCAGTATACATTTTCGTCCGGGAAGCCGGATAGGCGAAGGCGGCCATGCTGCTTTACCCATGTTTGGCTATTTCATGGAAAAAGTCATGAATGATGAATCGCTGAAGGCATACCGTCAAAAATTCCCCGGGCCCAAACAAAAGATCAGTAAAAACTATAATTGTGTCACCTCCATTCCTGATTCGATATTAAGAGCCGTGGATTCAATATTGAATGGCGTGGATTCGGTGCCTGCGGTGGAAATCCCTCAATAAAAAAAGTAACCTACTTATAAAAAAAAAGCATGAAAAAATTCCATGCTTTTTTTTTATAATTCAGGTAACTGATTTTTAATAGGAAAAATCCTCGGCATTATCGAATTGCGGGGTTATGATAATCGTACCTTTTTTATCAATAAATCCCCACTTGGTCCCCTTACGAATACGGGCCAAACCGTTATCAAAACTTTTTGCCCCTTCGAACTGTGGATTAATCAGATACATGCCTTTTTCATCAATATATCCCCATTGCGGACCTTTGCGTACCAGCGCAAGCCCTTCATAAAAATCAAACGCTTCGTTAAACTGCGGATTGATCACATAAGTACCTTTGATATCAATAAAGCCCCATTCTCTGAACTTATTGACACGGGCCATGCCGGCGTTGAAATCCTCAGCCAAATCAAACTGCGGATTTATTACCCAAGTACCTTTTTTATCGATATATCCCCATTGTTTCATTTTTTTGGCTTTCGCCAGACCTCCATAAAAATCGCCGGCGCCTTCAAACTGCGGGTTGATAACGTAAGTGCCTGTTTTGTCGATATAACCCCAGGACATGCCCTTACGCACGCGGGCCAGGCCGCCAAAGAAATCCTCTGCATCGTCAAACTGAGGGTTTACAATCCAGGTGCCGGTCTTATCCACATAACCCCATTGTTTGGCTTTTAAAGCTTTGGCTAAGCCATCGTGAAACTCACCCAAAAAATCAAATTGAGGATTAACCACAAAAGTACCTTTCTTATCAATAAGGCCCCATTGCATACCTTTACGCACCCGTGCTAGACCACCGGAAAAATCTTCCGCCCCGTCGAACTGCGGATTGACAACAAAAACACCCGTTTTATCTATATAACCCCATTGTTTAAATTTTCTAACCTTGGCCAGCCCTTCAGAAAAATCTTCGGCCTGCTCAAACTGCGGATTGATAACATAGGTGCCTTTAGTATCAATATATCCCCAATTGCCAAACTGAAACACCCTGGCAAGACCGTTGGAAAAACTTTTGGCAACATCAAACTGCGGATTGATAACGTACGAACCTTTTTTATCCACAAATCCCCAGTCCTTGCCCATACGTACTAACGCAAAATATTCCTGGGCAGAAAGAAAACTGCTGAAAACAACAGCCAACAAGAATAAAGAAAATTTTTTCATGATGATTTATTTTATGTTTATGCAAAAATAACAATAAATTTTTTATTATTTCAACAAGGGTTGTCATTGTCCAATTTCCAGAAGCTTTCATAGCAAATTTCAGTTTTCAGGCATTGGATAACACTGGCAATTTTATTGTATATTTGTGCCCTGAAATAAAAATTGTTTTAATCATGAAAAAAATATGTTTTGTAGTGCTTATCAGCCTTGTTTCGTTTTTGGCAACTGCTCAGGATGTGATTTTGAAAAACAACGGAAAAGACATCAAGGCAAAGGTCATTGATGCAAACAATGAGCACATTAAATTTCATATATTCAACGAAAACGACAAGCTGCCCTGCAGCATTAAAAAACAGCTGAAACAAGCCCAAAAACAAAACCAACCTACCGACAATCTGGTATTAACCGTACCTAAAAAAGAGGTCTTTATGATTCAATACGAAAATGGTAAAAACGATATCTATAAAGACAAAGTCGGCGACCGTACGGTAAAAAATATTTTGAATTTCATTGACGTAAATGACAATGCTGAAGCTTATAAAATGTACCGTAGCGGCTACAAACGCTATTCATTAAGCCGTGGACTGATAGGTGCCGGCGGCGGCCTGCTGGTTTTTGGGTCGATTGCTATGCTGGTTAGCGCTACCGATGGAAAAAAAGACAATACCAACCTGGGCGCCAGCGGAGTATATATGGGAGCAGGATGTGCTTTTCTGGCTGCCGGACTGCCTTTGTATTTCTCGGCCAAGAAAAAAATGGACACGGCATTTGATATGTATCTTCAATCATTGAAAACAGCTCAAAGCAATTACCGCATGGATTTTGGCCTGACACAAAGCGGTATTGGGATGCAAATGAAGTTTTAATCCTGCAACTATTTTACTTCTCTCAAAATATGTTGAGGCAGCCGTAAAATCAAGCTGTTTCAACAGTCTAAGTTTTCATTGCGAATTTCTTAATTATCATTTTACACTGAAAAAATTATAAAAATGACCATTTTAAATTTTTTAACCAGCGATGCACCGGTTTTCACCTGGGTTATTCTTCCATTATTGATTTTCTGTGCCCGTATTTTCGACCAGAGCGTTGGCACCCTGCGCATGATATTTGTTGCCAAAGGATTTAAAAAATGGGCGCCGGTATTTGCTTTTTTCGAATCGCTGATATGGTTGCTGGCCATAGGAGAAATAATGAAACACCTGGACAATCCTTTGTGCTATATTGCCTATGCGGGAGGCTACGCCATGGGGAATTATGTAGGCATGCTGCTGGATGAAAAAATGTCTATAGGCAATGTCATCATCAGGGTGATGCTCAAGAGCGAAGCCGCCGACCTGATTATCCGGCTGAGAGAATTGAACTATGGCATCACCATTATGAATGCCGAAGGCGCTACCGGAAAAGTGAAAGTACTTCTTTCCATCATAAAACGCAAAGACCTCGTAGAATTTATTCACGTGCTGAACCAATACAACCCTCAGACGTTTTATACCATTGAAGAAGTGCGCTCGGTAAACGAAGGCGTGTTCAGAGCCTCATCAAAAAAGCACATCTTCAGGTTTCACCAGATGATAAGAAAACACAAATAGTACCAAATTGAAATATCAATCAGTCCCAAAGGACATATTGATATTGTTCTATAAGGGATTCTACCAATGACAACAATAATTTATTTGGTTGTATTACAGTCATTTCGGTCAGGCAGAGCCGTTGTTCTGGACAAAAATGTATTTGTTGAAATAACTTATAGAACAACGAGTCGAAGTCGACCGAAATAAATAATCGATAAATTCTCAAACAATCAGGTCCCATTTCCCTGCCTGCGTGCCGGACACTCCGGCAGGCAGGGATACGTCCCGAAATGCCCTATACCTTTGGCCACAATAATTTAAATTATCGGGACGGCTACCAATGAACATCTTTATGCTTTTCACTGTATATCAATTACTTGTAAATTTAATTCTGCTGCTTTTTTTTGCATGAATTTTATAAGTTGACTCCTGTATTTCTCTTCATATTTTTTAGTTCCTG
>Ga0209097_10004093_pt1 | contig 10909 bp, 8 predicted proteins | sample AD_UKC052_MetaG_FD_184419 | JGI IMG/M metagenome (GOLD analysis project Ga0209097, IMG submission 184419) | Active sludge microbial communities of municipal wastewater-treating anaerobic digesters from USA - AD_UKC052_MetaG (SPAdes) (version 2) | ecosystem: Engineered > Bioreactor > Anaerobic >... | reverse complement strand
CCCACTGGGTGCCCACCACCACGATGTTTGCCATGTGCGAGATCCTCCTCAAGCCCTCTTGCGTGCTAGATGAATGCCTCCTGGACAGACAGGGCGTTCGGGACCCACCTCAGTTTGTCCATAACCTTCTTGGGGACCTCGGTATCCACGTCGATGATGGCCGTGTCTTCCAGGCGGCCGCGGCCGAGGAGGAGCCCTGCGATAGTGATGCCGGCCTCGCCGAGGATCTCGACACCCGCATCGGACAGCTTATCGCTGATGAATATCTTCAATCTTCCCCCTGAGCCGGGATTATAGATTCGGAGCACTTGTAACAAATGGCTCCCGAGGTGTCAACACCAAGAGAGACGGGGATGGTCGACGGTAAACGGATTCGGGGTGTGCCTGCCCCCGGACACGGTGTTCGTGTGGGTGACCGTGCCCGGGAGCGGTATGGCCGGGGAGTTCCCTACAGTACCCGTATCGCCAGGACGCCTTCAAGGGACCCGATCTTCCCGATCAGGCCTTCATTCACATCGCCGTCGATATCGATGATGTTGTAGGCGATGCTGCCCTTGCTCTTGTTGATCATGTCCGCGATGTTGATCTTGTTCTCGGCCAGGAGGTGCGTGATCTTCTCGATCATGCCCGGCAGGTTCTGGTTTGCGATGGTCAGCCTCTTGCTGGGCGACCTGTCGAGGTGGGTCTCGGGGAAGTTGACCGAATTCTTGATGTTGCCGTTTTCGAGGTACTCCATGAGCTGCATGACCGCCATGATCGCGCAGTTCTCCTCGGACTCCTCGGTGGAGGCACCCAGATGCGGGATGGCTATGCTCCTGTCCATCTTGATGAGCTCTTCGTCGGGGAAGTCCGTCACGTAGCAGCTCACGATCCCGTCGGCGAGAGCCTTCTTGAGGTCCGCGGTATTCACGAGTTCCCTTCTGGCGAAGTTCAGGAGCACGGCACCTTTCTTCATGATGGCGAACTTATCCGCATCGATGGATCCACGGGTGTCCTTGTTCAACGGCACGTGCAGGGTGACGAAGTCGGAGTCGGCAAGGAGCTTTTCCAGGCTCGAGGCCCGCTTGGTGTTGCGGGACAGCATCCATGCCGCCTCGATGGACAGGAACGGATCGTACCCGATGACCTCCATGCCCAGGCCCTCGGCGGCATTGGCCACCATGGTGCCGATGGCACCCAGGCCGACCACGCCCACTTTCTTGCCGAGGATCTCGGTGCCGCCGAACTTGGACTTTCCCTTCTCGATCAGATCGGGGACCTTGTCGCCTTCGCCGACGAGGCCCTTGGCCCAGGCAATTCCTTCGGTCACCTTCCGGCTGGCCAGCAGCATGCCGAGAATGACCAGTTCCTTCACGCCGTTGGCGTTCGCACCCGGGGTATTGAACACCACAATGCCCTTCTCCGAGCACTTGTCGATGGGGATGTTGTTTACCCCGGCGCCTGCGCGGGCGATGGCCTTCAGACTCGAGGGCAGGGTCATGTCCTTCATCTCCTTGCTTCGTACCAGGATGCCGTCGGGCTCTGAGACGCCTGTGCGGTACTCATACCTGTCCGTGAAAAGACGCAAGCCCTTTTCCGAGATGTTGTTCAGTAGGTCGATCTTGTACATACAGTCCTCCTCTCTCCGGCCCACTATAATATAGAATATTCATGTTCTGCCAGAGCAAAAATGGGGTCTGAAAAGGGAGAGGGCGGCACGGCCATGGACGGGTAGCGACCCGTCCTGATCACTGTCCGGCCATGGTCTTCAACAATTCGACGAGGAATTCCCAGAAGTGCCCCGTGCTCTCGATGCTGACCCGCTCCTGCGGTGAGTGGGGTTGCTCGATGGTGGGGCCGAAGGAGATCATGTCGAGGCCCTCGATCCTCTCGGCGATCACGGCACACTCCAGCCCGGCGTGGACGACCCGCACGCTGGGTTCTTTCCCGGAAACACGTGAGAACAGGCGCGTGCATGTCGCGAGGATCGGAGAAGAGAGGTTCGGTCTCCATGCGGGGTATCCATGGCCGTGGCGCACCTCGCATCCGGCGAGTTCTCCCGCGGAGGCCACCTGGGCAGCGGCGTCACGGAGTGCGCTCCCGACGATGCTCCGCTGTGACGTGGTGACGATGAGGCTGTCGCCCTCCCATGAGCAGACTGCCAGGTTCGTGGAGGTGACCACGGTGCCGTCGAGGCCCGGGTCGATGTGCAGGGGCCCGTGGGGCAGGGCCTGGAGGAGATGGAGGATCTTCGATGCATCGGCGGGCACAACCACCCGTGGCGCCCCGTGATCCATCACTTCCAGGTCGAGCGCCACGCCGTCATCGACGTGTTCAAATTCTCCCCGGAGGATGTCGTTCCATCGCACGGTCTCGTGCATGAGCTCCCCGATGGCGGACGATTCCACATGAATGACCGCTTCGGCATCCCTCGGAATGGCGTTGTGCTTGCTGCCGCCGCGGAAAGTGCCCAGGCTGAAGCCGTACACGGGATAGGTTGCGTGGAGGATCCTGGCCAGGAGCTTGATCGCATTTCCCAGTCCCCGGTGGATGTCCACCCCCGAATGACCCCCCCTGAGGCCCCCGATTCTGAGCAGAAGGGCCTTCGTGTCTTCCGGAACCGTCATGAAGTCGAGCTCCAGGTCGAGCATGGTGTCCACGCCGCCGGCACATCCGATGATGAAGGTGCCCTCGTCCTCCGAGTCGAGATTGATGAGCGTGTGTGCCGAGAACGATTCTCGCGCGAGCGCATGTGCGCCGGTCAGGCCCGTCTCTTCCTCCACGGTGAAGATGAGCTCGAGATCAGGGTGAGCGAGGCTCGTGTCCTCCATGATGGCGAGCATGGCGGCAACCCCGATGCCGTTGTCCGCACCCAGCGTGGTGCCCGTGGCCCGTATCCAGTCTCCATCCCGTACCAGGCGGATGGGGTCGCTGCTGAAGTCGTGGGGCGTGCTCTTGTCCTTTTCACATACCATGTCCAGGTGAGACTGGAGGGCCAGGGAGGGCATCCCCCTGGTCCCGGGCTTCTTCACGATGACGTTGCCCGCATCGTCGGTCGTGCACGCCAGCCCGAGGCCGCTGGCCAGGGTCCTGACATGCCCGGCGATGGCGGCCTCGTTGCCCGATTCCCTCGGTATCCGCGAGATCTCCCCGAAGTGCCTCCACAAAGCCTGAGGATCGAGCCCGTCGAGAGCCTTCATGAAACGTGTACCCCCCGAGTGCATGTCAATCCTTGTACGGATACCAGCTTGGCCTCCAGCGGGCAAGAGCGAAATGTCCCTTCGAGGGCCCGGGCGATCCTTTCCATGCCCGGGGATTTTGGTGATTACGGTTCCCGGCAAAAAAACCGATAGGGTGTTGGATGCATCTTGACAGGTGGATTGTTTGGAAGTATATGCTTGAACAGCCTGGAATATGGACATTATCATGCTAACCCGCGGTAAAACCCTTCGAAAGTTTTTCCCGGATTCTGGTAATCCCGTTTTTCCAGACATCAACACCCGGGTCCATCCCTCTTGCCAAGGGAGAAAGCCTGAAAAAACGGAGGTATGAATGGCTACAGGAACAGTAAAGTGGTTCAACGAAAAGAAGGGTTTTGGATTCATCACGCAGGACGGCGGCAGCGATGTGTTCGTTCACTATTCTGCTATCAAAGGAGACGGTTTCAAGACGCTTACCGAGGGAGAGAAGGTCACCTTCGAGGTGACCAACGGACCCAAGGGTCCGCAGGCATCGAACGTAATGAAGCTGTAGTGTTCAGCCGGGGCAGGTGAATGCCTGCCCCGGCTCCATGTAGTATCAGCTGGTATATACCGAACATCGGTGTTTCTCGTGAACTGAAAGTTTCGGTATTCTGCGCAGGGCAGCCTCGAGGACTGCCCTTCAGGGAACAGCGCACCGCGCATATGCGGTTCCCCGCCTGTAGAATGCCTGTTTAAGCCTTCACCTGGATCTGTCGTATCTCATGAAGCCACTGCTCGAAGGCTTTGCGTGCCCCGGCGCTTCTGGCCTCGGCTCGCCCGGCCTTCGGCCCGTCAGGTATCGGCATGATGCCGAAGTTGGTATTCATGGGCTGGAAGTCTCCCGTGGTGCGGTCCGTGATGTAGCGGAGCAGGGAACCCAGTGCCGTTTCAGGTCCCGGGGGGGCAAACGGCACACCCCTGATCCGCGCGCACACCGACATGCCGGCCATGATGCCCATGGCGGCGGATTCCATGTAGCCTTCCACGCCTGTAATCTGGCCGGCCAGATAGGTTTTCTCATGGCCGATGATGTGAAGGTCCGAGGCCAGTATCCGCGGTGAGTCCAGATAGGTGTTCCGGTGGATGCTTCCATACCGGAGGATGCGGGCATTCCTGAGCGCCGGTATGAGGGAGATGATCCTCTTCTGCTCCGGATAGGTGAGCCTGGTCTGGAACCCCACCATGGTGCAGGCGTCGCCGGCCAGGTTCTCCCTGCGGAGCTGCACCACGGCATAAGGCCGCTTGCCGGTTCTCGGGTCCTTCAGCCCCACCGGCCGCAGGGGACCGTAGCGCAGGGCGTCGGCTCCCCTGCGTGCGAGCACCTCGACCGGCAGGCATGCCTCGAAGAACCTCACATTCTCGAATTCATGCGCACGGACCCTGTCCGCTGCCAGGAGCCGGTCCATGAAGTGTGAATACTCGTCCCTGTCCAGGGGACAGTTGAGGTAGTCGGTGTCGCTGTCGGACCACCGCGATCCCGCAAAGGCATGACCCATATCGATACTCTCCGTGTCGATGATGGGGGATATGGCGTCATAGAAGAACAGCCTGTCACGTGCCGTCATTGCCGCAAGTTCTCCGGCCAGGGCATCCGAGGTCAGGGGGCCGGTTGCGACGACGGTGAGACGGTCCCTGTCGATGGCCCTGAGCTCCTCGCGTCTGAGCGTGATCCGGTCATGGCTCGCAACGTACCCGGTGATGGCCCCGGCAAAGGCGGTGCGGTCGACGGCGAGGGCCTTGCCCGCAGGTACCCTGGTGCGCATGGCCACGGACATGACGAGGGACCCGAGGCCCGCCATTTCACGTTTGAGGATACCGTGAGCCGTCAACGGGTCGGTGCCCTTGAAGGAGTTGCTGCATACGAGCTCGGCAAGCTGGTCCGTCTTGTGGGCCGCGGTCATGGTGGACGGCCTCATCTCGCAGAGCTCCACGCTTATGCCGCGCTCCGCGAGGACATGGGCCGCCTCAACCCCGGCGAGCCCCGCCCCGATGATGCAGACTTCAGGACGGTGCATCTTCGCTGTGCGTGCACCCGGGATTGGCACAGATAAGTTTGGAGCCTTTCCGTATGAGGATTCCCGAACCGCAGCGGGGGCACTCCTGGATCACCGGCTTCGTCCAGCTGATGAACGGGCACTCTTTCAGAGAGCAGGAATAGAAGGTCTTTCCCTTCTTGGTGCGCTGCTGTACGATCTCTCCCGTACACCCGGGCATGGGGCATTTGACCCCGAGGGGGAACGGCATGATGTTCTTGCACGCGGGGTAGGCGCTGCACGCAAGGAAGGGTCCGAAGCGCCCCTGGCGGATGACCATCTGGGCCCCGCACTTGTCGCAGACCCGGTCAGTGGGTTCGGGCGCCTTGGTGATGCGTCTGGTGTTCTTGCATTCCGGGTAGTTGCTGCAGGCGAGGAACTGGCCGAACCTGCCACGTTTGACCACCATGGGGGCCCCGCACTTCTCGCAGGTCTCTCCGGTCTCCTGGGCCTTGTTCTCTTCCACCGGGCATATCTTTCCCGATTCGTCCCTGGTGAATTCCCTGGTGTTCTTGCAGTCGGGATAGCCTGCACAGCCGAGAAAATATCCGTTCCTGCCGAGCTTGATGAGCATGTCCCTGCCGCAGACCTCGCAGACGATGCCCGAAGGACGGGCTTCGGCACGGATATTCTCCATGTTTTGTGCGGCCTGCTCGTGCTCGGTGTTGTAGGTCCGGTAGAAGTCGCCCATGACCTTCTCATAGGCCGACTGGCCCTCCTCGATGAGGTCCAGGGAATCTTCCATCCGTGCGGTGAAGCCGATGTCGAGGATGTTCGGGTAGTGCTTCACGAGGAGTGCATTGACGTCCCTCCCCAGTTCGGTGGGCACGAAGGAACGGGCTTCCATCCTCACGTAGCCCCTGTCCACGATGGTGGAGATCGTGGGGGCATAGGTGCTCGGCCTCCCGATACCCTTCTCCTCGAGTTCCTTGATGAGGCTCGCCTCGGTGTAGCGGGGCGGCGGCTGGGTGAAATGCTGTTCAGGGCTCACTGCGGTGCAGGCCAGGCGGTCACCCGCGGCGAGGGAATCGGGCAGGGAGCTCTCTTCCTCATCGCCGTTGGCATCGTACAACTTCAGATACCCGTCGAAGGTCATGACGGATCCTGCGGCACGAAGCGCGATATCGCCGGCCGCTATGTCCACGGTGGTCTGATTGAAGGATGCGCTGTTCATCTGGGAGGCGATGAACCGTTTCCAGATGAGGTCGTAGACGGCATACTGGTCGTCGTTCAGGTGGGGTCTCAATGCTTCGGGGGTGTTCTGAAGGCTCGTCGGCCTGATGGCCTCGTGCGCCTCCTGGGCTGACTTCTTGGCCTTGTAGCGCCTTGGTTTTTCTGGCAGATAGGCGGTACCGAAGGCCTCGGGGATGAACCCGCGCACCTCGGCCAGGGCGTCTTCGGAAACGACCGGTGAGTCAGTACGCATGTAGGTGATGAGACCGGTGATCTCGTTGCCGCCGATGGGCAGCCCTTCATAGAGCTGCTGGGCGATCATCATGGTTTTCTTCGCCGAGAAGCGCAGCTTGGATGAAGCCGCCTGCTGGAGGGTCGAGGTGATGAAGGGAGGCGAAGGGTTCTTGGACCGCACCTGCCTGGTGACGGCCTTGATGAGTATGGCAGGTGCCGACTGCAGCGCCTCGACCACCTGGCGGGCCGCCTGTTCGTCGGGCATCTCCTTGGGCACGACGACCTTGGCCGTGAAGGTGTCGCCTGTCGTGGTCGTCAGCTGCGCCTCGACGGTCCAGTACTCCCGCGACTGGAAGGCCTCGATCTCTTCCTGGCGCATGCAGATGAGTCTCAGGGCAACGGACTGCACCCTGCCGCCCGAGAGACCCCGCTTGACCTTTTTCCAGAGCAGCGGACTCATGGTGTACCCCACGATCCGGTCCATGGACCGCCTCGCCATCTGGGCGTCGTAGAGCGGGCGGTTCAGTCCCTTGGGGTTTTTCAGCGCCTCCTCGATGGCCTTCTTGGTGATCTCGTGGAACGTGATCCGGCGGACGGCCGTATCGGGTTTTCTTATCTCCTCGGCCACGTGCCATGCGATGGCCTCGCCCTCGCGGTCGGGGTCCGATGCCAGGAACACGATGTCGGCCTTGTCCGCACGGCTCTTGATCTTCTTGACCACGTCGCGCTTGTCCGGGATTACCTTGTAGCTGGGCGTGAATCCCTGCTCGATCTCGATGCCGAGTTTGCTCTTCGGCAGGTCCTTGATGTGTCCCATGGTGGCCTCGACCTCGAAGCCCTTTCCCAGGTACCTCTTGATGGTCCGTGCCTTGGCTGGCGACTCCACGATGACGAGAGATTTAGCCATGAATGCTCCTTGTCGTGTATCGGTTCCCGGCAGTCCGTTTGAGTGAACCCGAGAGTTCGAGCGTGCTCACCCTGCGGCATGCCTCCGTGACGTCGATGTCGAGATGCATCGCGATCTCGTCGATACTCACCGGCGATCCGGACGCCATGGCGAGGATGTCATCCGGTTGCGCTTCGGCGTGGTCGAACTGCCTCACGATGCCTCTGAGCTGGGGCGCGATCTCGGCGATGATGTCTCCTGCGTGCTCGACGAGGAGCGCCCCCTGTCTCAGGAGATGGTGGGGGCCCCGGGACCGCGCATTGGTGACGTTGCCCGGCACCGCCATGATGGGCCTGCCCTGATCCAGTGCGTACCGGGCCGTTATCATGGCTCCGGACTTGAGCGTCGCCTCCACGACGACCACGGCCTGGGCGAGCCCGGATATGATCCGATTCCTCCGGGGGAAGTTTTTCGCATCGGGCCTGGTACCCGGGGGGAATTCGGAAACCACTGCACCCCTGGCGCTGACGCGCTCGGCGAGGTCCCGGTGTTCGGGCGGGTAGATCACGTCTATGCCTGACCCGAGAACCGCCACGGTCCCGGCAATGCCATCCAGCGCACCGCGGTGTGCCTCGGCGTCTATGCCCCGGGCAAGGCCCGAGATGATGGAGATGCCCTGGGAACTGAGGTTTCTGGCAAGCCTGAAGGCGGTGTCCTTTCCGTACAGTGACGGGGAACGCATGCCCACGATGGCGACTGCGGGCTGGAGTTCTTCCAGAGAGCCCCTGACGTAGAGTACGCTGGGGGGGTCGTCGATCTCCCTGAGGATTTCCGGGTAGGCGGGATCGTCCGGGCAGAGTGCCGCGGATCCCGTTCTCTCGAGCAGTGCCATGATGCCGGAAACCCTTTTTTCGTCCGGGCCGGCCAGGATGGCATAGACCTGGTTCCTGCTGAGGAATCCGAGCCCCGAGATCTCACAGGCAGGTGCCCTGAAGAGGGACCCGGGGTTCCCGAACACCTGCAGGAGTTTCCGGACGGTCTTCGGGCCGATGTTCGGCAGCAGGTCCAACGCGATCCATGCCTGGGTCGAGTTCATAGGGATCAATCCATCTCCAGGATTTGGGAGGCTAACGGAAGTTGGTGACGGATGTCAAGGATGATTATGGAAAGGGGGAACGCCGTGCCGGTACGGATCCACGCAGGCTTGGAACGGTCGGGGTTTCCGCCCCGGAGAGACCAGAAGCCTTTCACGGCACTACAATGCATTATCCCGAATAGTGCCCATGATCGTGGAACTTGTTTGCCGTTCTTCGTGGAGCGGGTTGGCATTCAACAAGGTAATATCATGATATTCCAAGTCTTTCCTCGCAGGCACAGTTGTTGCTGGTAAGGGACATATACACGTTGAGGTGATCGCTTATGAAGAGATGGTTGACGGTTCTGGCAGTGCTCGAGGTGATGGTCATACCCGAGTATCTCTGGGCCATGTCCATACCTTTCCTGGCATAGACGAACGGGCTGGTCCGACGGGAACGTCCTCGGGCACCGTCAGTTGGCCGTTGAGGTGGCCTCCTTCAACGCCTTTGCCATTTCCTTTGCCTCGGCGATCTGGTCCGGGGTCATCCGGCGGGCCATGACGTCGAGGTAGACCATGGCGTCCTGGATGCCCTGATCGGCAGCGAGCTGGAAACACAGATAGGCCTGCAGAAAATCCCGAGGTACCCCCGTACCCTTGCTGTAGAGGATGCCGAGGTTGTAGAGCGCCTTGTCGTAGCCCTGCTCGGCTGATTTCCTGAACCACCTGGCAGCCTCTTCGTAATCCTGGGGGACCCCCTTGCCCGTGGCGTACATGAGCCCGAGATTGAACTGGATGATCGCGTCTCCATGGTCCGCTGCGAGGCGGTACCATCTGGCAGCCTCGACGAAATCCTGGGGGGTGCCGAGGCCATGGTCATAGAAGTAACCGAGAAATCCCTGGGCCTGGCTGTTTCCCTGCTCGGCGGCCATGCGGAACCAGGTTGCAGCCTCGCTGAAGTCCTGGGGGACGCCCTCGCCGTTGAGATAGATGTTGCCGAGACAGCCCTGGGCATGGGCGTTCCCCTGCAGCGAAGCGGCCTTGTACCACTTGATGGCCTCGAGAGGATCTTTCTTCACGCCGACGCCCCGGTAATACATGTCGCCGAGGTTCGCCTGGGCATCAGCACTGCCCTGGGCTGCGGCCTTGAGATACCAGTGCGCGGCCTCCTCCGGATCCTGGATGAGCCCCGTGCCATGGTAGTAGATGTCTCCCAGGCGCTTCTGGGATTCGAGGTCCCCCTGCAGGCCGGCCCTGCGATACCACTTTTCCGCCTGGACGTAATCCTGGTCGACGCCGAGACCCTTGCTGTGCATGAAGGCGATGTTGCTCTGGGCCTTCACGTAGCCGAATTCGGCGGCGACGGTGAACCACCGGGCGGCCTGGACGTAGTCACGATCCACCCCCATGCCCTTGTAATACATGATGCCCAGGTTGAACTGGGCCTCGGCGTTTCCACCTTCAGCGGCCCTGCGGAACCATTGGGCGGCACTGGCGTGATCCTGGGCGACACCCCACCCGTTAGTGTATATCAGCCCCACGTCGTACTGGGCCTGTGAATCCCCTTTTTCTGCGAGGGTCAGGAGCTCTATGAGGTCATGGGCGGAGTCCTTCTTCCGCGAAAGGTCCACGGACGAAGTCGTGCTGCACGAGACGATCAGCATGGTCACGGCCAATGCGAGGCTGGCGAGCATTCTGACACGCATGGGATGTTCCCCCCACAACCGTATGGAAAAGCAGCTTAGTTCCAGACGTTCTTTCCCCTGTACAAAACGGGAATTCCATTATGAACCATAACCATGCATGAAAAGCAAGTCCGGGGATGATCCTGACGGGGGCGTGCAAGAAAACCCTTGACATGATGCCCCTGTCAGGGGATATACAGAGCGATGTTTGAAAATACACCAACCCAGGCTTATTATTACCGCTTTTATTTTAGGAGGGGCGATTGCCCATAGGCCTGGGCGCCGGTAGCGTGACAGACAGGGCCATGGGCAGAACCCCATGGCCTTTTTTTATATCACCCGGCAAAGGGGAACTATCATGAAGAAGATCCTCAGCGGCAACGAGGCGATGGCACGGGGGGCATGGGAGGCGGGCGTCTCCTTCGCTTCCGCATACCCCGGCACGCCAAGCACCGAGATTCTCGAGACGATCGTGAAAGAGTACCCGGATATCCATGCCGAATGGACACCCAACGAGAAGGTGGCCCTCGAGGTGGCTGTGGGCGCTTCTTACACAGGGGCCAGGGCGCTGGCCATCATGAAGCACGTCGGCGTGAACGTGG
>Ga0209097_10004085_pt1 | contig 10931 bp, 9 predicted proteins | sample AD_UKC052_MetaG_FD_184419 | JGI IMG/M metagenome (GOLD analysis project Ga0209097, IMG submission 184419) | Active sludge microbial communities of municipal wastewater-treating anaerobic digesters from USA - AD_UKC052_MetaG (SPAdes) (version 2) | ecosystem: Engineered > Bioreactor > Anaerobic >... | reverse complement strand
AGTTCATACATCGCGGTGACTGACCTAGAACTATTGCAAACCGTCGCGTGGTCGGACATCGCGCGAGGCAGCGACTTCTATGAAACGGACTACAAATTTAGAGTGGGCGACTACGAAAAAGATCGCGCACAGTTCGACGCGACTTCTCCCGCGAAAAACGCGGCGAAGATCAAGGCAGCCGTCATGCTCACGATGGGCGGACAAGATAAACGTGTGCCGCTCATCCACGGCACGGCCATGCGCGACGCCATGGAGAAAGCCGGAAAACCGCTCGATTACAAGGTCTACGTCGACGAGGCGCACGGCTTCAATGCGAACGAAAACGTCATCGATTTCTACACGCGAACTGAGGCGTTTTTTGCGAAGCATTTGAAGTAGTAGGTGTACGCTGCGGTCAACTCAATCTTCGGAAAATCGCCGTGAACAACCAAAGTTTCTTCGCACAGGCGCAGATGAGCTTACGCCGCGGCGTCCTGCTGGCGATGGTCGTGGCGACCGCCGTCGTCACCTCCGGGTGCGTCGGCACAGTGGTCGTCGAATACTCGCTCGACGCTAGAGTGCAGCGCACTGCGGGGAACAGCGCGTCGCAACAAGCGACCGCGGATCAGTTTTCGGTGCAGGCCTTGTCGCCGGGCACTTCGGTCGCGTTTCCAGCGGTGGATTACAGGAGCGATGCGTTCGCGTGGAGCATTGGCACGAGCTCGCTCGGGTTGGGCGGCGCGGTGGAAAACTTCGCGTCGACGCCTCTGTGTTTTCGTCTCGACCAAGCAACGCTGTCGTCGAACTTTCATCCGCGCGAAGTCCCGCTGCGCGTGGCGACTGTGTTTCACATGATCTACGGCACGCCGCATCGACTCGGTTCGAATAGACCGTCGGATCGCAAATTATTTGTGCCGCAACCGATTTGCTTCTTGTCGAAAACACCGACGCAGTTTTCGTTCTGGCCGGATCTGTCGGAACTGTTCCCGAGCGAAAAAATGTTCAACGTTCGATGGTCCGAGGGCGAGCCTAACCTCACGGAACGCGGCGTCGGCAATTGGATCAAGCTCACGCTGCCGATTGAGTACGACGGAAAACGGGAGCGATTAGAACTCACGCTCACCGCAAAAGACAGCAAGGCGCGGCTTTCTTACTACTGAGGCCGCACGCGGTTGTGGCGCTGACGATTCGCTATACGGCTTTTCGGCTCTAGCGACTAGCCAGTGGTCATTACAGCGCGTTTATGATGTAAGTCGACTTACGTTCGTATTGGACTGTAACGACCGCTAGACGGTCGCTGAGAACAGAAAGCCATTCCTCACACTTTTAGGCGTCGCCTCAGCCGCGCTTTCGCAAATTGGGCGTGGGTTAGCGCGGCCGATGCTCCGCGTACGCGGGCCGAGAGCGTCAGTCGCTGCGCGACGTTGCGTCGCTCAGATGCCTGCGCTGCCGCGCGGGCGTCGCCTTGCGACTGCTAGCGTTGGCCGCGTCGTCGGAGGCTGTGAAGCCGCGCGTCATGAACGACAAACGGCCTTTGCTGCCGCTACGTTGATAGTCAGCAAGGATTGCGGCTTGCGCTGTTTCTATCGCGACGCTGCCGTCGCTGATGAGCCAGCGATAGACCAAATCGAAAAGACGTTCGAGCGCGATTTGATGTGTCGCGCCGGTTTCGGCGTAAAGCCAATCGGCGAGCGCGAGAAAGCGCGAGAACGCGCTGGTCGGAGCCTCGGCGAGCACCAGCGGCAACGCTTGCGTAAAACGGCCGGAGTTACCAATCAAATCCCAAAACCGCGCGAAACGGCTGATACGCTGGACGTCAGCAAACGAGAGCTCGGTGTTCGCGAGAATGTTGTACGGTGGCTCCGGGTTGTAGCGCATCGCGAACGCGTCGGTGTGGCGAATAATCGGTGTGCCGCGCAGCCGCTTCAACACACCGACCTGAATTTCATGTGGCCCCAATCGCGCGAGCGTGTCGAAGCCAAGACCAAAACTCTCGAACGTTTCCGACGGCAATCCGGCGATCAAATCGACGTGCATGTGCGCATGAGAGTTTTCGTGCAACCAGCGAATGTTTTCTTTCGCCTTGTCGTTGTTTTGTTTCCGCGAGATGTGGCCCTGCACTTCGGGGTTCCACGTTTGAATGCCTATCTCGAATTGCAGCGTGCCTGCCGGAAACTTCGCGATGGTGTCTTTGAGTTTTTCGGGCAGATGATCGGGCACTAACTCGAAGTGCGCGAAGCACGGGTCGTCGGGATGCGCGTTGATGCGCTCCAAGAAAAAATCAAGGATGGCGAGTGACGTCTTCACGTTCAAATTGAACGTGCGGTCAACAAATTTAAACGTGCGCGCGCCGCGGTCATAGAGCTTCGCCATTTCGGCAAGAAAGCGCTCGGTATTGAAGGGCTCGGCCGTTTTGTCGAGCGCTGACAAACAGAACTCACACTTAAACGGACAGCCGCGCGAGGCTTCGACGTAGAGGTGGCGACGCGCAATATCTTCGTCGGTGTAGTAGTCGTACGGCAGCGCAATATCGTCAAGCTCGAAGGCCTCACCAACATGCACTTTCATCAGCGGCTTCGGGCCATGTAACAGTGCCCGCGCGAGCTTGTTAAACGTCACATCGCCTTGCCCAGTCACGACGTAATCGGCGAGCTGATAAATGCGCTGCTCGGCGGTTTCGTAACTCACTTCCGGCCCGCCGATGACCACTTTAATTTGCGGCGCGACGGCCTTCAGCATCGCAATGAGCTTGGTCGTCTCTTCGACGTTCCAAATGTAGACGCCGAAGCCAATCGCCTTCGCGTCGAGCGCGAGCAATTGCTCCACGAGGACTTCGGTTTTGCTGCCGATCACAAACTCGACGATCTTCGTCTCGGCGCGAATGTCTTCGTCGAGATTGGCAAACAAATAGCGAAGCCCAAGCGACGCATGTGCGTAACGGGCATTGAGCGTGGAGAGAACGAGTGCGGGCATGGCCGCAATTATCCGCGACCTGCTGGCGACGATGCGACGATTACTCTACGGTGATGTTGGCCTGTTTGATCAGTCGCGCGTATTTCGCAAGTTGCGCTTTGGTGGCTACGCCTAGTTCAGCAGGCGTCGAGCCGCGCGGCGTGAGGCCTTGCGCGATCAAATGATTGCGCACTTCGGGGTCGGCGAGCGCTTTGACGAGTTCCGCATTGAGGCGATTGACAATGTCCTTCGGGGTGCCAGCGGGCGCCATCACGGCGAACCACGAATTGAATTCGAAGCCCGGCAAACCTGAATCACTGATCGTCGGCACATCAGGAAATTGTGGCAACGGCTTAGGCGTACTCACGCCGATCAGGCGGACTTTGCCCCCTTTGATCAATCCAAAAACGGTAGCGAGCCCCTGGAACGCGATTGGCACCTCACCCGAAGCGACGCCCAGTCCAGCCTGCGTTGCGCCTTTGTACGGAACGTGCGTGAGCGTAATTCCGGCGCTGGACGCAAAGAGTGCAGCGGCAATGTGTTGCGGGCTACCGTTGCCACCGGAGCCGTAGTTGATTTTTCCTGGCGCGGCCTTTGCGGCGGCGATGAGCGTTTCGGCACTTCGGTACGGCGAATCGTTGTTCACCACAAGACCCCACTCAACCGTAGCAACCAACGATACGGGCTCGAAATCTTTGAGAATGTCCCACGTCATCTTGGTTTGTAAGTTAGGCAGCATGGTCATGATGCTGTCGTTGAAGCCACCAATCGTGTAGCCGTCCGCTGCGGCTTTCGCCACGCGATCCGCGCCAATCAACCCTGCTGCGCCGGGCTGGTTCTCGATCACGATGCCTTGCCCCATGTTTTGTGACATCTTTTGCGTGATGATGCGTGCAGCTGCGTCGACGGCGCTGCCCGCTGCAAGCGGTACGATCATGCGGATCGGCTTGCTCGGGTACACGGTTTGAGCGTGCGCTGGCAAATATGGAGTGAGAGCTAAAAGTCCTATCGTGGCGAGTAAGGCGTAACGACGTGAGCGTGTGAGCATGATGAGTTTCTCGGTGGTGTTTTGATTGTTAAGACAAGAGCGGCGAAATGTTCAATTCGGCAGCAAGGGTGTCGAGCTGTTTGACGAGCGCGGGCGGAAGCGGGATACCGTCCTTCGCGTAGTTCCTGCGGCGCTGTTCGCTTTGCTCGCCGGGCAACCAAATGCGCTCCACGCCGTCGATACGCTCGCTCGCGCGCAGGTCACGGGCGAGCGTGTCAACACGTTGCTTGAACGCGTCGATATCGCCAAACGCGGAGAGATCAATCATGCATATCGCCTGTCCAGTATTGGTGACGCTCGAGTCATCGTGATTGAAATCGATCACGTCTTTGCCCATTGCTGCCCCATTTAAAGTGCCCGCGAGCAATCCGACGATCAGCGCTAGACCGTAGCCCTTGTATCCGCCGATTGGCAGCAAAAAACCCTCTTCCGCACGCTTTGGATCCAGCAGCGGCTTGCCTGCACGATCCATCATCCAGCCTTCTGGCATCATTTCGCCGCGCTGCGCCTTGGCCTTCACTTTGCCGTACGCAGCGACGGTTGTCGCCATGTCGAGCACGATCGGCCCCTCGTTCGCAGCAGGCACCGCCACCGCGATCGGATTGGTGGACAACAGCATATCCAGCCCGCCCCACGGCGGCAGATGGTTAGCGTTGCCAACAGCGAAATACAAACCGATCATGTCATGCGGCAACGCCATGCGTGCATACAGCGACGCTGGCCCTGCGTGGTTGCTGAATTGCGAACCGACCCACGCGATACCTGTGACGCGCGCTTTCGCTGCTGCCATTTCCGCCGCGCGCTTCATCACCAAGTGGCCCATGCCGTTGTCGCCATTGAGGAGTGCCATGCCAGCGCGCTCTTGTACGACGGTGATACTCGGCTTCACGTTGACGCCGCCCGCGCGAATGCGACGCGCGTACGGCACTAGACGAATAACGCCGTGTCCATCGGAGCCTTGCAAATCCGCCTCCGCCATCAACGCTCCAATGGTGCTCGCGTCGTCTGCTGGCAGGCCGAGCCGTTCAAACGCGCTTGCAATGAACTGTTGTAGGCGGTCAAAGGAAACAGCTTGCATGAGGGGCATCGAATTTCTAGCTAGGTTCGACGTATTCTCGCAGTCTGCCCGTGCGCCGAACCTGCCGCTGTTTACTTTTGCACCAGCGCTGCTGCGGCGCGTAGCTTGTCTTTCTTGCTCGGTCGAACACCTTTGATGCCACCCGTGCCAGCAGCGGCCTCCACGTTGAGCACCGGTAGTTCTGTAGGCTCAAAGCCTGCAATCTGCTCGCGCGGCAAGCGCATGTCGTGCCGCTTTTCGATGAGCCGGAAGTGTGCCTCAGTTGCGGCAGTGATGAAGCTCACGGCCTCGCCCTTCATGCCCGCTCGGCCTGTGCGGCCGATGCGATGCGTGTAGTCGACCGCCGAGCGGGGCAGGTCGAAATTCACGACGACGGGTAGTTGCGCGATGTCGATGCCGCGCGCAGCCATGTCGGTCGCTACGACGACCTGAATGGTTTTCGCTTTAAAGTCGTGCAGCACTTGCTCGCGCTTGCCTTGGCTCAGTTCGCCATGAAACGGCTCGGCTTTGATGTTGCTGCGGCGCAGTTTTTCGGCCACGATTTCAGAGGCGTGTTTGGTAGCAACGAACACCAACACGCGGCTCCACTCAGCATTTAGCAGCAAATGCTTCAACAGTTGTGTACGTGCGCTCGCATCGACCGCAATTGCGCGTTGCGAAATGTCCGGTTTCGCAACTTCGGTCGCGGCCACCTCGATACGCAGCGGATCGCGCAACAGGTTCGCCGCGAGCGCTTCAATCGCAGGCGGGAAAGTCGCTGAGAAAAAGAGCGATTGCCGCTCGGCTGGAAGCATGCGCAGAATGCGTTGCAACTCATCGCCGAAACCAAGGTCAAGCATGCGATCGGCTTCGTCGAGCACCAGCGTGGACAACGCGGAAATCTGCAATGCGTTGTGATCGATCAAATCGAGTAGTCGCCCGGGCGTAGCGACCACAATATCTGCGCCACCGCGCAAGCTCATCATTTGCGGGTTGATCGACACACCGCCAAACAACACCGACACTTTGATGCGCTTGGTTAGGTATGTGGTTAAACCTTTGAAGGTTTCACCCACTTGGACCGCCAGTTCGCGCGTAGGAACGAGCACCAACACCCGCGTCCGTGTGCGTTCGTCGCGTTTGGAGGCTGGGGCGTTGATGATTTGCTGCAGCAAGGGCAGCGCGAATGCTGCCGATTTTCCAGACCCCGTTTGCGCGGAAGCAATCACGTCGCGCCCGGTCAGTACCGCTGGGATCGCGGCACGTTGTACGGACGTTGGCTCGACGTAGCCCTTTTCGGCAATGGAGCGCAGCAGGGCTGGGGCGAGGTTGAGCGCAGCAAATGACATGCTGCGATTATCGGCGACTCGGCCCGTGCGGGGAACCTGCTCGCATCGCGCGAGCAGGAGAGGTGCGCGGACGGCCTCTACGGAGATTACGGCGTCGACGGCGGCACGTAGCCACAACGCTCGAGCATGAAGCCCGCCACCTTCTTCGTGGTGTTGCGTGGAGCTTGGAAAGCAATGTTGTTGGCAGCAGCTTGCGGCGTAAACCCCAGTTGCAGGCGAGTAATAAACAAGCCGTCGACCAATGGATTCATTACGCCGTCTCCATCGACGTCGTAGCAGTTCGGTGGCGGCAAGGCATCGCCACCCGCGCCATCGAGTTGGACGATGATTTGCGCCGGTGTCACGCCCGATGGCTGGGCGGTACAGGTCATCGTTGCGGATTTGTTGCCGTTGCTGGATGGGCGGAATTGCACGAGCAGTTGGCCGGTGGTGCCGGGGGCGACACTCAGAGCGTCGGGCACGCGCATGAAGTCCCCGGCATTGGTGCCGCTCATGGCACAGGCGTTGGCAGGAAAACCGACGTTTTGAGCATTCGTCGCTGGCGCAAAAACGACAACGGGATACGCGTAACTCGGCGTATTTGCGGGAATCGTTGGAAAGTGGATAGTCGTCGGGTCAGCGGAAAACTGTAACGGCGGCGCAGTTTGCTCCAGCGTAAGTGACGCAGCGGAGATGGCTCCCGTGTCGATCTCGCAGTTGTCAACCAATTGCAGCGTCCACGTACCGTTAAGGACAGCGGCCGTCGTCAGGCTGCTAAACGCCGCAAGAAAATTGGTGGGGGTCGGGGGATTGACCACGCCGTCGCCACCGACCGGAGTTGTCGCATAAGTGCCTTCAACAACCCCACCGGTGCCGGCGTTGGTTGCGGCTGTCCAGATGTTGTTGGTGGTGATTGCCGGATCAACGAACACATACGTCCCGGACAGGTTGGCGCTCGTACCCACGCCCGTCGCCGATACGGCACCAATCCGCCCAAAGAGTGGGAAATTGACGCCGGTGGGGGAGATTAGCGTCGCCGAGATGTCACCGCCCCACGCGTGCGCTGTTCCATAGGTCATGCTGACGCGAATGTCGGTCAACGCCGTCGAGGTGAGCCCCATCGCGCTGAACGTGATATTGAGCGGTGCGCCCGGCGCCGGGCACGTGGAGTTCGTGCCGTCGGGAATGGCACCCACGCCAGAACCCGTGAACGTGGCGGAGTGACTCGCCATGGCAAGAGTGATCGCGCCGATTGTCGCGATTAGGCGAGTCGCGAACGTGTAGGTTGTGAGTCTCATCATTTTTTTCTTCGCTCATAGTGTGAATTCAGTTAACAATGCTGCCAGCCGGGATCCATTTTTCCAGCTTCTTCTTGCCATCAAAGCGTATGAACAGCCAGCCGTATTCGGTTTTGTCACCGTCACGCGACGGCCGATAGTCGAGCAACGTGACAGTGTCACCTTTGATCAGGTACATACCAGTTCGTGCGGCCGGGTTGGGTTGCTCATGCACCCAAACTTTTGCTTCCCCAATCTTCGCGGTGGCACTCGGCCAAGTCTCTGGTGCGACGTTGATCGGGGCCTCGGAAGAGATGATGCGGCTCTCGGTCACCTTGCCGCTTTCAGCTGGATAAATCGTCAGCTGATCGAAGGGCTCGTTGAGCCAACGCAGCGCGTTTTGTTCGCGAACCACCGCGGTGGAAAGCACGCCATTACGCACGCGATACTCGGTACTGGTCCACTGCGGCCCGTCCCGTTCCCAAGAAATGACTGCTTTTCGGGACAGCTCAAGCGTGGGGTTGCCGAGGATGCTTGAGAACTTCTTGAACTTGCGCTCAGTCGGCTCCCACAGATGCAGCCAGTATGCGGTCATCGCGCCGCTATAGCCAACGCCCGCTAGCACGGCAACGTCGTCATTGCCATCGTAGTTGAAGTCCGCAATCAGAAGCTGCGCTGCGGCTCCGCGTTCGCCGTCTTCGAGCGCCTCGCCCAGAGATTGTGTCCCACCACCGGGAAGCTTCACTTGCCACATGTCCTTCAAGACATCAACGACGACGACGTGGCCTCGTTGCGGCGAATAGGTATGTGGGAGGCGGGTCACGTGCTTCGCGTCCGCAGCAATCGATGCCGTGTTCAGCGCAAGGCACACCCCGAGCAACGCAAACACGCGGCATGGGATCGACGCAAGGGCAGTAAAGCGATAGATCATGGGTTCGGCGCGTTGTCTTTCAGAAACTTGGCCTCGGCCGGTCGTTTCGCGTAGACCGCATTGAGCGCAGCGAATCGCTGTTTGGCGTCGCCGCATTCACGCTTAATCGCGGCAGCGAGAAATTTTTGCCGCGCCGCGTCGGTAACTTCTTCGCCCTCGAAGTGTTCGCAGCGTTCGCGTGCATTCAGAAACGCACGGACCTCCATCGGGAGCGCGCCTTGTGGCCACTTTCCCTGCATCGGCGGAAGTTGCGTACGAACATAGGCAAGTTCTGGTGTGAAGTCCGGCGGAGCAACGTCCTCCTGCCGCAACCAGCCCGTCGTGGCGACTTTGTCGTCGAGGTATTGCACTCGCGCGAACGCGGGAGTCTCCCGAAGTACCGCAACGGCATCCCACTTGACGACGTACGCACGCTGCTTGGTGCTGTCGTGTGCGTCGCCGTGGAAGTACGCGCGCTTAGCGCTGATCAGACGAATGCTTTGCCAGTCGGCTTGGTACTGCAAGCGGTATTTGAGTTTGGCAAGATCGGGGGCCGCATTCTTGCAGCCCGGCGGCGTGGCGACATTCAGTTGAACGATTGGGGTGTCGCCGTCGTAGGTCAGCAGGAGTTCGCCGTAACTCGCGAAATTGGCGTCTGCGGCGTTCGCCACGGCGATCTGATAAATCTCGCCCTTCGGGAGACCGTGGAAATACAAGCGACAGGTCTTATCGAGGGTCACAAAGTAGCCGGTAACTCGACCCTGATCAAGCGGTGCAACGGCCAACTTGAGTTCGGCGCCATAGGCACCGGATTTGAGGTTGGACGCCCCCGCCCAAGCGGGCGAAGGAAACTCGGCGAGGGCAAGCGCGCTCAGGCTAAGCGTGGCGCAAATCGTGCGTAGAAGCGTCGGCATACAAACAATGGCAGTGGAAGGCACAGTAACGGGTGTCAACCCCAAAAGTGAGTGCGTCACCGTTCGTGAGGATCTCTGAGCAAAAGCGAGACGAACGATGACGCCGTGACGTCTGGAGTGCGCGCCGTGAGAACGCGCAGCGTTCTCACAGGCATATCAAGCAAAGCGACTACTTACGATTGCCGTCGTGCTTTTGGCGGGCGATGCGGCGGCTTTGTTGATTTTGCTCGCGTTTAATTGCCGTGCGCTCTGCGCGTGTCACTTTGCCGTCGGCTTTCGCAGCAGCTTTCATTCCAGCTACTTTGGCTTGGCCCGCCTTCAGGCGTGCGGCCTCGCGCTTGGAAAGCTGGCCCGTCGCTTCGCCCTTGGCGATACGCGCGGACTGGTTGGCCTGCGTTTGGTTGATATTCGGTGTTGCCTGTGCCGACGCAACCGTTGACGCGGTCATCGCGGTAACGCCGAGGACAAGTGCTGCTAGCGCAGTGGTAATTTTCATGTGATGCTCCTTGTGTTGTGTTGAGAATAAACGGTGGTTTAAATGTCCGTGTTCTAGCAAAGACGAGGTATCTGTGAACTTCACGCCATCCAATGGCTTTGCAATATGTAATGAGTTGTAACTTTCTTTGGCGTCATCGTGACGATCGTAGCGAAAAAGCAAGTACCGCAAAGCTGAACCTAGTGCAAGCGTAGCCCCGATCGATTCCAGTCGACATCGCATAACCATGCGACCCCCCGACCCGAGTGAACGCGCTTAAACTGACGAGCACGATGGATCAAGTCTTACTCGTTGAAGACGACGTGCCGACCAGAGAGTGGCTCGTCTCGCTGCTCACCGCCACAGGCGAGCCGCAGCTCGCGCACGCCTGCGGCACTGTCAGCGAAGCGCTGGAGTGGTTACGCAGCGGAAGGCCAGCCGACGTAGTGCTTACAGACCTAGGCCTGCCCGACGGTAGCGGGCTTGACGTGATCCGAGAAGCTTGCCGCACGCCAGGCCGCGAGGTGCTGGTTCTCTCCATTTTCGGCGACGAAAACAACGTACTCTCTGCCATTGATGCCGGAGCGGGCGGGTATTTGCTCAAGGACGGCAGCATCGAATCGATTCGCGAACATCTGCGTTGTCTACGCAGCGGCGGCTCTCCGCTGTCACCGCGCATTGCGCGAACGCTCATACGACGCACACGCGACGCACAGACGCCGAACGCGTCAGTGGCACACGAAGGCGTACCGTTGGGCACCAGCACCGCACCGTTATCCGGCGAACGCTTTTTGTCAGACCGCGAGCGGGATGTGCTCACCGGTATCGGCAAAGGATTTAGCTATGTCGAAGTGGCGGATGCATTGAAAATTACCACCAACACGGTGCGCACTCACGTCCGTCACATCTATGAGAAGTTGTCGGTCAACTCGCGCGCAGAAGCGCTTTACGAATACAACCGACGCATGGCCGAACAGGGTCGCCCGCCAAT
>Ga0209097_10004069_pt1 | contig 10969 bp, 9 predicted proteins | sample AD_UKC052_MetaG_FD_184419 | JGI IMG/M metagenome (GOLD analysis project Ga0209097, IMG submission 184419) | Active sludge microbial communities of municipal wastewater-treating anaerobic digesters from USA - AD_UKC052_MetaG (SPAdes) (version 2) | ecosystem: Engineered > Bioreactor > Anaerobic >... | reverse complement strand
GAATACTGCAGGATGCCGAACCGACAACCTGCTGCACATAAGTTCCATTTGTGGACGTTGTCTGCCCAGCCGCTACCGAGACCGTGGTTGTAGGAGGCTTCGCCCACCCGCTGAGGTCAAGAAACGCGAGCTTGTAGCTGCCCACGGGGATGTTAGCTATTGTTGCCCCGCTGCTCTTCCACCCAGTATCGGGGCCTGACAGGAGCTTCCACTGCGCACCCGCCGAGACAGCTGCTGCCGGGGTAATAGAACAACTGACGGACCCAAAAGGTGATGGGCAAGGAAACATCCACTTGGTGATGAAAATGCTGAGGGTTGAAGGATTGCCATCCATTGAACCGTACGTATTGCCCGCGACGTATACTTCTCCGGTAGGCGTCACGGCAACAGCATACGCTTGGTCACCGTATGAATTTGTGGACCCCCAAATGTGAGTTAGCAAAATGGCGTCATTCGTATCCCACACCGTCAGAAACGCATCTGCATCGCCATAATTGGCCACTTTATAGGTATATCCCGCTATATAGAGTCTGCCATCACTTCCTCTAGCAATCTGACCGCCTCGGTCTTCATTTGCCGACCCCCACACCTTCGTCCAAAGCTTGGTACGGCTAGGTGTCCATTTCGTTAGGAAGAGAGCTTGTAACGAACTTGGAAGTGCAACTCCATCAAAGTAGTTGGACCACGCTCCGTCGCAATAACCGCTCACGTAGATATTCCCAGAGCCATCCACCACAAGCCCCTGTGGCGTACCCGAACCGAGTGCAGAGCCGTACAATCCGTACGCCCACAGCTCCATCCACTGTTGAGTCCCGGAGGAATTGAATTTAGTCAGACGGGGGCCAGTGTTCACCGCATAGCCGGAATTCGGGCACGTGCCTGCGACATAGCAGTTTCCATCCACATCAACTTCTACAGCATACGCCTGCTCATCCTTTGCATCGCCCCAGATACGGCTCCATTCGTAATTACCGTCGCTATGCCACTTCGTCAGAAACATATCGTACTGAGTCTGGTCGGCATGGGGCTGCGCGTGGAAGGAACCAATAGTATAACCACAAACATAGATGTTGCTTCCCTGAACAGCGAGGGCTGTTGCAAAGTCGCCCCCATAGGACCTGTTTGTGGACCCCCACATTCGGGTCCATTCCACGACTCCGTTCGTGTTTAGCTTGGTCAGACAGCAATCGCTGTATCCTGCATTCGTCTGACCAGCACCGAAGTAACCCTCTGTGCTCGCTACAACATACACGCTCCCATTTCCATCCAGTGCGACACCACCTGTTGGCTCGCCGCTGACCTCGTATCCCTCATCGTCGGGAGAACCCCATATTTGGGTCCACATTTTCGCCCCACTTGGCGACCATTTCGTCAGGAACAAGTCGTAGCCGCCGACTAAAGGATTACCATCAATAGAGCCTCTAGCGTAACCCATCACATAAGCATAACCAGACCCATCAACAGCGACGCCAGCCACTTGGTGCATATAATAGACAACATTGCTGCCCCACTGTTTTGTCCACACCTTGTTCGACTGGGATTGATAGGACACAGTGATATTGGTCGTCTTGTTCTCGACAAGAGTGACTTGTTGGAAGAATGGGCGTGACCAACTGGGCACGTCCTTGAACTGGACTGTTGTGCCTTGTGTGGTGATGTTGCTTATCGTGATGCTGTTGCCGCTAGCCAGCCAATTGGTATAGGGGGCGTAATCTATGGCCAGCCGCCAACGTGCTCCGGCGCTACGCGCTTCAGATGGGTTGATAGTGCACGTGGCAGTGCCGTTGCCTGTGGCAAACAAGGCGGCGGGACACACCAGAATTGCAATCAACGCCGACAGAAGAATGGTCCGCCTTGCAATAGAAGAATAGAACCCGTGAGCCATAACGGACCTCCCAGACCTGTTGCGAACCAGCAGAAGATGAACCCGCTGGCCTACCTTGAGTCATAGTACCCATCATGGGGCAGAAAAGACATCACGCAGATGCAGGTCAACGGGGTGTCTAGAGCCATCCAATCCCCCCTCGATTCATCCCGTCTGCGGGGCCAACGGCGGGGCCAATATTTTGACGTCGTCTGCATTTCCTTGCATTTCCGTGCATTGTTCAGATATGCGCGACGTGAAGAATGTGCAACAACCACAAGGTTTTCTGAATTTTCCTTGGCCGAAGTTTGGGACTGAAAATCCGTGTGTCGGCGGTTCGATCCCGCCTCTGGCCACCAGCCTTCGCTCGGAGCGCAGCGGAGAGCGAAGGCTGTCACGCCGTAGTCAGTCGAGCGTTAGTGAGACTGCGAAGGCGGACCCCCGCTCCGAGTCTTCCGTCTCCGCTTACAGCTCCGCCGAGACAAGACGGCTTGGCAAGCCAGCTCCATGTATCATTACGTCTACATCTTGGTCAGCGACAAGGACGCCTCCATTCACTACACCGGGCTCACCCAAGATCTTCAGGCCAGACTTGTGAAACACAACCAAGGAGGTTGTCCCCATACCGCCAAAGACAGGCCATGGCGACTGGAGACCGCCATAGCCTTCGCAAGCCGGGAGAAAGCCGCGGCCTTCGAACAGTACCTCAAGAGCGGGTCCGGCCGCGAGTTTGCTCGCCGCCACTTCTGATCCCCGTCCCAAAGCGTAGCGGAGAGCGAAGGCTGTCACGCCGTAGTCAGTCGAGCCTTGGCGAGACTGCAAAGGCGGACCCCCGCTCCGATCACTGGACACCGGTCACTCCTCTTCCTGCTGACCTCCGGCGCCTAGTTTCTGGTTACTACTCACTACCTATCCCCCCCCTCACCCGACAAACCGCCCACCGCGGCGACCCGTCAGATGATCGCGGTCCAACTCCAGCACGCCGTTCACGATGACGGCCTCAACACCCTTGGCAAACTGATGCGGTTTCTCAAACGTCGCCGTGTCGGCAATCGACTGCGCGTCGAACACCACCACATCCGCATACGCACCCTGCTTCAGAACCCCGCGGCCCTTCAGGTTGAACTGACTCGCCGGTAGCGAGGTCATCTTTCGCACCGCCTCCGGCAACGGCACCGTCTTGCCATCGATGGCAGCACGCAGGAATTTCGGGAACGTGCCGTAGGCCCGCGGGTGCGGATGATCCGCCCCCAACGGCCCGCGCGGCGCGCGTAGCGACGCATCCGATCCCAGCATGACATACGGCTCGGCGAGGATCTTCCACATGTTCTCTTCGCTCATGCCGAAGAATATCGCCCCCGTTCGAAGCTCATCCATTTCCATCAGATGAAGCGCCGCATCCACCGGCTCCATCGAGAGCTCGCTCGCAGCATCAGTCAACGGCTTCCCCTGGAACTTCCTGCACGATTCACTGAGCACGGACCCGATGAGCACGCTCGTCCAATAGGTCGCATCGCGGGAGGCCAATAGCTCGGTGCGGATCTTCTTCCTGATCGCCGAGTCCTTCAGCCTGCCCAGCACGACCTCGCGTCCACCACCCGATGCCCAATCCGGTAGAATCACATCCAGATCCGTCGATGCTGCCGTGTACGGATAGCGATCCGCGGCGACATCCATGCCCGCAGCACGAGCGTCCCGAACACGAGCCAGCGCCGCATCGACCAGTGGCCAGTTCTTCCGACCCGACGTCTTCAGATGAGAAATTTCCACGCGAACGCCCGACTCCCGCCCGATCTGCAGCGATTCGTCGATCGCCTCCAGCAGACGCGCACCCTCACTGCGCATGTGAGAGGTGTAGATGCCTCCCTTGCGGGCGGCCACGCGGGCAAGTTCAATGATCTCCTGACGGGCCGCAAACATGCCCGGCGCGTAGATGAGACCCGTGCTGAGCCCCGCGCCGCCTTCATCCAGCGCCTTCTCCAGCAACGCCGCCATACCTTTCAATTCGTCGGGTGTCGATTCCCTCGCCTCGTAGCCCACCACACCCGCCCGAATGCTGTTGTGACCGATCAGCAGAACGATATTCACGCCGGGCTGAACCTGCTCCAGCAGCGCGCGATATTCGGCCACGCTGCTCCACGCGCCGGGGTATTTCTTTGCACGCCAATCCGAGGGCATCTGGTAGGCGCCCACTCGCGGCGCGGCCGATGCCCCACAGTTGCCCACCACTTCCGTGGTTACACCCTGGAAGACCTTGCTCGCCGCGGAGGGCTCGATGAGGATGTAGCCGTCGGAATGGGAATGTACGTCGATGAAGCCGGGACAGACCGTCTTGCCGCGGGCATCCACAACCCGGGCCGCTGCGGAACCCGCCAGATCGCCCATCGCTTCGATGCGGTCGCCTCGGATGCCGACGTCCGCGCGGACCACCGGCTTGCCCATACCGTCCAGCACCAGTCCGCCTGCTATAAGCACATCGAACATGGCCACTCCATCGGAATGTCCGCGAGTACCCGCGCAGCCCTAAGCCGGCGCGGAATCGGCTGCCGGGGCCTGGGGAACCGCCTGCGGTGCAGCGGCGGCCGGTTGATTACCCAACAGCTCAAGTACCTCACGCTGAACGTGCTCGAGATCCGTCAGCTTCAACCCCGGGTCCGGCACCGTGAAACTCTCGCCCGTGCCACGGTGTTCGTACACGTGGATTCGGGCGCCATCCTCCCGCACCTGCACATCGCGCTCAACCAGAACACGCCGCCGCTCCAGCATGACGGCGAGGATGAAGATGGCATTCCCGCGTGAAGGATCATTCGTCGCCATGAGTTCGCGGAGCAGCGACTCAGCCGTCTCTTTCTTGAGCGGTTCCGGAGCCGGCGGAGGTGGAAGCTTGAAGACGGATTTCCACGTGCTCTGCGCCCCCGCCTTGGACTGCGGCTTCTCCCAGCAGGTGCCGCAATAGTCGCCTCTCACGTATTCGCCCTGCTCGAAGCTCAACTGTGAGAAGAATGTCTCCAAATCAACAAAACCGCGGTTACAGCCCTTGCAGACGTCACTGCGAGCCCTGATGTTCCATTCCTGGTTTGTACTCATGAAGATCGCTCCGGCACGCGGGATCAGTCTTTGCCCTGCAATAGATCCCGATGCTCCTGGAAGTAAAGAAGGCCCGAGGCAAGCGTGATGGCCGCCACAGCGGCCGAAATTGCGAGCGAAATATAGCCGAAACAGAAATCGTAGTTCTGCAGGAGCTTCTCCGGCGACCCGCGAAGCACATCGTGGCGAACCGCCGTCCCCAGCAGCAGCGCCACGATCGCCACGATCTGCCAGACGGTCTTGTGTTTGCCCCACTTGCCGGCGGAAACGATCTCGCCCTTGCTCGCCGCCAGCAACCGGAGACCCGTCACCAAAAATTCGCGGGAAATAATGACCACCGCAATCCATGCCGGCACGAGACGGAGTTCGACGAAGCTGACAAAGGCCGCGCAGACCAACACCTTGTCCGTCAGCGGATCCATCAGCCTGCCGAACGCAGTGACGCCGTGACCACTGCGCGCGAGATAGCCATCGAGGTAGTCGGTGATCCCCGCGATGACAAAAACCAGAAGTGCGAGACTCTTGGCGAAGGGGAACGAGATGGTCAGCAACGCCATCATGATCGCCGCAAGACCGAGGCGGCTCAGCGTAAGCATGTTGGGCACATTCACGGCTTGCTCTCCGACGTCGAGCCACCCTCAATGTAGGAATCCGGCGGATCCATCACCACGGGCAGCGGCCCCCGTTCAACGTCCGCTGCAGGCGCCGGGGCCGACACGGTCTGAACCTTCTCGCCCTGTTCAACGGTACGCGCCGCACAGCGGCTGAGGGAAAGTCCCAGGATAACAACCAGCAACAAGACTCCCCCGCCGATCGCGGCCGGGCGCTTCCAATTCCTCTGCGTGACAAACAACGTGGCCCACGGACGCCGGGGTATGACGGGCGCGGAATCGTCTGCAGGCATGTCCTCATCCGGAGGCGGCGGCACAGGCACCGGGCCCTCCGGCGGAATGAACTGCGGCCGCTCCTTCGGCGCATACGTGTCCATGTACTCGCGAATGAGCGGCGCGGCATCGAGAGCCAGATACTCGGCATACAGCTTGAGAAAGCCCTTGGCGTAGATCGGCGCGGCCACGCGGCTATAGTCATCCCGCTCCATCGCCTCGATGGTCTGGATCTTCATACGCGTCGCGGCGGCCGCCTGCGAACAGGTGACCTTCTTGCGCTCGCGCGCGGCTTTGAGTGTTTGTCCCAGCGTGGGCATGTTTCTTAAACTTCCGTCTCGTCGGTCGGATTCTGCGGAATCTCTCCGTCGAGGTCGATCAGAATTTCCCGCGGATCCGAACCACACGGCGGGCCAACAACCCCGCGCTGCTCCAACAGGTCCATCAACCGCGCCGCCCGCGTGTACCCAATCCGCAGCCGCCGCTGCAGCGACGAGGTGGACGCCCGCTTCGTCTGGCGGATAATCTCGATTGCCGAATCAAGCAGGTCATCCTCCCCCATATCGGGCAAGTCGGGGGCGTTGCTGTCCATCTTGTCCTTGATGGTGTTTTCGTACTGCGGCTGCCCCTGCTTCTTGATGAAATCGACGATTCTCCGCATCTCCGCGTCCGTGGTCATCGTGCCCTGCGCGCGGGTCAACTTGCCGCTGCCCGGCGGCAGAAAGAGCATATCGCCCTTGCCCAGAAGCTTGTCGGCACCGTTGGCATCGAGGATCGTGCGGCTGTCCACCTTCTGCGCCACCTGGAAGGAAATACGCGCCGGGAAGTTCGCCTTGATCGTGCCGGTGATGACATTCACCGACGGCCGTTGTGTGGCGAGGATCATGTGGATGCCCACCGCACGCGACAACTGCGCGAGCCGGGCAATCCCGGTCTCGATTTCCGCCTGCGCCACCAACATCAAGTCCGCCAGCTCGTCCACCACGATCACGATGTATGGCAGCCGGTCCGGCGGCTCATCGCTCGGCTTCTCAGCCTCGCCCGGCGCGCCCTCGAAAAGTTCGGTCTGCTTCAGAATCGGCCGGGTGTTGTAACTCTTGATGTTGCGCACACCGACCTTCGCGAAAAGCTTGTAGCGCTTCTCCATCTCGTTGATCGCCCAGCGCAGTCCGATGCTGACCTTCTTCGGATCGGTGATGACCGGAACGACCAGGTGCGGCAGGTGGTTGTAGGTGGAGAACTCGACGATCTTCGGGTCGATCAGCATGAGGCGCAGCTCGTCAGGCGTGCGCGACATCAGCAGGCCCGTCAGGATGGAGTTCATGCAGACCGTCTTGCCGGAGCCGGTCGCACCCGCGATCAGCATGTGCGGCATCTCCGCCAGGTCCGCCACAATCTCGTGACCGCCCACGTCCTTGCCGATGGCCAGCGGCAACGCGGCCTTCCCGCTCTGCCACGTTGCGCTCTCGATGAGCTCGCGCAGGAACACCACCGTCGTCTTCGAATTCGGCACCTCGATGCCGACCACGCCCTTGCCGGGAATCGGCGCCTGCACGCGGACGCTCTCCGCCTTCATCGCCAGCGCGATGTTGTTGCCGAGCGCGACGATCTTCTCCAGCCGCACGCCCGGCGCCGGCAAGAGCTCGTACCGCGTAACCACGGGGCCGCGCTCGACATTCGTCACGTCGACCTCGATACCGAACTCTGCAAAAGTCTCCTTCAGCACCACCGCACTGGCTTGGAAATCGCCGCGAATTTCCCGGTCCTTTTCAGGCGGTAACGGGTCCAGCATGGAGACGGGCGGCAGTTTGAAGGCAGAATTGGTCTGGCTGAAGAGGGGCTCCGGGTTGACGGGTTCCGGCGCGCGGACCGGCTTCGGACGTTCCTTCTTCGGCGGAGGCGGCAACTCCTCGACCTCTTCCTCCACCTCGGGAATCTCCGGCTCGGGCACCGCTCGCGCACCCCGTCCGGGCGTGATGATAACCGCCGGCCGAATGGCGGGTTTTTGCACAGCCGCCTCGCGCTCAGCCTTCTCCTGCTCTTGCTCGCGCATGACGTCTTCCAAACGCCGGCGCTGCTTCTCAACCTTGCGCTGCTCCCGCTCAATCTGCGACCGTTCATCGCGGTGCTCCGCGATCTTCTCATCCACCTTCTTAAACAGCGCCACGGCCAGCACCCCAATCGCGTGCGCAATCTGGAGAGGATGAATCTCGATGAAAAGAATCAGGCTGATCGCCAACAACGACGCCGCGATAATGCCCGTGCCCACCGTACCCAGCCACCGCACCAGCATTTCATCGGTCAGAAAGGACCCCACCACACCACCCGGCCCGCAGGTGTTAAGCTTCTCCACAACCCCTTCCCACGCACCGGGTTGTAAATCGAAGATACAAAGCAGCGCCAAGAGCATCACGGTCAGCCAAACCGCCTTCGGCCAAACGCGCCCCTCGCGTTTGAAAATGAGGAGCAGGCCGATGATCATCAGCCCCGCCGGCAACAGATAGGCCCCAATGCCGAGGGCCATGAAGAAGAAGAAGGCAGTCCACGCGCCCACAGGACCGATGAAATTCTCGGCAGGCCGGTTTGGCGGCGATTTCAGCAGGGGAATATCGCCCGGTGCATAGGAAAACAGGCTGAGAAGAAACAGGAGGGCCACCGTCACCAGCAAAATGCCCCAAGCCTCCCGCCACCCGGTTCTAGCTATTTCCTTCCTTACCGCCATGGCCGTACAAAATAGCAGTACCCCACGCCTCAAGCAAGCGCGACCGCAACGACCGTTGGGGCTTCAGTATGGCAGACTTCGATGCCAAGACCTTCGACCATTACGACAGGGTCAATAGCGGCTTGGCGCGACGATTACCCGAAGGACGGAGCTGTGGCAGTCGTCCACAGGAATCCGCCTGATGGATTGATGCATGAGAAGTAGATGAGGAAGGACCGCAGGAGGCTGACATCGGTGATGGCCATGTACTCATCCAAGTTCCCCGCCGCATCGTAGGAACAGAGGACCTTTGACTCACCGCCGTAGTCGGCCTGCACCAACCGGTATTGAGCGTCGTAGCTATACTTGACCGTTGTCCCCGCCTCCGCGGCAAGAACACAACCTAGCAGCACGATCCCCACTAACCACCAACGCTTGTTCATGAACCCCCCTTCGCAAGCTTCATGCTTCTCTTTTTTTTGCAGGCTAACTTCGCCTATTCGACATCCAAGGACCGCCCCCGCACTAGAGAGGGATGCAAAAGGGTATGAAGTGCCGGTACTTCTTTTCTTCAAACTTCAACGTCTTCTTCTCCCCCCAACATGACAGCTCTACCTCAAGTCTCCCGTCCCGGACTACACCACCCTCAAGCCTCACTGACAATATTGTGCCGCGGAAGATCTCTGTCTCTTGAACGGATGACGGAGCGACAGCAGCCCCATCAATCTTTTCAAAGATGACATCTCCCAGCCCACCGGAATGCACAAGCTTGAGGATATTCGTTTCGTGAGGGGGATACAGAGCCTTATCGGTCATCGGCACAATCGGTATGAAAGCAGGCCCCACCCAACTCATACGATCAGCCAGAACAGGATACACCACAACCTCATTGGTTGTCCCCATAACGAATTCATATAGAGGAGGCTTATACTGCCCAAATGAGGGCTCTCTGCTGCGAGTATGCCACCCCCCTTTTTCCACCACATGAAAGCCATCCTCTAAATGCACAAGCGTCAGGTAATCGGCCGAATCCACGACAGAACACCCGCCCACCAAGCAAACCAGTACACAGGCCGCAGCCAGAACGAGTCTATTCATCACCACCACCCTGACACCCTTTGGGGTCAGACCTACAAATAACAAATAGGCTCATTCCAGCACCCCGAGGCTTCTCTCCGCCTGCTCCAACTTCCGCCGCAGCCCCTTGTCTGTCTTGACCAGCCGATCCGTTCGCCTCACCTGCCAACTGACCGCCGATCCCCACTGGAGCCCCAGCTCCCGCGCCACCTCCCGTTGCGTCAACCCGCTATGCCGACTCAGCAACAGCGCCGCCAGCCCCCGCGCGCCCTGCCCCCTGCTCCGACAGCCAATCTCCTCGACAGGCACCCCCATCACCTGCGACACCGTCTTCAGGACTCTCCTCGGCGCCACCGCCACCACCTGCCTTCGAAACGTCGTATCCTCCGGCCTCTTCAACCTGCCAACCTGTTCCGCCCCCACCTCCCGCATTCTCTCCATGAATCCCTCTCCGCCGATCCCCTCACTCGCCCCCTTCACCAACTTCTGGACTTCCTCGTCCGTCTTTGCCAACCCCTGTTCCACATACTTCCGGTACGCCGAAGGCCTCCGCCCTTTCTGCCCCGCCAACTGTGCCAGCACCGGCCCCATCTCCAATCCCTCAATCGCCCTTGCCCTCCCCGCATAGGCCGGGTAGCTGCTCCAGCGATAGCCCCGCAAATACCGAACCTGCTCTTTTAGCGGCCTTTTCTCGATCTCCCCGACATGCACCGGGTTCAAGTGTACATACCGGCTCAGTTTCAGCAGGTACTCATCCCCCTCCACCGGCTTTCCCCCAAACCGACCCTGCAACAGATGTCCCACCCGCCGGTGCCTCTTGTTGAAGTACATCGTATACGCCGTCATCAGCGACTGCATGAATCGGCTGATATTGGCCCCCGGTGTCTCCACCAGCAGATGCACGTGATTGTTCATCAGGCAGTACAGGTACAGCCTCACCCCGTGCTTCCCTGCCTGCTCGCTCAACTGATCTAGGAACCGCCCACGATCCCCGTCATCCCGAAAGATATCCTGCCTCCCGTTCCCCCGAACGGTCACGTGGTAGATCGCCCCCTCGAACACAATCCTTAGTTTTCTCGCCATACCCGCCTTCCTACCACCCCTTGCCCTCTCCGTCCACCCTCTTATTTGTTATTTGTAGGTCTGACCCCGGAAAGATCGGAAAGATTGCTTGCAGATCTACTCCCAAAGCTACTGAGTATCAGGCGCCCAAGGGAGGTCATCGTGGCCCACCCAACACCAAGAATGAAAATATTGCTGACAGCAGCATTCACGTAATCGAACACGTTGAAGTTCACAAAATCCTTGCTGTTCACCGGATTGGCAAGGAGAGCTAGAAGGCATAGCGGAGGAAAG